>FRDC01001114.1_pt1 | contig 39340 bp, 31 predicted proteins | sample 1106171 | NCBI WGS metagenome assembly FRDC01 (sample SAMEA3930566, study PRJEB13176) | freshwater metagenome | biome: Drinking water system; feature: drinking water; material: water | place: Singapore | collected 2014-12-20 | reverse complement strand
CGCGACGCGGCGGCGAGCCGGTCCGGCCCGGCGGTCTCCACGGATGATGGCGAGTCGTCGTGGGCGGGTGCCGCGGCGGGCGAGCCCGGCGAGGTCCGAGCGGGCGTCGAGCACCCCGCGGCGACCGCCAAGACCACAGTGAAGAGGGTCCAGAGCCCGGTGGACGGGTGGCGGCGCGGGAAGATGGGAGGAGTCATCATGCGGGGGTGTTGTAGGGGCACCGATCCGGAACGGGGACCGACCGGAACCAGCCGACCTTGGGGGGAGGGTGGCCGGCAAGCCGGTGGGCAAAAAACCGGTCGCGGCTTGTCTGGCCCGCAACCGCTGGGTAAGAATGTGCGAATCTCCCCGCGTCCGGGCGGGGTCAATCGTCCCGGACAGGTCGAGAGGCCGGCCTTCACATTCGCGTTCTGCGAAGCCTCGTCTGCCCCGCCGGCTTGCCCGGCCCATTCCGGAGACAATGCTCATGGACGGAAAGGCCTTGACCGCCCGTCGCTTCGGTCTCTCAGGGTTTACCCTGATCGAGCTGCTGCTGGTCATTGCGATCGTCGCGCTGCTGGTGTCCATCATCCTGCCGGCGCTCGGTCAGGCGCGGCGGACGGCCCGCCTCGCGCAGAGCATCTCGAACCTCAAGCAGTTCGGGACCGCCGCCGTCGGGTACTCCGGCGAGTACAAGGATCTGCAGCCGACGTTCTCCTGGCGCTCGAAGACGGTGGCGTCGGGGTACAACGACAAGGACCCCGACATCGTTTCGCCCGCCCGGCTTAATCCGTTCAACGCGTCAAGCGACGTGGATGCGGCGGCCCGGCAGGCGGCCTGGATCATCGCCAAGAAGTCGACCCCGACCGCGCCGAGCTTCGGAGTCGGCTCCGAGGACGACAACTGGTTCCCCTACGCCCGGTACAGCCACCTCGTGCTGGTGGACTTCCTGGCGTCCCCGCTGCCCGGCCCGTCACTGGTGTCCCCGTTCGACACCTACCGCATCCGCTGGGCCGAGCTGTACCGCCAGACCGGCGGCGATTTCACCCAGGCGTTCCGCTCGATCGACGAGAACGTCCACGGCGGCCGCAACGAGAGCGCCCGCGTGGTGTTCAGCAGCAGCTACCAGATGACCACCGGCGCGTTGACGCCGGACTTCCTCTCCGGCTCGATCGGCCTCAAGCAGGCCAACGCCGAGGGCGCGATCAATGCGTTCAGCACGCAGGGCCTGGACACCAACCCGCCGACGTACCGCCTCGGCGGCCGCAAGTGGGGCGATGTGCGCTTCCCGTCGCAGAAGGTCTATATGTTTGAGGACGTGTCCTGGCACGTGAACCCCCGCGGCGCGGTGCACTACACCAGCCCGCTGGCGACCACCGCCATCGCCCTCTTCGACGGCTCGGCCCGCCTCATCAAGCAGAACGAGGCGGCCCCGGGCGGCACGATCTCGGGCTCGACCTTCCGCAACTCCCCCACCGCCAAGGCCGAACCGGCCGTCGCGCTCTGGTCGAACACCGGCAACAGCTGCATCGGCGTCCCCGTGTGGCTGGGCCCCTGGCCGGACCCGAAGAACGAGGGCCAGCTCAACATGCTCTACCGCTTCACGGTCGGCGGCCTCTCGGGCGTTGACCTGGGTCGCCCGATCCGCGAGGTCAACCAGCAGTAAGCGGCGACCGCTTCCGATCTTCTCCGGCGGCCGCGGGCGTTCCCCGCGGCCGCTGTCTTTTTTGACCACGACGCAGCCGCCAGCCCCCCGGCCGACCCGTATCGTTCAGCGGGAACGATCACCTCGGAGTCCTGCACCATGACCAGCCTCGCCACGCCGCCCGCCAAGCCCGCCGGCCCGTTTGCCCAGCGGGTGTTCAACTTCAACGCGGGGCCCAGCGTGCTGCCCGAAGAGGTGCTCAAGCAGATCCAGCAGGACGTGTGGAACTACCGCGGCAGCGGAATCGGGATTCTGGAGCACAGCCACCGGGGCAAGGTCTACGAGCAGACCCTGACCGAAGCGGAGGCGGCGGTCCGGGCGGTCGGGAACGTCCCCGCGGACTACAAGATCCTGTTCATGACCGGCGGGGCAACCAGCCAGTCGTACATCGTGCCGCTGAACCTGCTGCCCAAGGGCGGGACGGCGGACTACCTCGTGACGGGCTATTGGGCGGAGCGGTCGGTGGATGACGCCGTCCAGCTCAACCAGGGCACGGTCCACGAGGCGTTCAACAGCAAGGACCAGAAGCACTCGTACGTCCCGGCGGACGGGCCGATCCGGTACTCGGCGTCGCCCGCGTACGTGCACATGACGAGCAACAACACGATCTACGGGACGCAGTACCGCGTGAGCGCGACCGACCCGGGCACGCGTGAACCGGCGGTCCCGGCGGGCGTGCCGCTGGTGTGCGATGCGAGCAGCGACATCTTCAGCCGGCCGATCGACATCAGCCGGTACGGGCTGCTGTACGGCGGGGCGCAGAAGAACCTGGGCACCACCGGGACCACCTTCGTCATCATCCGCGAGGACCTGATCGAGCGCGGCAACCGGGACATCCCGCGGATGCTGCAGTACCGGACCTTCGCGAAGGAGGTGTCGATGCCCAACACCCCGCCGCACTTTGCGATCTACACCGTCGGGCTGGTGGCGAAGTGGATCCTGTCACAGGGCGGGGTGGCAGCGCTCTATCAGCGGAACCAGGCGAAGGCCAAAGCGATTTACGACGTGCTGGACGCGGGCTTCTACCGTCCGCACGCGCGGCCCGACAGCCGTTCGCTGATGAACATCACCTTCCGCCTGCCGACCGAGGCCCTGGATGAGGAGTTCCTGGCGACCGCGGCGGCCGAGGGTTTGGAGGGCATGAAGGGGCACCGGGCGACCGGGGGGATGCGGGTGAGCCTGTACAACGCGTTCCCGCCGGCGGGCGCGGCGGCGTTGGCCCAGTTCATGCGCGATTTTGCCCGCAAGCGGGGTTGATCACGAACGCCATCCGAACGCTCGGCCGACACGGACTGCGCAGTCTTAGCGCGGGAACGGTCGGGCGGGCGGGCTTTCGCCGCTAGCCTTTGCTCCTTCGTCCCGGAACCCCGGGGCGGCCATCCTTGAGGAGAGAGTTCATGCGTAGCGCTATCGCTCTGTTTGTGCTGGCCGGTGCTGCTGCGGCGGCGTCGGCGGCCCCGATCACGCAGGGCAACCTGGTGATCTACCGCGTCGGGACGGGCGCGGCCAGCCTGACGAGCGCGGCCCAGGCCGTGTTCGTCGATGAGTACACCCCGACGGGCACGCTGGTGCAGTCGATCGCCCTGCCGACGACGGTGAGCGGGTCCAACCGCCGCATCACGGCTTCGGGCACGGCGACCTCCGAGGGCTTCCTGACCGTCTCCCCGGGCGGGCAGTACGTCACGGTGACCGGGTACGACGCGTCGACGGGCACGACCAACGTGGCCAGCACGGTGGCGTCGTCGGTGAACCGCGTGGTGGGCGTCCTCTCGACGAACACGGGCACGGTCAGCTCGAACACGACGCTCACGGCATTCACGGGGAACAACGTCCGCTCGGCCTTCACGAGCAACGGGACCGACATCTGGGCGACCGGCGCGGGCAGCGGCGTGATCTACACCACGGCCGGTTCCAGCGGCGCGGGCACGGCGATCTCGACCACGGTGACCAACCTGCGGCAGATCAACGCGTTCGGCGACCAGCTCTACGTGTCGACCGGCTCGGGCACGGCGGTGCGTCTGGGCTCGGTCGGGTCGGGCCTGCCGACCACCAGCGGCCAGACGACCTCGAACCTGCCCGGCCTCCCGACCTCGACAGGCAGCCCGTACGGCTTCGTGTTCTTCGATCTGTCGAGCTCGGTCGCGGGCGTCGACACGCTGTACGTCGCCGATGATGGCGCGGGCATTCTCAAGTACTCGCTCGTGGGCGGGAGCTGGGTGTCGAACGGGACCGTCGGAACGGCGGCCGAAGCCTACCGCGGCCTGACCGGGACCATCCTCAACGGCCAGGTGCGTCTGTTCTCCACCCGCAGGGGCGGCAGCGCGGCTGCTGGCGGCGGCGAACTCGTGTCGCTGACCGATGCCGCCGGCTACAACGGCGCCTTCACCGGCACGCCGACGTTGCTCGCGACCGCGTCGGCCAACACCGCGTTCCGCGGCGTGGCGTATGTCCCGACCCCCGGCGCCGCGGCCCTCGTGGGCCTCGGGCTGGTGGCGGCGGGTCGTCGCCGCCGCTGAGTCGCGTCGACAAAGTCCGATTTCAACGGAAAGCACGCCGAGGCCGCGGGGCGACCCGCGGCCTCGCGTGTTTTTTGACCGTGGACGGGCGCGGCCGGCCGGCGGGAATAATCGGGCATGTCGACGAGCGCGAGTGAACGAGTCCGGGCGTGGATCCGGTATGCCCAGGACGCCCTGCGGCGGGGAAATCTGGCGCTCGCCGAGTCGCTCGCCGGGGATGCGCTGGGGGCGGGCGGGCCGAACGCCGACGCCCTGGTGGTGGTGGCCGAGGTGGCCCTGCGGGTGAAGCGGCCGGACTGTGCGCGGGCGTGGGCGCGGGCGGCGCTGGACCTGCAGCCTGATCGGGCCGAGGCGCGGGACCAGCTCGCCCGGGCGGAGGCGGCGCTTCCCCACGACCGCCCAGAGCACGCGCAGCCGGGCGAGCGGTACCTGGTGGCGACGGCCTGGGGGCACGGGCTGTGGTCGGATGTGGATTCGGTCGTCGGGGCGTTGCTGCTCGCGGAGATGACCGGGCGGCGGCCGGTGGTGTACTGGGGCCCAGACAGCAAGTACGCCGCGGCGGGCGCGGGCAACGCGTGGACGGACTATTTCGAGCCGATCGGGAGTGACGCGCTCGAAGCGGCCTTGACGGCGATCGATCGACAATCGGTGTACCCGGGAAAGTGGACTCGGGATCGCCTGCTGAAGGGGTCGCACGAGCGGCTGGAGACCCAGCCCGTCCCGACCGGAGTCAATGTGTTCAACCGGCCCGAGGACGTCGTCGTCTGCGACGTGCACACGGCCCTGATCGGGCTGCTCCCGTGGATTCCGGCGGGGCACCGCCTGCACGGGGCGCCGCTCAAGACGGCGTACCGCGAGCTGGTGCGGCAGTCGGTCCGGCCGCGGGCGGAGATTGCTCGGGAGGCGGAGGCGTTCGCCCGCGAGCGGCTCGGCGTCGGGTCCGAGGCCCCGGTGCTCGCGGTGCACTACCGAGGCAGCGACAAGCCCCTGGAAGACCCCGACGCCGTCCGGGTGCAGTCGCTCTACGCGCGGTACGTCGACCACTTCGCGGCGGAGTTCCCCGGCGGGCGGATCTTCCTGCTCACGGACAGCGAGCCGACGCTGCGGGCGTACCGCGAGCGGTACGGCGAGCGGGTGGTCACGACCGATTCGACCCGGACGGACAAGAGCGTGGGCCTGCACTTCCAGGCGCTGCCGGACCGGCGGCGGCTGGCAGTGGAGGTGATCCGCGACGTGCTGATCGCGGCGTCGTGCGACTTGTTCCTGGGCTTCGCGTACTCGAACGTGTCGTGCTTCGTCGAGTTCTTCAAGGACTGGCCCGAGGGCAGTTCGCACCTGCTGGGGACGTACGTCCTGGGCAGCAGCGACGCGATGCTGATGATCGAGCCGGCGGTGAAGGCGCGGATGCTGAGCGGGCTGCCGCCGCTGGGGGCGTAGGGTCGATCAGCCGCCGACGGCCGGGCGGCCGGGGCCCGCGCGGGCCATCCAGCGATCGAGCTGCTCCACGACGGCCTCCTGGAACTCACGGACCTTCCCGGGTGGGGCCTGGTTGGTGCCGTTGGCGAGGACGGAGAAGGTCAGGCGGCGGCCGTTGGGGTGGATGAGGAAGCCGGAGAGGCAGAGCACGTCGTTGATGAAGCCGGACTTGCCCTTGAACTGGGACTGGAGCTTGGCCAGATCGCGGAAGCGGTTGGACCAGGAGCCTTCGCCGGGCGTGGCCATGCTCTCGATGTAGAGATCACCGGTGCCCTGCTCCGCACGGCCCACGGAGGCCATCCAGGTGGCCAACAGCCGGGCGGTCACGCGGTTCTCGCGGGAGAGGCCCGAGCCGTCGGCCATCACGAGGGCGCCCAGGTCGCCGCCGAGCCGTTCGCTGACCTGCATGCGCACGACGGCGGCGCCGTTGGCCCAGGAGCCCGGCTGGCCGGTGACCTCGTGCCCGAGGCGCTTCAGGAGGCTCTCGGCGTAGAGGTTGTGGCTGTCGCTGTTGCAGCGTTTGAGGGCGGTGGCGAGCGGCGTGCGGACCACGGCGGCAACACGCGACAGGTCGAACCGGTCGTCGTCGGCCGCGAGCCGGACGTTGAGGCTCGGCCCGGCCAGGCCGGCGGCGGCGAGACGGTCGGCCAGCAGGCGGCCCAGCAACAGGGCGGGGTCGTGGACCGTGACCTCGACGGGGTCCATCGCGATCGGGCGGACGGTGCCGGTGACCCGGAAGCGGAAGCCGGTGGCCCCGTCGCGGTAGAGCGCGATCGCCGACGAGCCGGTGCCGACGGTCTGAACCGAGTTGATCAACTCGATCCACGGCGCGGAGGGTTCGGTGCGGAGGGACGCGGGCTGACCGGGTTTGGGCGAGCCGGTCGCGAAGACCTGGAGGACGTTGGCGTGGAAGTTCAGGCCGCTGACCTCGGCGCAGTACCAGCGGTTGAGCTGGTCGGCGGGCCAGGACGGGTGCACCGCGTCGCGGTCGAAGACCCGGTCGTCGAGGATGACCTCCGTCAGGCGGACGCCCGCAGGGACGGCCGGGCGGATCGAGTCGATCAGGCGGTCGGCAAAGGCCCCGACGGACAGCTTCATCTCGCCCAGGAGTTCCGGATCGGCCAGACCGGGGTCGCCCGCGCCGACGACGATCAGTCGCGTGCCGTCGATCACCAAGCGCGTGCGGAAGTCGAAGTCCTTGCCGAGGGCGAGCAGGGCGGCGCCGCTGGTGAGGACTTTGAGGTTGGAGGCCGGCAGCATCGGCCGGTTCTCGTCGATGCCGGCGAGCACCTCGCCGGTGGTGGCGTCGACGACGCAGACGCTGACACTGGCACCGCCGAGCTTGATGCGGGAGAACAGGTCGCGGACCTGGCGCTCGACGGGCTGGCCGAGAGCGACGGTCGAGCAGGCGAGGGCGGCGGCGACTCCGGTCAGCCGACCGACCCAGGAACGGACATGGGGCATGGGATCTGATCCTCCGTGATCGGACCCGGTGTGGACGCGGGGCGACGGTCAGGGTATCGGCGACTGGCTCGCGCCGGCTTCACCGCACGCGGATGTTCGCCGGCCGCCGACGCCGGCCGTGGCGGGATGGGCAAGCCGGGCCGGGCGACGGTAGCATCCGGTGCATGAGCGGCTGTGTATCCACAGTGCGGCGGGGGCTGGACGGCGTGGCGGGGCCGGGCTCGGGCGGCGGGGCCGGGGGGCCGCATGTGCTGATCGTGGACGATAACGAGCAGAACCTCGAGCTGCTCGAGGCCTATCTCGACGACCTCCACGGCACCACCGCGACCGCCACCGACGCGCACGACGCCCTGGCGGCGATCGGCGTGCGCCGGCCGGACTTGATCCTGCTGGACGTCATGATGCCCCGGATGAGCGGCTTTCAATTGTGCCAGAAGCTCAAGGAAGATCCCGCGACGCGGGGGATCCGGATCGTGCTGGTGACGGCGCTGAACGAGCTCAGCGACGTCGAGCGGGGGTCGGACGTCGGCGCGGACGGGTTCCTGTCGAAGCCGGTGAGCCGGCCCGACCTGCTGGCGAAGATCCGGGAAGTGCTGGCGCGCTAGGTACCGCGGGCCCGACCGCGGTGCGCGGGGCTGGTCCGAGGCGTTCCGGGGTGGGTAGCATGGGCCCGAAAGGACCCGCGATGCCCAGCAAGCCCGCCCCGAAGTCTTCGAGCAAGCCCAAGCCCAGCGTTGCCGCGGGCCCCTCGGGGAAACAGAACGGTCACCCGGCGACGGCGGGCGGGGTCGCGACGGCGGCGACGCGGCTCGAAAAAGACACGATGGGCGAGATGACGGTGCCGGCGTACGTGCTCTACGGGGCGAGCACGCAGCGGGCGGTGCTGAACTTCCCGGTGTCGGGGCGGCCGGTGCCGTTCGCGATCATCAGCGCGTACGCCGCGATCAAGGCGGCGTGCGCGAGCGTCAACTACCGGCTGCGCCGACTCGACAAATCGCGGCACGACGGGATCGTCGGGGCGTGCCGGCTGATCGCCGGCGGCCTCGCCGACCACGGCGGGTGGGCGCTGCACTTCCCGATCGACGTGTTCCAGACTGGTTCCGGCACGTCGACCAACATGAACGTCAACGAGGTGATCGCGAACCTGGTGTGCCTGGCCAAGGGCAAACCCATCGGCTCGAGCAAGGACGCGGAGTATCTCAAGGCCGGCGGCGTGCACCCCAACGACCACGTCAACATGGGTCAGTCGAGCAACGACACGTTCCCGACGGCGATCCACGTGGCGGCGGCGCTGGCGATCCACCGCGACCTGCTCCCGGCCGTGCGGCGGATGGCCGACAAGCTCGAGCAGCAGGCCCGGCAGTGGGACAAAATCGTGAAGATCGGGCGGACGCACCTGCAGGACGCGACGCCCATCCGGCTGGGCCAGGAATTCAGCGGCTACGCGAGCCAGCTCCGCCACGCCGAGCAGCGGCTGGTCGCGGCGCTCGCGTCGCTGGGCGAACTGCCCATCGGCGGCACGGCGGTGGGCACCGGGATCAACACGCACGAGCAGTTCGACGCGCTGGTCTGCGAGGAATTGACCAAGGCGTTCCAGACGCAGATTCCCGCCACGCAGCGGCGCGCGGGCGGCCCGGCGGTCGACGGCCCCCACTTCCGCCCCGCGGCGAACCATTTCGAGGCCCAGCACGCCAAGGACGCGTGCGTGGAGGTCTCGGGCCAGCTCAAGACCCTCGCCACCAGCCTGACCAAGATCGCCGCCGACATCCGCCTGATGGGCATGGGCCCCCGCTGCGGGATCGGGGAGCTGGTGATCCCGGCGGTGCAGCCGGGGTCGTCGATCATGCCGGGGAAGGTCAACCCGGTGATCATCGAGTCGCTGCTGATGGTGTGCGGGCGGGTGATCGGGAACGACGCGGCGATCACGTACGGCAATCTGGGCGGGCTGAACAGCACGCTGGACCTGAACGTGGCGATGCCGCTGATTGCCGAGAGCCTGCTGGAGTCGATCGGGCTGCTGGCCAACGGCTGCAAGATGTTCACCGAGAACCTGCTCGAAGGCCTGAAGCCCGACGAGGCCCGGTGCAAGAGCCTGATCGAGTCGTCGCTGGCGATGTGCACGAGCCTGGTGCCGGTGATCGGGTACGACCGTTCGGCCGCGCTGGCCAAGGACGCGTTCAAGCAGGGCAAGACGGTTCGGCAGGTGGCCATCGAGAGCGTCATCGGGTCGCCCAGCCTGTCGGGCAAGATCGTGACGCGGGCGGACATCGAGGCGGCGCTGGATCCGTGGTCGATGACGCTGCCGGGCGGCGAGGGCTCGGCGGGCGGCTGAAACCCGAGCAACAGCTCAGGCTCGGTTCGGACAGGTTGCGCCATCGACTCGGCACGGCCCAACGAAACGCCGCCGGGGCGCTGTCGCGCCTCGGCGGCCTGGATGGGTCTCTGCGGATCGGAGTCGGCGAGCCCGGTTAGCAGGGGCTGCCGTAGTAAGCGGTGATGAAGTCGTTGAGGTTGTCGAGGTTGGGGAACGGCTGGCTCGGGTCGAGCGGGCAGGAGTTGGTCCCGTCGCCCGAGAACCCGACGCGGTACCCGTTGGCCTTGTAGGCGTTGAGCGAGTACGGGGCGGGGGCGTTGCCGGCGAGGGGGCACGGGATGCCGTAGCCGATCGCCTGGCCCGCGTAGGTCGGGGCGTTGGCCTGGGCGCCGCCGGGGATCGCGGGGAGGGTGTAGTAGTCGGTGATGAAATCGCCGAGGTCGTCGAGGTTGCGGGCCCCGTCGGCGTTGTAGTCGAGCGGGCAGGGCGGGGTGTACTGGCTCTCGTAGCAGCCGAGGTCGACGATCGGGGCGGAGCCGGCACCGGAGTCGGTGACGCTGGTGACGTCGAAGCGGCGCGGGTTGCCGTCGAGGTCGATGGGCATCGACTCGATGGTGACGCCGTTGCGGTTCACGTCGGCGAGGTCGTTGGAGATGATGGAGTTGTCGCCGCGGTCGATGTAGGGCGAGGTGGGCTGGAGGTGGAAGTCGTCGTCGAGGGTGCCGGCGAGGCCGTCGGGGCCGTTGGGGCTGACGAACTGGGGATCAGCGGTGTAGATGGTGCTGCCGGGGAGGACGATGACGCCGGGGACGACGCAGCGCTTGAGGTTGAACACGGTGCCGCCGCCGTCGCTGCCGTAGGACTCGTTGAACCCGCTGCCGACGTTGGAGGTGTTGTTCCAGAAGATGGTGTTGTTGAGGTTGATGGTGCCGGGGCCGAAGCCGCCGACGGCGCCGCCGTTGTTGTTGGCGAAGTTGCCGTAGAACGTGGAGTTGTAGATGTTGACGGTCTGGAGGGCGGATGTGCCGCGCATCCCGAGTGCGCCGCCGGCGATGATGCCGTTGTTCTTGTTGAACAGGCAGTTGGCGACCCAGCCGCCGGCCTCATCGAACCAGACGCAGCCGCCGTCGCCGGAGTTGTTGGTGAAGACGCAGTTGCCGAGGTAGAGGAACGAACTCAGGAAGGCGCTGGTGAAGCCCTCGTACTGGATGCAGCTGGCCCGGCCCGGGGCGGTGTTGTTGGTGAAGACGCAGTTGGCGAAGACGGGATACCCGCCGTTCTGGACCCAGATCGCCCCGGCCGACAGGCCGTAGTTCGCGTCGAACCGGCAGTTGTTGATGGTCGGGCTGGAGTTGGTCATGTAGATGGCGCCGCCGCCATCGGTCGGGCCGGTGCCGCTCTCGTTGGCTCGGCCGCCGGTGATGTAGAGCGTGTCGAGCAGGGCGCCCGACGAGCAGTTGGTCATCGTGATGATGTTGTACGAGTTGTCGGTGTTGACGCGGGCGGTGCCGATGTCGCCCGAGAGGTACGTGGTGTTGGCCCCGTCGACGCGCTGGGCGAGGCTGACCTCGGTGCCCGCGAAGCCGCCGTAGATCTTCACCCCGCTCGGGATGTTGAACGTCACGCTGCGGTTGGTGGTGGTGGTGGGCTTGTAGACGCCCGCGGCGACCCAGATCTCGGTGATCGCGCCGGCGGAGTTCTTGGCCACGTCCAGGGCCTCGTTGAGCGTGGTCATGGCGTTGGTCCACGACTGGCCCGTGCCGGTGCCGACGGCGTCCTTGTCCACGTACAGCCGGTTGCCCGAGTACTGCACGATCTGGAAACCGTTGAGGGCGCACTGGGCCGCGAAGTACGTGCTGTCGCCGAAGACGTTGAGGCGGACAACCTGACCGGCGGCGGTGACCTTGAAGTCCACGATGCCGTGGGTCTTGTTGATCGCGAACGTGCCCGCGACGTTGGGGCCCTGGGCGTTGCTGCTGTCGGCGGTGACGTTGTTCACCGACGAGTAGATGTAGTTGGGGTGGTAGACCGTGCCGATGTTGGGGTCGGTGTACGACGCCCAGCTGGGGGGCAGGGCGGCATAGACCCAGGCGCGGTAGAAGCCGGGGGCCAGGCCATTGACCGTCGCGGTGACCTGCGAGGAGTTGCCGAAGCCGAACGCATAGTCGCCCATCAGGCTGCCGAAGTCGCCCGAGCCGAACGAGCCCGAGCTCGAGCCGTTGTTGGACCCGAGCTGGATGCTGACGCCCGTGACGGAGCCGTTCAGGTTGACGGCAGTGATGGAGTTGGGGGAGCCCAGCGTGCCGGCGCGGATGGTGTTCCAGGTGCCGACCTGGCCGCTGGCGGCGCCGTACGTCGAGGCGGGCGCGGTGGGCGTGCCGACGGTGTTGAACACCTCGACGTTGAACGACTGGGCGTGGACGGTGCCGGCCAGCGCCGCCAGGGCGAGAGCCGGCAGGACTTGGGCGCAACGGGAGCGCAAGGAACGGGACATGAGTCTTCTCCTTCTCGGGTGAACAGGTTGGTGGTCGGTGCGCCCGTGACGCGGGAGGCGATGGGCCCCGGCCAGGCCTTAGCCGGGAGCGGCCCCCGCGTTGGGGCACCCAGTCATGCGCGAAGCGGGGCGCTCGGGGCTAAATCTGGCCGGACATGGTCCCAAGAAGCCCCGAAACGAGGGTTTATCCTTGGGTGCGGGCTGGCCGACGGGCGTGGGTTGGCACACACTTGGAGCAAGCATCCGGCGGCCCGCGCCGGGGGAGACTTGATCGCGGCATGACCACACCCAGCCCGGAACACATGACGATGCTGATCGAGGCGGCCTGCCGGGGCGACCGGCAGGCGGCCGAGGATCTGCTGCCGCTGGTCTACGACGAGCTGCGGAAACTCGCCGCCGCGCGGATGGCGCACGAGCCGCGGGCCGGGGCGGGGCAGACGCTGCAGCCCACCGCGTTGGTCCACGAGGCGTACATGCGGTTGCTGGGCCAGACGGGAGCCGAGGTCCGTTGGCAGGGCCGCGGGCACTTCTTCGGGGCGGCGGCGATCGCGATGCGGCGGATCCTCGTCGAGCGGGCCCGGGCCCGCAACGCGGCCAAGCGGGGCGGCGGGGCCAAGCGGGTCGCCCTCGACGCCGACCAGCTGGCCGATGAGCCCGAAGGCGAGGAACTGCTCGCCCTTGACGACGCGCTTCACGCATTGGAGAAGGCCGACCCGCGGAAGCACCAGGTGGTGATGCTGCGGTACTTTGCCGGCCTGTCGGTGGAAGACACCGCCGCCGCGCTGGACCTTTCGCCGGCGACGGTCAAGAACGACTGGGCGTTCGCCCGGGCGTGGCTGAGGCGGCATATCAACGACGGGCCGGCGGTGCCGGTGGAGTAGTCCGGTGGGTGGCACCGGCAGGCCGCGAGCGAGCGTGACTGGGCAACCGTGAGCACCGCGCACCAATCCCGAATCGAGGAGCTGTTCCTGGCGGCGATGGATCTCCCGCCCGCGCAACGGGCGATGTACCTCGACGTCGCCTGCGGCGGGGATGTGGACCTGCGCCGCGAGGTCGAGACCCTGCTCGGCCACGCGGAAGACGACGGCTTTATGGATTCAAAGGTCGCGCCGGGGCGCGGCCTGCTCACGCAGCTCGGGGCGGCCCATCTCAAGAGCGAGGAGCCGCTGCTGCCCGCGGACCGGCAGATCGGACCGTACGAGATCCTGGGCGTGCTCGGGGCGGGCGGGATGGGCGTGGTGTACGTGGCCCAGCAGGCCCGCCCGAAGCGGACGGTCGCGATCAAGGTCATGCGGCGGGTGCTCGGGGGCGTTTCGGGCGCGGGCGGACAGAAGCTGATGCGCCGCTTCGAGCACGAGGCCGAGGTGCTGGGCCGGCTGCAGCACCCGGGGATCGCGCAGGTCTACGAGGCCGGGACGTACACCACCGCCGGCGAGACCCACCCCTACATCGCGATGGAGCTCATCCAGGGTCAGCCGCTGCTGGCCTATGCGACCTCGAAGGGCCTGCCCACCGGCGAGCGGCTGCGGCTGTTCGCGATGGTGTGCGACGCCGTCCAGCACGCGCACCGCAACGGCATCATCCACCGCGACCTCAAGCCCGCGAACATTCTGGTGGACCACAGCGGGCAGCCCAAAATTCTCGACTTCGGTGTCGCCCGGGTGACCGACCGCGAGGCGGCGGTGACGACGGCGCACACGGCGATCGGGCAGCTCATCGGGACGCTCCCCTACATGTCGCCCGAGCAGGTGCTGGGCAACCAGGAAGCCGTCGACACGCGGTCGGACGTGTACGCGCTGGGCGTGGTGCTCTACGAGCTGCTCACGGGGCGGCTGCCTTATGACCTGAGCAGCCGCTCGCTGCCCGAGGCGGCGCGGATGATCCGCGACGAAGAGCCGGCGCGGCTGAGCACCGTCAGCCGGGTGTTCCGGGGCGATGTCGACACGATCGTCTCCAAATCGCTGGCGAAAGACCGCGAGCGGCGGTACCAGTCGGCTTCGGACCTGGGTGACGATGTGCGACGTTTTCTCGACGGGCAGCCCATCGCCGTCCGGCGGGATTCCTCGATGTACATCCTGGGCAAGCAGCTCCGCCGTTACCGCGGGCTGGTGGCGCTGGGGGCGTTCTCGATGCTCGCGGTGCTCACGCTCGCGGTGTTCTCGACCATCCAGGCGATGCGGGCGAGCACGGCGGCGGGGCAGGAGCGGATGGCCAAGGAGCGCGCCGAGGTCGCGCTGGCCGACGCCCAGCGCGAGCGCGGTCGCGCCGACGAGAACGCCAACCGGCTGGCGCGCCAGTTGGACGCCAGCGGCGTCGAGCGGGGGCGGCTGTCGGGCCTTACGGGCAGCCTGGGGGTGGCGGAGGATCTGATCTGGCCGGCCCACCTCCGCGACCCCGGCTCGCGGCACACGTTCTACGCGCTCTGGGAGCTGTACATGCGGCACCCGCTGCTCGCGACGGTTCCGCTCCCCGGCGCACGGGCCAACTGGCTGGCCGCGTCGCCGTCCGGCCGGCAGCTGGTGACCACGGTCGACGAGAAGCGGATCGTCCTGATCGACGCGACCACCGCCACGGTCGGCGATCCGTGGCCGGAGGCGCCCAGCGGGATCGCCGGGCTCGCGTTCATCGACGAGGACCGGATCGTGGTCGGCGACAGCGCGGGGGCGCTGACGGCGTACGACACGCGGACGCGCGAGCCGGTGGCGCGGATCGAGTTTGGCGCGCCCGTCCGGTGCGTGGCGGCCCGGCGCGACGGGAGCGAGATCGCCGTCGGGCTGAACGCGGGCGGGATCCGTGTGCTGCCAGCGGAGTGGGCCCGCAGTACCGCGGGCCGCGAAGCGGTGCGGTCGATCGATGTGGCCGGCGGCGTATTCGCGCTGGCCTACAGCCCGGACGGGCGGGATATCGCGGCCGCGGGCTCGCAGCGGCAGGTCTTCGTGTTCCGCGACGGGGAGCCCCTCCGGACGCTCTCGGGGCACACCGACTGGCTCTACTCCGTGTGCTTCACGGCCGACGGCACGCGCGTGCTCTCGGGCTCGAACGACCGGTCCATCCGCGTCTGGAGCGTCGCGACCGGCGAGACCGAGCGGGTGCTCGAGGCGGGGAACGGCTTCGTGCGCCCGCTGCTCCCGCTGCCCGACGGGCGGGTGGTCAGCGGCGGGTGGTGGCGGCTGATCATCTGGAACCCCGATTCCACCACGCCCGTGCGGAGTTTCCCGCTGCCGATCGGGCTCGCGGCCGTCGTGCCCGGGCCGGGCCAATCGGTGTGGACGGTCGACGGCTCGACGCTGCGGCTGTGGGACCTGGCGACCAAGCCCCGGATCGTCTCGGCGCGCCCCGAAACGCCGCACAGCGGGCGGACGACGGCGCGGTGGAGCGGCGACGCGAGCCAGTACGCGAGCGTCGACAGCGACGGCTGGCTGCGGGTCTTCGGGGCCGATGGGTCGCCCCGGGGCGCGATGAAGCTCGCCGAGCGGCTGCGGACCGTCGCGTGGCAGCCGGGCGAGCCGCTCATCGCCGCGGGCGCCACCGACGACCGGCTCAGCATCGTCCGCGCGAGCGAGGGCGGCCTCGAGCTGGTGTCGGCGTGGGAGGGGATCCGCTCCGCGGCAACGCAATCGTTTGAATTCGCGCCCGACGGCCGGACCATCGCGGTGAGCGAGCGCGGCGGCGGGTTCTCGATCCGGACGTTCCCCGCGGGTGAGGTCGTGCGCAGCTTCCCCGCGCACGAGAGTGAAGCCATTTTCGTCCGGTACTCGCGCGACGGCCGCTTGCTCGTGACCGGGAACCGCGGCGGCCTCGCGCGGCTCTGGCGCGTCGAGGACGGGGCGCTTCTGCACACTTTCACGCTCCCCACCGCCCCGTGGGCGGCGGTGTTCAACGACGACGCCAGCCGCCTGCTGATCGGCACGTGGGAGAAGCTCATCCACGAGTACGACGTCGCGACCGGGCAGCGTCTCCGCTCCCTGGCCGGCCACCAGGGGTTCATCCACGACCTGACGTTCCGCACCAACGAGGCGATGATCCTCGCGTCGAGCGCCGCGGACGGGACGATCCGCCTGTGGGACTTGAGCCGCACGACCGAGACCAACGTGATGACCATCGATATCGCGAACGGGTACGACGCGATGTGCCTGCAGTTCAACCCGCGGCGGCCGGAGCTGCTCTTCGCGGATGGGCGGGGGAACGTGGGCGTGCTGCTCACGCGGTACTTCAACCGCCACATCGGCGGGAACTACCGCTACCAGCTCGACCGGCACCGAGCCGCCGTCGGCCGCGTGGACGATTCCGAGATCGACAAGCAGCTCGAGATCCTCGAACGCAACTTCCGACAGGCGCTCACGTCGGTGCCGCCGTCGCGCTAGCGGCCGGCACGCCCAGGATCGCGGCGGCCTTGCGCCGGGCGTCGGGGTCCATCTCCAGGATCGGCGGCCACGGGCGCACCGGTTCGCCGTGGGCCTCGTCGCCGGGCCGTTTCGGCGTGGCGTCGAACCCGAGGCGGTGCACCGCGCCGGTGGCCGACTTCCAGACCACCGCGTCGCGCCCGGCGTCGCTGTGGGCGAGCCAATGGAAGAACACGGAGTCGAGATCGGCGGGGTCGACGTCGTCGTGAAACACGAGCACGAACGGCGGCACCGGCCGCGTCGCCGGTTCGCCCGCCGCGAGCACGCGCTGGAGCGCCTCGCGCCCCTGCCGCGGGGCGGTCTTGCGGATCGTCGCCGCCAGCCAGCCTTCCTCGATGATCGCCGCCCGCACAACGCCCGGCACGCGGCGGACGGCGTCGAGGTACCGCTCGCGGGCGGCGTCGTCGAGCGCCGGGCGCGGCGCGGGCTCGAGCCGGATGCCCCCCACTTCCTCGCCGGGGATCTTGCGGGTCGCGTCGAAACCGATCTTGGTGCCCGCGCCGAGCCGGGGGGCCGCGTGGTCGAGGATGTCGAGCGGCCCGGAGACGCTCTCGACGTCGCGGCCCGGGTGGCAGTGCCGGGCGGCCGCGCGGAGCACGGCCCGGGCATCGTGCACGTCGACGTCGTCGTCGACGACGAAGATCGACTTGGTCCACGCCATCTGGCCGGCGCCCCAGACGCTGTGCATCAGGCGGCGTCCCTGCAGCGGATAGGCCTTCTTCACGCGCAGCGCCGCGCTGTTGTGGAACGTGCCGAACAGTGGCAGGTCGTAGTCCTCGAGATCGTGGATGAGCGTCTTGAGCAGCGGGAAGAACACCCGCTCGGTCGCCTTGCCCAGGTAGTAGTCCTCCTGCGGCGGAAGGCCGACGACGGTGGTGGGATAGATCGGGTCGCGCCGGTGCGTGATGGCGGTGACCTCGAGCATCGGGTAGCGGTCCGGCAGGGAGTAGAAGCCCGTGTGGTCGCCGAACGGCCCCTCGAACACGCCCCCCGGGCCGAGCGGCTCGCGTGTCGCCCGCGGGTCCCAGCCGATCACGCCGGCCTCGTGGCTCACGTATCCCTCGATGACCATCTCGGCGTTGGCCGGCACCCAGAGCGGCACCGTCCGCCCGCGCACCATCGGGATGCCGCCCCCGTTCAGAAACCCCGCGAGAAGCAGCTCGCTGATGCCGGGCGGGAGCGGCGCGGTGGCGGCATAGGGCATCACGCTTTCGCCGCCCAGGGCGATGGCCACAGGCATGCGCTGGCCCAGCTTCTTCCACGAACGCCAGTGCCGGGCCCCGTCGTGGTGCATGTGCCAGTGCATGGCGAGGTGGCGGCGGCCCAGCAACTGAACGCGGTACATCCCGATGTTGTGGCTGGGCGGCCGGGGGTCGTCCCGGTCGTCGGCATGGACGGTGTGGATCCCGGCGAGCGTGATGTACCGCCCGCGAAACCGGGCTTCCCACTCTGGCCCGCGGCCCAGGCCGGGCACGCCGTCGTTGATCCCCGCGGGGTAACCCAGGGCGGCCGGGTCGCCGTCGTGCGGCCAGCAGCGGATGATCGGGAGTCGGGTCAGGTCGACGCGCTCGCCCGTGTGCACGACCTGCTGGCACAGGCCCATCCCGCGCAGACGCCGCGGCGGAATCCGCAGCAGCGGCAGGAACTGACGGGCCTTCGCGAGCAGCTCGCCGAACGAGCGGGGCGGCTCGGGCTTGACGAGCTGGGCGATCCGGCCCGCGAGCCGCTCAAAGCCCGCCGGCGTGCCCGCGGGCACCTGAGACTCCGCGCAGCCCAGCGCCATCTCCATCCGGCGATAAGACCCCCACGCGTTGATGAGCACCGGGATGTCCGACCCCGGCACGCTCTCGAGCAGCAGCGCGTGCCCGCCGCGGTCGTGGAATCGCGGGTCGGTCTTTCGTGCGGCGGGGCTGGGCAGGTTGGCCGCGGGGGACTTGCTCGCCAGGTCGGCGAGGGCGGCGATCTCGAGCACGGGCGATACCGGCTCGCGGACGCGGCGCAGTTCGCCCGCGGACTCCAGAGCGGCGACAAAGTCACGGGTGGTGGGGTACATGGGCGTCCAGGGCGATCCCGCGTCGGAGGGTACCGCCGATCGGCCATCGTCCCACCCCCCCCACGACCGAACCCTCCGAACCTTTCCGCCGAACCCGCGTCAACCGAAACCGTTACGCTCCGAGGCCCAACAACCGTTGGAGCGGGCCTGCCGCCTTTCGTAGCGAGTGGCCGGACCCGCTCGCGCCATCGGTTTCGGCCGACATGCCCAGCACCACGGAAACCCGCGACTTGGCGATCGACCTTCGGCGGGTCGACAAGGTTTACAAGGCGACCCGTCGCCGGAACCACGTGCACGCGCTCCGCGATGCGTCGCTGCGGGTCGAGCGGGGCGGGGTGTTCGGCCTGCTCGGGCCGAACGGCGCGGGCAAGAGCACGCTGGTCAAGGTGCTCATGACCATCATCAGCCCGACCCGCTGCGACGGGCGGCTGCTGGGCCGGCCGGTGGGCGACAAGGCCGCCCTGCAGCGCGTGGGGTACTTGCCCGAGCACCACCGCTTCCCGGAGTACCTGACCGGGTCGCAGGTGCTGGATTTCTACGCCGCGATGGCCCGCGTCCCCCGCCCCACGAGGCGTGCCCGGGCCGGCGAGCTGCTTGACCTGGTCGGGCTCTCCCGCTGGGCCGACAAGCGCGTGAAGTCGTACTCCAAGGGCATGCGCCAGCGACTCGGGATCGCCCAGGCGCTGATGAACGACCCGGATCTGGTCCTGCTGGACGAACCGACCGACGGCGTCGACCCCGTCGGCCGCCGCGACATCCGCAACATCCTGCTCGAGCAGAAGCGTCGCGGGCGGACGGTGTTCCTCAACTCGCACCTGCTCAGCGAGCTCGAGATGGTCTGCGACCGCGTGGCGATCATGGTGCAGGGCCAGCTGTGGGCCCAGGGCACGATCGACGACCTCACGGCGGCCGACCGGCGCTACGAGATCGAGATCGCCGAGGAGGCCTCGCCCAGCGCTGAGCGGATCATCGACGCGGCCCTTGCCGGTGTCCTGGCGCCGGGCCGGCCAGCGGGCCACGCCCTCCCCGGCGGCGAGTCGGTCGCGATCGCGAGCAACATGCTCCGCATCGAAACCACCGATCCGGCGGTGGTGCAGCCCGTGATCGACGGCCTGCGGCGCGCCAACATCGCGATCCGCTCCGTGCGGCTGATCCGGCCTTCGCTCGAGGACCTGTTCATGAAAGCCGTCACCGACCCGGTCACGGGGCAGGCCTTCGCGCCCGGGGCGGCGGCCAACAGCGCTCCGCCCGCGGACGCGGCCGGGAGGATCGGGCGGCCATGATGCAGACCTGGGCGATGATCGTCGACGCGTACCGCGAGCTGAACACGCGCAAGCTGTTCTGGGCGACGCTGGGCCTCTCGCTGCTCGTGATCGCCGCCATCGGATCGCTGGGCATCAACGAGAAGGGCCCGACGGTGCTGTGGTACCAGCTGCCGATCGAGTTCATCACCACGCAGGTGCTGGACAAGGCCGACTTCTACAAGGTGCTGTTCATCAACGTGGGCTTCAACATCTGGCTCTCCTGGGCCGCGATGGTGCTCGCGCTCATCTCCACGGCCAACATCATCCCGGACTTCGTCTCGGGCGGGGCAATCGAGCTCACGCTCTCCAAGCCGATCTCGCGCCTGCGGCTGTTCCTCACCAAGTACTGCACCGCCCTCCTGTTCGTCGGCCTTCAGGTCTCGGTGTTCGCCGTCGGGGCGGTGCTGGTGATCGCCGTGCGCGGCGGCGGGTGGGAGCCGCGGCTGCTCCTGGCCGTCCCGGTGATCGTGCTGGTGTTCTCGTACTTGTACTGCGTGTCGACGTTGGTGGGGATGCTCACGCGGTCGGGCATGGCGGCGCTGCTGGTGACGGGCGTGGTCTGGCTGTCGATCTTCACGATCCACCTCGCCGAAACCCCCATCCTGCTCCGCATCCGCACGCAGTACGAAGTGGCCCAGAGCGTCCGCGACACCGAACGCCTGGCCCGGGTCGACGCCCTGAAGGCAGCCGAGAAGGCCGTCGCCGATGCCGGCGAACCACCCGTGCCCGTCGACCCGGACGAGCAGGCCAAGGCCGGCACCCCGGTCCCCGATGGCGATGCCGACGATGGCGCGGCGAGCGGCCCGGAGAGCGCCGGTCGGCCGGACCCGGGCCAGCCCAAACCCGAGGCCCCCGCGTGGCAGGGCATGGACGAGCTCAACCGCCGCGACCCGACGCGGGAGCGGGCCGCGGCGGTGCGCATCGCGCGGAAAGAACTCAAGAACCTCGACGAGCGCCAGGCCGACCTCGACAAGACCGCCGCCGACGTGCGCTTCTACCACGCCATCGCGTATGCCGTCAAGACGGTCATGCCCAAGACCAGCGAGTCGCTCGAGCTGCTGTCGCGGAACATCCTCGCGCCCGACGCGCTGGACCGGGTGCGCGACGAGGGTGATTCGCGCCGGTCCAACGGCCCGCGTCAGCTCCGCGTCGGCGGCATGCGCGTCTCGGCCCGCGCGGTCGAGGACGAGATCCAGCGGGCGACGCGCGCGCGGACGCTGACCTGGATCATCGGCACATCGCTGCTCTTCGAGGCGGTGGTCCTGGGTGCCGCGACGCTGCTGTTTGTCCGCCGGGACTTCTGAGCGGTTCGCCGCCCGACGCACGCGCACAACGGAGTGTCAGGGCCGCGGGCCGTCGCCGCGGGCAGCCTTCGCCAGGGCCGCGCCGCGATCGCGGGCCGCGACCACCGCCCGAGCCCAGAGCGCCTGCACGCGTTCGGTGTCGAGCGCCGCCACGGCCGCTTCGGTGGTGCCCCCGGGGCTGGTCACGTTGGACCGCAGGCTCTCGAAGCTCTCGCTCGACTCCGCCAGCAGCGACGCCGCTCCGACCAGCGTCTGACGCACGATCGCCCGGGCCGCGTCCGGCTCGAATCCGACCTGCAGCGCCGCGGTGTGCATCGCTTCGGCGAGGTAGTAGAGGTACGCCGGGCCGGACCCGGCCACCGCGGTGAAGGCGTCCATCAGCGGCTCATCGAGTCGGAAGACACGCCCGACGGCGGCAAACAGATCCTCGGCCAGCGCCACATCGTCCGGCCGGGCGCCCGGCCCCGCGGCGATGGCGGTGCAGCCCTGGCCGACCATCGCGGGCAGGTTCGGCATGGTGCGGACGACACGCGACGTCGCGAACAGGCGCTCGAGCGACGCCAGATCAACCCCGGCCATGACCGAGATCACGCATCCCGCCCGCACGCGGGCCTCGGTCAGCTCGGCGACGATCGCGGGCAGCATCTGCGGCTTGACGGCGAGCAGCAGCGTCGGGTCCACGTCGGCCGCGATCGCCTCCACGCCGCGGAAGCCCTCCAGGCCGAGCGCGGCGAGCGCCGCGCGCTTGCCCTCGTCCGGCTCGATCACCACCACGCGGTTGGGCGGCAGAACCTTGGCCCGGATCGCGCCGCGCACGATGGCTCCGCCCATGTTGCCGCCGCCCAGCACGAACAGCCGGCGCAGCGGGGCGGGCGAGTCGGTCTCGGTCGCTTGGGTGTCGCCGGTGGGCACGCTCGATTGTTCCCCGCGTCACGCGCCCGGCGCGGCCGCGGTGCCTGAAACGGTGATAACCTTGCGGGACACCGTCCGGTCGGCACGGGCTCATGGCCCGTCCCCGCCCGGCACGAGGATGCCCCACCGCGATGTCTACGTTCTACAAACTGGAGTTTGAGGCCCCGGTCGCCGCTCTCGAGCAGCAGATCGACGCCCTGACCGCCGAGCTGCAGCGCGGTGCGGCGGCGGGCTCGGAGGTCTCCGACGCCGAGAAACGCCAGCTCGCCGCGCGGATCGACGCCCTGCAGGCTCAGCGGCTTGACGCGCTGCGCGGCCTCTACGCGAACCTCACCGCGTGGGACACCGTCCGCGTTGCCCGGCACCCCAAGCGCCCCCAGACCCGCGACTACATCGAGCTGATCTGCCGCGATTTCTGCGAGCTGCACGGCGACCGCCGCTTCGGCGACGACCCCGCGATGGTCACCGGATTCGCCCGCATCGGGCCGCTCAAGTGCATGGTGATCGGCCACCACAAGGGCCGGACGATCAAGGAGCGGATGGACTGCCACTTCGGCTGCGCCCACCCCGAGGGGTACCGCAAGGCGCTGCTGAAGATGAAGCTGGCCGAGAAGTACCGCGTGCCGATCGTGACGTTCGTCGACACGCCGGGGGCGTACCCGGGCATCGGCGCCGAGCAGCGCGGGCAGGCCGAGGCGATCGCGGTGAATCTGCGCGAGATGTCGCGGATCCACACGCCGATCGTCAGCGTCGTGATCGGCGAGGGCGGCTCGGGCGGGGCGCTGGGCATCGCCGTCTCCGACCGCGTCGCCATGCTCTCCAATTCGTGGTACTCGGTGATCAGCCCCGAGGGCTGCGCGGCGATCCTCTGGAAGCAGGCCAACGAAAAGACCAACACCGCCGCGGCGACCGCCCTCAAGCTGACCGCCCGCGACAACGTCGAGCTGGGCATCATCGAGAGCGTCATCCCCGAGCCGGTGGGCGGCGCTCATCGCGACCCGGCCGCGACCGCGAAGGCCGTCGAGGCCTGGATCGTCCCGACCGTCAAGCAGCTTCAGACGCTGGACCCGTCGGTGCTCGTGGCGCAGCGGTACGAGCGTTTCCGCCGGATGGGCCAGGTTATGGAGATCGACGCCTCGCTGCCCGCATAACGGGCTGGCATGACGGCACAGGTTCGCCGTGCGCCGGGTGCGTCCACACGGTCACGGCCGGCCCGTGGACAACCCATCGCGCCGTCAAGCGCCGTGCCGATGGCCGGAAGCCCGCGGGCCTCGCCCTCGAGTCGCCCGGATGACCGCGTTTTTGCCCACGCGGGGCGAACCGTCCCCCGGCCTCGGGCGTCTTTGGCTCGTGAGACCGGGGGGGCCTATCCTTCCGCCCCATAAACGGGCCGTCTCACCCTCTCCGTGGGCGAAAGCAACCTTGCCGAGCGCGAACAAAACCCGGAAAACCAAGGCGAAGCCGGTGACCAAGGCAATCAAGCCGGCCCCCAAGCCGGCGAAGCCCAAGGCCGCGGCTAAGCCGGCGGCGAAGGCGGCTCCGGCCAAGCCGGCTGCGGCGGCCAAGCCCGCTCCCGCGCCCAAGAAGCCGGTGGCCCCCGCGAAGGCGGCCGCGGCACCCGCCCCGGCCCCGCCCGTCGCGGCGGCGGCTCCGGGCAAGGCGAAGCCCAAGGGGATCACGATCGTCCAGCCCAAGCCGGTGCGCAAGCCCAAGCCGAAGAAGGCGATGCTGCTGCCGACGCTGGGCAACTCGCTGCTCAAGCCGGGCCTGAAGCGCTGGAAGCCCCTCATCCAGAGCGGCCCCAACGCCCCGGCGACGGACAACCCGTACGGGCGCAAGGACGGCAGCGAGAAGCCCAAGAGCCCCTTCAACCGCAAGGACCTGGACCACTTCCGCCAGATCCTTCTCCGCAAGCGGGCGGACCTGGTGGGCGACGTGGGCTCGATGGAAGGTGCCGCGCTCAAGGACAGCACCGGCTCGCTGTCGCACACGCCGCAGCACATCGCCGAGCAGGGGTCGGAAACTTACGACCAGTCGCTCGCGCTCGACATCGCGCAGGTCGACCGCAATCTGATCAAGGAGATCGACGACGCGATCCGGCGGATCGACGACGGGACCTACGGCGTGTGCGAGCTCTCCGGCCGTGCCATCACGCGCGAGCGGCTCGAGGAGCTGCCTTGGACGCGATTCTCGATCGAGGCCGCCCGCGAGCGTGAGCGTCGCTCGTACCCGTAACACCGTGGACGGGGAACGCGCATGAGCACCGCCCAGCCGCACCCCGGGGCGACTCCGGCCGACGCCGCGTTGCCGAGGGCGGAGCATCCGGTCACGTCTCGCGTCTCGCCCCCGGCCCGATCGTCGCGCTCGGCGTGGGTGGTGATGCTGGTCTCGCTGGTGGTCGGGCTGGTCAGCGATCTGGCGACCAAGCACTGGGCCTTCGAGCGGGTCGCCGGGATGCCGGTGCTGGTTGATCGAGACGCGGTGCTCGAGCTGATGCGGCAGGAGCCACGTTCGATCGGCCGCCTGATCCCGCCGCATGATCCGGTCGTGGTCGTGCCCGGCGGGCTCGAGTTGACGCTCGTTCTGAACCCGGGGGCGGTCTTCGGGATGGGGCCGGGCCAGCGCTGGTTCTTCAAGGCCTTTACGCTCGTCGCCATCGGGTTCTCGCTGTACATGTTCTGGGCGTGGATGCGCCGCGGCGACCGAGCCGCGCAGGCGGCGATCGGGCTGCTGGTCGCGGGCGGGCTGGGCAATCTGTACGACCGGTGGGTCTACGGCTGCGTGCGCGATTTCCTGCAGCCCCTGCCGGGGTGGCGCTGGCCGAGCGGCTGGCAGCCCTTCGGGACGCGAGAGATCTGGCCGTACGTCTCGAACGTCGCCGACGCGTGGCTGATCGTGGGCATCGCGGTGCTGTTCGTCTACCTCTGGCGGCACGACGGCCGTCGGGCGTAACGCCCGCTGGCGAAGGACACCCGCTCAGCCCGTTCCGGATTGATCCGCGTGACCGATGGCCGCGCCGTTGTTCGCGTTCGCGAGGATGCCGTCGAGCAGCGTGCGGACCTCCGCCGACATCTTGCTGTTGGGGAACTCGGCGATGATGCGGCGACCGAGGTTGGCCGCGTCCGCCCAGTCGCGGTCCTCGATGGCGTGGCGGAGCTGGGCCCCGAGGTGCTCGCGGTAGCGGTTGATGACCAGCCGGGCGGGCTCGCGGACCTCGGCGGCCTCCTGCGGGCTGAGGTGATTGTCGAGGTCGCGAAGGGCCGCCATGGCCACTTCCGGCGACTCCGATTCGTGGACCTGACGGAAGCGGGCGAGCAGGTCGTTCTTGTAGACCGCCCGGGCCGCTTCCACCTTGGCCGGAAGGTTGGCGAACCGCGGTTCGCCGTCGTGCAGCCGCACCAGCCGGGCGGCCTCGCGGGCGGCTTCGTCGAAGCGGCGCTGCAGGACCAGCCCGTCCACCAGCCCTACGCCGTCGCGCGCGGCGGCATCCAGCGACGCGGAGCGACGCGACTCGATGGCGGCGCGGAGCTCTTCGGCGTCGGCGCGGTAGCCGAAGCGGTCGGCCAGCTCGCGGCACAGCACCAGTCCCGCCTCCCAGTCGCCCGTCTCGATGTCGGCCTCGATCGCGCGACGGAGCATCTGCCGCTCGGTCGCCCGGTTCAGCACGCGGCGGGCATCGTCGGACAGCAGCGACTGCTCCGCCAGCATGCGCACGGCCGCGCGGAGGTCGTCCAACCGCCCGGTGGTCGCCGTGTCCCGGGGCCGAACCCCGAGCAGGACGGCCAGGGGCGCGGTCGTCAGGACCAGCAGCACGCCCACGACGCCCAGGGCGATGAACGCGTCGCTGGGCGAGCGGCCGAGCAGCCCCGCGCCGAGGACGAGAAACACGAGGCTCAGCAGCAGCGCCAGACCGTACAAGCCGCCCAGCAGCCACCACGTCGAGGCCCCGACTGCGGGTGGAACCGGGCCGGTCGCGTCGTCAGCAAAGTCGTCGGGCATGCCGGATCTTTCGCCCGCTCGCCCGCCGGGGGCCGTTCCGGGCCATAATCGACCGATGAGTGCTCCCAACCAGCCCCGCCCGGGCTCGGGCGACGCGGCGGCCGTCACGGTGCGCCGCTGCACGCTCGGGCCGTATCAGACAAACTGCTACGTGGTACGCCCGGCCGGCTACGCCGGTTGCTGGGTGATCGACGCGTCGTTCGACCCGGAGCCGCTGATCCGGCTGATCGGCGACGAGGGGGGAGCGCCCGAGGCGTTGATCCTGACGCACGCCCATGTCGATCACCTCGCCGGGGTTGCCGAGGTGCGGCGGGCGTATCCCTCGCTGCCCATCTGGGCCCACCGCACCGAGGAAGCGTGGCTGAGCGACCCAGTCCTGAACCTCTCGGAGTTCGGCGGGCAGGCGATCACCGCCCCCGCGGCCACGCGGCTGCTCGATGGCGGCGAGACGCTGGCGCTCGGGCCGACCACCTGGTCGGTGCTGCACACACCGGGCCACTCGCCCGGCGGGATCACGCTGTACTGCCCGGCCGCGGGCGTGGCGCTGGTGGGCGATGCCCTCTTTGCCGGGTCGATTGGGCGGACGGACTTCCCGGGCTCGAGCCTTGACCAGCTCACCGAGTCGATCCGCTCGCGGCTGTACACCCTGCCGGCCACGACCCGCGTACTCCCCGGTCACGGGCCGTCAACCACCATCGGTCGCGAGGCGCAGTCGAACCCGTTCGTCCGGGCGTGAGCGCGGTCTGCACCGAGAAAGCCGCCCGGTCACTCCGTGCCGACGGCGGCGACGGCGGCGGAGCGATCGATCAGCTCGATGAGCTGCCGGGCCGCCTTGCTCTCGGGGTCGACCTGCGCGGCCTGGACAGCGGCGGAGCGCGCCTCGCCCAGCCGGTTGGCGTCCTTGAGCAGGATGGCCCGGTACACGAACGGCACGCCGGAGGAGCCGGCCCGTGCGGTGGCCTGGGTGGCGGACTCGAGGGCCGCGTCGAGCTGCCCCGCGCCGCGGAGGTGCATGGCGCGGTACAGGTAGCCCTCGTAGCGCTCCGGTGCCAGCGCGATCAGCCGCGAACCCACCGCGCGGAGGCGGGCGTGGTCCTGGAGCCGGGCGGACACTTCGCCCAGCAGCAGCCACGCCTGGCGATCCGCGTCGGACCGCTCGGTGACCTCGCCGAGCAGCTTGCGGGCCTCGGTGAGCTGGCCGATCTCCACCAGGCACTGCGACCGGATCACCTTGAGGTCGCTGCGGTCGGCCGCGCCGGGCTGCTTCAGGAGTTGCGACGCCGTGAGCTCGGCCTGGTTGAAACGGCGGTTGCTCATCTGGGCGCGGAGCAGGTCCTCGAGCACGCCCGAGTCGTCGGGGCTGAGCAGCCGGGCCTCCTCGAGGAGGGACTCGGCCAGCGTCGAGTCGCCCCGCCGCATGGCCAGCCGGCCACGCGTGTGCTTGACGGCGGCGTTGTACATCAGCGTCTCGGGCGGATTGGCCAGGAGGGCGTCGGCCTCGTCGAGCCGCTTGCTCTCGACCAGCATGTCCGCCGCGGCGACGAGGTACTGCGCGTTCTTGGAGTCGAGCTCGGCGGCCCGCTGGTAGCGGGCGAGCGCCGGCTCGGTCTGCGTGTAGCGCTCGAAGATCACGCCCAGGTAGTACTGCGCCTCGGCGTTCTTGTCGTCGAGCTTCTCGGCGCTCAGCAGCGAGCCGCGTGCTCCCTCAAGGTCGCCCTTCTCCATCAGGATGCGGGCACGGAGAATGTGGGCGGAGGCGACCTTGCCGTTGAGCGCAATCGAGCTGTCAACGGTCTTGAGCGCCTTGTCGAGGTCGCCCGCGAGGAACTGCTGCTGGGCCATCTGCCAGTCCAGGCCGCTCTTGAGGCCGTCGATCTTCTCGCGGGCCTGCTGGACGAACTCCTGGTTGTGCTGGCCGCGGATGCCGCAGGCGGGCAGGATCGCCGTCCACGCGGCGAGACCGAGGACCGAGAACCGAGCGAGCGGGAGCGTCGAGAATCGGCGGATCATCGTGGTGGTCCTTGCGTGTGGGCGAAACCGGGCGGATGGCGAGCGGAGCCGACGTGCGGATACGACAGCGCGGGGCGGCGTGGCCGCCAGCGATCACGGCTGCTCGGTGGGAACGGTGACCACCGCGCTCCCGGACGGCGTCGTCTCGGGCAGGGCGAGGTACACTGGCACGGGCCAGAACGACCCGGGCAGCCAAGCGAACAGCCCGGTGCTCGGGGCGTGCGCGAACGTCGTGGGGAAGCGCGTCGGGCGCGTCCACGCCGAAGGCTCGGCCGAAGGCGCCGCCGAAGGCGTCGGCGCGGGGGCGGCGTCCGTGGCCGCGATCGTGCTCGCGGCGGTCGTGCTCGCCGGGGTGCCCGACGGGAGCGTCTCTGTTGCCAGCGCGGTCGCCGTGTTCGACTCGCCGATCGCGGGTGTCGCGGCGCTGGCCGCGGCCAGCGGGCTCCCGCCGTTGGGTTGGGCGTCGTCCGCCGGCGTCTCGGTTACAGCAGAGCCCGCGGGCTGGATCGGCTCGATCTTCGCCGCGAGGCTGCTGGCCAGCGTCCGGTGATCGACGGTCGGCTCGGCGTGCACGGTCACGGTCGCCGCGCCGGAGATCACGCCCGTCTCGGCGTTGGCATGCGGCTCCTTCGGGGCGACGGCGGCCGGCTCGCGGGGGATCTCGACCGAGCCCCACGGGCGGTGGTGCGGCGCGGGGTTGCCGGCGGGCGGCACGGCCTCGAGCCGCTTCTCGATCTCGGTGTCGAGCATGTCCTCGATCAGGCTGCGGACCGGCCAGTTCTCGCGCTCGCCGGTGAGGCGCTCACGCAGGCGGAGCGCGTCGGGCTGGCGCGGGTTGAGCGAGAGCGACCGCTGCAGCTTCCAGAGGGCCTCGTCGCCCTGCCCGTCGCGGGCGAGCTTCTCAGCCTCAACGTTCAGCACCGAGGTCATGCGGTCGCGCGACCACGGCAGCAGGCCCTGCCGGGCGCCGGCCCGCACGCGGTCGAGCGTCTGCCCGGCCTCGAAGCCCGAGACCAGCAGGTTGCTGTCGTTCATCACGGTCGGCGTGAGCAGGAAGATCAGCTCGTTGCGGTCGACCGAGTCGTCGTGCCCGCGGAAGGCCGACCCGATGATGGGGATGTCGCCGATCACCGGCACCTGGCGCCGGGCCGCGACGGTGGCCTCCTGGAACAGGCCGCCCAGCACGACGGTCATGCCGTCGTTGATGATGACGTTGGTGACGATCTCCTGCGTGGTCTCGTCGGGGACGGTGACCTCGCCCGCGCCGGCCTTGATGTTGCGGATGGTCGCCGACGACACCTGGGGCTTGAGCTCGAGGCGGATCTGGTTGTTGGGGGCGACGAACGGGCGGACGTAGAGCTGCACGCCCGTGTCGAGGAACTGCACGGTCTGCGTCTGGCTGGTCTCGGTCTGCGTGGTGCTGAGGTACGCGATCCGCTCGCCCACCAGCACGCGGGCCGGCTGGCGGTTGAGCGTCAGCAGCCGCGGGTTGGAGAGCACGACGGTGTCCGAAACTTCGTCGAGCAGGCGGACGAACGCGGCCACGTTGCCGCCGATCACGCCGATCTTGAGCGTCGACTTGCCGGCCGTCGCACCGGGCGTGGAACCCAGCGCGAAGGCGTTGTTGCCCGGGGGCGAGTAGCCGCCCTTGGCGTCGTTGCCGTCGCCGCCGGTCACCAGCGCGTTGGCCACGCCCAGCGGGCCGCCGACCTTGAGGAAGTCCGTGAACGACGTGTCGGCGATGATCGAGAGGTCGACGCCGAACGCGTTCTCCTCGCTCACTTTGGTCTGCAGCACCGTCGACTGCACGAGCACCTGCTTGGGCTTGGTGTCGAGCTCGGTGAGCACCTGCTCGATCGCCGAGATGTTCTCGGGGAAGTCGATGACGACCATGGTCGCGCCCAGGGCGTAGGTGTCGGCGCCGGTGGGCGTGTTGCTGGGGATGTTGAAGTCCGGGGTCTTGCCCACGAACTTGATCTGCCCGCCCTCGGAGAGGAGGGGCTTGACGAACTCCGCCGCGTCGGACGCGGAGAGGTACGAGAGCGTGAGCACCTTGCCCTGCCGCTTGACAAGCCGCTTCTTGAGCTCGGTCATCTCCTCGGCGGTGTAGACGTAGATGAAGCGGCCTTCCTGCACATAGTCCAGCCCGTTGGAGCGGAGCAGCGCGTTGAGCGCCTCCTCGAAGGAGACGTTGTAGAGGTCCGCCGACACCTTCCCGCTGACGTTCTTGCTCACGATGATGTTGCGCTGGCTGCCCACGCCGAGCAGCTCGAGCACGTTGGCGATGCTCTCGTCCTTGACGTGGATGTCGACCGTGTCGTGCGGCGAGACCGCCACCTTCGCGCGGTCCGCGCCCGCCTCGGGAGGCACGGGCTGGAACGCCTGCACGCCCTGGACGGACACCAGGCTCCCGACCGCCGCCCACAGCGCCAGCGGCAGACTGGTGTGGGTGCGACGGTCACGCTCGGGCAGGCGACGCAGCGTCATGGCAACATCTCCGTGGGACCCGCGCGGGTGGGGCTTGATCTGGCGCGAGTCCGGAGCGAGTCTGTCGTCCGTTCCGACGGGGGACTTTGCCGCTTTCACGCCGCCTCGTGCGCGGGCGGGTGCGTCTGGGAACTCAACCCTTCGCTCAAGCGGTTGACGGGGTCACCGGCCGTCGGCAGGGGCCGCCGACGCGGGCTTGGCCGTGGTGCCCGCCCCGGCCGCGGGCGTGCCCTGCGGGTCGGCGGTGGCCGTGCGGGGGTGCCCGGTCACGAGCACGAGCCGGGCCCACAGCAGCAGCCCGAAGGCCACAACAACGGCCGAGAACATGGTCCAGCGGCGGCGGTCAACCGGCTTCATCGCGGATGTATCGGCCGGGCCGAGGGGGACCTGCACCACGCCCCGCCCGCACTACGCCTGGCTCTCCACCGCCCGGCCCCACACCGCCATACCCGCCGCGACCCGGCGCGGGGCTACGGCTGGGTCGGCGTCGGCGACGGCCCGCGGCGGACCACCACCCGCCCGGTGAACGGCTCGACGATCACCACGAACCGCTCGTCCAAGCCCTCGATCACGACCTGCCCGCCCGGGCCGGGCGCATCGCTGCCCGCGTCGAGCACCGGGGCGCCCATGTCGTCCAGCACCAGCGCGTTCTGCATCGCTCCCGAGCCGAAGTTGACGCTGGTGATGCGCGCCCCGCCGTAGCGCTCGCCGCTGAGGTTCACGACGTACCGGCCGTCGGCGGTGTCGGGCGAGAACAGCGTGTTGGCCGTGTCGATCGTGCCGCCGCCCGCGTCGACGATCCGGTAGGTGCTCGCGGCGGGATCAAAGACGACCGCGCGGCGACGCTGGAACGCAATCGCGTCGGCCTGGGCGAAGGTCAGGTCGCTCACCAGCGTCCGGACGGCCGCGTGCACGCGCAGGCCCTGAACCGTCGAGAGCTGCGGGATGACCAGCGCGGCCGCGAGGCCGAGCATGCCCACCACCAGCAGCAGTTCGATCAGCGTGAAGCCTTTGTGGATCCGGCCCATGACGCGCTCCCCCACGCCTCGCCCGCCCGGTCATCACTCGCGCTCGACCTTGATCGCCGGCATCTGCGTGACCCGCACGTCGAGGCCCTTGTCCAGCTTCTGCTCGACGCGGGCGATCTTCTCGCCCAGCTGGCCGACCCGGTCGTTGAGCACCTGCAACTGCTCGATCATCCGCTTGCGCTGCTCGGTCGCGTTGAAGATCGGGTCCGGCTCGTTCCGTACGGACTGCCCGTGGGCCGGCGCCGACGCGCTCACCATCAGGATGACCAGGTTCAGCACCAGCAGCGCGACCGCCAGGGCGAGGATCGGGCGGCTGGGATCGGTGCGGCGGGCGAGGGGCGGGTGCATCGCGGAGCTCCGGGAAAGGTGGGTCAGCCGGATAACACCATCGGCCGGTTGCGGGCCGGGCTTCACGCCCGGCGGGCGTTCAGGGCCGGGTCATCGGCCGGTCGCGCTCGTCGTAGCCCGCGGCCCAGACGTCGCCGGTCGACGGGCAGTACAGCCAGCCGTAGGACCCGTCGGGGAACGCCGAATCGGGCTGGTCGCTGAAGCGGATGACGCCCGCGTTGGCCCCGCCAATCCACGCGTTGACCGGCGGCGAGAGCAGGTAATCCCGGCCCACCAGCGGGCCCCAGGTGCCGTCGCCCTCCAGCACCTCGGGCAGGGCGGTGCTGTTGCGGGCCCGGAAGACGCCGATGTTGTGCCGGAGCTTCTGGAGCTCGTAGGTCGTCGCGGCGACCTTGCTGTCCTCGGCAGCGCGGGAGTACTGCGGGTACGCGATCGCCGCGAGGATGCCCAGGATCACGACCACGATCAGAATTTCCACGAGCGTGAACGCGCGTGTACGAAGGCTCATCGCGGCAACCTCGCCCCCGGTTCATCCTTCAAGCAAATCGACCGGGCCCCGTCAGGAGCCCGGTCGAAAGATGTTCGATTCAGCGACCGTCGATCAGCCACCCGCGGCGGCGACCCACTGGCCGGTCGTCTCGTTGTAGCCGGCGGCGAAGATCTGGCCGGTCGCGGCGTCGTAGTACCAGCCCGGGCCGTTCGGATCGGCCGCGGCGCCCTCAGCCTCGGAGCGACCGCCCGCGGCAACCTGGTTGCGGTTGTTGCGGGGGTTCATCGAGCGCGACTGCAGGTACGGGCGGGCCGGACCTTCCGCGTCCGGATCGGTGATCAGGTCCGTGAAGGAGCTGTCCTGGGCCCCGACCAGGCTGGGCGGGTTGCCGTTGTTCTTGACGCGGTACAGCTCGATCTGGCTGCGGAGCGTCTGGAGCTGGCTCTTGACGCTGCCAATCTGGGCGTCGGTGCTCGCGGTAGTGAACTGCGGGATCACGATCGCGGCGAGGATGCCGAGGATCACGACCACGATCAGGATTTCCACGAGCGTGAAGGCCTTGGAAACGCGGTTACGCATGCAGGAGACTCCTTCGAGTGATTCGCTGGACCGCGGCGCGGGCTGCCGGGTCGTCTTTCCCCCCCGCGGCGCACGCCGCCACGCGGGTCGCTCCTGCATCGGCCCCTCGCTCGCCCCGCTTGCACGCCCGGCCCGTCGCCCGCGCACTCGCTGCGCGGTCTATGCCGCCCAGCGAAGCACGCACGCGCAACCCCATGATTGCTGACACGTTGCGCGGGCCACGTCACGGGCGATAACGCCATGCGGACAAACCAGACGCGGCGGTCTGGCCCGTCACGCGGCGCATTCGGCTCGTGCCGGCCCGCTCCTGTCGGCCGCAAGCCTCGCGCACAGCGCGACCAGAGCCGCCCGGTCCACAGGCTTGGAGAGATACCCATCGCACCCGGCGTCCCGACATTTCTGCTCGTCCCCGCTCATGGCGTGGGCGGTGAGCGCCAGCACCGGCGTGGGGACGCCCGCGGCCCGGAGCCGGCCGGTCGCCGTGTACCCGTCCATCTCGGGCATCTGCATGTCCATCAAGATCAGGTCGAACTGTCCCGGCTGGGCCGCCACCGCCGCGACCGCCTTGGCCCCGGTGTCGACCGTCACCACCGCCGCCCCCGCCCGCTCGAGCAGGAAACGGATGAGCCGCTGGTTGTCCGGCCCGTCCTCGGCGAGCAGGATGCGCAGCCCGTCGAGAGTCGGCGTCGCGGCGGCCCCGCGCCCGTCCGCACTGGCGCCGGGCGCCGGGCTCGCGCTGAGCCCGCCGACCCCCTGCGCATCGATCTCGAGCGTGAACACCGACCCGCGTCCCTCCGCGCTCTCGACCGTGACGCGACCGCCGAGCATCTCCGCGAGCCGGCGGCAGATGGACAGGCCCAGGCCGGTGCCGCCGAAACGCCGCGTGGTGGTGGTGTCGGCCTGATGAAACGGACGGAAGAGCCGGTCGATCGCCTCGGGCGCGATGCCGATGCCCGTGTCGCGGACGGCAAAGCGCAGCTGCCCGCCCGACTCGCTGTAGCTGACCGCGACATCCACGCCGCCGATCTCGGTGAACTTGACGGCGTTGCCCACGAGGTTGGACAGGATCTGTTTCAACCGCACGGGATCGCTCGAGAACGTCCCGGGCACCGACCCCTCCACCCGCCATGTCAGCGTGATGCCCTTGCCCTCCGCCCGCACGCGCATGGTGTCGACCACCTCGCGCACCAGGGCCAGCGGATCGGTCGCGACCGACTCGATGGTCATCTTGCCCGCCTCGATCTTCGAGACATCGAGGATGTCGCTGAGCAGGGCCAGCAGGTGCTCGCCGTTGCGGCGGATGCTGGACACCGCCTCGGCTCGGAGGCCGGCGTCGGCGTCCGCGTCGCCCAGCAGCTCCGTGAAGCCCAGGATCGCCGTCATCGGCGTGCGGATCTCGTGGCTCATATTGGCGAGGAACTCGCTCTTGGCCCGGTTCGCGGCCTCGGCGGACTCCTTGGCCGCGAGCAGGTCCGTGACGTCCTGGATCGCCCCCGACAGGCGGGTGATCCGCCCGTCGACGCGGACCGGCTCGCCCTGCACGCGGACCCAGATCCGCCGCCCGCGGGCGGTGATCAGCGGCGCCTCGAGATCGAAGCTCGCCCCCTCGACCAGCCCGCGCTTGACCGCCTCGGCCACCCGCTCGCGGACCTCCGGCGGATAGAACGCCAGCGCATCGGGCACGGTCGTCAGCCCGCGCGGGTCCATCTCGTGAATGGCGTAGGTGTGCTCGGACCACGTGACCATCCCGGTCGCCGCGTCCACCTCCCACCAGCCCACCCGCGCCAGCCGGGCCATGTTCACCAGTGCCCGCTCGCCCTGCTCGAGCTTGGCCTGCGCGTTGCGCTCCGCCGTCACGTCCTGGTGCACGCCGACCATGCGCACCGGCTGGCCGTCGGCCGCCCGCGCGACCACCCGTCCGGTCGCCTGGATCCAGCGCCACTGCCCGTCGCGGTGGCGCATCCGCATCACCGCCCGGTAGGTGCGGTCCACGCCCGCGAAATGCCGCTTCAGCGCTCCCTCGACCGCCGGCAGGTCCTCCTCGCTCACCCGGCACCGCCACTCCGACACGTCCGGCCGCAGGTCCTCGTTCCGCTCGCCCAGCATCTCGGCCCAGCGCCGGTCGAACACGACCTTCCCGCTCGAGAGGTCCCAATCCCACAGCCCCAGCGCGCCCCCGCCCAGCGCGAGCTCCATGCGCTCGCCGGCCTCGCGGAGCAGGTGCTCCGCCTGCTTCCGGGCGGTGATGTCCGTCTCCACCGCGATGAACCCGCGGGGCTTCCCCGTCGCGAGATCCACCCCGATCGGCTGGATCTCAACGTCCAGCCAGTACTCCTGCCCGGACTTGCCGCGGTTGAGCACCTCGCCACGGAACGGACGCGCGGCACGCACCGCCTCGCGCATCAGGCCCACCGTGGCCTGATCGGTGTTCTCCGACTGCAGCACCGACCCGGGCACGCGCCCCCGCACCTCGGCGAGCGTGTACCCCGTGACCTCCTCAAAGGCCGGATTGACCCACGTGATCCGCCGTTCCGCGTCCGTGATGACCACCAGGTTGCGCGTCCGCCGAACCACCAGCGCGAGCTGCTCGAGCTCGGCCGACTGCTGCCGCATCTGCTCCATCAGGCCCGGCGCCGAGGCCGCCGCCGCGCTCGCCAACCTGCCCGCCGTGCGTTCCGACCGGCGTGCCTGCAGCCGCCGCCAGCCCAGCACCGCCGCCGCGACCACGATCAGGCCCGCCAGCGCGAACAGCCACGCCCAGTCCGTCCACTCAACATTGTCCGCGTCGGGCGTGGCACCGATCGGTCGCGCCTCGACCTGGGCCACCTCGACACCGGTCGTGCGAGCGGGTGGCGGCACGATCTCTACGTTTGAAGCGGAGTAAGCCTGCATCGGTGCGAACGCCCGCGTGCCTCGCGGGACTACGCGGGACCCCGCCTCTCGGCACGAGCGCCAAGCATCGACATCCGCGGTGCCTCAGCCGCCCGCCTCGGGCCGATGACCGATGACAACCACCTCGGCAGGGGTGTGGAAACACCCCATCAGAGGGCCGCGGTCGCCGCGTTCCACGCGTGCCTCTCCACTTCGCGCCGATCGGCTTATCGGAAACCCTGCCAGCGAGTCTCGTCGTCGTCGTCGCGACCCGTCACGCTCGAAAGCTCCGACTCATCCGACTCGTCGCCCTCTTCCGACCCGCTCAGCGCCGTGTCCACATCCTGCCCGCTCGAGGCGTCCTCGCCGAGGGCTTCAGACAGTTCGCTCGAACCCTGCTCGTCGCTGCCCAGGTCGGTCATCGTGATCTCGGTCGCGGACATCGAGAGCATGCCGCCCCGGTGGTTCATCGCGCCAACCGCCCCCCCGCCCGCCTCGACCAGGTCCTCGCACACCTGCTCGCACACGCGGCACATCTCCGCGCACCGCTCCATGACAGGGTCGCCCTCGCCCAGCCGCTCGCACGATTCCGCGCAGTGCCGGCACACCGCCGCGCACACCCGGCACGCCTCGCCCAGGAACTCCGAGTCGCGGTCGACCAGCCGCGAAGCGAAAGCACAGGCGTCGGCGGCGTCACGGAGCATCCGCTGGTGTTCGAGGCCCTGGTGCTCGCCGCCCATCGTGAGGCAGTGCGCCGCGCACCGCTCGCACCAGCTCGCGGTCTCCGCGCAAACGCCCGCACACTGCTCGAGCTGCTCGATCATCTCGGGATTCATGGGCCGCCTCGCTGGGTTCCACCCGGGCGGGCTCCCCCGCGTGGTCCCCGGTCGAGCGTGCCCGCGCGGCCGATGCGGCCGATGAAGCCGCGATGAAGGACCCCGCATCCGGCCACGGCACCACCATCCTGCCCCCGGAAAGCCTGGGGACGCGGGCGACGGAGGGCACCATACGAAGGAAATGCCGAGGGGCGGAGCGCAAACGCTGGATCACACCCGAGCCGTGGCGAACCTGCTGCAGGCGGTGGCTGACCTGATCCGGGCGGGAGGTGCCCCGCCATGCCCCCCAGCCTCGAGCATCGCTCCGACGTCCTCTGCCTCTTCGACCAAGTCTGCATGATCGCGGTCCTCGACTCGCCCCGGCCGGTCTCGGCCTGGGGGGTCGCCGCTCGGGTCGGCGGGCACGACGTCGTCACCCAGGCCATCACGGTCAATCGGCTGGCCGCGCTCGTCGAGGCCGGGTGCCTCGAGGTCGTCGGCGACTCGACCCCCCGTCTCGACCGGTCCAGCTGGGTCCGGGCTACCAGCGACGGCGTCACCACGCTGCTCCGCTCGATGACGGGTTCCCCGCTCGCCGCGGCCATCACCGAGTCCGTCCCAGACGGCCCGCTCGGCCGCGATCCCGCCCCCGTCGTGCTCGGCCAGGGCGACTTCCGCCAGCACATCGATCTCAAGGCCTGAGGCCGCGTCGGCCTCGCCCCGACTGCCGCGTGTCGAGTGAACGCGGCGGGAGGGCCGCGGCCGCCATGCCGGCGACCCCAGGAGACGCCCCGATGCCCAGCCTGCACCAGATGTTCCCGTCCAAGTACCTGCAGCCCGAGGACCTCGAGCGCGGGAAGACCACGATTGTCACCATCAGCAAGGTGTGGCTCGCCGGTGCTCGCGTGCCGAAGCCGGGGGCGGACCCCGAGCCCGAGTACATGATCGAGTTCGCGGAGTTCCGGAAGCCCGCCAAGCTCAAGGCGGTATTCGCGCGAACGGTTGCTGACGTCCTGGGGTCCGATCGCACGGAGGACTGGATCGGGCACCGCATCGGCATCTTCCCCATCGCGATCGTCGCGTACGGCAAGACCATGCAGGTCATCCAGTGCGACCTCGTCCGCCCGCCGGCGGTCGCGGCCGCACTCCCGGGCACGACCGCTGTCGTAGTGTCGCGGAAGGTCCTGCCCCGCGCCGCCGTTGACCGCTTCGTCGGGGCGCTCGCCGAGAAGGGTGCGGCCTGGAGTGACTTCCTCGCCTGGCTCAAGAAGTTCGACCGGCCGGCGCACGACCTGGTCGCGGGCTGCGACCTCGACCAGATCACCGAGCCGCTCGTGCCGCGCATGAAGGCGTACCGCGACGCGATCCTCGGCGGCGCGACGCCGACCCAGATGCTCGCCGGCGGCCCCTCCAACACCGACGAGATCGTCGACACGACCACCGGCGAGGTCACGCCCGCCCCCGCTCCCGCCCAGGTCGACGAGGAAGACATCCCGTTCTGACTTTTGCGGCGTCGGGCCGGCGCGGGCTTCTTCCCTCGCGCCGTGGCCATCAAGGCCGTTCGAGTCGGCCTCGCCGCGTTCACGCAACCTCCATCTCCCAGCCGGCCAACGCCGCCTAGGCGAGTTCATGAGCCCCCGTCGATGGTCACCGATGCCCACAAGATCCGCGTGCTGGAGTTCCTCTCACGGAGGAAGTCCGCGCCGGTCCCGTTCATCGACGTCGTCAACGCCGTCGCGGGCCTCGAGCCCGCCGGCAGCACGGCCGTCGACGTCGCCCACCAGGCTCTCGGCGAGCTCGTCCGCCAGCGGTGGGTGGTGATGGTCGCGGACCGCAAGCTCCAGATGGATCGCTGCTTCCGCATCGCGCCCTGGGGCCGGCGGATGCTCAACTACCACCGCCGCGGCCGCCCGCTCCCCGAAGACCCGCTCTCCCCGCGGGTCTCGATCCCGCAGCCGCCCCTCGAGCACTGGGACTGGAACTCGATCCCCGGACTGCCGCCGGTCGCGTTGACCGCCGCGCGGTTCGGCCACGCCTTGCAACGCCCGCACTGACCAGGAGCCCTCATGCCCGCCATCGCTGACCCCGCCAAGACCCACGGCCACGCCGACCCGCACGTCGTCGACTCTGCCTTCCGCCGGCTCTACCGCATCCGCGACGCCCGGGTGAAGGCCAAGAGCCGCGAGAAGGAGCTGGTCCAGGAGCGCCGCGAACTCGAGGGCCGGCTCGACGACCTCGGGGCCGGCGACTCCCCGCAGCACCTCAAGGTCAGCCGCCGCCTGGTGGTCGTCCTCCGGGCGATCGACTTCGTCCGCGACCAGCAGAAGAGCCTCGCGGACAAGTTCGAGAGCACCCTCGACGCCGCCCAGCAGGGTTCGCTGTTCCAGGACGACGAGGACATCTCGTTCAAGGACCCGGCCGAGTCGGAGCTCTTCCGGCCTGACGACCACGACCCCGACCAGATGGAGCTCGACGACGGGGATGAGGAGGGCAAGCCCGCGAAGCGGAAGGCCAAGCCGGTGCCGGCCGCGGCATCGGGCGCACCGGTCGGTGTCCGCGCCCTGGAGTACACCGGCTGGCGGGCCGAGCTCCGTGATGACGAGCGGGACATCGCAGTCCTCACCCAGCACGGCGTCTCGGACCGCGCGGTGGCGACGCTCCGCCGGCACGGGATCACCGAGCTCCGGTCGCTGGCCGCGCCGCTGCCCTCGGCGACGCCCGGGACGTTCGGCCGCCTGACCACGCTGGACGGCATCACGCCGGGCGATGAGGCCGCCATCGAGTCCGCC
>FRDC01002465.1_pt2 | contig 39358 bp, 44 predicted proteins | sample 1106171 | NCBI WGS metagenome assembly FRDC01 (sample SAMEA3930566, study PRJEB13176) | freshwater metagenome | biome: Drinking water system; feature: drinking water; material: water | place: Singapore | collected 2014-12-20 | reverse complement strand
GATCCTGCCCATTGACCGGCGTGAACTTGGTTTGTAAGAACAGCTGATCGCGGGTCACGCCTTGCTGAGACAACTGAACCAAAGCTTCACCCACACGTGCCTCATCGTAGTGGATCAGTTGATTAGCCGTATCGATGGCTCGGAACCCCGCCTCGACGGCTTGCAGAACCAGTCTGGCGGTAGCTTCTTTTTTCCAGGCCGTCCCGTAGATAAATGTGGGCATAGGTACTCGGTTGTGGTTCCTGACAACGCTCATGTGTCGCCCCTCTCTCTCAGAACAGAATCTGTTGGTGGAGACCATTGTACGCGGACTGAGAAAGGTTCGGCGATAGAATTTATCGCGGACCAGATGCAAGTTCTCTATGGAAATCGGGGCTTAGAGGGAGGGAGCAACCAACACGTTGCGAAAGGCGACTCGACCATGGTCGCCCTGGAGCATGATCGGCCCAGGCCTGTCTTCCTGGATGTCCAACGCTGCACCGGTGATTCCAGGAATCTCAAAGTCCGACACCACCACCACATCGTTGATCGACACCGTGACCACTCGGCCGACCAATTCGACATCCATCGACTGCCACTCGCCACGAGGTTTGGCCACGGAAGTACTCGGTGCGATATAGCCGAAAATCGCCCCCGTCGTCCGGGGACTCGCTGGCCGCTCAGCATCATCTGCAATCTGGACCTCATAGCGGCCACGCAAATAAACGCCGCTGCCTGTGCCCTCAATGACCTTGAACTCGAGATGAAGGCGAAAATCTGCGAAGCGTTCATAAGTGATCAAGTCCCAACAAGGGCTGTCGTTGACCAGAACCCCCTCGTCTACTTGCCAACAGTACAATCCCCGGGGATTTCGAGCACTCCATCCGGAGAGGTCCTGTCCGTTGAACAACGGACGGAAGGCATCCCATTGCGGAGAGGCGGAACGAGGGAGATCCGGACTCCTCGTCGCCGTCCAATGGACCGACGTGCGAGGACCGGAGGTAAAGCCGGTCAGCCGCCCGGCTGCGAGGGTCGCAGTGAAAACCAAGTTTTCCCTCATGAAGTGATGGAGAAATCGGAGTTCCCGACCGACGATCTGGATCTCCGCGATCGGTTCTGCGCCGCCATACAGCCACACCAGGCGCCCACTGGCTCGATGGGTATCTAGTGGTACGACTTCCAGCCACGCCGTGGTAAATCCGCCGGTTTCATCCACCTCGAGATTCCAGCGTCCAGCGAAGTCCTGGGCTGGATTCGCTGAAGCGGTTGTGCGGTCTCCAGCGCCAATGGACCCCACACACAGCATCATGCCGAGCGCGGAACAGAAAAGACTGAGCTGTGCAGGTTTCCAGCGGGGAAGTGCCCGCATCACAGAGTCCCGGTCTGTCCGAGCGAGCCAGGGCTTGAGGTAGAGACTGCGTCCATCACTCTCTCGACTGCCGCTCTGACGACCGGAAACAGCGCTTCGGCCTGAAGCCTATAGCTCGTCACCTTGCCGTGTCCATCGTAAGGCAGGAGATAGATGTCCTCCTTTTTAAGTCCTGACCGGCGAAACGTGGGAAGGATCTCCACCGTTTCAATGCCCTTCGCTCGAGAGAGGCTCACGACTCGATCCAACTGAGCGGTCAGGTTTTGGTCCATGGCCACCAAGGGTTCGATCCGTTGATGAGTCGGATACGCATTGAAAATGAGTCGCACGTTCTTCTCGCGCAAAAATCTCTGTACGGCATCGAGATGATCTGAATATCGTTTCCACAAGGCTTCATATCGCTTCCGGTCGCCATCCATCGACGCATGGGCAACCGACGAACTTTGCGGAGCCCAGTTGGCCGCCCGTGTCTTCCAGCTGGCACGTACGAACAAAAGATAGTTGAACAACGCTGTATCCCGCACCGATTCATACAACACCTTGGTGATGAGTCCCGACTTGAGCCGTCGATTTCGTTCGAGCGAGATGTGCTGGGGAACCTCTTGGCTCAAGTCCTCAATATCGTTCTCACTGAACGTCATGAGTACGATATCCGGCTCCAGCGCCATGCTCCGTTGCAGAAACTCAAACTGATCGACGATGGTTGTCCCCGGCACCCCGGCGTTGATCACTTGGACTGGAAAACCTGCTCGACGCAAGTCCGTCTGGAGAATGGCGGACAACGTCTCGGCATCGTCGACGAATTGTCCGAACGTGCTGGAATCTCCTAGTGCAAGAATCCTAACGACGCCTCGTGGTTTGGCCAATTCCACCTCTTCTCCTCGATAGCCCAAGGCGTTCGTGGTGACGTGGTACCGCAGCCGCGGATGCGGAGCATCGACGAGATCCTGACGGGGCTCCAACATCCCTGGGATCCGGTCGTAGTCTTCCTGAGAAACGGTATGTAGGCTAACGGTCGATGCATGGCCAGAGAGGCGCAACGTCCCTTCCGCGGTGAAAAGAGTGACCACTGCCAGGATCACGAACAGCAACGCGTATTTGGTGAGCTGCGTGTAGTGCCTCATGCTCGATGTGTCGCCAGGAAGAGATCGGCTTGGGCAGCTCCGGACATCAGACAATCCCGAGCATCGCTCGTACTTTCGACAGGGCTCGACGGGGGTAATACAAGGCCTGATCCGCTTGAATCGTCCATTCCATCAAGGATCGGTTGATCGATTCCAGACCCGGATATCGTTTCTTCCGTTTGAACGCATGTTGGTAAGCCCGCTTGTCGCCGAAGCCGAGGATTCGGCGGTCATCATCCGATAGGTTTCCGAGGAATGCGGCATTCAAGATGAGAGGGTGGTATCGGTAGTACTCCACGTCTTCTCGCTGCAGCGGCACCGCTGGGTCGTGATAGTTCAAAAAAATCGCCTGGCGAGGTTCTAGGATCGGCATCGACTGGCGATGGATACCGGACGTGTCGAACATGAACGCGGAGCCGGCCGGCCCCTTGACGCAGCTCACATGTTGATACGTCGCGCTGTCCAACTCCCGCTCGGAAACATGCCGAGGGTGCTGTTTCCGATGACTTCCTCTGATGTAAGCAAACTCCCCCGAAGTCACGTCGGTCAAATACACGGCCAGCTTCACTTCTCGCGGAATCTCAGAGACCGATTTCTGGTCATACCAGGCATCTCCGTGCCAGCCGTGGAAATCGGTCTTCGTCGGAAGGGATCTCCACCCCTTGGCTTCTACAAGTTGGAATTGAGGCCCCAAGTAGCCGCGCAAGATGCCCGTCACAATCGGATGCAGCGCGATGTCGAGGAAGCCTTGGTCCAGGACGAGAACGTCCTGAACCATGTGGCGATACTTCTCCGTCCGTTCATATCCCGCCACATCGTTCCACGACATTCGTTGAAGACGGGCATCAAACGCCTCTTGCATGGACCGTAACTGTGCCGAAGAGAGGAGCTGCGGCAGACAGACCACCCCGTCCCGATCCAATATTGTTCCCAATTCATCCACCATGGCCAGCCTCTTCACACGTGCGTCTCATACAGGGCCATCGCGTCGGCGATCCGCGTCGTGTGGGAAAAGTGGGCCAGTGCAAACGCTCTTCCCGCCATCGACATTTGCTGCGTCAGCGCACAGGATTCGCGAAGCTGCTTCAGGCACCCAACCAACGCCTCTTGATCACCCGCAGGGAACAGGAATCCTGTTTGTTTATTCACGACAAATTCTGGAATGCCCCCGACCGCGCTTGCGACTACCGGAAGCCCGCAGGCCATCGCCTCGAGGATGACGAGCCCTACGGCCTCATGCCACACGGAGGGGCACACGAAACAGTCGGCAGCTTGCATATACCGCGACACATCGTCACGCATACCCAGAAACTTCACTCGGTCCAGCACTCCCAGCGTCCTCGCCAGCGATTCGAGGTTTTCCCGCTCCTGTCCTTCGCCGATGATCCACAAGACCGTCTCCGGCGGCGAAGAGAGAAGCGCTCGTACGACCACATCCACTCCCTTATCCGGAATCAACTGTGCCACCACCAGAAGGATAAAGGCACCGTCACTGTGCATGGCGGTGCGAAGAGCGGCACCCGCCTGACCGTCCGGTCGGAAGCGATCCGTGTTGACGAAATAGTGATACCGCCCGGGTGCACGCCAGACAGCCTGAGATCGGAGATCCCCCTGCACATAATCGCTAATAGCATAGATGCCGGAATACGCAGATGCGAAAAGTCTCTTTGCCGCATATTTCCAAACCGGATCCTTGACCCGTTTGAACAAGGGCGGGCGTGAATTATGATCAGTCATAATGTGCTGGACCGTAGGCCGAACCAGGCGCAAAAGAGGCGTATAGAAATTGGTTGGAGAATAGAGGTTCCAGTGGACGATCCGAATGCGGTAGCGGTCGATAATCTCAAGTAGACGACGATAGGCTTGCCACCGAAAAGACGTAAGATCGATCGCTTCAGTTCTCAGACCCGCTTGACGATATCGAACTCGATGGGCCTCATCCATATCCTGGGCGAATACCGGCACGAGCAGACCACCGGTACGAGCCACCCCCACCGCAAGCAAAAAAATCTGTTCCTCAAGCGACCCGAACTTCTGAGAGGGATTGAGGTTGACGACGTAGAGCGCTCTCGTCGACTCTTCGGTACGGTCGGTCTGCTCCTCAGAAACCGTACAGGTTTCAACCTCTAACGCCATCGCTCCCTTCCCGTCTTCGCTTGTTCCTTAGATACACCCGGACTCGTGCCGCGTTTGCGTACGAGTGACAGGTTCCCAATAAAATCACCTCCTCGTTGAGGTTTCAACACATCATAAGAGGGGGGTGTCGTAGCTGGATACACACCGTTCATCAGAAGCCAACTGACGCGAAAAACCATCCATATAAATACCGACAACAAATCAATTGGTTAGGGCTATCGCCTCTATTATCAACAGCCGCCCGATACCTCAGCCTGTACCTCATGAAAAAACCTTCAGTCGAATAGCCAGAGGCGCGCAGTGGCCTGAGAGAGAGCGAGTGTATCCGCTGGTGCATTACGTATTGTGGAGTATACTGGCGGTAGCGAGGTCGTTCATGCATCGAGTCCTGGTGCTCGGCGCGGGAAAGATCGGTTCGCTGGTTACCTGCCTATTGTCGCAGCGGGGCACCTACGACGTGCACCTGGGCGACGTCACCTTCGATGCCTCGAAGCGCCTCGTCGACGAGTTGAAACTCGAACGGGTAACTCCCTGCCTCCTCGACGTCCGGCATCCGGATTCGGTCGGAACCTATCTGACGGCGCACCGCGTGGATGCGGTGATCTCCAGCCTCCCTTACTTTTGCAATCCGACGGTTGCGGGTCTCGCACTCACACATGGCATCCACTACTTCGACTTGACCGAAGACGTGGAAGTCACGAATCAAATCAAGCTCCTCAGCACCGGAGCTTCGCGTGCCTTCATGCCGCAATGCGGGTTGGCCCCCGGCTTCATCAGCATCGTCACCCACGATCTCATGACGCATTTCGAAACGATCGACACGGTCAAAATGCGTGTCGGAGCGCTCCCGGTTCACCCGAGCAACGCGCTCAAATATTCGCTGACTTGGTCGACCGACGGCCTGATCAACGAGTACGGCAACCTGTGTTATGGCATCGAAGAAGGTGAAAAAGTTCCGCTCCAACCGCTGGAAGGTTACGAAACGATCGAACTCGACGGGTTGCTGTACGAAGCCTTCAATACATCGGGAGGCCTCGGTACACTCGCAGACACGTACGAGGGCACCGTCAAGACCATGAACTACAAGACCCTGCGTTATCCCGGCCACTGTGAAAAAATCCAGTTGCTCATGAAAGACCTCAAGCTGAACGAGGACCGCGAGACCCTCAAGCGCGTGCTCGAACATGCGATCCCCCAGACGTTGCAGGACGTGGTTCTGATCTACGCCTCCGTCTCGGGCACGAAACACGGCAGCTTCTTCGAAGAGAACTATGCCAAGAAGATCTACCCGCAGTGCATCAAGGGCAAGCTGTGGTCGGCCATCCAGGTCACAACGGCTTCGAGTGTCTGCTGCGTCATGGACCTCGTCCTCGAACATCCGACGACATACCACGGCTTCGTCACACAGGAATCGATTCCGCTCAAGGCATTTCTGGCCAACGACTTTGGAGCCTGTTTCCGATGAGCACCGTACATGCCGCCCTCAAAGAGCTTGGGATTCAGGCCATCAACCCCGGTGCAAGCCACGGCAGCGGATGGCTGCCGCAGGACAGCGCACCGCTCCTGCAATCCATCAATCCCTCCACCGGAGAACCAATCGCCGCCGTCCGCCTCTGCAGCGCCGACGAATTCGAACAGATTCTCACCCGATCGGAAGAAACGTTCCGCACCTGGCGCCTGGTCCCGGCGCCCAAGCGCGGTGACCTCGTCCGGCTGATCGGACAGGCTCTGCGCGACAAGAAAGACGAACTGGGCACCTTGGTGTCTCTCGAAGTCGGCAAGATCAAGGCGGAGGGCGACGGCGAGGTGCAGGAAATGATCGACATGGCTGACTTCGCCGTCGGACAGTCCCGCATGCTGTGCGGCGCCACGATGCAGTCGGAACGACCCCAACATCGCATGTCGGAGCAATGGCATCCCCTGGGACCGGTTGGAGTCATCACTGCGTTCAATTTTCCCGTCGCCGTATGGGCCTGGAATGCCTTTCTCGCCGCGATTGCCGGCGATACGGTCGTCTGGAAACCGTCCCCCAAAGCCCCGCTCTGCGCCGTGGCCGTGCAACACCTCTGCAACCAGGTGATGGAGCGACAGGGCTACCCGGGCATTTTCTCGCTCGTCGTAACCGATCAATCGAAACTGGCGGAAACGATGGTCGAGGATCGGCGCCTCCCGCTCATTTCGTTTACCGGTTCGGTGCCGATCGGCCGTCGTGTCGCCGCTCTCGTCGGCCAACGGCTGGGGCGCACCCTGTTGGAACTCAGCGGCAACAACGCGGTCATTGTGGAGGAAACCGCCGATCTCGATTTGGCCGTCAGAGCGGTGCTGTTCGGCGCGGTTGGTACCGCCGGTCAACGCTGTACGACGACCAGACGGCTGATCGTGCACCGATCCCGCCATGACGAATTGATGGACCGCCTGGTCAAGGCCTACGGCCAAATCCACATCGGCAATCCCCTGGAGCCGAACGTGCTGCTCGGTCCGCTGATCGATCATACAGCGGTCGAGGGGTTTCGCGCGGCGATCGACGAGGTGACCAAAGCCGGCGGCCGTATCCTTTACGGCGGCAAGGTCCTGCAGCGACCGGGATACTTTGTCGAGCCCACGATCGTGTGCGTCGACGGCCAATGGCCGGTCGTGCAACGGGAGACGTTTGCGCCAATTCTCTACGTGATGACCTTCGACACACTCGAGGAAGCGATCGCCTTGCAGAACGGCGTGCCCCAAGGTCTCTCATCCGCCATCTTTACGAACGATCTGCGGCACGGCGAGCGTTTTCTCTCAGCCGCCGGCAGCGACTGCGGCATCGCGAACGTCAACATCGGGACGTCCGGAGCGGAGATCGGTGGGGCGTTCGGAGGCGAAAAGGAAACCGGTGGCGGGCGTGAGGCGGGATCCGACAGCTGGAAAGCCTACATGCGGCGCCAGACCAACACGGTCAACTGGGGCACGGACCTACCGCTGGCGCAGGGAATGACGTTCGGAGGCTCATAACGAGGTGCGCCATGGACACCAATCTAGAACTTGACCAACTGCTGGAGCGGATGGTCGACGACTACGTGGACGCCAACGGAGCTGCCAAACTTCTGAGGCAGATGCTCGACGAAACCGGGATAGGGTTCTACCCCGTCGTGGACCACGTCACGTTGCGAACGCTGGACATCGACCGCCGGGCCGAGCGATTCCTGAGTCTCGGGTATGCCTACGACGAAACACTCCGGTACGATGACTGGTATGCCAAGGTCTACCGGAAAACGGGGTATCCGGCGCTCTTCGTCGATCAGGCCTATCCAGACGAGCGGGGGAACACCAGCATCATCCCAGGCTGGGTGAGAAAATTCGGCGACGACCGCTTCCACCATGTCGCCGTGCGGGTCGAAAACATCGAGAAGGCGATCGACCGGCTCAAGAGTAAAGGCGTCGTGTTCGCCGGAAAAATCGTCGGCCCGGCCGGCGGCGAACTCAGGCAAATATTCTCGACACCCGAAATGGTGGACGGCCAACCCTTCTCGGTGTTGGAGCTTGCCGAACGGCACCGAGGATATTTGGGCTTTCTTCCCCCCCAGGCCGACAGTCTCATGAAGTCCTCTGCCCCGCGTTAACCCATGTCCCGCAGCGTATGCTGGGGGTTGCGGTCCCGCGCAATCGTCTTCATGAGCTGATCGCCGAACAATACGACGACCCGCCCTCGTTGATCCTTCACCACCATCGAGGCTGATGGCGATTTGAATGTCGCCGGGTCTCCTTCCAGCCAGGCGCTGCAGGAGTACGGCAAGGCATCGAGCACCGTTTCCACCCGATATTCGTGTCGCAGCCGGTATTGCAGCACGTCGAACTGCAGTCGCCCGACCGCCGCCACCAACGACTCGAGATCGTTGAGGCTCCGCATGATTTGGACGGTCCCTTCCTGCGACATCTGCTCCATGCCCTTGTCGAAGGCTTTGCGTTTGCCGACGTCGGTCGGACGGATCCGGGCAAAAATTTCCGGTTGGAACTGCGGAAGCGGCTTGAAGTTGAACCCCCCGGTCACGGAGATGGTGTCACCGATCGCAAAGACGCCGGGATTGATGATCCCGATGATGTCGCCGGGATAGGCTTCTTCGACCGTGCTGCGCTCCTGGGCCACCAGACTGTGCGGCCGGGAAAGCCGCACCTCTTTCCCGAGCCGGTGATGTTTCACCACCATGTCGCGCTCGAACCGCCCCGAACAGACGCGAAGGAACGCGGTACTGTCCCGATGTTTCGGATTCATGTTGGCCTGCAACTTGAAGACATAGGCGCTGAAGGGCATCTCGATCGGATCGACGGTTAGTTCGGCTCCATCGTCCCGATCGGCCAACCTGGCGCTCGGGCAAGGGGCGAGATCTACAAACGCGTCCAAGAAACTCTCGATGCCGAAATTGGTCAGTGCCGAGGCAAAAAATACCGGTGTGACGTCGCCGCGCAAAAACTCTTCGCGGGAGAACGGATTGCCGGCGATCTCCAACAGCTCCAAATCGTGCTGCACGTGCGCCATCACGTCGGCTGGCACTCGGCCGCTGCCGGCGAGAGCGGCCAGCGGCATCGTCGCCACGTCGACTTTCGTGGCGCCGCCGTGCGCCGTCTTGCTGAACAATTCCACCCGGCTGTCCTCGCGCCGGACGATCCCGACGAAATCACTGCCGGAACCGATCGGCCAGTTGACCGCGGCGGCATGGATATCGAGCGCCTGCTCGACTTCCGTCATGAGATCCAGCGGAGGCCGGCCAGGCAGATCCATCTTGTTGATCATCGTCAATACGGGAATGCGGCGCATGCGGCAGACCGCGAAGAGTTTTCTCGTTTGGGCCTCGACGCCTTTGGCGGCATCGATCACCATGATCGCGCTGTCGGCCGCCGTCAGCGTCCGGTAGGTGTCTTCGGAAAAGTCCTGGTGCCCCGGCGTGTCGAGCAGGTTGATGACGGCCTGCTTGTAGGGAAACTGCATGGCCGACGCGGTAATGGAGATGCCGCGTTCCTGCTCCATACCCATCCAGTCCGAAGCCGCCGTCTTGCCGCCCTTCCGCCCTCGTACCATGCCGGCCGTGCGGATCAAGCCGGAATACAGCAGCAGCTTCTCGGTGAGCGTCGTCTTGCCCGCGTCCGGATGGCTGATGATGGCGAACGTCCGCCGTTTGGCCGTGGCCTGCGCCAATTCGTTGAGCAATGCGGACTCTGAACTCATCAGGACGCGCAGCATACCACATCGGCCTGCGATGCTTGTAGCGGACGTCTCTTTGCTCCTCGCACGAGTCGTGCTACCCTGCCGCCTCATGAGATCGTTGCTCAGACTGGCCGGCTGGAGCAGCCTGATAGTAATCCTGTTCCTTGTCGGGATCTTGACCCTCTTCTCCTGGCAAGCCGACCGCCGCGAGCAGTCGAGCAGACAAGAAGCGGCGCCACAATCCGGCCGGTTCGTCCAATCTTCAGACGTCGAGCTGTTCGTGCAAGAAGCGGGTCCCGCCGACGGTCCCGCGGTGATCTTCGTACACGGCACCGGCGCCTGGAGTGAGATGTGGCGGGAACCCATGACCGCCCTCGCCGCGGCCGGTTACCACGCCATCGCCGTCGACGTGCCACCGTTCGGATTCTCGGAAAAGCCGAGTCGGGCCCGGTACAGTACCGAAGATCAGGCCCGCCGCATCGTGAGCCTTGTGCGTACGCTGGAGCTGCCTCATGTGACGCTCGTCGGCCATTCCTTCGGCTGCCGGGCCACAGTCGACGCCGCTTTGCATCTCAAAGACCAAATCGATAGCCTGGTGTTGGTCGACGCTGCCGTCAACCCCACGATGGGCACAGCTCCGCCCGAACCGCCGAGCATCACCGGCCGGATCACCGTCGCTGTGTTCGAGATCCCGTTCGTCCGACGCGCGTTGGTGGCCGCTACGGTCACGAACCCGCTCCTCACGAGGCGGCTGTTTCAAACGCTGATCGAGGATCCCGACGATGCGACCGACTCCCTCGTGTCGATGCTCCAACGACCGCTGGTCGTTCGCGAGAGTACACCGAAGCTCAGCGAGTGGATGCAAGAGTTCTTGTTCGGCGACGATGCCGGGGCGCTGAGCAGCCGGGCCGCCGCCTATCGCACCTTTACCCCTCCCACCTTGTTGTTGTGGGGCGAACGCGACCAATTGACCCCGCTGTCCAAGGCTGAGCAGCTCAAAAACCTGCTTCCCGATGCGAGCCTCGAGGTACTCAAAGGCCTCGGACATATCCCCCAAGTGGAAGATACCGCCCAATTCACAGGAGCGTTGCTGCGGTTTCTCACAGCGCAGGTACCGGTGCAGAAGACCCCTTGAGTGGAATAGAAAACCGTCTATACTACGCAGCCAAGCGCACCGAACCACGGCAGAAGAAAGGATCGACGCCATGCCGACACCCTCTGCCCTCTCTCGGCGCACCGCGATGAAATGCGCACTCGCCGCCTTGACCTCCATGGCGAGTTCGTCATCCTGGCTCAAACTGCCCGGCGATTCGTCCGGTTCGCTATTGCGGTGGACCGGCTTCGCGGAAGCCGGCATGCAGCCGGCCGCTTCTTCCGCAGCCCCGGTATCGACCTCCGCGACCGCTCCCCGCTCGAATTTTCATGTCGTCTACGACGACCTGAGGGCTCGCGATCGCTTCTTCCTGTTCCTGCAGAACGTCTACCATCTCTACCCGGAAAGCCCATTCCATCAGTTGATCATCGATGCGACCCACGAATTCGGGACCGACCAGGACATCTATCTCGCGTTGCAGGAACGGCTCGGCGGCATCAAACCGTTCCTGTCGGAAGCCACCTACGGTCTGCCGGCATTGAAGAAACAAAAGGAAGAGATGGCGCGTCAGACCGCCGAACTGCTTGGAACGTCCCGCCGCCTGAGCGGGTATCTGGAGATCGGCACGACCGGCCGCTATGCCAACGGTATCCGCAAACTGATTCCAATCGATGGCCCGCTGTATGTCGTCAATGACGTGGAGCCCAGCTTTTCCCCGAACGACATCGTGGAGCGGGGACAATTGACCAAACTGGGCGAGTTCGTCCATATGGGCGACTATGAGCCGTTCGACGGCAAGGGCGTGCCGCCCGAAAGCGTCGATCTCGTGACGAACTTCATCGGCTTCCACCATGCGCCTCCGGTGAAGCGGGCACGATTCGTTCAGGCCGTCTGGACGGTCTTGAAACCAGGCGGACGCTTGATCGTGCGCGACCACGACGTAGACAGTCCGGAGATGGACGCGTTCGTCGGGTTGGCGCACGATGTCTTCAACGCCGGCTTGAAAATCAGCTGGAAGGACAACGCGGCTCAGATTCGCAACTTCACCTCCGTGCCGGCGTTGGAAGAGGTCCTCGGCACGGCCGGCTTCGAGAAAACCAAGACCCGAGCGCTCCAGGCTCACGATCCGACTCAGAATACCCTCATGGCCTTCGTGAAACCGGCGGTACGGCCGCTATGATCGTTCGTATGCCCCTGCTTGTCCTGCTCGTGCTTTCGCTGGCCGTCTTCGCCGTCGAACCGCCCGCCATCCCCGCCGGTCAAATCGTCAACGACGTCACCCAGATCAATCCGATAGAAGTCGACCGTGTCGCGGTCCCAAAAACCGTGGAGGAGGTCCGCGAATTGGTGCGCAGCCATCGAGGCCCCATCTCCATCGGGGGAGGCCACTTCAGCATGGGCGGCCAGACCGCCAGCGAACACACGTTGCATCTCGACATGCGCGGATTGAACCGCATCGTGTCCTTCTCTCCCGAGACCAAGACCATTACCGTCGAGGCGGGGATCACCTGGCGGGCCATCCAAGAGACGATTGACAAGCACGATCTCTCGCTCAAGATCATGCAGTCCTATTCCAACTTTACGGTTGGTGGCTCGTTGAGCGTAAACGTCCACGGGCGATACATGGGGCAGGGACCGCTCATCGGATCGGTGAAAGCGATCAAGGTGGTGCTCGCGGACGGACAGCTGGCCCAAGCCAGTCCTACCGAGCGCCCAGATCTATTCTTCGGCTGCATCGGCGGCTACGGCGGTCTTGGCATCATTGTCGAGGCCACGCTCGACCTGGCGGACAACGTCAAGGTGGAGCGGATCGTCGAGCGCATGCCGGTCACGGCCTACAAAGACTACTTCCTCAGCAGGATCAAGCCCTCGAAGACCGCCGTGTTCCACAACGGCGACATCTATCCGTCGGACTATTCGCAGGTGGCCGCCATCACCTGGGCCGCCACCGACAAACCAGTCACCACTCCGGACCGTTTGATGCCGATCAAAAATAGCTATTGGACGAACCAGCTGTCCTACTACTGGGTTACTGAAATGCCGTTCGGCCGGCAGCTGCGCGAATACCTGATCGACCCCTTCCGGCTAAACGGGGAAGTTATCGTCTGGCGTAACTACGAGGCCAGCTACGACGTGCACGAGCTGGAGCCCCGCTCGCGGGAAGGCTCGACCTACGTCCTCGAAGAATATTTCGTGCCGGTGCAGCGGTTCGACGAATTCGTGCCGAAGATGGCGGAGATCTTCCGGCGGTTTGACGCGAACATCGTCAACGTCTCGATCCGCCACGCGATCCCCGACCGCGGCTCGATCATGGCCTGGGCCCGAGAAGAGGTCTTCGCCTTCGTGATCTACTACAAACAGGGTACCAGCCGCCACGAGAAGACGGCCGTCGGCATTTGGACGAGGGAATTGATCGACGCGGTGTTGTCCGTCGGCGGCACCTACTATTTGCCCTATCAACTCCATGCAACCCAGGAACAGTTCGACCGCGCCTATCCCAGGGCCGTGGAGTTCTTCGCGCTCAAGCAACAAGTCGACCCGGGCAACCGGTTCCGGAACAAGCTCTGGGACAAGTATTTCCATCCTCCGATCACCGTCACACCCCGCCTCATCAGCGTCCCACCGGCTCCCGCTCCCTCCGGGGAAGAGGTAAAAAAAAACTTCAGGCGTTGAGCGGGTACGTCCGTAGTCAGGACCAAACGTTCCTGACGCTGCCCGAATGGTACATCGTCTATAGCGCCGACGAGTTCGGGACCTTCGTCCAATCGCATAGTCCCAGTGGGTTCCCCTATTTCCGAAGCATCAGGCAGTTTTGGTGTCTCTATCGCCAGGTGCTCCGGGAAACCTGGGATGCGCCTTCGTTCAATTGGGGCTATCACGTCATGATCGGGGTGATCGGCGCGAGTTTCACCGCCGAGTATTTGTTCAAAGGCTTGTATGAAAGTACACTCGGGGCCGTCACGGCCTGGTGGGCGACCGACGGACCTTGGAAGGCCGGCACCCAAGAAGATCGCTACATCCAAGAAGTCGCAAAAGATTACTCTGCGTTCATCCACGCCACCCCTTGGTACGAATACCCGTTCTGGTCCAAGCTCAAGACACTCTGGGCCCTACCTGGTCCCGCGGAAGGCAGTTGGGTCAGACGCTGGGAACGGCGGTTTGAATTGACGTTCGAATTGCTATTCAAGACGGCCTGGAGTTGGGTCATCAAACAAGGCACAGCGGCCGGGTACGATCCGGAAGCCATGACCCTGCAGGCTTGGGTGAGACAGGGCTCCCGGGATTTGTCGAAAACTGCGCCGGACATCACGGTGCTGGATCCTCTTGGAGGTGACTCGTATCTGATTTCCCTGCCGCGCTACGAGCCGTTCAAGGTGGCAGTCCAGAATCTCGTCTACGATGATGCCAGACTGGTCGAGGTCGCCGGCAATGAAGACATTCTCCTGTCCGTCCTCGCTCCCAGGGATTGGCAGGACCTGCATCATCGCGGGCGACTCGTCTGCGAATGGGAACTGCTGACTGAGCCAGAACGGAAGCGCGTCGCGCTGTTCGTTCCGATCGGACGGCTGCACGAGATCCTTCCGAGCCTGGACGAGGACGGGCTTGAGATCGACCATCTGTATGACTTCTAGACCCGCAATCCGATCGACGTCCGTCACACAATGCCGCCCTCTGACCAGGCGGATGTCCAAAGCCGATTTACCAAGGAGAGACTCGATGGTCCGCTTCACGCTGTTGATGGTCGCGCTGCTGACATCCGTCGGCTGCGCCCCGATACAGAAGCAGACCTGCCGTTCCGGAGAGCAGGCTGCCGTCACCGAATCGATCTACTTCGGCACGAACAAACCGGGAGGCATCGTGAGTGCGGAAGACTGGGCTGCCTTCGTCAATGAATCGGTCACGCCTGCCTTTCCCGAAGGACTGACCTCCTGGGCCGCAGCCGGCCAGTGGCGCATGGCCTCCGGTACGATCGAGCGCGAAGTGTCGCATATCCTCCAGCTGACCCATGACGACAGCCCCCAGCGCAACCAGGCGCTCGAGACGATTGTCAACAAGTACAAGCGCGAGTTTCAACAGGAGGCCGTGCTGCGCGTGCGTTCGCAAACCTGCATCCGGTTCTAGCCGAGGCCTCTGCGCCTTTACAGACCGAGCAAGTGCGGATATCATCTCCTCGCCTGGAGACGACAGGACGCTTCGCACCTGATTAAGGAGACACGCATGGGATGGGCGATACTGATCGGGCTGGTACTCCTGGTGCTGATGGCCGTCGGCATGTACAACCAGCTCGTCCGTCTTCGAGCGGCCTGCGACAGTGCCTGGGCCGACATCGACGTGCAGCTCAAGCGGCGGTACGATCTGATTCCCAACCTGGTGGAGACCGTGAAAGGCTACGCCGCGCATGAAAAGGGCGCCTTGGAAGCCGTGATCAACGCGCGCGCCAAGGCCATGTCGGCCCAAGGCCCGGAGGCGAAAGGCCAGGCCGAGACGCAGCTCAGCCAATCACTGCGGCAACTGTTTGCGCTGGCTGAAGCCTATCCGCAACTGCGGGCGGTGGAAGCCTTCACCCAGCTGCAAGGCAGCCTGAATCAGATCGAAGAGGCTGTCCAGAACGCCCGGCGCTACTACAATGCCGTCGTCCGGGACTACAACGCCAAGACTCAGGAGATCCCCACGAACTTTATTGCCAGCTGGTTCCAGTTCGTTGGACGGCAGTTCTTCGAACTCCAGGACAGCGTCCAACGCGAGCCTCCGAAGGTGCAGTTTTAGCGTGCGCCGGATCGCACCAAGTTTCCCGGCACTACTGATTCTCTGCCTTCTGTGCGTCTCTCAAGCCGTTCCCTCCGAGGCCCGGTCGTTCGTTCTCAGCCGTTTCGATGTCGATTTGCAAGTGCTGCCGAGCGGCGATCTTCTGGTCACCGAAACCGTCAGTCCTCGTTTTGAAGGGTCTTGGAACGGCATCGAGCGGTTGATTCCGATCGAATACCACACGCCGCAAGGGTTCAACTACAGCCTGCTGCTCGACCACGTTTCCGTAACGGACGAGCAAGGTACACCACTCAAGCTCGAAAGCCGCCGCGAGCGACACTATCGAAACCTCCGCATCTGGATTCCCGGCGCCGTCGACGCCACGAGAACCTTCGTGCTGCGGTATCGCGTTCGTAACGGCCTGAAGTTTTTCGACGATCATGACGAGCTGTACTGGAACGTCACCGGCGACGAATGGGACGTGCCGATTGAGCGGGCGTCCGCACGCATCCGGCTGCCCGCCAACGCAACCGGCGTTCGCGCCCAGGCCTTCACGGGTGCCTATGGGGCCAAGGAACATGCGGCGACGGTCGAGATCACCGGCCCGACCGTCGACATGATCATGTCCAGACCGTTGGGGTTTCGGGAAGGCCTTACGGCCGTGGTCGGATGGGATAAGGGTCTCGTCGCCGAGCCGACGAGCCTCGACGAGGCGCGCAACTTTCTGATCGGCAACTGGCCCCTCGGCTTACCCCTGTCGGTCTTCGCGGTGATGTTTCACCGCTGGTATCGCCATGGCCGCGATCCCCGTCTACGGCCCATCGCCGTGGCCTACGAACCGCCGGACCGCCTCACGCCGGCGGAGGTCGGCACCTTGGCCGACGACTCGCCGGATCTCCGGGACATCACGGCGACACTCGTCGATCTGGCCGTGCGCGGACACCTCCGCATCGAGGAATCGTCAACCCAACAGTTTTTCGGACTGTGGAAGAGCAGGGAGTATACCTTTCATCGGACAAAGCCCTCGAAGGACGGAACCGCCTTGTCCGCGCACGAGCGGCTGCTCCTCTCGGCGGTCTTCTCTGATGGTTCCGTCCAATCGGTCCCGCTCAGCAGCTTGGAAAATAAGTTCTACCGTTCGCTGCCCGGCATTCGCGAAGCCATCTTCGATGCGTTGATGACGCGACAGTATTATGCGCACCGCCCCGACAAGGTGAAGCAGAACTATCTGGTGGGGGGAATCATCCTCGGATTCCTCCTGACGTTTGCGCTCGCGCTGTTGGCCGATCGCTGGGGTATGGCACCCCTGGCCTTCTTTGGAGCGGGCCTCTTGTCGGGAGCCATCGTCGTGGGGTTCGGCCGCATCATGCCGGCCCGCACGCTTCAGGGGACGAGAGCCTTGGAAGGGGTGCTGGGATTCGAAGAGTTTTTGACCCGCGTCGAGGCAGACCGCTTCGAGCGGGTCGTGAAGACACCGGAGCTGTTCGAAAAGTTCCTGCCCTTCGCAATGGCGTTGGGTGTGGAAAAAAACTGGGCGCAGGCCTTCGAGTCGATCGTCACGACCGCGCCGGCCTGGTATCAAGGCGCCGACGCAGGCCAGTTCAACCTGCGCGGCTTCACCGGACACATGGGTGACATGGTCTCGCGCACAAGCAGCACGATGACGTCGGCTCCGCGCAGTTCGGGCGGGTCCGGATTCAGCAGCGGAGGCTCGTCAGGCGGCGGGTTTGGCGGCGGCGGTGGCCGCGGCTTCTAGCGGGTCATACGAACAGCAACCAGGTCACGACCATGGCGCCCCCAGCGAGGAGCGGCCCGACAAACAGTGCCCCAGTCGTTGCAGCCTCTACCGTTTTATCATAGCGGTTTGCCGAGAGCTTCATCGTGAGGAAGTAGCCGAGCCTCACCCAGAGAAATAGCCAATCACCGCCGCCACGGTCATGAGACCGAACGTCCGCATTTCTCTCTCGCCCGGATGGCTGCTACTTCGTCCTGACTCTCACGATCACCGCTGCGATTTCTTCGATCTTGACGGTGGCATCGAAGAACTCCATTCCGGACAACTCGGTCAGTTGGACGGCATGTGAGCCGACTCTCGCCACCTTGCCTTCCAAGTCGTGCCCCGATTCCATCTTCACCTTCACTCGTTTGCCGACCTGTTGCTCCAGGGCATGTTTCATCGCATCCGGGCTGTTGAGATCCAAGACCTGTTCTTCCGCGAACGCCGGTGACGGCGTCGGACCGGTTCCCACATATCCGAGCCCGAATCCGAAGCACATGGCAAGCGCAACGAGAGCTGTCCGACGGATCATGCCGTCCTCCTTCTGAGGGTGAAGAGCGAAATACCAATGGGCGCCGAGCATAACGCGGTCTGTGTGGAATGTCATCCGCCTCACCGGCCGGCACGAAATGACATCATGGCGACGACTTCGAAAGAGCATAAAATCAACCCCTGGGCCGCCTGGCCGGCGGCCGGGATTGACAAGGTTCGCATGGACCGATCACTCGATCGAAGAGGCGATCGTTATCGCACCGGAGGCGGCGTGCCGCTGTCCGGGACCTGAAGCGTGATCGCTAGCGCGCGACCTTCCGGTGTCACTTGAGCGGAAATCTTGTCGCCGGTCTTCAACCGGCTGATCACACCGGTGATTTTCGTCTCCGGCGTCACGCGCAAGCGCAGCTCGTGGCCCGTCACTTCTTTCACGATCAACTCGTCGCCTTCCCAGTACATCACGTCCGCCCTGACCGTGGTGTCGCCGCCAGACGGGGTGCCGTCGGCGGCCGTTGCCTGGGACAGTGGAAGCAGGAACAAGATGAGCCAAAGAAGAAGTGCCATGATGGATCCCCTCCTGGGTTCAGCCTACGAATTAGCCCCGCCGCTGTCAATGGGACGCCACGACTTTTCTCGAGATCTCCCCTACGGAACCAGCCGATCTGGGAGGCGGCCGCCTGCACGTGGTAGGATTTCTCTCCATGTTTGCCACCGGTCTCACCAGGCTCGCCGTCGCGTTGTGTCTCTTGATCTCGCTGACCAGTTGCGCGACGACCTTTTTGTACAATCACGCGGACTGGTTGATCGTGCGCCAATTGGACCGTTACTTCGATCTCTCCAGATTCCAAACGGCCTTCGCCTATCGGCGGTTGGACACCATCCTGAGTCGGCATCGTGTCGAAGCACTTCCCCGGTACGACGCCGTCCTGCAACAGCTCGCCGCCCGCGTGGAACGGGGCCTGACACAAGAAGACATGGCATGGGCATTCGAACAGTACGATCAACTCAAAGCCGATGCACTGGGACGGTTCATCGCAGACGGCACCGATTTCTTGCGACTGATCAACGACCAGCAGGTCGAGCGGTTCAGGAAGCAGTTGGAGGCTCGATGGACGACCGAAAATCGGGACGGCCCGGAGGCGGAGGCGAAGAAACGGGCGGATCGCCTGATCGCTCAGGCCAGGGAGTGGCTGGGGCGACTCACTCCTCAACAGGAAACGGACGTCGCACGCCTCACGAGGCAATCACCGGACGTCTGGCTGGACCGGCACGCCGATCAACGGCGGCGGCAGGAGCAGCTCGTCGACATCGTCCGGCAGAGGGAACGAGGCGATACCCGGGACCGGCTTTCGACCTGGATGCTCGACCCGGATCATGACAGTGAGCATCGAGAGGTGACCCGGCAATTCCGCAGCTATCTCACCCAAGTGATCTTGTCTCTCGACCGGTCGGCGACCGTGGAACAGCGGCGCTATTGTCTCGGAAAAATCGGTGAGTTGATGAAGACGGTTCAGGCGCTGCACCGCGCCTGAGCGGACTCGCGGGCCTGCAGCAGCCGAACCAGTTGATCGACCAGCGGCCGTTGCCCCGGCAACAGCTTTTCACGCGCCCCTTGCAAATCGAACCATCCGGCCCGATCGATCTCTGGGAATTCCCTTCTAACACCGGATCGAGGCGGCCATTCGAGGTAAAACCGATTGCTACGAATTGCGTCTGAGTCGGCGTCCCCTTCCACCGCCCAGGCCTTGAGGATCTTGCCGCTCGGTTGGCGTAGCGGGAGGAGCGGATGAAATGGACCGGACGGGTGGCAGCCGGTTTCCTCCGCAAATTCCCGCCGAGCGGCGGCCAGAGGCGATTCCGATGGGTCGTATTCGCCTTTGGGAATCGACCAGGCCCCGGCATCCCGTTTCGCCCACAGCGGCCCCCCTGGATGCACGAGCAACACCTGCACGGAGGAGCCCCGCAACCGATACAAGAGAAGTCCTGCGCTCAACCTCGGCATCGCCCCTCGACCTCCTAGAAGCCAGGTTCAACGGTAGCGAACGGCCGACCCGCCCGCCACCGGCAGGAACCCTGGAGTCGGCAGCTGTGCGGGCTCACACTCCCGACCGTTCAAGTAGCTGCCCCGGCACTTTGACGAGGAACGCCTCCAGTCGGTTGCCTCCGAGATTCGCGGTCCAGATGAAATACCGGCCGGTCACATCCAGATTGCCTTTTGGCATCTTCTCGTAGTCAGTGCCGCCGCCGGAGGCATCCAGATTCGTCATCACCGGCGCCACGACGAGTTGTTGCAGCGAGCCGTCCAGTCGGAAACAGAGGATTTCATTTTGTGCATAGGCATGCCGGTCGGCGTTGCTGCCGCAGGCATACTGTTGTTCTTTCGGCACGTCCGGCCGCGCGTTGGTGTGGCTGATATGCTGAGCCTGCACCAGCTCCCAATTGTAGTCCATGTGATTGACCGGCCCTTGCACCAACGAGGGGTCCAGATTTCTCGTCAAGCTGGCATTGGGCAACAAGTTCAGACTGTCGTGGCCCACGAGATAGCCAAAGCCCGTGTCATGATGGCCGATGGCGCCGGCGCCAGGGCCCTGATACACCCGTTCCTCCGCACCGGTCGCAAGATCGATGAAGCGGTTATCGACGCCGGGTTTTCCGTCGAGTTGTTCGAAGATGACCACGTACCGCCCGCTCTTGTCCACCTGGCACTCGTCGTAGTCGCCGGCCTTCGGGAAGAAGCGAAACTGCCTCGCCGGCTCGAAGTAGACGACACAGCCCAGATTGTCTCCGGATGCGGTCCGGAGAGTCGCGCTATGCACGCGATCGTCGTTACTGCTGTACATTTGCCAGATGCGGCGGTCCGTGCCGAATTGATCGGAGACATCGAACACCGTCTCCTCCTCCTGAGCGGTCACGTCATAACGCAACATCCGTGGTCCGTCGTTAATATACAGCTTGCTGACCAACGTGGCGCTGAAGTACCACCCCACGGCGTTCGACCAGCTCAATCGGTGAGTTGAGTCAAAGAGCGGGCCCAAGACGGACACTTCTTCCGTCAGCTTGTTGTAACTCAGCAACGTAGGGCCGGCCCCGCCCTTCGCCCGGTCGAACGCGAGCAGAATCAACATTCGCTCGCTGTTTACGTGATTGTTCATATTCCGCCAATACGAGTAGCCCACGTAGGAGAGACAGTCGTTTCCTCCGCAGTCTGCCGGCGCGGTCAAACGCACACCCTGCGTGCGATACGGTTGCGGAAAGGTAAATGACCCTCGGCCCTTGGGCACAAACTGCGCGAAGTGATCCTTCGACCAGCGAGACCGGATGTTTTTGCCGGCCGGCTCCAGGAAGCCGCCGGGCGCAGGAGCCGCCGAGGCCGCGGCCTCCGCCCCACCGGCATCCTCTGGGCCGGACCCGCAAGCCGGCAAAGCTCCCCCCATCACACACAGCAAAAGAACCGAGAACGCGCGAACGCGACAACACATGAGACAACCTCGTTGTTGTTGGGCTGGTAAAGCAGAGTGCGTCACTGCGACGCGTGAAGTGCCCCACCATAACGCCCGGCAGCAACGAGGTGGCGAAGAACCGGAAAGCGTTCAGTAAAACGTTCTCGAGGAGCATGTGTCGAAGAGGTAAAACTTGCGAGGCCCGCGAATCATCGCACTCACCGTCCAAGGGTCGAAGGTGTGCCGCTCCAGGGTCGGTCCCAGAGACACTTCGTCTCAAGAGTCGGCCATAGTCGTCACAGCTCATGAGGCTCTTGAGACGACTTACCCTCTCTCTCATCGCCGTGTTGTCCTGGGACACCGTGACCACTGCCACGGCGCTGGCCCAATTCGATCGCATCGGCGGGTCGGTGGAGTTCCGCGCCCCGGATCTGCCCATTGGGGCACCACCCCTCCGCGACCCTGGAGCGGTCGGCTTGCCGGCCGATGCCAAGCTGCTCGATCGTATGGGGCCGCCCTCAACCGGCGACGTGCTGAAAGATCTCGACAAGTCGCTGGGCCGCACCGGCACGAAATCGACGGAGGACGACCGAGACCGGCACATCGAACCGTTCAAGCCGGGTGAAGATCTCGGCAAGCGGCCCCCTGCCCACAGCACCTTCAAGTAAGAGGACAGACCGTGCTGTGACGCGCAGCTTGTCTCCCCAACTTTCCTCTCACTGAGCACACATCTTCGATTCTCGCAGGCTTAGACCATCCGTCACGCGGCATGATTTTGGCCACAGATAAATCATCACTGTGTACTCACCACAAGGAGGTGGCAATGACGCAACGACTGGTCTTGGCCCTGGCCCTGAGTGCGGCGCTGGTGACGGCGGGCACCGCTTGGGCGAAATCGGAAGTAAAGGAGAAACTCGAACTGTCTCAGAACGCGACCGTGACGATCGATCAAGCGATCAAGGCCGCAACGGAGAAGGTACCCGGCAAGGCCATCGAGGCCGAACTGGAAAAGAAACACGACAAGGCGGTCTGGGAAGTCGAGATTGCGACGGCCGACAACAAGATCATGGAAGTCCACGTCGACTCCATGTCCGGCACCATCATCGACGTCGAAGAAGAAGGCAAGAAAAGCAAAAAGAAGTAAGGAGCGCGGCCATGAACCTGTTCACGGTTCTCATTGGATTCGTCTTCTGGCTCATACCGCATCTGGCCATGGCTGAAGAAGCCATGGAAGCCAGCTATCGCGGCATTGCCACCATCTACTATGTACTGATCTGGGGGATTCTCGCCTACGGCTTATTGGATGCGTTCGGCAAGAAGGCCCTCTATGTCGGTGCGCCGATCCTGGCGGTGATCATTTACTTCCTGCTACCACCGGCTTGACATACGGCCCGCCAACATGGGGCAGCGGCGCCGCAGCCGCCGCCCCGTGGTCGGCTTCTCCTCGTTCTCTTCACCGTCGCCATTCCGCCGGTTCAACCGTGACGTCCTCGGGCTCACGTCACATTCGGCTCCGATGCCGTTCACGCGCATGTCCATGCGAACCGGGCGCCGTTGATCACCACCGCTTTCTCTTCGACACAGTCCAGCAAAGCAACAAACGCCTTCGCCTTGGTCATGTCCTGAACGACCAGGGTGACATGATCGAGGAAGGTAATCGCACCCTAAGCTATGGCTAGTGTCTGGGCGGTCAATCGAGCCTACCCTTGCGGCACTCCTCTGTGAGACAATCTGCAGATCCTATTTCGTCCACGGGGAGTCATACCCGATGTCCCGCTGCACGACACAACGACTACTCACGTTCTTCTGCGCCATTCTGCCGCTCGGACTCGTGCCGGATATCGTCGAGGCCCGAAAAGAGCTGCTCTCACAGGACGAGAAAGACCAGTTGCGCAAAGTGGAGCGAATCCACCTCGAGCTGCTGACCCTGACAGGGAAAGGCCCGGTGGATGGGGCGGCCGTTCAAAGAGCGGCGTCCGAACGGCTCGCCAGTCTGGGCTACCGCATCGAAGACGACCGCGCTCAGCCGGCGGACCTAACGGTTAAGATCAAGTGCGAGGAACTCAAGACCTGGGAAGGCACCGGACGCTCGGGGGGCGACGCCGACATGGTCGATGCCGCCGCGCGATTGTGGAAAGGCCCGGCCTGTCAGATCACGTATCGATCCGGACAGCGCACAGCCGACTGGCGCCATGAAGTGCGCACGCCGTTCGCCAATCCCCTGGAGGCAGCCAAGAAAGCGGGGCAATCGGACAGCGGCATCTTTGCCATCGGTGCCCTGGCCGAACGGATCAAGACGGACGATTTTCCATTTCTGCTCGCCGCCGACCTGGGACATGTGGATCGACTTGTCTCGGCGCTGGAACGACCCGATCTCACGAAAGCACAGAAAGTCACTGTCATCGGATTGATCGGCGGGACGCAATCGGCGGAGGCGATTCCGCGAGTCACCGCGTTGACCAAGGACACGGATCCCGACGTCGCCGCAGCCGCCGCGACTGCACTGGGAACGATCGGCGATGCAGGTTGCATTCCGCCGCTGCTGACCCTGATGTCGTCCGACAAACCGGATCAACGACGGATGGCGGCCGTCGGACTGGGGCGGCTGGCGCCGCTCTACCCCAACAGCGAGATCGTCCCAACCTTGTTGAAGGCGCTGCCAAGCGAACCGGTCCCGACGCAGATCCTCGTGGTCCGGGCGCTGGGAAAAACCACCGACCGGCGCATACTCGAACCATTGCGAGCCCTACACCGCTCAGTCCTCAAGCGGCCGCCCGGCGAGATCACGCCGGAGTTGGCCGAACTCAAATCGACGCTGGGAATCGCGCTCGATCAGTTCGACGGGACCCACACTGAGGAATGAAGAACTGACGGCCCTGCTCAACGGGATCGCCAAACCCGCGCGGCGCCCGCGATCGTAGAAAGGAGCAGGAACGGATAGATCAACACGAGGTCGACCCGAATATTGCAGTCCCCCGAGCAGAGCACCCGTCGAAACATCAGATACTCGTACAGACCGTACAACATCCAGAGACCGGTGACGATCCAAATGGTTATCGACCTCGGCAGCCGAAACAACGCCACTGTGACCAGCCACGCGGCGAAGACGACGATACCGATCAGAACGAGCAATACCATCGGAGCTTACTCTACCGAATGATGGCGCACCACCTGTGATCGGCGATGCGCCAGATACAACACCGCGGCCATAACCGTCAGCCAGAGACAGAAGGCGAGCAACGGAAACAATCCGATTCCCTGTCCCAAAGAGAAGAACGGCGCCAACAGGATCACGCCGACATCATGCAACCGGCCGTAGCCGTGTACAGAGAGCAAGATTGCCGTCACGAGGAATAACGGAACGACCTGACTGGCGAGAACCAACAGCGTCTTGCTCCGCCAGGACACGAAGAGCACCCAGCAGTTCACGAGCATCACCAGGGGAACGGCCACGAACGAAATCATGAATGCCGCAAGCGGTTCCCACTCACGCCCCTGTCCCGTCGCGAGCGTGAAGAGCAGAATCATCCCGATCATCAGGGCCGTCGACAGTATGAGTCCTCCCCAGAACCGCATCGCCACGGACAGGATGGGCTTCATAGGCCGATCTTGCCAGGGATCGTCCGCCCGACCAAGCAGATTCAGGAGCGCAGCAACCGGCAACAGAGATCAAGATGACGAAAGGTAGGGTTCGGGGTCGCGGCCGATCTGCCGGCACAACTCGCGAAACGCAACGGCCCGCGTTTCAGGATCTGTCGCGTTGGAGGTGAGGGAGAACGAGAGACCGGCAACGATGCACGCGCATCCTCCTCGATCATTGCGGCGCCGACAGCGCGTCTTGAGCCACGTGGCCGGTCTGTGATTTCTCGACGAGGTTTTGTTGGATCTCCTTGGCGATCACCAGCGCCAACTGCTCGGTGGACAAGGCACCCATCGGCAAGCTCCTTGTATCCACGGCAAATGGATCGTCCGGCGCAGCCGCGCGAAAGACATTGACCAAGATCGCCGCCGGCTGGATGGTGCGGCTTGTTTCTCCGACGGCCACCGCCTTGTCAGCCGGTTGCACGCGCGTCCTGGTCGCCCAATCACGCTGATCGACCTTCACAAAAGCGACGGTCCAAATCGCGCCATTGAGCAGACTTCTCACCGCCAACGGCATCTGCTCCATGAAGAACGGCTCGCGCACGATTCGTTGCAGCGCCTCTCGAATCCTGACGTCGTAATACTTCGTCGCCGAATCCGGCTGGCTCGGCTGGAGAAGCGACGTGCTCCCCGCTTCATAGTAGGGTTCACCGTCCAGGCTCCGTTGATCGTCGATCGTGCGCAAGTACGCGTCGAACACCCGCCGAAGCAGCCGCACTCGCTCCTCGCCGGAAAGCACCTCAATCTCTTGATCCGTTCTGATCGGAGCATGCCGCAGGTCTCGCTCGATCGACACACTCTTCGGTTTCGGCGCCGTGTCGGCCTTGCTGACGACCCATTGGAATTCGCGTGCCAACACCGGCACCAACTGGTCCGGCGCACTCAGATACCCTCGCTCCTTCAGCAACGACGCGCTGATCAACAATCGAACCTTCCCTTCTTCCGCCGACCGGGCAACCAGGAATGGAAAGACTTTGCCTTCTCGGTTCATCACGGTCGGCTCGATGATCACTTGTTCCAACAAGTGTTTCCTCACTGTCTCGTCGAATCGCGGATACTCACTGCGATGTTGCAGCAAGAGCGCGAAGGCTTGGGACACCGTTTCGACCGCCGCATCGGCCTGCGCGTGATCCAGTGATCCTCTGGACGACCCAGGTTGGCCCCGTTCCACGAACAGCCTGAACGGCAAACCGGGCAGTTCCCGGCCCGGCCCTTCGAGAGCCATGGACTCGGCGACGGCATGGCCCTCTTGGCCGGCATCAGCGGCCTGCGTTGCGATGATCGGGACACACACAGCACCATGACTGAGCCAGAGGCTGATGAGCACCGTAGCTTTGGTTCCGTTCATCACACACCGTAGAGTCTGACAGGCAGGCTACTGCCTGGCATCGAAGAGTGTCAACGAGCGGAGCCGCGGCTATCGGCCGCGATGTCCCGCCCGACCGGCATCACAATACCTCGTGCCCCGCCCAGCATCGTGCCGTGACCGAGGAGAAACCAACGACCGACAAGAGCGGCCGTCGCGGCGTCCAATTCATCGCCGGTCGACGAATTCTGCAAACCACGCAGTCCAAGTTTCCTCAGTCCTGCCAGCAATCCGGAGCGGTTGTGGCGTTGGCGCGGCAGACCCCAGACGTCCTGGGCGCCGCCGGGATAACACTCGACGGCGCGATACCCCATTGCCTCGAGCCGCTTCTTCAGCGCTAGGCCTCGTGCGGTCAACATCCGCATCGGCCCGAGCGTGATGGGAAAGAATCGAATCTTGCGGCAGAGCAATTCCCGATCGCACTCGCGTAAGTGCCCTCCGGAGCGTGAATGAATGGATCGCCGCCCGCGCGGCAAACTCAACGGCGCGTCGATCGGCACCAACACCGGCCTGGCGGCCGTCACCAAACCGAGAATGTCATCATCGCTGTACGCAACCGACGTGAGTGCTTGGGTGCCGCGAAGCAGACACAGCCCGGTGGGACGCCGAGGCGAACCGGCTAGATCGATGCCGACCAGTATCGGACGCGTTTCTTCCTTCATCGCACGACGTCTTGGCGGTGAATGACGACACAACTGCCGAACAGCACGGCGAGAGGAGAGATGAATGTGAACTAGTACCGAGACTCCATGCGATCCTCGAAGGTCACCGGCTGCGTCACCGGCTCTGACAAGCCCAGGACTTTCTTCGAGACCGTCGCCACCTGCCCTGGCACGAACGGTCGTCCCATGTCGTAGTCGGTCTTCGCGCTCGTCAGAGCGCTGACCACCCCGCGATAGTCGAAGAACACTTTCACATCATATCGGGTATCGTACATGCCGATTCCGTTGTAGAGCAGTCCGTACAGCAGAAGGTAATCGATGGGATTGATCGTCGCGGATGAATAGCTGTAAGCCCACCATTCCTTTGACGCACCACTCATTTCCGAGACCCGTTGGCTCTCGGGCTCCCCCAGCAGACTCGCCACCTGCTGCTTAGTCGTCTGACCGACCTTGATTTGTCCCATCACCTGCTCGTTGACCAAGTCCGAGTTCCCCACGGACACACATCCCGCCAGCAACAACGAAAGGACAGCGCCAACTAGGTTCGAAGTACCGCGATACATGGCACCGGTAGGCTACTGCTCGGTGAGGTGGGTGTCAACGCGGGCGTAGCGGATCCGCCTGCTGCCAGTCCACCGCAGGGTCAACCGCGGAAATAGTCGTCGCGGGTGATCATCGTTCCAGCGGCAAGCGCCTGATGAAAGAGATCCGAACTCGGCGCAATCTCCTTTTCTTGCTGGCCGTAGAATCGACGAAAGACTTTACCCGTCGCCTGCTCACGGCGAAACTTCGCACTCTCGTACGGAAAGTCGAGGTAGACATCGCCTTCCAGCAATGCGTCCATTCGTGATTCACTCATGCGCACAAGCTACTGCCCGCCTGGACTCCTGTCAACGCAGGCCCGTTGTAGCGCCGAAGACATTCATGGACGAGAGTGCGATAGGATGACAGCGATGCCAACGACCGGCACAAGGAGTCGGAAGAGGCCTCGTCTGTTGCCGATAGGCGCAGTCGTAGTCTGGTTGTGCGCGACCGGCCCCACACGAGCGTCAGGCTTCGAGAGCGAGGTCACCCTCTGGATCGAGCCGGGCAAGGCCGTGGCCACCAGCCTTTTGAGCGGCCGCCGGGAGACTCCACTCGACGTGCAGGAAACCGTTCTCGGTCATGCGGCCAGTGGGATCAACGGCATCGTCGTGACCTCACGCCGTCTCCTGGGATTTTCCAGCCGAACCTTGACTTGGAGCGAGGTGAAGCGGGACGTTGAGGACAAGATGCGCGAGCGGAAAACCCTGCCTGCCTTCAGCGTCGTGAGGACGGAGAAACACCTCTATGGATTTCGCGGAGTGGACAGTACCTGGATCGAAGAGCCGTTCAGCGTACGAGAGACCGTCCTGCGAACGGTGACAACGGATTACGGCGTGGTGTTCGTCACCAACGAACGGCTGATCGGTTTTGCTTCGCTCCTGGGAGACTTCTCCCCTAAGCACCTCGGCGTCCATGAGCGGATCACCACGATTGATGATGAACACGGCCTCATTATCGTCACCACGAGCGTCCGTACCCTCGTTTTCGGCAGCCGCCTGAGTGGCTGGGAAGAGTTCGAATAGTGTCCCCACCCTATCCCTTTTCCCAGCCCCATCCGCCTCCTTTACCCTTTAGAATGAACTCATGCGCGTCTTTCGTTGCCTAACCTTGGCGGTCTACATGGGAAGCGTCTTGACAGCCAATGCTTTTTCCGGTGACCTGCCCTCCAATAGCAAACAGGATCGCCCGAAAGCCTCCAAGACGAAGCCGCCAAAGCCTAATCAATCGCCGCAAGCGAACGCCGGTCAAGCGGCCGAGCAGGCATTGCCGACTCCCGCACCCTCCGACCCCGCACAGATCGTGGAGGAGAAAATGAAACGAGACAAAGCCGACCCGCCCTCGTACCAAGGACAGGTCAGCAAACGTCTGGACGAATACTACGGCGGTTCATCGGACAAGTAAGAGACTCCTTTCTCAGGAGTGCGAGCGCGGGAGGCTCTGTTCGCCGCGCAGGATCCGCTCTTCGTTTTCTGTTATCTTTCTCCCATGCCCCGCTCCAACATCCGCGCTCCCCGTCACCGCCCTCGTCGCCGTCGCCCCCGTCGCTTTCGGTTCACGTCACTGCTGCGTTTTCTTCGCCGCCGTTGGCGCGACCTCCGCCTCTTCGTGCGGGCGCTGTCCAAGACCCATCCCGTTCCCCGCTTCCTCATCAGCGCGATGCTGCTCGTCACCCTCCTGCTCACGGTGAACTGGCTCTATCATGCTTTCTACAAGCCAACAGAAATGCTGTTCCCCCTGGACGATGCACTGGACAAGAGTCCGCGCGAAACCTGGCAGGAATACGGGTCGCTCTTTCGCAAGCATTCGACCGCCATTATTGCACCTGAATTGCTGGCGGCGCTGGCACAGGCAGAGGGAGCCGGCAATCCGGTGGCACGGACCTACTGGCGATGGCGGCTTTCATGGAATCCCTTCGAATGGTATCAGCCGGCTTCGAGCGCGGTCGGTATGTTCCAGATCACGGACGGCACCTTCGAGGAAGGCAAACGCTACTGCATCCATAACCATGTGGTCGTGGCCGACGGTCCGTGGCACGACCTGAACTCCTGCTGGTTCAACAACCTCTATACCCGTGTGCTCCCGAGCCACGCGATCGAATTGACCTCCGTGCTGCTCGACCGGCAGATCGTACGAGCCCTCGCCGGCCGCAAGGCCACCTTGGCCCAGAAGCAGGATTTGGCGGCCGTGATCCACCTCTGCGGCGCCGGGGCAGGGCGGGACTATGCGCGGCGTGGCTTCCGGCTGGCGCTCCACCAGCGCTGCGGCGACCACGACGTGCGCACCTACGTGACGAAGATTCACGCGCTGAAGCAGCAGTTTTCCCGTCTTGCCGACCGATCCGCTTGAGCGCACCTATTCGATCGATAGGTTTCGCAACTAGGCACTTTCCTAGAGCCGAACAAACCGTTGCAACCCCGGCGGGCGATCTCTATGGTCACTCTCGACCCGTCATCGAGGGAGGCATTCATGAATATTCTGCTCGTCCATCCCGGTCCACTCATGTACACGAAGATCTACCTGCGACTGGAACCGCTGGGCCTTGAACTCGTGGCCGCCGCCATCCGTGCGCAAGGCCACCGCGTGACCCTGCTCGACCTCCAGGTGGAGCGGCACACCGACTTCACCCGCCTGTTGAAGCAACAACGACCCGACGCCGTCGGGTTCTCGTGCAACTACCTGGCGAACGTCCCGGAGATCGTCGAGTTGTCGAAATTGACTAAACGCCTGCTGCCTGACTGCGCCTGTTTCGTCGGCGGGCACAGCGCCTCGTTCGTCGGCGCTTCCTTGCTCGAACATGCCGAGGGTGCGATTGATTGCGTGCTGAAGGGTGAAGGCGAACGTGTAATTGGCTCCTTCTTGAAGGCTCTCGAAACCGATCGCCGGGACCTTTCATCGGTGCCCGGCTGCATGACGGTGATCGGTGAAGGGCCGCCGGTCCACATGCTCACGAGTCTGGACGACCATCAGCCGGCCCGCGATTTGCTGCGGCATCGCCGGAAATACTTCATCGGGGTCCTTGATCCTTGCGCCAGCATCGAATTCACCCGAGGCTGCCCGTGGGATTGTTCGTTCTGCAGCGCCTGGACGTTTTATGGGCGGAGTTACCGCACCCGCTCGACCGAGGCGATCATCGAAGATTTGACTCGCATCGAGGAACCGGGTGTCTTCATCGTGGACGACGTCGCCTTCATTCAGGCGAAGCAGGGGCTGGCCATCGGCGAAGCGATCGCCCGTCGCGGGATCGAGAAGCAGTACTACCTCGAAACTCGCGGCGACGTGCTGCTCCGGAACAAGGAAACCTTCCGCTTCTGGAAAACACTCGGGCTCGCCTACATGTTCATCGGCATCGAGGCGATCGACGAAGAAGGGCTGGCGCTGCACCGCAAACGGATCACGTTGAACAAGAACTTCGAGGCACTGGATTTTGCCCGCTCGCTTGGAATCACCGTGGCCATCAATCTGATCGCCGATCCCTCGTGGGACCGGCGGCGGTTCGAGATCGTGCGGCAATGGTGTCTGGAGATTCCCGAGATCGTCAACATCAGCGTCAACACACCCTACCCCGGCACGGAAAGTTGGCACACCGAAGCTCGGCGCGTCACGACCCGCGACTATCGGCTCTATGACATCCAGCATGCCGTGCTGCCGACGGCGCTGCCGCTGCCCGAGTTCTACGAGGAGTTGGTCAAGACGCAGCAAATCCTCAACCAGAAACACCTGGGTTGGACGGCCCTGAAATCGACCGCGCGGATCGCCGCCGGGCACTTGTGGCGTGGGCAGACGAACTTCGTAAAGATGCTCTGGAAGTTCAACAGCGTCTACAATCCGAAACTCCAGCTTGCGGACCATGCACGCCCGGTAGCCTATCGCATGCCGATGCCCCCGGCGCCGCAAGCCGTCTCGCCGGAGCTGCTCTACATTCACCGGGCTCAAGGTCGGTCTGGCCGGGCGCTGGACGACACGACCGAACGGTTCGTCGACGAGACGAGAATGAAACAGACGGCCTGACCCATGGATGAGGGCATCGCCTGAAACCAGGGCTTCCCCCAGTACCTATCCTTATGCCTAGTCGATAAAGTGGCGTCCTATGCGAAGTGAAATCATCGACTTCATGCGTATGAGCGAACGACTCCTAGGGATGGCCTTGCGCTCAAACGAACTATCGCAGGACGAGTGCGACATCATCGCGTACTACGCTCACGAACTGCAGGTCAGAACCGCCGCCTTGTGCAGCAAACACAAGTGCGAATCCTCCGACTGACCACTAAACGGCCGGCCGTAATCGATCGCCGCTGCACGGACGCCGGTTATGGCATGGAAGCCGGTTTTCTCTCAATAGGGATCTGACTGAGCGGAGGCGGCGGGGGCGTCATCGGTTGAGGCAATGTACCAGGTGGCGGCTGGTTCTGCATCGCACGGACGGCTTCGAGGTTTTTTTGCGCGGGATCCTGGTTCGCCAGGTCCATTTCTTCGACCGGCTCGCCAATCATGATGATGCCGCAGCCGGCCGTGATCGTCCCCACGAGCAAACCTACGGCTGTCCAGCCGGTCCCACTGCGTCGGTGGTTCGTCACCTCAGCCATGATCAGCCATCTTAGCACCGTCGGCCCTGGCCGCGACAGGCTTCGTGGCACGCCAGGCGATGGCAGCGGCTCCGCACAACATGAGCGAGGCGAGTAGATAGGGCGCACCGGGCAGCTGCCACAGACGATCCTGATCGATGAATCGAGAGAACGTCTGGGTAAACAACGCCGGCCCAACCAATCCGGCGATGCCCGTGAGGCTGGCGATGGCCCCTTGAAGTTGGCCTTGCTCGGACGCACCGACGTGACGGGTCATCAGCGCCTGCGCAGCAGGGAACGCCAGCCCCCACAACGCCATGATGGGTATGCCGGCGCAATACAGCCAGCCGGTCGAGGCCAATCCATACACGGAAAACCCCGCGCCTCCACAGAGCAGTCCGGCCAGCAGCGTTCGCCGCTCACCGAATTTCGCCGTCACGGTCCGGACCAGACCGCCTTGCACGATCATGGCAAACAGACCGACCGCAGCCAAGGCAAGGCCGACCGCCGTCGTCCCCCAGCCGTATCGATAGCTCAGATACAACACCCCCACACTCGGCAACGCCAGATGCGCGAGGTTCATCAGGAAGCTGGTCGTCGCGAGGCCGGTCAACTCGTGGTGGGAGCGCAACAACGCAAGCGATCCGACCGGGTTGGCCCGCTTCCAAGCAAAGTCCATACGTTTCTCTCGGGCCAGCGATTCGGGCAAGACGAAGAAGCCGTAACAGGCATTGAGCAAGCTGGTCGCCGCGGCACCCCAGAACGGCAACCGCGGATCGACGGCGCCGAGCAGTCCTCCCACGGCCGGTCCGAGAATGAAACCGAGCCCGAAGGCCACGCCCATCTTGCCGAACGCGGCAGCCCGCTGTTCAGGCGGCGTCACGTCGGCAATGTACGCGCCGGCGGTGCTGAAACTCGACGAAGCCATGCCGGAAATCACGCGTCCGACGAACAGCCAGGCGACGTGTGGGGCCAGCGCCATGAACACATAATCCAACCCCAGTCCGAGATTGGATAATAAGACAACCGGGCGACGGCCGAACCGATCCGACAGCGCACCCTGTATCGGCGAACACACGAATTGCATGAACGCCCAGGCGGTCGCCATCCAGCCATACACTTCGGCGGCAGATGCCGTATCACCGGAGAGAAACCCTTCGACCAGTTTGGGAAGAACCGGTATGACGACGCCGAAGGACAACACGTCGAGCATAACGGTGATGAGAATGAAGACTACCGCCGCCCGTCGCGGACCGAGCTGAGAAGCGACAGGCGTCATGACGAAGCCGATGCTGAATGGACTCGAAGGGGAACCTTGAACCTACTTGTACCCAATGACCATGCCGTCCGGGCCAGCGAGCGGCACGACTTTGGTCCGCTTGAAGCCGACCGCTTTCATCCAGCCGGAACAGTCTTTGCCCGTGTAGTCGAATCCGCCGTGCGTTTCGATCAGCATGTTGAGGCTCATGAGCAGGCCGAAGACGTTCTGTTTGCGGGCGTCATCGATCAGCGCCTCATGGACGATGACTGCGCCCTTGGGCGACAGCGCGTCATACGCTTTGCGAAGCAGCAGCATCTTCTCGTCTAAGTTCCAGTCGTGCAGGATATGACCCATGACGATGACGTCGCACGGAGGCAGTGGATCTTTGAAGAAATCCCCCGCATGGAAATGCACACGCGAGGCAACCCCCCGCTGCTTGGCATAGGCCTCGAAGATCGGCTGGACGACCGGAAGATCCATTCCACCTCCGGTGAGATGCTTGTGCGCGAGCGCAATTTCCATCGCCACACCGCCCTGCGCGCAGCCCACATCGACGAATGTGCGGTAGTTCTTCCAAGGAAACTTCTTGGCAATGACCTGCGCAGAGCCGATACTCAGGCCCGTCATCGCTCGCAAGAAGCCCTCCAGCCGCCGGGGATCCGAATAAAGCGTTCCGAAGAAATCCCCGCCCGTCTTCACTTCGTTCTGCGGCGTTCCTGTCCGCAAGCCGTCCGTCAGCGTGCCCCAGAAGGGATAGAGCCGTGCATTGGCCATCCCCAGGATCCCGCCGACATATGATGGCTTGTTGCGGTCAAGGAACAACCCGGTCTCCGGCGTATTGGCATACGTGGTCCCCGTGCGTTTGAGCATGCCAAGCGCGACCAGGGCATCGAAAAAATCTCGGGCGCTGCGCTGATGGAGGCCCAGCCGGCTTGTCAACGCCTCCAAGGAGAGCGGACCCTTGGCCAGTTCCGTAAAGAGGCCCAGCTCGATCGCGCTCAGCAGCGTCTTCGACGCCATGAAACCGGTGCCCAGTTGCATGATATGCGACGCTGTCAGCTTGCTCTTCGCCATGGGCTCACCTCTCAATGCTCGTTGATTGTGCCGATGCCTTCCTTACGGCCAAGACCCACTTCGGCTTCATGCGATGGAAGTCCGTTCGCCTGTGCCGCTTCAGCCCCTTGCGGGAGTCGAGCACAAACGCGTGGCCGGCGACGCGCGCAAACAAGACCCAGTGCCAGCAGGCGACTCCCCCTTGACGATGCCACTTGATCGCCAACAGCGCGCGTGCAGGCAGGGAAGCCCAAGAACGAAACGACGCTTCCTTCGGCGATGCCCAAAACCCATAGTGTTTCACCAACCGGCGAACATGATCGGTCGCACACCACAAGCGCCGATCTTTGGCATCGATTCCCAAACGATTCGCCGATCGTTTGGCTTGGGCATAACTCACCCCGGCCAGCGCCGCAACGGTGGCGATTCCACAGCCAGTCCGCTCTTGTTGCACCACAGCCTTCATGACAACTTCAGTTTCATCTTCCGCCCACCCGAGACGCTGAATCCCTGGCGTTGATAAAACTCGAGGGTCCGATCGAATTGCGGCAACGGCGGCGTCGTCACCTCGAGCCGCTGCCAATGTCTCGCGCGTCCCAGCCGTTTGGCATGGGACAACAAGTCCGTTCCGATGCCTTGCGACCGATGGGAAGGCCTGACATAGAACTCTGGAATCGTGCCGTACAAGCCTTCGGTATACAAGGCATAGCTCTGGAACAACGATATGAAGCCGACCGGCCGGTCGTCGACCCGGGCCATGAGCACGGTATACAGTCCTTGCTTTATCCACGAGCGAGCGCGGGCGGTGGTCTGACTGTGGTCGAATCCGAAGGCCTTCTCGCCTATGGCCTCCATGATCTCGTGTAACAACTCCCCCACCATCGTCGCGACGATGTCTGCATCCGAGGGCTCTGCGATGCCAACCTGCACTGTGGATGCGATCTCCCTCTCCGTCTTCCTTAGTCCCGGAACAGCCGCACCGGCACCTTGCGCCCTTTGATGCGCGACCGCCCCAGCGCTTCGATGATGCCGGCGGCCATCGTCTCTGGAACATCGACGATGGAAAACCGCTCTTGGATGTCGATGGCCCCGATCACATTGGAATTGATCCGTGCTTCGTTGGCGATCGCCCCGACGAGATCGCCGGGCCTGATGCCGGCTTCGCGTCCAGCTCCGACGTACACGCGCGCCATTCCGGCCTCCCGTCCACCGCGGCCCGGCCTGCCGCTCGGCAGACGCTGCCGGCCGTCCGGATAGGCTGTGTACCGCTGCGGCCGATGGGGATCAGGCGGGCGGGACTGGAATGCGGGAATTTCCTCTTCCTCCCGCTCTCCGCCCTGGGCGCGGAAAATCAACTTCATTGCCGCGGCAGCAACCGTCGTGGCGTCTCCACTCGCCGCCATCGACTGGACGACGTTCTTGAAGTCCGCGATGTCCTCCGCCTCCATTGCCTCCTGCACGGCGGCCCGGCATCGCTCCAGCCGCTTCGCAAGTAAGTCTGCGACGGACGGAACCGGCGCCACCGTCACTTTGCCCTTCGTATGCTGTTCGATCGTCCGCAGCAGACGTTGCTCCCTCGGGTCCAAGATCGTGATGGCCTCTCCCTCGCGGCCCGCTCGTCCGGTTCGGCCGATCCGGTGCACATACACCTCGGCTGACGAGGGCAGATCGAAGTTGATCACATGCGAGACGCTGGGAATGTCGAGACCCCGTGCTGCGACGTCCGTGGCCACGAGAAGTTGCGTCTGGCCGGACCGGAACGCGTTCATCACCCGATCACGTTGCACCTGACTCATGCCGCCGTGGATGGCCTCGGCACGATGGCCCCGGCCGTTCAGCATGGCGGTGACGTCATCGACTTCCAGCCTCGTGCGACAAAAGACCAGCGCCGACCTGGGATCGGCCATGTCGATGACGCGAGACAACACGGCGCCTCGGTGCTGGCGCAAGGCCACGTAGGCCGTCTGGCGCACGCGCGGCGTCGAGCCGGCCTTCACCGGCTCCTTGGCGATCGTGATCTCCACCGGATGTTTGAGATGCCGGTGCGCGATCGACTTGATCCGCGGCGGCATGGTCGCCGAAAACAGGGCCGTTTGCTTCTCGGCCGGTGTCTGTTCCAGAATCGCATCGAGATCGTCGGCAAACCCCATATCCAGCATTTCGTCCGCTTCGTCCAGCACGACGATCCGCACGTGGTTGAGCTTCAACGTCTGCCGACGAATGTGGTCGAGTGCGCGCCCCGGTGTGGCCACGATGACGTCGACACCGCGCCTGAGGGCATGGAACTGAGGACCGATCGCCTGCCCCCCGTACACGGCCAACACCGATGTGCGGAGTTCTTTGCCGTAGCGCTGCACGGCATCTCCTACTTGAATAGCCAACTCGCGCGTGGGAACCAGAATGAGCGCTGCAGGTTTGGCCTTGGCGCCATGCGCGATGCGCTGCAGCATCGGCAGGGTGAACGCCGCCGTCTTGCCGGTGCCGGTCGCCGCCTGCCCCAATAAGTCTTTTCCGGCCAGCAGCGGAGGAATGGCCTCGCGCTGAATCGGCGTCGGCTCTTCATATCCCAGGGTTTCCAGCGTCGCCAGCAACGAGGCCTCCAGGCCCAAGGCGGCAAAGCCTGGCGAGAAACCGGTGGCCGTATGGGAAGCCGGCGGATGTGTTTGATCGATTTTCGTCACGTTCCAGTCGTCCCTTTCTACCCGCAACCGGTCTAGACCGTCATTTGTTTGGGCCAGAGGGATTCCAACTCCGGAAATTTTTCTCGGTAGTCGGCATGGCTGGCCCTTATGACTTTCAGCGCTTCGTCGCGCCCGTAGACGCTCGTGATCTCGACCTTGTGCTGCACGGCGCCCGGCGCCTGCTTATAGGTAAGGAAGTAATGTTGTAACCGGTCGATCAACGTAATGGGACAATCGCCGATGTCCGTGAAGTTGCCGTAGGCGGCGTCTTCTTTCATGACGGCGATGATTTTATCGTCGGCTTCCCCGCCGTCGGCCATGCTGAAGCCGCCGATGGGAATGGCCGTCAGAAGAATGTCGCTGTGAGGAATCGTCTTTTCTGTGAGCACGCAGATGTCCAGCGGATCGCCGTCGCCGACCATGCCTTTCCGCTTGGCGCGTTTCGAAAACAGACCTGCCACCTTGTCGCCGCAGTAGGTCTGCGGAACGAGCCCGTAGTACACGGGACAAAAGTTCGAAAACCGTTGTGGACGGTCGACCTTCAGAAAGCCGCTGTCTTTGTCGACTTCGTATTTGACCGTATCCGTCGGCACGATTTCGATATAGGTGGTGACGATCTCCGGCGCCTGCTCGCCGATCGACACGCCGTGCCAGGGATGCGCCTTGAACATCAAACTCATCAACCGTTGAATCGGATCTCCCGAACGCCCCATGCCGTACGCCTCCTCTTGCGCAATGCCATCGTCCGACCGTCCACTCTGACCGCGGGCGAGACACCCGACTTTCTCATGCATGGAGTCCGAGTACAAGGGACCGCTGGACCTAGCCGGCATGATGCTGTGGGCTAGAACCCGACGGACATTCCGACCGTACCGAGTAACACTGCGCGGTCCTGGGGTCCATAGAACTCCGTCCCCAGCCCGCCGTCGAGGACGATGCGAGAGGTGAGCTGGTGGCGTAGGCCAACTTCGACTCCTGTGTTGTTCCGCTGGCCGCGCAGGTCGGACTGCCTCGTGTAGAGACTGGCGATCAGCGTGTCGCGGAAACTCATCGGATAACCCAAGGGATAACTGACGGCGGCGACGGCGCGGTAGACACCGGGCCGCTCCTGACCTTGCGGCGATCCGAGCACCGTATAGCCGGCATTGAGATGAACTCGGAGCCGGCCGATCGATCGGGTCATGATCCCCGTCAGCTGCGTATCGACGCCTTTCGAATTGACGCCGGTGGGAAAATCGGCCTCGACGCGAGCGGCAAAGGCCGGGAGAGCGGTCGTTTCGGTGTTGAAGTTATACAGGACACCCAGATGCAGATCCCCGGACTTGTTGGCGCCGACCAGGGTGTTCGGCTCCGTGAACAGATCCCCTTGAATTTCGATCTGCGTGTTGGCAAAGGCGCCGTAAATGATCTGTGGCTGGAAAATGAGCCTTGTGCGACCTTCGCGGCGATCGTTGAACCGCACCCCTCCTTCTACTCCGATTTCACCATGGGCGATCGCATAGGCGTCTTCCATGCCGATGGGGCGGTTGGGGTCAAGGTTGTCGTGGTCCAGAGCCCATGCCGGCGGCGCGCAGAACCAGGCGGTGACCAGCAGCGGACGAAGCCAATCCCGCAGACGTTTCAATGGTGATGCTCCCCCTCCCGAACGATCATCGGATTGGTCGCATCGGCACTCGCCAGGTAGTACGTGCTCAGGATGCGGTATATCTCGGTGCGCTTGGCCTCATAGGTGGGCAGCCGCTCGCTGGCCAAAATGTCGCTGATGTTGTCGTGCAACATATGGAGGTTGTCGAAGATGTTGGCGACCTCCGGATAGCGCGCAGCGAACTTGGGGCTCAACTCGGCAGTCAGCGGCATGAACGTCCATTCAACCGGTGGCCGTTCGAGATAGCCGCGATACGTGCCGAGAATCGGCCGGACCGCCTGTTTCTTGGCTTCCAAGTTTGAAGCGGCGGCGAGGGGGTCGTACACGGCGATTTGCAGGTAGTGATAGGACCAGATCGTCGCATTGAACAGGGGAAACCTGGACCGAAAGGCTTTTGAATAGGAAAACTGGTCCAGGCGGTGATGGTCCAATCGCTTGGCGGTAATCGCATAAGGACTCCGCTGGTAATAGGCCAGTGCCTTGAAAATCTCGTTCTCTTTGTCGAGTTCATCGGAGGCCATGATGTCGTAAGTGGCCCGGTGCAGCGCATGCGCTTCGTCGAAGGT
>FRDC01003085.1_pt1 | contig 39361 bp, 45 predicted proteins | sample 1106171 | NCBI WGS metagenome assembly FRDC01 (sample SAMEA3930566, study PRJEB13176) | freshwater metagenome | biome: Drinking water system; feature: drinking water; material: water | place: Singapore | collected 2014-12-20 | reverse complement strand
ATTCGAAGAAAAAGAGCCACCAGACACGACGACCAGGGATGCAAGCCTCAGGTGTCGGCTTAGCTTGGGAAACCAAGCGAACGGAAATTATTTATCTTAAAGGCTTGCTTTCTTACAGAAGACTATATGCTGCAGTCCGAGTTGCAACGGGAGTGGGAATTTTCAGATGGATATTATGCGACCCCTAGAAGAAATTTGTTGGATCTTATAGATCGCATTTATGGAAAATCGCACGAAGTATTGCTAAATGACTTTAAATTTGATCCTTCCCTGGTCTCTCGGTTTATTAAAGAGCGAAACGTTAAAAAACGAGAAAACCCTTATGATTGTGGCACTACTGAGGAGAGTTTCGTAAAATTTCAGAAATTTATAAACGATCGCATTATCCACCTGGAAGGTCTCGTGCGACAATATTTAAAAGTTGCTCGTTTGCCACCTGGAAAAAATAGATCTTAAATATTCTTAGTTTATTGAGTTTTTTGTCGGTGTTAACTTTAGATTAAGCTGCACGTTGTCGGGCAAGCCAAAGATCATACTCCGCTTGAATACGTACCCACATTTCGGCTGACGTGCCGAGAGTCTTTTCTAGAACAAAAGAACCTGTCCTAAAAACCCTGATACCTATTTTCCAACCGCATGAACAGCAAGATTTTTTTATTTCTGTAAGACTTCTTCCTAAATGCACGTTTTAAATGGCAGATAGAAAGCACTTCTAGTTTGCCAAAACAAAACTACACACGCTCAGCCAATACTTGAAGTGGTTTTTATTTGTGAGAATCGGCCGACGACGTCGCTGTCTTTGAGATTGTTGTATTCAGAATTTGGGATAACCAATTTGCAAAATTATCCGCGCCCCTCTCGAACCAGAACCATCGAATCATTATTGGATTTTCTCCCAAGCTCCGCCTCACGTAAACAACGTATTTACTAGTGTCAATGTATGAAAAGTCGTAAACGATTTGAATATCTTTGATCTGATCGAACTCCATGAGTTCAGGCTTTAACCATCTAAAAAACATCGTACCAGAAACAATTAGACAGCGGTTTTTTTGATCTATTATAATCTTTCGACTGTCTAATACTAACAGCAATCCTGGTAACAAAAGTATTGGGCCAAAAAAATATCCATAAAAGTTTCCAGATCCTCCTAATCCAAAAATTGCTGCAAAGAAGAAATAAGCACCTTGAGCCAACATAAGAATGCCAAGAACAAAATTGAAAAGACCTGTGCGACGACGGATCGTGATCATTTTTTCTCCCTATCTCGGAATCATAAATAGTAGTTTTCGCTTCTACAAGGTTTTTGAGCCACACACCCCATTTGCGCCAACGTATTATCGTCTGAGGAGTTACGCCCGCTTTCTTTGCAATTTCCTCTAACTTTAAACCCTTTCCCTCTTCGAGTTCCACTGTAGTTTAAGCCGGCCAGGTCACTTTTGCGCATTTTAATCACATTTTCCTTGAAATATGATATCATTTTTGATATCATTATTTTATGGCTTCAAGAGAGAAATTGCTTGATAAATTAAGAAATGGGTCGATAGATGCGAATGAGCTAAGAACATTACTCGGGATGTGCGGAGGTATTTTGAAGCGCACCAAGGGTTCCCATGAACAGTGGAGTGTAAATGGGAAACCGTTCACCTTAGCCACCCACTCAAAAGATTTGAAACCCTACCAAATTAAAGGAGCTAAGCAACTATTAGGCTTAATAAAGTGAGGAGTGAGTATGCAACAAAGCTTAGAAAATTTAAAAGATAAATATAAAATTATTGTTGAATGGAGCGCTGAAGACAACTGCTTTTTAGCAACAGTGCCGGAATTAGAGGGTTGCCAAACTCACGGCGATACAGCCGATCAGGCCGTTATTCATGCAAAAGAAGCAATAGAACTTCATTTAGAAACTCTAAAAGAGGACGGTATTGATTTGCCAATTCCAGAATCAATGATTGAAGAGTCAGGCAAAATGCCGCTCAGAATGGATAAGCAAACACACAAAAAGCTCAACTCGTTTGTGAAAGCAAGAAATCTCAGCGCTAATGAATATGTTGTTGGACTTATCAAGGATTCCTTTACCAATAAAAGACACAAGAGCGCAAAATCCTTGGCGGGTGAAAAAGTGAAAGATCTTGTAATGAAACGTAGAAAACTGCTTACCGAGGGCAAACTAAGAACTACGTCAACGAAACACAAAAAAACTTTTAAAAAAGCTAAACGAGATTAAGTTTTGTTTGCTTATAGCCGATGGATGAAAAAAGTAATATTGTTTGTAGTGCTTTCCCTTGCCTCAAATGTTGATGCACAAGAGCCAACACCCACAACACAACCAACGCCCGCAAAAGAAGTGGTCGCACCCACTCAAGATGAAAGATTTCAACTCAACGCCGTAAGTTGATGATAGTTTTAGTATTGAGTGGTTTTGTGATTGAAAAAAACTGGTAGCGGGAGAGGGAATCGAACCCCCGACACGCGGATTATGATTCCGCTGCTCTAACCGACTGAGCTACCCCGCCACCTGGAGCGTTTAGTTGTAGCGTCTACATGTTGACTAATCAACCGGAATTCCTCGTAATTAAGAAATGCGAATCAGTTTTTCAAATCTTATCCTTCTCACTACTCTACTGACATTAAATGCCTGCAGTTTTTTTGGCGTTGAGACCGATGAACCGCGCGATTCCGGGCCACAAACCGCAGTTTTTGAAGGCGAATATGACAAGGTTTGGCGCGCAGCACAATTAGCGCTTGCCCGTTATCCCATCAAAATCAATAACATGGACGCCGGTCACTTAGAAACTGACTATATTAAACGTGAGAAAATTTGGATTCCCCCGTACCACAAAAAACCACCCGCCGCCGGCGAACGCCACCAGATCACCTTACGAATGGTAAAGGGAATTAGCGACAACAATAAAGATGCGGTCAAAGTCACCGTTACAAAGTCGATCGAAATTCTCAGTGATTTTTTCAGCGGCGCGAGAAAACTTACAAGTGATGGCATGGAAGAGAAAACAATTCTCTACCGTATTGATCGCGAACTTAAAGTCGAACGCGCTCTTCTTAGAGCTAACGATAAAGATCAGAAGAAGAATAACTAGATTCTGGTCTTATTTTTATTATTCGCGAAAAATTTTCTCCAAAGTTTGGCTTTTTGATTTACCGAATCGTGGGGTTCACCAAAATGTTTTTGTGTCAGCGCTTCTAGAGCCGATAGCGCCGCCGGATGAAGTGATTTATCTTTGTCATCCAATACTTTTAAAAATTTCATTTCATCGCCCTTGGTTTTCATCTCACCCAATGTTTCGACAATATGACGGCGCACCCACAGGCTTTGCGTGCCGCGGAAATTCTGTTTGTCGTAGAGTCTTTCCCAAAGTAGCTTGCGGGCGCTGAGGTCGCGATTTTTTCGCAGAACCCCCACAGCTTCAGTCCTAACAATTAACGACGGATCGGCAATTAATTTCTTTGCCCACTCGCGCGCCTTGCTTGGTTTGACTTCATTCATCACCACCAACCCAGCATTACGCAAATACCAATCCTTATGTTGAAGCGCCCTCTCCACCTCAGGAATGGCATTTGCCTTTCCCAACATCGCCATCGCAGTTAGAGCTCGCCATTGTACTTTCATTCCATAATTAGAATCAAAGGCAACGGTCATCAATTCCTTGTATGCTTTTGGGCCAAGTTTTGCGAGAAACTCCATTCGTGAATCTCCGGGAAGTTTTAAAGCTTCGACGGTGGTCGCAACGACATTATCGAAATCTTTTACTGGCGTTTCATTTTTCTTTGCTACTGCCGAAAATGCAGTTGAACAAAAAACGACGGTTAAAAAAATTATAAGGTTTTTCATGTCTTCAATTTTAGTCAGGATCTACCGGAAAAGTCTATAGACGTTGGTCTGGCTTTCAACTGCCCGAAGCAAGCTTTTTGAAATCTTCCATCTCTTTTAGCATCTTGTCTGTATCAGTCTCGCCTTCAAGAGCATTTGAACTTGGATCAGTATTTTGAGCAGACATAGATTCAACTTCAGAAATCATTTTATTCGGGTCAGTGGCTGCCAACGGATCACTTGCCGCCGTCACCACTACCTGTGGATCCATAGGCATGGGAATACCAGTACCATCTTCTATTACTGAGTCCGTAACAAACTCGGCCATAATATCGTGAGTTTCTTGACCGCTGTCCTCACCATTGATTGGAAACGTGGGAATGGGTCCCTGAATTTGCATGGCCGTAGACTCTGATTTTCTTTGCTCTGAAAGTGCATTTTCAAATTCCGACATTAAATCTTCACTCGATGGTTCTGCCGTTACGGCCTGTGGAGCGGGTATTACCGGCGCAGGCGCCGCTGTTTTTTCTGTTAAAGCTTGTTTGAATTGCTCTAGCAAATCATCCGTGGCGACATCGCTGTTTTGCGCTTGGGCTGCGGGAGTAGGGGCCTGTTCAGGAGCAAGAACTGGGATTGCCTCCACCGGAGCCGGTGTCGGTGCTGCCGCAGAACCAGGAGCTACCGCTTCTACCGCATGAACAACTTCCGGAGCTGTAACTGGTTCTGGTTCTGGTTCTGGTTCTGGGGCTGGGGCTGGGGCTGGGGCTGGGGCTGGGGTTGAAGCCGAGGCTGGTGCCGATGGTACTGCTCCCCCCTTCATCAATTGTTTGATTTGCTCTTTTAACTGTGCGTTTTCTTCTTTGTACATCGTCAAATCTGCAATATCGTCTTCAATAATTTCGTATTCTGCCAGCTTGGCTTCTAACTCGCGCATCTTTTCTTGCATTTGAGTCGACGGAGCTGCGGTAGATTTTTTCGCACTATCTTGCTGAGCCAGTTCAAGAGAAGATTTTAGTTTTGCTATGATGTCTTCTTTTTCATTTACTGCATTCTTAAGCGTTTGTACTTCAGCTTTCGCCTCATTGAGAGCGGCGGTATCAACCTCTTTTACAACTACTGGCTGGGGGGGTGCTCCAGATGGAGCTTCTTTGGCAGGCTTTTCTTCGGTATCAACAACACCAGTTACGGGAACAGCACGAGTTTGAGCCGAATCTAGCATTTTTTTAAGCAGATTTTCGAGGTCAGAAATTTTATTGTTATCAACCGAAGGGTTAGCGTCGGAATTACCGCCAAGATTTAAGAAAGTCATAACACCGATCAACATGACCGTGATCAAACCCAACACATAAATAATTATGTTGATGTGTGCAAAGAAGAATTTAATAAATGCTTCCATAACTTCTAAATAACATTTCGGAAAAAGCTAAATCTAAATAAAGACTAGGTTAAATAAAACATGACCAGACCTAAGTCATTATGTTAAATTATTGAAATATGCAGTCCTCGCAATATTTTGATCTCGTCATTAAATCGGGTAAATGTCTCATAAAAAATAAGTCGATAAACGACAATTTTTTTCAATCCAAGAACCTCGATATAGGTATTGTTCACAATAAAATTGAGAAGATCGGCGATATTCCTGCTAGTCAAGCCAAGCAAATCATTGATGCGAAAAATCTGTTTGTGCTTCCGGGGGTTATCGACAGTCAGGTGCATTTTCGCGAACCTGGACTAGAACATAAAGAAGACTTGTTTAGCGGAACCAAGGCTGCAGCACTTGGCGGCGTCACAACAGTTTTTGAAATGCCCAATACAAAACCGCCAACAGTGAGTGTAGAAGAGTTTAAAAAGAAACTTGATTTAACCAGAGATCGCATTTGGATAAATTGTGGTTTTTATGTTGGTGCCACCATCGAAAATATTGATGAACTCGCAAAGCTAGAAACGCTCCCCGGCTGTGTCGGTGTAAAAATGTTTATGGGTTTATCAACAGGCACGCTTCTGGTTCGCGAAGAATCGGACGTTGAGAAAGTCATTAAGGCTGGCAAGAGAAGAATGGCTATCCATGCCGAAGATGACGCCCGACTTGAAGAGCGAAAAAAACTTCTTGGTGGTTCGTCGACCGTACATTTGCATCCTGAGTGGAGAGATGCGGAGTCAGCCCTCATTGCTACCCGTCGCGCCGTCACTCTCGCAAAAAAACACAACCGCCCGATTCATATCCTTCATGTGACTAGCAAAGATGAAATGCAGTTCTTGGCCGATCACAAAAAAAGCGGTTTGATTAGTCTTGAATGCACCCCCCAACACCTAACACTGTTTGCCCCCGACTGCTATGATAGCTTAAACACCTACGCCCAAATGAATCCCCCCATTCGCAGCCGAGAACATTTCCTTGGACTTTGGAAAGCTATGGAAAACGGTGTAGTCGATGTCATTGGTTCTGACCACGCGCCTCACTCGCATGAAGAAAAACAAAAAAAATATCCAAACTCCCCAAGTGGTATGACAGGAGTTCAAACTCTACTTCCGATCATGCTTGATCATGTAAATCAAAATCGTCTATCTCTAGAACAACTCGTACCTCTTATAAGCTACAATCCTGCGAGACTTTTTGGTTTACAAAATAAGGGACTAATTTGTGAGGGCTTTGATGCCGACCTTACTCTGATCGATTTGAAGGCTGAACGTGTTATCACTAATGAATGGATTGCAAGCAAATGTGGATGGACACCATTTCATGGCAGAAAAGTAAAGGGCTGGCCGATTTGCACAATTGTCAACGGATCGATTGTCATGAAAGACGATCAGATTTTAGGTACACCAATTGGGAAAATCGCTAGTTTTGGCAATCTCGCACAATAGGTACTTCGTCGCCTTTATCAAAACCAAATTGCGCCCTTAGAGAATGTGACTTTCCGCATGGCAGTTGATTCAACTGCGACAGGTAAACACGGAATCCACTTAAGTCACAAGTAGAATGCCCAGAAGAAACCACTTCGTTTGCTTCGTTAATCACACGCCAAGAAAGCACCGATCCATCTTGGTTCGAACTGCAGAGTCCATCGACCTGAATATCAGAAACATTCGACGGAACTACGACTTCGCTCTCAACAAATTTCAACTGCGTATTGCGATTGAAATCGTCTATGATTCCGACACGACCAGGATTTCCATAATCTATAAATTCTGTGGATTGAACGGGTGCACAATTCTGATATTGAAATAGTGCAAAACCAAGCGTTAAAAGGACACTTAGGTCTCTAAGTTTTTTGCCGACGTTCATGGATATTCCCCTTACTTCTAGTATCGCCTAAAGTCGGGTTTTTTGCTAAAAATTAGAACGGAATTCTCGGTATGAGACAGTTTTGTCTCATACTAAGACCTCACCAATTTTAAACTCGGTAATATAGGTCCAACCTCAAATGGAGGTGGCCCTTTGAAGATTTATTAGTTTCCAGTTCACGGGCATCATGCGAAACTCTGGATAAATATTAATTCCGTTTAACTTAAACGGACGACCGTAAATCCCGTATAAGTTATTCCATTTCTCCAAACCATTCACTTGGGTAAACCCCAAAGCGGCTCGGGAATTATGATCATCAGAAAAAGAAACAAAGAACTCGGTAATTTCATCTTCTTTTTTGCCGGGTGAATAATTAAAGACACGCACAAAAGCTTTCATATTTATGCCCTCAACCGACGTTACCGTATCCCAAGTCCCTACAGATCTTCCGTCACCAATATCGGTCAAAGCGATTTCCGCAGTTTGTCGGCCAGTAGGAATATTACTTTCACAGCCATCGATATTGTCATCGTCTTTACTACACTGTTGGATTTGAAAGAGATAATCAAACTTAATTTTTTTATTCATAGCCTGTGTCGGAAGAACAAAAATAGCTGTGAAAATGGCCACATAGATACGAGTCATAGAACCTCCTTACAAAATTCATTCTATAGAATTTTCGAATCAATTTGAGTCAAGATTCTAAAACCTGAAAACTGGACTCGACTTATTTCTGAAGACTCCCGATCTAGGTCTGCTCGACAAAGGAGTGGCATCATGAGAATAACACTACTATTACTTCTTGGTTTTCTTTTTATTGCTTCTGGATGTACAAACAGTAGCGATACAAACCCGTTCAAAGACCTAGATCTTGAAGAAATTAAAATGGAGGTAATTTACGGAGACGACAATCGCCAAGATCTTTACCAAGTCACTGATCAAATGAAATATACCCTCTCAAATTCCACCGTTGCCCTTATATATAAAGAGAATCTTGAACCACTTGATGGTAATAATACCAAAATAAAAAGCCGCAGCTACGCAAAAACTTATCAGCTCTGTCCTGAAGAACCTTTTTACGAACAAGACGTCGCAGCTTTTTGTTCAGGATTTCTGGTGGGGCCACAAACCATCATAACCGCGGGACATTGTATACGCGCACAAACTTGTGAACGCACCCGATTTGTATTCGGATACGCAATCACAACGGCGGGACAGAATCCGCAATTAGTTCCGAATGAAAATGTTTATTCCTGTGCCAGCGTGACCCATTCCCAGCAACTAAGAGAAGAGGAGCCCGGGCCTGACTTCGCCGTGGTCACACTTGACCGCCAAGTAACGGGACATGCCCCACTATCGCTGCGTACTCAAGACAATATACAAAACTCTGAACCTCTTTTTGTTGTCGGTCACCCGGCTGGATTACCAACAAAAGTGGCTGGGGGTGCGAACGTGCGCGACACTAGTCATGAGGCGTTCTTCATTGCCAACCTGGATACTTATGGTGGAAATTCTGGCTCAGCGGTTTTTAATGAAAACACCGGAAGCGTCGAAGGGATTCTTGTGCGCGGTGAACTTGACTATGTCACGAAGAAGGGTTCAAATTGCCAGGTATCCAACGTCTGCAAAAACGATGGATGCATGGGCGAACATGTCACCAGAATCAAATATGTGTTACCATATTTGAATAAGGATATTTTTTAGGGAGATTTTTTGGAAAAAACCGACGATAAGTTTCAGGGACACCTGTTCATCTGTACTAACAAAAAAGAAAAAGGCGATTGTTGCTTTCCCAAAGATGGCGAAAAGATGCAGAAGGACCTCAAAGAGTGGATTAAATCAGATCCCGAGTTATCTGGAAAACTTAAAGTTTCAAAGTCGGGATGCTTAAGCCATTGCGAAAAAGGCATTACTGCAGTTTTATACCCGCAAGGACAATGGTTTATAGGCATTAAAAAGGAAGACGTCGAAGAATTTAAGAAGCTTTTACTTTCATGTGTGAAGTAGCGAAATGCGCTGCCAAAAATATAACGGTAGAGTAAGTTAAATCCCCCGCCAAAGTATTTCCAAAAAATGGAATCGCATTGATATAGCAACTGATCAGTCCTGAAAAGTCTTTCTCATAGAGATTGCTAAAATACCAAACACCAAAATTGCTAATACTGAAGAAGAGAACCGAACCAAGCACGGTTGAGCCAACAATTTCTTTTACTCTTAAATTCCGGCAGTACTCAGAACCAATTAGGGCAATTAAGATCATTGTCAAATAGTTCAAAAACATTCCAGGGTAAACACCGATGATTAGGTCACTAATAAATAGCGCGGCGACAGGAGCTAAAACACCAAGGGATTTTCGACCGAAATAAGCACCGCTCGCCAGTGCCATTGCTGTAATTGGAGTAAAATTTGCGGGGTGAGGTACTAAACGAGTCAGCCCTGCGACCAAAATTATTCCCACTAACAACAACGAATTCTTCATAAACACTCCCTTATCTTATAAATATTTCTTAATGAATTAAGGCGTGTTTTTCAATGACAAATTCTCTTGGGACCGCTAGAAAACGCGGCATGGTTCAAATCTTAATCGCATTGTTATTTTTTCTCTTCCCCCATTTCGCCACCAGCACGATGATGATCGAGCCACAAATCGCATATAAAGCCGGAATGCTCGAAGAACCCGCCGGAGCCAAGTCATCCCTTAATGGAGCCTCATTTGGGGGCAAATTAGGGTGGGTACTTGATTCCAATCTCTCTTTCGGGTTCGACGGAAATTATTCGTCGCTGGAAAAGGAATATGCCTCCGACCCTCGCGTACTTTATAGTGCTAATGGAAAACAGCTGGGCCTCTTTCTAACCGCAGACTTTAGCGCCTTCCAGGCAACGTCGTGCTATTTCTTTGTTGATGAACTCAAATTCACAAACCGCGACGAAGAGCTAAAAGGGAATGCACTGAAACTAGGCCTAAGCATACCTGTGATCGCCTCGCTTAATGCGAACTTTGATTATATCAAACACAACTTCCGCGATGCTGTTGGCTTAATGGCAAAACTTCCAAATGATGCCAGTACCGTGATGATTTCCGTAAGTTACTTTCTCACACGCTAAGCGTTCCTGACCAAAGGCTAGTTGTCATTAATAATAATAGTAGGAAAAATAGAAGGATTACAAAGGGGTTTCATCATGAGAGTTTTTTCTTTAGCTTTATTAGTTTTTGGAGTCTCTGTTTCAGCATTCGCCAGAGGCGGAGGCGGAGGCGGCGGTGGTAGTATGCATATCGGCGTCGGCCTTGGGTTAATTACCGCCGGCCAGGACGATCTCAATTCAATTCAGCAGAGAGACAACGCAGCAAATACCATTTCCACTCCCCAGCTCGGTAGCGCCTACGAGTTTTCTGGGAGTTTCGGCTATCGCTTTTCCGGAACAATCTATGAACTCATGTTTCGACCAAGTTACTTTTGGCATTCCGCAACCGGAGGTACGACAGGTGGCGCGCCGTATGAATATGGCGTCAAAGGTTTAATGCTTTATCCAATTTTTCGCCTCTATCCTCTCGAAAATGCCTTTATGAAATTCTTTTTTCAATTTGGTGTGGGCTACGGAAAACTCTACGGCACCGTAAAAGAAAATACTTATACCGTGGAATTTGAGGGCAGCAGCTTTGGCTATCTCGCAGGTCTCGGAGTCGAAATGTGCATGACTGATTCCCACTGCTTTATACTCGAAGGAAATTTACGTGGATCTCCAGCAGAAAGATCGCTGGTAACCTCTGTTTCGGGAACCCAATCTGGAGCGATCTGGGGCAACACTTCGACTTCCGTGGCTGTTGGTCAGGAGATAGAAATGGATAACCGAGATTTAAAAATCACTGGCTCGGGAATTCTAGCCAATATTGGCTACGTAATGAGATTCTAGAAAGAATTTAGTTTCTAATGGAAAGACTGTTCTGGATTGATTTAGAAATGACGGGCCTCGATGTTTCGAAAGAAGTTGTCATCGAGGCGGCAGCGGTAATTACGAATTTACATTTCGACACCGTTGACACCTATCATGCCGTAATAAAACAACCGCAATCTTATCTCGATAACATGGATGAGTGGAACAAGACTCACCATAGAAACTCTGGACTCCTTGATCTTGTTCCAAATGGTAAAGCTCCTGAGGACGTTGAAAAGGATTTTATTCGATTGCTTGATCGACACTTTGCCAACGAACGCTGTATCATTGCCGGCAACTCCATCGCGCAAGACAGACTTTTCATCGACAAATATTTTAAGGCTTTTGCTTCTAAACTTCACTACCGTATGCTCGATGTTTCTTCTTGGAAAATCGTGATGAAAGAAATCTATAAAAAAGAATATAAAAAGAAAAATGCGCATCGCGCGGTCGATGACATCCACGAAAGCATTAATGAGCTAAAATATTATCTTTCCTTTGTGGACCCTAAGGCTGGCTTATGATTAAAGCCATGACATTTGATCTTTGGGATACAATAGTTGTCGATGATTCCGACGAGGTCGAACGTAAGAAAAAAGGCCTTCGCTCAAAAGTCGAAGAGCGCTTGTATTTGCTGAGGGAAGAAGTTCAAAAGCACCACCCTGATATCACCAACGAAAAAATAGGTTTGGCTTTTAAGAGCGCTAACGATAAATTTAATGTTTTCTGGAAACAAAAGCATGTTACACCGACAGTGGCAGAAAGACTCGGCTACGTCTTTGAAGAATTAAAATTAAAACCCACTCCCGGTTTCGGTAAATTAGTACACGCCGTTGAATATATGGAAGTCGAGTTTCCTCCCGTGCTTTGCGAAGGCATTGCCGAGGCACTCGCTGAACTTTCAAAGCTTTATAAACTTGCCATCATTTCTGATGCCATCCATACACCCGGAAAAGGACTGAGGGAAATCTTAAAAAAATATCAGCTCATTTCTTATTTTAATGTTTTTGTCTTTTCTGACGAGGCAAAAGCGGCAAAGCCCGATGCCAAAGTTTTTCAAATTGCGCAGCAGGGTTTGGGAGTGGATTTCTCGGAGATCGCCCATATCGGCGACCGCGAGAGCAACGACGTTGAAGGACCTCTGAAAATGGGCATGAAATCAATTTTATATACAGGAGCGATCGACCGCGGGAGTTCTAGCTCCAAAGCGAGCGCGGTTTGCAAAACGCATAGAGATCTCGTAAAAATCGTAAAGGGATTATGAGCGACCCTATTCAACAAATTTCAAATTTATTTGTGGCAAAATTTAGAGAAGAATTGCGCGGTCCGCGAACCATTGGCAGAGAGGCCGAGTACACGATTGTAAAAGAAAATGGTGAGGCCGCGAACGCCTTTGATATTTTACCAAAGTTGAGAACCACCGGAAATTTTAAAGAACTTTATGACAACGCCCCTAACAATAAAATGCTTGTTGGTCTTGAAGGTGAACAGGCCAGCTACTCAACCGAAGTTGGACTTGGAACTATCGAAGTAATCACCGGTCCGTGCCAAAATTTATTTGAGCTCAAAGAGCGTCACGAAAACGCCGTGAAACCCGTGCTAGATATTTGCAAAGAGTTGAAGTTAAAAGTGTTAGGTTACGGAATTCAGCCCAAAACTCCGGCTATTGCCACACTCATGTCACCAAAACAACGTTATCAAATTTTATTAGACGTGATTGGCAAAGACTGGCTCTACTTCTGCATTACCTCAAGCGACCAAGCACAAGTCGATATTACCCGTAGCGAAATTATTAAACTCACCAATTTCGGGATTCTTATGGCTCCTGTGGTAATAGCCGTATGCGCCAATTCTAGCGTCTGCGGAAATGACCAAGGGTATATCTGTCATCGCGAAGGTTTAAAAAAATCGATTTTCCCTGGTGAACGACGGCACGGGATGATCGATCGCCCTTATAGCGACGTTCCCGATTTTGTCACCCGCTTAGCCGAAAAAACATGCCTCATGCTGAGAAAAAATGGAGAGTATGTGGCGGTAAATCGCCCCTTGATCGATGTTCTTGGTTATCTCGGTGCCGATCTAGAATCATTCCTAATGCACGACCATTATTTTTGGAATAGCGCCCGCGCGCGCGCCGCACATTCGACCGTTGAAATTCGTCCCGCCTGCCAACAGCCTTGGAAAGATCACATGGTCGTTAGTGCCCTGGTACTCGGCCTAATTGAAGCGGCAGATGAGATTCAAGGATTGATAGATTCTGAACTTGGTAGCGAGTCCTGGCGCATCTTAAATGACTATCACAACGAGGCCGTAAAGTTTGGACTAGCCGCAAAACAACCTAAACCAGGCTTTCTGCTAAATGTCATATCGCATTCCTACAATGCCCTAATGAAACGCGGTCTAGGCGAGGAGGTTTTTTTGAAGCCAATCTTCGACCGACTCAAAGAGCAGTTAAATCCCGGTCAAAAAGCCAAAAAGATATTTGAGGCTGGGGGCTTGAAAGCTCTAATTGATAGCCTCACTATAAGTGCCTGAGACTTTTTCCAGTCCATGGCGCGTTATGTATTTCAGATGAAATAGTTGAATCATCTCTAAAAAACGCAAAAAATAGATATTCGAAAAGGAGCCCAATATGCCTGCTCAAATCGATCGTTACAACTATCCAACCACAATTTATTCTGGTGCGGGAGCCCGCTTTAAAATTCCAGATGTTTTAAAAGAGGCGGGAAAATCTCATCCCCTGATTGTTACAGATCGCGTAATTTCTGCGCTCCCGATTTGCACGGAAATGCGAAAAATTATTTCCGATGCCGGCATAATAAACGATACTTATTTTGATATTTTTGGAAATCCAACGAAGAGCCAAGTTACTGGTGGCGTTAACGCTTTCAAAAAATATAGCTGTGATAGTATAATCGCATTTGGCGGTGGGGCTGCTATCGATGTCGCCAAAGCGATTGCCGTTATGATTAATCACCCTGGCGATCTTTTCGATTATGAAGATACTCCCAGCGGTAAACCCATTACTAAAGAAATTCCCTTCACAATATCTGTGCCTACAACTGCCGGCACAGGAAGTGAAGCTGGAAGAAGTTCTGTTGTTTCTGATGATGATACCAAAAGAAAAAAAATTATTTTTGCGCCATCACTGATGGCAAAGGCTGTATTCCTGGATCCCGAATTTACAACAGACCTTCCCGCTAACATCACCGCCACAACCGGCATGGATGCACTCACGCATTTGGTGGAAGCATACCTTGCCAAAGGAGAGCAACCACTTTGCGATGGAATTGCCCTCGAAGGCATAAGGCGCCTGGCAGTTCATCTTCCAAAATGTGTGGATTTTGCCAAAAAAGGAAATAAGAAAACCAAAGATCATATCGAAAGCCGCAGACAGATGTTGAACGCTGCCATGATGGGGGCAGTCGCCTTTCAAAAAGGACTTGGAGTGACTCACTCTTGTGCGCACGCACTCTCGACTGTGGTTGACATGCACCATGGCCTCGCAAATGGAATTTTAATCCCCTACTGTATGAAGTTTAATTCCACTGGCATGAATGATCGCTTTAAAGCAATGGCAATGGCGGTAGGACTAAAATCGACAACACCAACTGCATTCGTGAAGTGGCTCGAAAACTTAAAAGAGAAAATTGGAATTCCCAAACATCTAAAAGATGTCGGCGTAAAAAAGGAACACTTGAGTAAACTTGTAGACATTGCAGTCGACGACGTTTGTCACCCATCAAACCCTAAACCCGTCTCTAAAAAAGATTTTGAAAAAATCTTTAAGGCTGCGATTGGATGAATAAGACTTTAACGATTGGCCTTTCTGCTTGTTTTTTTCACGCCGATCCTCAACGACCAATCTTTAAGGGAAAAACTTTACTTTATTTTGAAAACTCCATGGCGCATTGGTTGATGTCGCAAGGAGCGCTCCCTTTTCTAATTCCACAAAAGAGTAAAAATTTTTCCATCGCAAATCTTGTTGAAAAATTTGACGGCCTACTTTTACAGGCGGGATCAGACGTTTGCCCAATGTCTTATGGGGAAGAACCCATGAAGCTTGAATGGAAGGGTGACCTTATTAGAGACAAATATGAAATTTCTCTTCTCAAAGAATGTATGAAAAAAAACAAACCCGTACTGGGTATATGTCGCGGCCTTCAAGTCATTAACGTCGCCTTTGGAGGGACACTCTATCAGGACATCAATGAACAAGTCCCCGATACTCTCGTTCACCGCAACTGGAATATTTACGATGCTAATCATCACGACGTCAACATTGAACCCAAAAGTTTGCTTGCGAAGCTTTATAAAAATAAAAAAAATGCCACTGTGAATTCCATTCACCACCAAGGCATCAAAAAGCTGGGTAAAAACCTTGCCGTTGAGGCGACATCAACGACAGATGGAATCATTGAAGCCATTCGCCATACCGGCAAGTCATGGGTCTACGCCGTTCAATGGCATCCAGAATTTCACGATAAACGTTATAAAAACTTTTTAGACTCAAAACCCCTGTTAAAGGATTTCTTAAATGAGACAAGAAAACGCAAAAAATATTGAAATTTTTAACCCAGCTACGAATGAATTGATCCGCTCGATCCCACGAGACTCTAAAGAATCGATCCAAAGAAAGTTCGAGGGTGCAGGCAATGCTCAAAAAAAATGGGCGCAGGTTCCGTTTGAAAAGAAAAAGAAGGCGGTAGAAAAATTCAAAAAATTACTTATAAAAAATAGAGAAAGACTAGCACAAACACTTACTGCCGAAGTGGGCAAACCTATTTCTCAGTCGCGAAATGAAATTAACGGCACGATTCCTCGTCTTGATTTCTTTTTAAAAAACACTAAAGGTGTACTTAAGGAAACAAGAATCAGCAAACACGAAAAATTGACTTGGGAACCGTTGGGTGTTGTTGCGAACATTTCGGCGTGGAACTATCCCTATTTTGTGGGGACCAATGTTTTTATTCCGGCACTTATGACCGGCAATGCCGTGCTTTATAAACCAAGCGAATTTTCAACTCTCACCGGAATGGAAATTTCAAATTTACTGATTGAATCAGGAATTCCTAAAGATATTTTTGTTCCAGTGATGGGCGGAAGAGAAGTTGGAGCAGACTTACTTAATCTCCCCTTAAATGGAGTTTTCTTTACAGGCTCTTACCCGACGGGACTTGTTATCGCACAAGCGGCGGCTAAACAACTCATGAAAGTACAGCTTGAGCTTGGCGGAAAAGATCCTGTTTATATTTGTGAAGACGTAGATCCAAAAAACTCGGCACAGGCGACCGCCGATGGCGCAATGTACAACACAGGACAAAGTTGTTGTAGCGTGGAAAGAATTTATGTCCATCAAAAAATCTATGATAAATTTGTGAAAGAGTTTGTAGATTTTGTGAAAACTTTTAAAGTGGGTGACCCCACAAGTGACGAAACTTATATCGGCCCTCTGACAAGAAAACAACAGATCACGATATTAGAGGATCAAATCACCGATGCCACAAAAAAAGGTGCAACTATCTCTATTGGCGGTAGCCGTTTAAGCGGTGAGGGAAATTATTTTCAGCCGACCGTCTTATTAAATGTCACCAATCAAATGAAGATTATGCGCGAAGAAAGTTTTGGTCCCGTCATTGGCATCATGAAAGTAAAAAACGATGATGAAGCCATTCAACTCATGAACGACACAGAATATGGGCTCACGAGCGCCGTCTATACGAAAAACAAAAAGCGCGCCGAAAAAATCATGCGAGATCTAAACTCTGGAAGTGTTTATTGGAATTGCTGCGACCGTGTTCGCCCCTATTTACCATGGAGTGGAAGAAAACAGTCCGGCATTGGTTCAACGCTTGGGAACATCGGAATACAAACATTTTTGCAACCTAAAGCATGGCACGGATAGCGTAAGTTTTCTTCAGTAGTCAGACTGCTCCGACATCATTTACGTTGACCAAATATAAAAATCGATCGAAATTTATAACAAGATTAGGAGGTCGAGTATGAAAAAAATTTTTATGGTGATAGTTTTAATTTTTGCACAAAACTCATTTGCAGAGACCATGACATTGCGTTTTAAAAGTATGACGCAAGCAAAAGGCGTTATCCGCTGGGCAATGTATGCCCCCGGCGAAGAGTGGCCAGGAGAAAATAGTGCCTCTTATGGAGGAGTCGTAGAAGTTTCGTCACTCGATATCGTAACAAAAGTTCCTAATGTTAAATTTGGAACATATGCAATCGCTTCATATCAGGACGTAAATAACAATGGAAAGATGGATAAGCGCCTCGGCTTTCCTCTGGAGCCATTCGGGTTTTCAAATGGAGCGAGACCAACAATTATGGGTGCTCCGAGTTACGATAAGGCTAAATTCGAGTTTACTAACGAGTCTCAGGTTGTCGACATCGACATTAAACCGTTCTAACACTCCGGCGAAGCTTCTTTAGCAACCCACTCCTTCATCTTGTCGTTCATTTCACAAGAGTAGGAGAGGGTTTTGCTCGTATTGTAATTATCCTGATAAACAAAAATAATTTCAAGGCGCTGCTGATCAGCGTTCAGCTTGTAATTTCGAACTCTAAAATTTACGAAACGAAAACCCACTTCTTTCATTGAAACGTGTTTTTTCGGTGTCCAAATATCCGTTGAGTTCGTACAGGGAAATCTACTCTTACGGTTAATCGCACTTTCTGAGTAATGGGTAATATCAAGCGCAGTCTGTTCGTCCGCAATATCCTGACAAAGTTTTATTTTATTTGCGGCAGTACCGAGCTCGGCGGGACCAGTATTAGACATGTTGGCAGCGTCACCACAGCCAGTGACTCCTATAAAAAATAAAATTGCTAGGCTTTTCAAACTATTTTTCACTCTCATCCCCAACTTCCGAAAGGATCTGAAGTACTGCAGCCTCAGTATCACCTTCAGCATCACGGAAAGCCTTATTAAACAACTTTCCTTCAGCAAAAGCGACAAAAATCTGCGGATGTATGTAGCTTTCCCTAGCCACCTTCGGCGTATTTCCGAGTTTATCGGCTGCTTCCTTTGCCGCTTTTCTTTCTATTTTCTCGTCATTTCTATTTTCAGCTTCATATAAAAACCTTGCAGCGGTTACAGTGCCAATCCAAGTTCTAAAGTCTTTTGCCGAGATATCAAGTCCAGAGAGATTCTTTAAATATTCATTCACAGAAGAGCTCACAACAAACCGCATGTTTCCATCTTCGTCGACGTATTTAAATAGATGGTCCCCGGGTTGCCGCAAACTTTCTTGCAAATAAGAAATAATGCGTTCATCTTTAATTGGGATTTTGTGGATTTTATCCTCTCTCTGCTTATCTTTGGTTTTGTCTTTGCTCGGCCCCTGACCCTTACCCTTGAAAACCAAGTAATACGTACCATCATACTTTTTCAGATGCTTACGCTCTAGTGTCGTCAAACCGTAGGTTTCATTTTCTTGTGCCGTTTGTTCGTCGCCAATACGAATTCCAGTTTGATCAAGAAGCATCGTGATTGCGGCCAGCGCGCGAGTTCGTGTAAACCCCGGAAACGAAATTTCTTTGCGAACCTGACGACGCACATAAGGCAGCGCCTCGCCAAAAGACTTTAATTTGCTATATTTGATTTTGTCTCGAATAGCCTTCCAGGCTGGATGGTAGAAATATTGTTTTTTACCATTGCTATCAAAAGCCAACGCTTGGATGTGCGTATTTTTATTGGGTGAAAACCAAACAACGTTGTAATTTTCTGGAATTTTTAAATCATCAAAACGTTTCCGCGACCGATCTCGTGAAATACCTTTTGAAAAATCAGTGACATAAACTAGTCCCTGATTTTCGGCTTCGATTTCGTACTGAACTGACTTTGACTCGCGTTTGAATAGGTATTCGCAAGAGACTGATCCTTGCGCGGTCCCTAGGGCCAAAGAAAAGGCGGCGAAGACGCCCAAGATAAAGTTACTTTTGATCATGCGGTACTGTTTGCAGACTCCATGCCATTTTTACGGTTATGGCTTTGATTTTACACGAGAAAAGAGGGGCGGGAATTGTTATCGGTCGAACAATTGGCGGCATTTTTGTAATAGGTTCAACCAATTAAAAAGAACGAGTTGAACTCGTCCTTCTCGATATTTAACGCGCTATGGACTGGAAAAAGTCTCAGGCACCTTAGTATCGGTAGTGATCCGGTTTAAACGGACCTTTCTTATCCATACCTAGATACTTAGACTGTTTATCTGAAAGTGTAGTTAAGTTCACACCGATTTTAGCAAGATGCAAACTCGCAACTTTTTCATCAAGTTCTTTTGGTAAACGATAAACTTTTACGTCTTTGTATTTTTTGGTGTTGGTAAAAAGTTCAATCTGCGCCATAACTTGGTTAGTGAATGAGTTACTCATTACAAAACTTGGGTGGCCATTCGCGCAACCTAAATTCACAAGACGGCCTTTGGCAAGAACGATAACTTCTTTGCCGTCGGTGAAAGTATGAATATCTACTTGAGGTTTTACCTCGCGGATTTTGGTATTTTTGTTCATCCACGCCATATCGATCTCAACATCAAAGTGACCAATGTTACAGACGATCGCACCCGATTTCATCGCTTTGAAATGTTTCTCGGTGATGATGTCACAGCAGCCAGTCGCGGTAACAAAAATATCGGCTTCCTTCACTGCTTGCTCCATGGTCACAACCTGGTAACCCTCCATCGCCGCCTGCAGAGCACAGATTGGATCGATTTCTGTGATCAACACACGCGCACCGTAAGATTTCATCGAGTGCGCGCAACCTTTACCCACATCACCAAAACCAGCAACGACTACAACTTTACCAGCGATCATTACGTCGGTAGCGCGCTTAATGCCATCTGCAAGGGATTCACGACAGCCGTAAAGGTTGTCAAATTTTGATTTTGTGACTGAGTCATTAATGTTAATAGCTGGAACTTTTAATTTTCCCTCTTTAGCAAGTTTTTCTAAGTTGTGAACACCGGTGGTAGTTTCTTCTGACAAACCAATAATATTTTTCATTTCTTTAGCGAATCGAGGTTCGTGCATCATGTTCGTTAAATCACCACCATCATCAAGGATAAGATTGTACCCCTTTGGCCCCCAGCCAGTGATTGTTTGTTCGATACACCAGTTGAATTCCTCTTCAGTCTCCCCTTTCCACGCAAAGACTGGAATTCCCGCGTCGGCAATCGCAACTGCAGCGTTGTCTTGAGTTGAAAAGATATTGCAAGATGACCAGCGAACTTCTGCTCCCAAAACTTTTAACGTCTCGATAAGAACCGCCGTTTGCACCGTCATATGTAAACAACCAGCAATGCGTGCGCCTTTGAGTGGTTTTGTTTGACCATACTCTTCACGTAGCGCCATCAAGCCCGGCATTTCTGTTTCGGCAATACGAATTGCTTCACGCCCCCAGCGCGCCAGCTCTTTAAAAACTTTTGGATCCTTCATCGCCGCTTCACAAACGCGGTAATCATTTTTCGTCGATGTGGTGGCAACTGGCTTTGTTGCTTTTTCCTTACCTTTTCCTTTAGACACTTCTTGCTTCTGCATGGAATTTCCTTTGGCTTTGTTCATTGAATTACGATCTAAACACGCTTAATCGAGCAAAGTCAAAATTTGGTGCCCAGTATCGGTAATAAGTACTGTATGTTCAAACTGCGCGGATAGGGTTCCATCGCCGGTCTTGTACCAGTGGTGAGTTGATCCAGGAATGGGCATTTCGATAATTTCGGCGCTCGTTTCATTGATCATCGGCTCGACCGTGATCGTGCCCCACATCTTTAAAGGCTTGCCTCGCCCTTTTTTCCCAAAAGAAGGAACGAAGGGCTCTTCGTGAAAGGCACGTCCAATACCATGGCCGCCAATCTGTTTTACAACATGAAATCCTTTACTCGTTGCATATTTATTAATGGCAAAGCCAATATCTTCCGTCATCCCTCCCGGGCGGACCTGGTCGATGCCCTTATGCATGGCATTGAAAGCGGCGTCCGTAATTTTCTTAGCACGCTCGCTTACCTCTCCCACAAAAATAGTCGCAGAGGTATCACCATGAAAGCCATGCTTATAGACCGTGACATCCACATTAATAATATCGCCTTCTCTAAGCACGGTGTTATCAGGAACCCCGTGACAAACCACCTCATTAAGCGAAGTACAAATCGACTTGGGATAGCCATGATAATTTAAAGGAGAGGGAACCGCATCGTGTGACAAAATAAAATCGTGAACAATTTTATCGAGTTCATTAGTCGTGATTCCTGCCTTCACGTGTTTCTTGGCATAGGCCAAGGTCTCGGCGGCAAGCCGACAGGTTTTTTCCATTTCACGAATGTCATTGGCGGTTTTGACGGTCATGGGCACCCTTATAAAACAGAAAACCCGCTATGAAAAGCGGGTTTTCTTAAATACCAAATAAGTGTCAATAATTTATTATGACAAGTGTTTAGCAACAATTTTGTTCATTTCGAACATAGAGAAAGTTTTCTTTCCGAAAACACCCGACATTTTTGTGTCAGGGTTGATGTTTCTCTTGTTCTTTTTATCTTGAAGATTGTGTTTTTTAATATACGCCCAAAGTTTTTTAACAACTTGAGTGCGTGGAAGTGGTGTTGAACCCACGAGTTCAGCTAATGCCGAGCTTGGTTTTAGCGGTTTCATGAAAGCCGCATTTGGTTTTCTTTTTGTAGCGGTTTTCTTTTTAGCTTTTGTTTTTGTCGCCATTGAGATTCCTCCGTTATTGGGTATCGCCCATATATAGGTTACCCTGTTTATATTTTTAATCTATTCTAGACTAAACTCTTAATGACTATCATATATAACTCGACTCAAAAGTCCAAAATTATTTTCACATTTTATATTTTTTTTCGAGATACCGATAAATCTTCATGGGCACCAACAAGAGTTTCCATGAGATTCTCAGAGAGAAAATGACGAAAAATGGCAGTTTTTCAGAGGGAAAATGGCCAAATTTCACTCTGAAAACTAGCCCGATTGCCCCAGTGGCACCGACTCCCTTAGAAGATCTCCTATTGGAAAAGACAGATATTTCTAATCGAATGAGTCATTTCTCCTCCCGAGAAACTTGGTTTTCCCTCTACAAAAACGAATACGCCAAATACATCACCGATGAAGTCCCCTCTGAAACTGCTGAAATCCCACCTGTAAAACGAAACTGGACAGAGGCGCAAACTAGAGCCTTCAAGGTTTTGACAGACTTTGGAGCTGAGGAATTAAGCGAATTCTCTTCTGATGCCGACATAAAAAAAGCGTTTCGTCGTCTCGCAAAGAGCTACCACCCCGATACTCTTGTGAATCAACCCGAAAATCTCATTCGAGAAAAGAGTCAGCAATTCATTCTCATCCACACGAGTTACAAAGATCTTATTGGATCCTGCGGTACTTAATGCGCTTGGGCTGAAGGGTCTCAACCCCTAAGCGTTTTTTGAGGTCGGTTTCGTATTCGGTATAATTACCGATGAAAAAATTAACTTGGCTATCGCCTTCAAAAGCAAGAATATGCGTACAAATACGATCCAAAAACCAGCGATCGTGGCTAATACAAACGACATTACCACCAAACTCCAGAAGCGCTTCTTCAAGAGAACGCATAGTATTGACGTCCAAATCGTTAGTTGGCTCGTCAAGAAGAAGTAAGTTTCCGCCATCGCGTAGCATCTTAGCAAGATAGAAGCGATTGCGTTCTCCCCCAGAGAGAGTCGAAATTTTCTTGTCTTGAGTGCTGCCAGTAAAATTAAAACGCGAAAGATAGGCGCGTCCATTCATTTCCAAGTTACCCACCATAATATTTTCACTGTCACCAGCGATTTCCTGAAGAACCGTCTTATTGGGATTTAATGCTTCACGAATTTGATCAATATAGGAGATTTTCACGGTATTGCCGAGCGTGAGTGTGCCTTCATCCGGTTTTTCTTTACCCACAATCATGCGGAAAAGAGTTGTCTTACCAGCGCCATTCGGGCCAATAACACCGACGATAGCACCCTTTGGAATCGTGAAGTTAAGATTATCGACAAGCACCTTATCATCATAAGTTTTGCTCACATTTTTTGCTTCAATAACAACATCCCCCAAACGCGGGCCTGGCGGGATAAAAATCTGTAAATCTTTGAGCTTGTCCATGGTCGGCGCCTTCAGCATATTCTCGTATGCAGAAAGCCGCGCTTTTGATTTTGCCTGGCGGGCCCGCGGCGACTGCCGAACCCATTCTAACTCCCTATTGAGAGTTCTCATGCGCTTATCCTCACCTTTTTGCTCCGCCGCCAGTCTTTTTTCTTTTTGCTCAAGCCAAGACGAATAATTTCCTTTCCAGGGAATTCCTTCACCACGATCTAATTCCAGAATCCATCCAGCAACATTATCCAAGAAATAACGGTCGTGCGTGACCGCGATAACCGTGCCTGGAAAATCATGAAGATAGTGCTCTAGCCAAGCTACCGATTCCGCATCCAAATGGTTCGTAGGTTCGTCCAACAAAAGAATATCAGGTTTAGAAATCAATAAACGGCAAAGAGCTACACGACGCTTTTCTCCTCCTGAGAGGTTTTTCACAGGTGTATCGCCCGGAGGGCAACGGAGGGCTTCACCAGCCATTTCAATAGTCTGGTCTACCTCCCAACCGTTGACACTTTCAATTTTTTCTTGCACTTCACCTTGACGATTAATTAATTTTTCCATCTGATCAGGATCAAGATCAGGATTCCCAAGTTTTTCAGAGATCTGATTGAATTCTGTTAACCAATTTTTAAGATCGCCAAGCCCCTCTAAAATATTTTCTTTAACGGTTTTGGTTTCATCAAGGTTTGGTTCTTGCTCGAGGTAACCGACTTTAAAGTTTCGTGCAGGAAAGGCTTCTCCTAAAAATTCTTTGTCCACCCCCGCCATAATTTTTAGCAGTGAAGATTTTCCAGCACCATTTAATCCGAGAACGCCGATCTTCGCACCGTAAAAGTAAGAGAGGTAAATATCTTTGAGAACGTATTGATTGGGTGGATAGACTTTACTCACACCCTTCATTGTATAGATTATTTCTTCAGCCATAACTATTTGTTCTAGAGTGGAAATTTACCCTTGTCAATCGGGGGAATCTTATAAACAATGCTGAGATGAAAAAAATCACGGATGAACGCTCAAAATTGTCTCTCACAATTGAGAATATCAAGGAAGCTATTTCAGAGTGGGAACATACTGAAAAAATCGCTGCACGCATTAGCGAAGTAAAAGCCGATGAAGAAAGGCGAATGGCGGACCTCATTAAGACTTTGAAAGCGCAGCTGGATTCTCTGACTTAGTCAGAATTATTTATTCAATTCCAAAAACCACTGAGACATTGACAGATACATCTTCAGGCTTTGCTTCCACCCCTAAAAACATGGTTTTTTTCTCTTCTGCCATATCCATCATGGCCCGAGGTGGATCATAAAGATTTTCACCCCGACGCGGATTCTCATCGATGGAAATGATTTTTCCGGACTTAGCATCAGTAGCCGCCATCATTTTATTAGCTTTTTCTCGTGCATTCTTGATCGCCTCTTGGAGGCAAGCTTCGTGAGAAGACTTAGCAAGTTCCGAAGACAAATAGGTACGAAAATCACCGACCTCTTCAATATTTAATTTTACAGCCATGTTCATTATGTCTCCCACCCGAGACAAATCAGAAGTTGAAACGGATAAGCCAAACCGCGCGCGAAAGCCTTTTTTAACATTTTTCTCAGTCTTTCGATCATATTCAATTTCTTCACGAACCGAATACTCGGTCGTTTGCATTTCGACATTCGGAAGACCGAGACCTTTAATTTGCTGACGTAGAGACTCATATTGTTTGCTGACTTTTTCTATTGCGCCTTTTGACGTCTTATCAATAGAGGTCGGGACAATAGTAATTATCCCCCGATTAGGAAAAACTTTCTTTACGCAATTCCCCAATACAGAAATTTGGCGGTTTACTTCGGCAGAGCCAACAACGGGCGCAAACAAGGTCATCGCAAAAATAATCCTTAACATATATCCTCTCCATTTATTTTTCTTGATAAATTTGATACGGAGAACCCAAGGGCTTATTTAAAATCTCGATAGCATTGAGATAATAATTCCGCTCTTCTCTTTCTAAAACAGACTGAAAATCAATAAGACTTTGTTCTTTCGCAGGGTCCACTCTATAAGGACTTGCCACTAAATCTTCAGCATAACTGCGCTCATCTAAATTTTCTTTAAAGAAATTCCCCCAGAATTTTGGATCGACAATCAAACGATATGTTAAAGTCGTCGCATACGAGTGAATTGGTGTGTAAGCCGTAAGGATTTCAAACTTTCCATAGTTGCAATGAAGTTTTAGAGCGGGAGACGTCCATTGTGTCATACCCACTTGAATCGCAATGTTTGCATACCAAAGGGCAAAGGCCTTTGAGAGAAATCCCAACGAAGAAAACTGATGTGGCTTTTCAACCAGAGAATTAAAAGAACAGAGATTATGTGCCACCCATTCTCCAGGGTTACTACTTGGAATAATAATAAAAAGCGAAATGGGTAACCACTCTGAATTTCCAATTGGCTTAATGGCTTCGAGAACCTTTGCCGGTACCGACTTTCGTTTCATCGCAAAACCAGCGACAAACCCAGGAACAATCGCGCAATCATAAAAAACCCAACGCGGCATCGGCATATTGGTGGCGGCAAAGGCCTTAGACTCCATATTTAAAATCTCATTGGCAAAATCGACATTTTTCATTTTCAAAGCATCGATATACATCGGCTCTTTATGAAACCATGTCGACTTGTGAAGCGTTCCCGGCCTGTTAATGCGATTTTCCTTCCGAATAAAGACATAAGGAACTACGTCGTCATTAAAATACCAGTGAACCAAATTACGATCGAGCTCCATTAACCTCCACTACCGATTCTATCATTCGGGCCAATCATTTTTTCAGGACGAACAGCCTCATCGAATTTTTTCTCATCTAGAAGATTTAGTTCCTTAGCGGCCGCCTTGAGCGTCATATTCCTTTCATGTGCATACTTGGCGATTTTAGCGGCGTTGTCATAGCCAATCACAGGATTAAGTGCTGTCACTAACATCAGGGATTCGTTCATTAGTTTTTGAATACGTTCTTGATTAGGCTTAATACCCTCAACACAGTTCTCACGAAAGCTATCGCAGGCATCGGCAAGTAAGCGAATTGAATTGAGTACGTTAAAAATAATTACGGGTTTGTAAACATTGAGCTCAAAATTTCCAGACATGCCGCCAGCCGTTACCGCAGTGTCATTACCAATCACCTGACAACACACCATCGTAAGCGCCTCACATTGTGTGGGATTTACTTTTCCTGGCATGATCGAACTTCCCGGCTCGTTAGCCGGAAGCAGTAACTCACCAATTCCACAACGGGGACCTGACCCCATCCACCGAATGTCGTTAGCAATCTTCATCAGACTGCAGGCAACCGTGCGCATGGCACCACTCAGCTGTACCAAGGCATCATGTGCGGCCAATCCTTCAAATTTATTTTTTCCCGAAACAAACGGTAGCCCCGTCTCTTTAGCAATTTCTTTTGAAACTCTTTGAGCAAACTCAGGATGAGTATTTAATCCCGTTCCGACCGCGGTTCCACCAATCGCTAGCTCAAAAACGTGCGGTAGACTTGCTTTAAGGCGCTCTTGACCGTTTGACAACTGGGTCACATAGCCTGAAAATTCCTGCCCCAGAGTTAAAGGGGTTGCGTCCATTAGGTGGGTCCTGCCAATTTTAATAATGTCCTTAAATTCGTTTTGTTTCTTTTCAAATTCTTTTTGCAATGAATTCAATACTGGAATTAAACGGTTTGTAACCCTCTCCGCGGCCGCAATATGCATTGCTGTTGGAAAGGTATCGTTAGACGATTGTGCTTTATTAACATCATCATTGGGATGAATATCTTTTTCGCTAAGTTTTCCACCTTTGAGCTGAAGAGCCCGATTGGCAATGACTTCGTTGGTGTTCATATTAGTTTGGGTACCACTACCCGTTTGCCAAACCACGAGCGGAAAAAACTCGTCAAGTTTTCCGGCAATCACTTCATCCGCAGCTTGCATAATAAATTTGGCTTTATCTTCCGGAAGTAAACCCAGATCACGATTTGTTTTTGCCGCACATTTTTTGAGTATGCCAAGCGCCTTAATCATTTCTCGAGGGAAGCGATCACCACCGATTTTAAAGTTTTCAATGGAACGTTGGGTTTGAGCTCCCCAGAGCTTGTCGCTTTCGACTTTGATTTCACCCATACTGTCTTTTTCAATACGAAAATCTGCCATAGGCATCTCCCCTACAAAGCACATAGTATGGAAATCTTTCAACTCACAGGCAACCCATCTCTCTCTTGATGATTGCAGGCGTCAATGCTATGTTTTACTTGTATGAAATATTGGTTAATGAAATCCGAACCGACAACTTATTCCATTGATGACTTCGCCCGCGACAAAAAAACGCTCTGGGAGTGTGTCCGCAACTACCAAGCACGCAACTTTATGAAAAACGAAATGAGTGTGGATGACCAGTTCCTATTCTACCACTCGAGCTGTGACGTACCGGCTGCTATGGGTATTGGCATAATCTCGAGCGGAGCTGTTGCCGACCCCTCCGCTCTTGACAAAAAGTCAGAATATTTCGAACCTAAGGCAACTAAAGAAAAACCAATTTGGGAGTGTGTCGAGGTCCAATTTGTTAAAAAATTCGGCAAAGAAGTTCCTTTGTCTGATATCCGCGCTCAACCCAAACTCAGAAAAATGGCCCTCTTGAAACCTGGCACACGTTTATCAATTCAACCGGTAACCAAAGAGGAATTCAAACTCATCTGCAAACTCGGTGGTGAGTGATCGGTAAAATGAAAATTTTTTTAGCGCCTATGGAAGGCGTCACTGATTTTTTGATTCGCCAACTTTTTACAGAAGTGGGCGGCTACAATCAATGTACGACGGAATTTGTACGGGTCACCAACCAAATAGTTCCTGATTCCATTTTCTATAAATTCTGCCCCGAGCTTCATAGCGAAGGAAAAACTCTCTCGGGTGTTCCAGTATTCTTACAACTTCTTGGCGGCAATCCCGAAATGATGGCGGTCAACGCGGCTCGGGCCGCAGCCCTCGGTGCCCCTGGCATTGATTTAAATTTCGGTTGCCCTGCCCGTACAGTAAATAATCATGATGGTGGCGCGGCAATATTAAAGAATCCCCATCGTGTTTTCGATATTACCAGCGCCGTTCGGGCGGCCGTGCCTCCTCACATCCCCGTTACGGTCAAAATGCGCTTGGGATTTTCTCACCCCGAATGGGCCGTCGAAATTGCGCAAGCCGCGGAGACTGCGCGCTGCGATCGGTTAACCATTCACGCACGTACACGCCAAGATGGGTATCTTCCTCCCGCTCATTGGAACTGGCTTGCAAAAATTAATCTTGCGGTTCGCGTTCCTCTTGTTGCCAACGGTGAAATTTGGACACGCGAAGATTATTTGCGCTGCTATGAAACTTGTGGAATCGCTGACGTCATGATCGGTCGCGGCGCTTTTATTCGCCCCGACCTAGCTTGGCAAATCTGCGAAAATCGCCCGCCCTTTACTTGGTCCGAAATATTTTCTCTTGTTCAAAAGTTCATTTCTCTCGCCAAAAACATGGGCGATGGTCGTTACCTTCGCAACCGCACCAAGCAATGGTTACGACAAATGGCACGCATTCACCCCGAAGCTTCTGCTCTCTTTGAGGTCGTCAAGTCGATCGAATCGCACGATGAATTTGTGAGGGCAAGTAGCGCACCATTGGACAGCATTTGAGATTTTTTTAGTTTCGTAACTCCGTTCTCTGTACCAAACGCAAATCATTTTTAAAAAACTCAATAATAGCCGAGCGAACATCAGAAATGGTTTTGTGTTTCATCGCCAGAGCATACAAAGAATTTCCAAAATCAAGCCATACCGATCCCGTGCGAATAAAAAATCGTAGTTTGCGTAAACCCAACTCACCACCGAAATCTGATTCCACATGGTCGCACATTGAGAGCAAAGCACGGCCGTACTCCAACGCCTCTTCACGCTCGCCAACAGGTGCCCGGCCGACGCGTCCAATAGGGGGAGGAAACCCTAATCGCTCGCCAATTTGCCAGAGTATCCATGGCCTTGCCGTCAGCGCCCGGCCAGCCATCGCCATGTCGCACCCGGTTTCAGAGAGCATTCTAAATACATCATCAGCAACCTGAATATCACCATTACCAATCACGGGCACACTCACACTCTCGCGGAGCTCTCGAATTTGCGACCAATCGGCACGACCGCGGCGCTTTTGTTCTGCCGTACGCGGATGAATCGTCAAATAACTCGCACCCGCAGACTCTAGACCACGTACAAAACTTTTTAGAAAGTCGATTTTGCCATCGAAACCCGCACGCAATTTTACCGAAACTGGTTTTTGCGTCGACGCCACCGTCGCGCGCACAACATCAGCCGCGTAACCCGCGTCACCCATCAACGCAACACCATAATTATGCTTCAAGGCTTTGTTCACGGGACAACCCATATTGATATCAATTCCGTCAGCGCCCCAATCTTCTAAAACCTTAACGGAATCAGAGATAGGTTTAGGCTCATTTCCTAAAATTTGCGGGACTAGTAGCCCCTCTCCAGGATCACGACGGGTCTCTGGAGTCGAACCTACTTTTTCTTGCGGTAATTTAAAAGTGGATAACATTTCCGTTGGCCAAATAGTCACCGCTCCAGCCGGTAAATAACTACGCGCCAAGCGCCGAAAGCTCACGTGCGAAAGCCCCACCATCGGCGCCAGACACACCGGAAAGTTCACTTTTTTTGCAAAAATGGGGCGACGGAGGCCCACAGCTTCAATCATAAAATCGTTCTACCACTTATAATTTGATTTTTACAACTTTTGGTGCCAAAGAATGAAGAGTGCGATATCCAAAAGCTCCAAAATCCATTGGAATTCTCGGCGGCGGCCAGCTCGCACGTATGATAGCTCTGGACGCGCACTCCATGGGCATAGAACCGTGGGTGCTTTCAGCAAATGAAAGTGATCCGGCGGCGCAGGTAACGTCGTTTTGGATCAAGGGTGACCCAAATAAAACTGCTGATTTAAAAAAGCTTTTTAAGCACGTCGACGTTGCTACTGTTGAAAGCGAGTTTTTCGAACCCACGGTACTAAAAAACGCGGGAAAAATTTATCCTCAACCCGAACTTTTAGGGTTACTGCAGGACCGCCTTTCGCAAAAAATGCTTTTACAAAAATTAAATGTGCCCACAGCAGAATTTATTTCTGTTTCAAATCATATTGATGCGCAGACAGCGGCAAATGAGTTTGGCTTTCCTTTCGTGCTCAAGAAGAGACGGTTTGGGTATGATGGTTACGGCACTTTCGTCATAAAAAATAAAAAAGACCTCAGCAACATTCCAGGAGAAATACATGGTTATATCGCGGAGGCATTTGTACCTTTCAAACGCGAACTCGCTGTAAGCTTTGTACGGTCAATAAATGCAGAAATTATTAGCCTGCCACTTGTCGAAACCTGCCAAAAAAACTCTATTTGTCATTGGGTTATGGGGCCCGTAACGCACCAGAACGGCTATGCACTATTGCGCTTACTGAAGGCCTTTGTTGAAAACACAAAGTATATTGGTATTATCGCTTTTGAAGTTTTCGATACTGGAAAAGAGTTGTTGGTTAACGAAATAGCTCCCCGCGTTCACAATTCGGCACATTATTCTATGGACGCACTAAATTTTAGTCAGTTTGAGTACCACATTCGCGCTATAACTTCCCAGCCACTGCCCGATCCAGTTCCTCGACATGCAGGATTTGCTATGGTCAACCTCCTCGGGAGCGGCAAAAAGTCACCACACTGGATCGCTCCGGTTGATGGGAAACTTCACTGGTACGGCAAAAGTGAAAATCGCCTGGGCCGAAAAATGGGCCACATTAACGTTTTAGCAAAAAATCCAAAACTGGCTTTGAAGTCAGCGATCAATGCTGCTAGAAATATTTCTATATGAAACAAAAAAAAGTAGCCATCATCATGGGTAGCGATTCTGATATGAAAGTCATGATAGCAGCGACCGAACCACTGAGAGATTTTGGTATTAAGTACGAGATTAAAATCGTTTCAGCCCATCGAACGCCAAAACTTATGTTTGAGTTTGCCGAAATGGCCGAAGCAAGAAATTTTGGAGTGATTATTGCTGGCGCCGGCGGCGCAGCCCACCTTCCTGGAATGGTTGCGGCCATTACTCCACTTCCTGTAATTGGCGTCCCAGTCAATCAAACTCGTCTCAAAGGATTAGATGCCCTTCTTTCAGTAGCTCAGATGCCCAAAGGGGTACCCGTGGCCACTGTTGCTATTGATAACGCGTTTAACGCAGGACTTTTAGCGGCAAAAATCCTGGCAAGTTCTGATACGAAACTTCTAAAAAAAATAAAGATGTTTCATAATACGCAAAAGAAAAAAGTAATTCTTGCCAACAGCCGACTTAAAGCGAGACATCTTTATTGAACCTGGACTTTCGCCTCATAAGTTTTCTCGGCAGCTTGCCGAAAAATTGTGACAGGAGAAAGCACGCAAATGTCTGATACCCAGTCTCAAGTTGAAGAATATATCGTTGTTGCAGAAGACTCGGCACCTAACCGAAATATCCTCGTTCATCTATTAAAACGTATCGGCTACAAAGTCCTCGATTTTGAAGATGGGCAACTTGCTTGGGAAGGAATTCAAAAACACTCCGACAAAAATATAGTCGCACTGATCTCTGATATCATGATGCCACAAATGAGCGGAATCGAGTTGCTTCGCAACGTCCGTGGCCATGAAAAGATCAAAGATCTTCCGGTGGTTCTTATTACTGCCGTGACAGAGAAAGAGTATATTGCTCAAGCCAAAGAACTTAAAGTGAACGGATACATTTTAAAACCAGTAACCGCAGAAAGAATTCGGACTAAATTTAAGGAATTGTTTCCCAACAAAGTTTTTGCCAAATTCGCCGGATAGGAAAATTTCTTCATGGAAAGTCGCGCGGCCGCCCCTTCAGATTTTCTCCTGCAAAACCTGGATTCACTGCCTACATTACCGACAGTTGTGTACGAACTCACCGAGCTCATCAATGACCCAATGTCGTCAACCTCAGAGATTGAAAAAATCATGGTTAACGACCAAGCTCTGACCACCCGGATACTCCGCTTAGTAAATTCAGCTTATTATGCAATTCCCGGAGGCGTAACTACCGTCTCGCGAGCCATTGCTTACCTGGGTTTTGATACTGTAAATCAACTTGTACTTGGATCTGCAATTATGGACTCGCTTCAATGCGAAAACGCCGAAGCATTTGACCTAAATAAATTCTGGCAACATTCTTTGGGAGTTGCCATGGGCGCAGAGTCCATTGCCAAATTCGTGCGCTTACAAAAGCAAACCGACGTATTCACCGCTGGACTAATCCACGACATGGGAAAAATTGCGCTCGCCCAAATTTCACCTCAAACCCTAGTTACCTCGGTTGCCTACGCTAAAGAGAAGCAAACTTCACTTGAAGAGGCCGAGCGACAAACTGGCTCACCAATACACACCGAGATCGGTGCCTTCCTTGCAAAAAAGTGGAAATTACCAAGCACTATTGAGGCCTGTGTGAAATACCATCATACTTTTGATCCTGCAAGACGTGGTGGTTTAACAGCTGAAAACAATAAACTTGTAGATATCATTACTCTCTCAAATCTACTCATTCATGCGCTAAAATTTGGAAATTCCGGTCATGACAGAATTGAAGGAGCACCTAAACCGCTGCTCGACCGCCTAGGCATTCAGCCTGACCAAATTAAGACTTTAGTCGGAAAAATAAAGGATTCACTAGCAAATGCCGATAGTTTTTTACAGATACTAAATAAAAACGGGTAACTTAGATATGTCACTGTTAAAAAACGCGGGGCTTTTATTTCAAACCATGGCTGACGAAGCGATGATGGGTATCATGGCTTTTGAAGCTCCTAAAAATAGCTGCGTCTATATTAACAAACTCGCCCGTGACATTTTAAATCTCGATGAAGCCTTAGATCCATCTCAACTTGCTATCAAAGATTTATTTCCCAAGAGAAAATTTGACGACTACCGCTGTTTTGATAATGAGACTCTCAGCAACGAAGGATTTTATCAGGACGTTGTAATTGCGAAAGCCAATTCTGGAAATCTTATGGCTAATCTTGGCGTGCGAAAATTGACAGTCGGCTCTGACGAGCTTGTGTGCATCATGTTTCAAGACATTACCTTTCAAAAGAAATTACAAAAAGAAATTGCCCTTAAACAAGCCGAGATCAAAAAAGCGTACGAAGAACTTTTGACACAAAATAAACAACTCAAAGAGTTAGATTTAGCTAAAAACCGCTTCATAGCATTAACAACTCACGAGCTAAGAACCCCTGTCGCAGCCATTGTCGGTACGGCGGATATATTGGTGAATAATCTGTACGACGACGAAAATCAGAAAAATGAATTTATTAAAACCATTTTTGAACAGGGCAATTACCTTATGGCGTTAGTCAACGACATCCTTGATTTTGCCAAGCTTCAGGCCGGCAAAATGGAATATTTCGTAGAGCAGTTGAATCTTGCTGATCTTGTTAGAGAACAAGCCCATCACTTCGAACCTTGGGCGCAAAAAGAAACGCTGACTATCCGATTTGATGACCAGGGAAAAACTTGGCCTTGCTATTTTGATCACATGCGTACCTCCCAGGTCATCGCCAACATCATAAATAATGCGATTAAATTTAATAAAAAGAACGGTAAAGTAGAGATCTCTTTAAGTATAGACCCCACTAATACATTCACCGTCGTTTCTATCAAAGATACTGGCAAGGGAATTGAGTCGAGTAAGATTTCGACGGTATTTAACGAATTCGAAACCATTAATGATGTGAGTAAACACCACAAGGGTACCGGCCTCGGTATGCCGATCTCAAAGCGTATCGTTGAAAGCATGGGCGGTCAGATTAAAATTGAAAGCGAACTCGGTTTAGGAACCACTTTCCATGTCCTCATCCCTAACAAAAAAATATTGCCTCCTGAAATTTACCGTACACGTCCTGGCTCTGGCGGCGACCTCGCCGCATAGGAGAACTGATGTTCGCTAAGGAATCACGGTTTTTAATTATAGATGACATGTCATCTATCCGCGACTTCGTCCATGCGAGCTTAAAGTCTCTTGGCTATGAGAATATTCTCGAAGCTCCTGACGGAGTCATCGCCATTGAAATTCTAAAAAAGCAGTCCCGAAATGGCGCCCCAATTGATGTGATTCTTTGTGATTGGAATATGCCAAAACTAATGGGCATTGATCTACTTCGTCAAATCCGTGAAGCTCCAGAGTGGGAGTTTGTTCCCTTTATCATGATAACAACTGAGTCGGAAAAGTCCCAAATCCTACAAGCCATCTCTTCAGGTGTTACAGATTATATTGTTAAACCTTTTTCTGTCTCTGTACTTCAGCAAAAGCTTTTGGCAGCATATAAACGGTCGTTAGCCAATCCCTCTCGATAAACTAGCGTATCCGCGGCATTCGAAATATCTTTGAGCTGGCATTCAGATTCTGCCCGCAGATAACTTGACCATTTGGAACCTGTACAACTTCAATTTGATTTTGCATTTGAAGCTGCAGCTGCATCAACCGCGGTTGAAGTTCATAGCCTCTTGGTCCATAGACGATCATGTCCTCAGGGCGATGGCGAGTTTTGCCGTTCAGTAATTTAATGGGATCATAAAATACAAATACTTTTTGTCCTACCGAGGTCATTACAACCACCGCCCCTTGAAGTTGAAAAGAACCCACAGGGATAAAACACCCAGGACCGGTCGGCGCAAACTGTAACACGGCCAATGCTAAACCATTGCCAATTTGGGGAGCTCCAATAAGCCCATGATTCCTTGTAAATTTCAAAAACTTTTCCATGGTCATATCAGCGTATACTGATTTTAAAATCGCCGCCCCTGCGGCCACAATTGCCGCTGACATCGATGTGCCCTGCACCTGTAAATAATTTTCTATTGTAATCCGCGATGGCGCAAAAATATCGGGCTTATCTAATGTTTTACTTCTTGAAGAAATGTCGGAATCGCTCGCGCCTACCGTCACGACACGTGAGTTATCGGCGGGTATTGGCAATGATTCGTCAATATCTCTCTGCAATAACGAAACCCCATTACCACTCACCGTGACACGCAAGCGATCTCGCGACGAAAAGTTTCGCGTCTTTGCCTTCACACGCAGAAAGTAAATTCCAGACTTAACATCCGCCTCAATGACTTCACGAGGATATTTTGAAATTTGCTCCTGGTTTTTTTCTTTCTCGCTAATTTCCTTCTTTTGCTGCAATTCCGACTTTCCTACTGTTTTTCCACTTTCGTCTTGCAAATAAAAATCTAAGTCTTTTTCGGTTCCGGTCTCCACATCATCACTGAAGTCGCTCCAGCTAAGCACGGCCCGTAAAGGACATCGTCCGGCTAGATTTGTTTCACAACGAACATGCAGGGCGTAACCTTTATTCGGAAAATGTACCCATGAGTCTTCAGCGAACTGAATGGCAAAATTAAAACTATTTAAACCAAAATTACCCGCGGCATTTATCCACAATGTGTCACCCTTCTCGATGGCTTTATTAACAAGAGTATTAATAAAGCCCCGTCCGTCAAAATTCCCCCCGTACTCCCAGGTCTGCGCATATAAAACGACGTCGTATTTTTCTTCAACTACAGTTTTTACTGCTGCCGCAAGATTCGTATAACCAGCTGCTGAGAGCAAATGTAGGCTATAGGGAATTTTTTCTGTGGTAAAATCGTTTGTCATAAGTGCTGTCACCAATTGTGCCATGACCAAACCATGGGACTCCTCTTCACCCTCCGGCGCTAAAGGTCCTTTGTGGTATTTGGTCGATGGAGGAAGAGTGACACTAATTTCATTTTCATACCCGCGAAACCCATTATCCAAAATGGCAATTTTAACTTCTCGTCCATTAAATGGAGATTCATAATACGGGGTAAAATTTAAAAATTGCATAAGTTCTTTAATTTTAGGAAATGGAGACGCCGGCGCCTCGACTCCATAAATTAATAACACTAACAAAAAACTCCGTACCGCCATTTATCTTTTATTCCAGCTGTAGAAAAAGTAGCTGTAGGGTCCTGAGTTTTTTGAGTTGTCGTTGGGAAAGTTTGGAAGCGGTGGAGCTGATTGTTCGCCGCCCCCGTTGTTGCCATTGCCATATGGATTTTGTGCAGGCGGTTGGGGGTAACCATATCCGGGATAACTCGAGTGCGCCGGAAAATAATTATGACAATGGTAGTATGGGTAATAAGGATAAGTGTAATTATTGTAACTGTAAACCGGCAGGTAGTAGTTTCCCGCTGAATTTCCAAAACGCAAAGTATAGGACGAATTTAATCCCAATGAAAAAAACCAACTACTGCGAGAAGTGTCGCGGTCTAACTCTCCCCGTGTGACGACATTTGGTTCGACGGGAATAAAGTTATTAACAGGAATTTTTTTTATCGACTCCTCATTTCCCGATAAAAATTCGCGCGAGTGAAAAACGGCAATCGCATGCGGAGAGTTACTCACACGCACAACCACAGTTTGAGGGAGCTCCTCTAAACTTAGTGATGCACTGAACACTGGAACACACCTCAAAACTGGGATGAGGAAAAATACAAAAAATTTCATAAATCCCCCTTTGGTTATGAGGGAGCAAAGCACTTTTAATGCCAATGGCAGGAGTGAACATGTCACGCCTATTAAGAAATTGGGGCGCCTTGCCTCGAGGGGCCGGTCAGTATGTCGTACATACTGACCAATTCAGATTGTGCTATTAGTCGCAAATAGGAGCGCCAGGATCTTTGGCGCAAAGATACGCTTTGAGTTTGGTATTATCCTCTTTGAGTTGAGCGTTATCTTTTTCAAGTTGCTCAATACGAGAATCGGTATTTACAAATTTATTATAGAGTTCTTGTACCGCTTTTATCAATGGAGCAATAAGTTCAGAGTAACGCACGCCATAGCGATCTGTTTTTTCATCGTAAGTGACAATCGAAGTGGGCTGCCTATCGTTACGAGATTTTGCCACGACTTTTTCGGTTTCTTGGGCAATCAATCCATAGTGGATGTCTTCGTCAACTCCGGTATTCCAACGATAAGAAACAGGACGAAGACTGTTGATAAAGTTTAAACCAAGATCGGTGTCGAAAATATCTTTTTTCTCTCGAGCGTCAGAGGTATTAATCGTGCCGTTGGTGGCATAGACTTCTGTGAATCGATAGGATGCATTCCCAAGAGTATAAGTATTATTTGCTGAAGGAGATATTACGCCGGCGACCTGAAGAGTTGTTTGGGGGGAGACCACTCCAATACCGACCTCGCCCGTACTTAAAATTTGTAATCTAGGAGTATCATTAGTAATTATTCTAAATGAGTGGTTTGTCACGGTACCTATGGATCCTCCACCAATTGTTCCACTCACCCAAAATTCAGACTCGATATCGTTAGCACTATCACGAATACTCATTGAGGTTTCACCATTTTGAGTTAAATACATAACGGTGGCAGAAGCACTATTTACGGGAGTATCTGTACCGTCACCTACTTGAAAAAGCTCGACGGGATTGCTAGTGCCGACGCCTACATTCCCCGAGTTTTGAATTACAAACATAGATGTGTGTGTTCCTGCTCCGGCAGCCGCGGAGTTTGTTCCAACGTCGACTAATAAATTGTTTCCGGAACCTACTCCTTGCTCATAGGGAGAAATCCACAAAGATCGATATGCCCCGGCGCCAGATTGATTGATTGTCGGAAATATAGAAATAGAGTTATTTGTTCCTGGAGAAGTCACCGTACCGGTCACTCCAATCGCCGAAGCATTCGACGCCGTGTTATTTTCAAAATTAAAAAATGGATTACCACCGATAGTAAGATTACGGCCACCAGCACTCAACCTCATGCTACGAGAGGTCCCAGTACCACCAAAATCTCCGGCAAAAATATTAAATAGATTGCCGGACCAATAGAGTCGCGCCCTTTCAAAATTCGTAACCTGATCGGCCGTATTGTAAAGTGACAAACCGCTTGAACCCGAAGGAAGCGTTAATGCGTGCGTCGGCGCCGCAGTCCCGATGCCAACGTTGCCAGAAGAGTCGATTCGCATTTTTTCAACAGTACTTGTTGAAAATTTTATGGGACCGATGCCTTGATTGATTACCATGCCATTTGAGGTATCGTTTGTAGAAGTAATGGATCCTATTAGTCCAGTTCCGGCGTTATAAAACTCAACTACTCCTTGGGAACCCCCTGCTGGGGTCTCAATTCGCAGTCCCGATCCGCCGGCTCCATTTATATGCATATTTTTTTGTGGGTTCGTCGTCCCAATACCGACGTTTCCAGCTTGTTTAATGGTTACGGATTGTGTCCCAGCGAAAGTGTCTGTGCCACCTAGCAGGATATCACCAGCTGATGTAATTCGAAACTGATCCCTGCCTCCGTAGTTATCAGTAATAGCAAATTCATTAACTCCAGCTGCAGTGGGATCTAAACTAATCAGGTATCTGACACCACTTTCATCGGAGAATTTCAAACTACTATTTATTGTCGCGCCGCTACTCTTGTTTGAAAGTATAAGACTGTTGGTAGAGGCAGTCCCGCTAACCTCAAGCTTCGCACCAGGACCAGCTGTTCCAATGCCGACGTTACCAGCAGAATCAATTCTCATTCTCTCAGTTCCACCTGTGCTTGCGGCCATCGTGTCGGCTGCGGGTCTAAACCAACCTGTATCGGAATCGCCAGAAAAACTAAATGTGGGAGCGGCGGCAGTACCGTTTCCAGAAGTCATCAATGCACCACCAGTAGTTGGCGAAGATAAAGTTGTGCTTGAGATATTAAAAACGTTGGTGCCGTTGGAAGAAATTCCAATTGTATCCGCACCATTGCTATAAAATCCAGTGTTAGGATCTCCTGAAAAAGAAATTGAAGGAGCGCCAACAGTACCGTTGCTAGCGGATACTCCAGTTGCAGTGGCACTCGTGATCATGTCAACCCAACCACCATTTTGATAAGCTTCAAATTTATTTGTGTCAGAGGCGTAACGAATCATTCCATTCACACCCACAGTTGGACGATTGGCAACAGTATCTCGTGGAATAATAATTGAACTCGCAGCGGCACCTGTTCCTGTAATATCAAGACGTGTGCCGGTAGTTGGAGAATTAGTGCCGATACCAACATTACCAGTATTATAATAAATAT
>FRDC01001537.1_pt1 | contig 39433 bp, 60 predicted proteins | sample 1106171 | NCBI WGS metagenome assembly FRDC01 (sample SAMEA3930566, study PRJEB13176) | freshwater metagenome | biome: Drinking water system; feature: drinking water; material: water | place: Singapore | collected 2014-12-20 | reverse complement strand
CGGGTGAGGCGCGCCAGTAGAAATGCTCGCCGCAGTCGGCAATAACTCTCCGGTCTCAGCGTCAACGCGGTCTTCCATTAGCCCACATACTCCCTTGCCAGCCTGATCCGCCTTGCCTTCAGCGCCTTTCGCGTCTGGTCCACATAGTGCGGCGTGACCCCGCACGCCGCTGCAATGTCCTTGTCATCAAGGATGCCGTTTTCGAGATAGCGCTTCACGCGTTCTGTCTTGTTTTCGTGCACGCGCGGCTTTTTCATTATCGCCCTACCTCATCACTGCGTACATAAATGCCAGTGCGATGGGACCACTCGCGAACGTCGCGGCGCACGCGATAATCATGTAAGTTGACGATCTGTCCGTCATGTCCCGCTTCTTTGCCATCTTTGCCCCTTATGGTAACGGCATGGATCTGACAACCAGCGGCGCCACGATTAACGCTCCCGCTGCAAATGATAACGCCAGTATGATCGTCCCAAGTGCCGCTTGTTTCGCCAGTTCCTTCGTCGTCATGCTTCACCCCACTCCACTTGAGCCACCAGAAAACCCCGCCGCACATCACGGCGAGAGATACACGCCAGAAAGTTTCTAACTCCTGCATTTAATGCCCCGCTTGCGCTCGACGGCCTCGAACTTCGCGACGAGATCATTCCTAAATTCGAGGGATTGCTTTGCTCTCTCGGCCGCCCGGAGCGCTTCCGCCTCGTCAGCAACTTTCCGTCGCGTCGCCTCTTCGATCATGCGGGCGAGGACCTCCAAATCCTCTTCCTGATCGATGGGCTCCATATCGATGGTCTCGATGTCGTCTGGCATCTTGACCTCGCGCTGTTTCTTCGGCGCAAACCGCGTGGCAAACGCGACAATCGAATTACTACTCATCGGTACTTTCTCCCCCGGTTGAACCGCCGCCATTCCGCCCGCAGCTCCTCATTTTCCATGAGGATCGATTCCATTTCTTCAGGCCCAATCCGGCTGCGGCGCACCAACTCATCAAGCTCATGCACTTGGCCTTCGACGGTGCGGCACTTGAGTTTGACAGCGCCCATCACACCGTCTCCCGGATGCTCTGGCCGTCTATATAGTCCTCAATGTCCTCGGCAAAGCGCTCTTCCAGCGTGTTGCGGAGACCCTGCAACAGCATCCACTTTTTAAAGAATGAGGCTTCCCGGTGCAGCAGCTCACAAAGAGGCATCGGTTGCCAATCGAGCCGTTTTTGGATCGCCGCGCGCTCGCGGACCAGCTCGTCAAAGTCGAGCCGCAAAGACTTGTGCCCATCCTGGGGATCGATATCGATGCAATCGACCTGCCCGGATGTATCGAATTGCACGGACCCTGAAAACATCCCGTAGTGTTGGCCGAGGAGGTACAGACCAGCCTCATCGAATTCCCGTTCCATTGGTTTTTCTCCCAACCTGGGGAGGGGACGAACCGCGTGGCGCATCTAGGGTCTCGCTCACAGTCCGCCCCTCCCTCATTGTCCGGCAACCCCGCTGCCGAAATTGCGTTAGCCGCCGTAGCCGTTGCCGTTTTAACCTTTCAAAAGTTGAATTCACCGGGGCGCCTTGGGGGGGGATCAACACTCTAACGGGTGACAGCAGGAGGAATTTGCGATCAGACCATCAGGATGTAACCGCCCCGGTGATGCGATGCAGTCTCTACGCTCTGCCGTAGCCTGTCAACAGTTATTTTACGATTTAACGTAGCTTGTGCAAAACTCCCCCTAAAGACGGCCAGAAAGCCACAGCGCCGCGCACCCCTGTTTACATCCTACGATTTAGCGTCTATGATGCGCGTCATGGATCAAATTACCCTTCAAATCAGGCGCGTGCAGACTTTTGTTGCGCGCGCAACCACAACCAAGACGGCGCTCGCGAAGCGGGCGGGTCTGCCGCTCTCGACGCTGATCGGCATGGAATCGGCGGACTGGAACCCGCGTTCAGAGACGCTGAAGCGCCTCGTGCGAGCGATAGATTCGCTCGAGGGTCCGGGCAAGCGCCCTAAGCGGCGGGCGCAATATCAGCCCGCTGCTTGATAATTAGCGTTCAGTAAAATCAAACGCGTACCGCCGGAAGCCCGCGTTACATCTCTCCGCCAGGTGGGACTTGCCCTCTCACACCGGCAAGAAATCGTCGGGCTTCCTGCCGTGTGCGTTTAGCCCTTCCTTGGGCGTTTCCTCCCTAACTGTGCCGGGTGCGTTTCTCCTGATGCGTGCCCGGCATTTTTGTTTGCGTAAGCCAAAAAGCAAGAAGCCCGCTCAACGGGGATGCCGAGCGGGCTTCAGGACTCGTTTTTTGGGAGCACTTGAACGCACTGGTCGAGACGCGAAACCGAATTGAGTACGCAACTCATACTACAGGACCAATGGTGATGCTTAAAGCACACAATCAAAGCGGATTTATGGCGGGGGCTGAGATATGAGCCGGTGGTTTCGCCTCTACGAGGAAATGCTTGACGACCACAAGGTGCAGTCTCTCTCGCCGGAATTGTTCAAGGCTTGGGTGAACCTTCTCGCGGTCGCGTGCCGGAATGAAGGGGTGCTTCCGTCTGTGGAAACTCTTGCCTTCGCGCTTCGCGTTTCGGCGCACGAAATGCAAACACGCATCGACGATCTCGTTTTGGCTGGCCTCTTGGATGTCCTCCCTGACAAGAGGCTAGAGCCTCACAACTGGCAGAAAAGACAATGGAAAAGCGACGACAGCAAAGAGCGAGTGAGGAAACATAGGGAGGCGAAACGGGCATGTAACGCATCTGTAACCGTTACAGTAACGCCCCCAGAGCCAGATACAGAAGCAGAAACAGATACAGAAAAGCCTAAGAGCAGTTTGAAATCTGCTTCGCTCGGGAAGGCGAGGCGAGGCGTATCGCCTCGCCTGCAAGGGTACGCCCAAGGCTTAGGCTTGCCGGTTGACGAACTCATGCGCCGGGCGACTGCGCCCGATGTCGAGGAACCGAACGCGCTGTTCCGGCACCTTGCGCTGAAAACCCTGCAAGCGATGGTGCCCAAGGCTAATCCCAAAATCCTATCAACCGCGCTGACCAAGGACGGCGATAGCGCACGCGCCGCGCTCTACGGGCTGATGCTGGCAGGTGCGCCATGAGCGAACGCTACCCCCAGCCGATCGCCAACTTCGCCAAGTGGTACGGCGCACACATGGTCCAGATCGAAACCACGACGACAGAACGCGGCGTTGATGAAGCGCTGCAAGCCATTCGCGAGTACGCGTCCGAGCAGTGGTGTTTGCCGGAGCGCTTGAAGCTCGCGGAGAAGGCGGCCGAAAAATCGTTGGCACGAATTCGGAGGAGAGCCGCATGAAATTCACCCTGCTCGTGATCCTGCTCTCCTCCGGTCTTCACCGGCAGGATTTCTCGTCGGCCTCCGACTGCCTCGCCCATCTTCGTGAATTCGAGATCATCGCAGGAAGAGACGTTTGGGTTGGGCGCTGCGTTGATAGCGACGGGGAAACGCTTGAGATGGTGCAGGAGGGGGTGGAGCCATGACCGACATACCCGCGATCGCCAAGGCTAAGTCCGAAGCTTCCAATCGCTACAGGTCGAAGGTCTGTTCCGAATGCCGCTACATCAGCGTGGGGGGCCGGTGCAACTGCATTGAAGGCAGGTACGCCGAGAAAGTTTTCGGGCGTGAGGCGTGCGAGCGTTTTGAACAGGGCAACAAGGAATGAGCGACAACGTGCTCGAATTCACCGGGATAACGACGGTCGATATCCCGCCGACAAAAATCCTTGCCAAGGCCGCCGGCGCAAAACTCAAAGACGTGGTTGTTGTTGGCCACGATGCTGACGGGGGGCTCTATTTCGCAAGCTCATCCGCCGATGGCGGTGACGTGCTGTGGCTCTTCGAAAGGGCCAAGCTGTTTCTCCTGGGGGCCCTGACATGACTCGCTGGCTACCCTCCAAGACATGGAAGCAGGCCAAGCCGCGACTGCCAAAGTCCGTTGTCATTGCGAAGGCAAAAAAGAAAACCATCCGTGTCGCCAAGGGGCCAAGGTTGAAATGACTTACTACGCCGTAGCCGTCGCGCCTCAAAAGGAACGCACCACGCGGGCCATTTTCCGCAGGCGGGGCCAATCCTGCTATCTCCCGGCCAAGGTCATCAAAAAGCGCCTCACTCGGCGCGCTGCCAAGCGCGCGGTCGTGCCTCTCTTCCCCGGCTACCTCTTCGTTGAAGCCCCACACCAGACGCTCATTCCCCTCTGGATGCACATGATCAAGGACACCCGAGGCGTGCTCGGGTTTGTCTCCGTCACCAATGACGGCAACCCGTCTCCGATCGCAGAGGCCAAAATCGAGAGATTGAAACAAGCCATTGCGGATGATCTCGTAGAGATGGCCAAGCGCAAGGACGGCGCGAAGCTGAAAAAGGGACGGGAGGCACGATTCAGGTCCGGGCCGCTCGCCGGCAAGTCTGGCAGCATCACATGGATGCGAGGCGATAAGGCGCGCATCTTCGGCTGGCTGTTTGGAAGCCCGAGGGAGATCACGGTGAACGTCAAGGATCTGGAGGCGGCATGAGCGAAAAAAAAGGGGCGAGTTCCCCCGCCCCTCCCTTTATCTCGTCGCTTTGCCGGGTCCTAATCCCCGCCAAACCGGCCTTCAATGGCGTTCGCGATATGAGCCATAATGCTGAGGACAGCGACAGGCCCGCCGATGACAAGTAGCCCGAGATAGGCTAGAGTGGTCATGTTGAAGTTTCCTTTCGAGATGGTTGGGATTTCGACATTGGCCCCCGGTGTCGTTCAGACCGATGCCGGGGGTACGCATTACTGAGTGCCAGTGTAATCTAGTGTAATACACGTGTCAATGCTCCTCTTGACATCTTTTGTGTGTTTCTGTAGTACAGTGGCATGGCAAACACACCCGTCACGTCCATCCGTCTGCCCGATGATCTCAGGGAGTGGTGCGATGAGCAGGCCAGGGCGCAGAGCAGGACCCGCGCGAATTTCATCATTTCCGTGCTTCGTGGCGCAAAAGACTCAGACGAAAAATCCCGCAAGCGGCGGTAAATTCACCCCTTGATCCACAGGGGCAAATCAGATAACGCGATTTCTTGTGTGGCGTTGCAGGTCAGGCCCGGCGTAGGGGCCGATAAGGGGAAAATGCCATACCGCTATCCCCGCCCTTACGATCACATGATGATCGTCAAGCCGTAAACGCGCCCAAAATTCCAAACCCCAAGCTGCTTTAGACACCGGACCGTGGCGCGACACATGAGCCGCCCGGCCAACCCCCGCACACTCTAACAGCTTGGGGCCATCTCTAGCACACGGAACCTGAACCGATGCTGAACCCTGACCAGATTTTCGGCCAGTTGCGCCCCCTCACCCAATTGGCCGGGACGATCATCCTCGCCGCCGGCCTTCTCAAATTCTTCGGCATCAACGTGCCGATCTCCGGGGGCGGGCTCGAAATCGCCGTCGCCGGATACCTGCTCAAAACCTTCTAAAACAGGAGACCTCCCCCATGTCTCATGACGCGCCCGGCGGCCTCATCGGAGGCGCCGCAACCCTCACCGCTGCCGCAACCCGAGCCGCCCGCAAGACGTGGGGTATCGTCAATAACCCCGATGCCTGGGCGCTTCGCCTCGTCTTCTTCGCTGGCATCATCACCGTCCTGAAAAAGGCCGGGATGAGCATCCCGGACTATATGCTCTATTTCTCCGTCGCTCTCGGCGTCGCGGCTCTCCTCTACGAAATGTCCGCCTCCCGCGCCGCTGTGCGGGCGTGGTGGGAAGGCCGTCCTGGGGCCATGGCCTGGTCCGGTATCATCTGGGTCATCGCGTTCGGGTTCTCGGTCAACAATTGGATCGGCGCCGCCTCCGAAGGGCAGGTTGAGAAAACCAACGTGCACCGCGCGGCGTTCAACCAGTCCGCCGACGTGCGCAAGGCCGTCAAGGACCTCGAGGACCAGATTGAAATCAAGAAGGGGTCCGTCGATTGGTCGAAAACTCTCGACGCGCCCGAATCCTACGACGCCCGTATTCAGGCCGCAGAGGCTGACGCGCAGTACGAAGCAACCCGCAAGGGCTGCAAGTCGAAGTGCATTGCCAAGCAGCAAATGGCCGCCTCTCTCAAAGCCGACAAGCAGAACGCCATGAACCGGGCCGTAACGCTCGAGGAGATCAAGGTTTTGACCTCCAGGCTGGATAACGCCCGGAAGGTCGCGGCCAATACCAAAGTGGAAACCTCAGAAGCGCGTTCCGATCTCCTGATCCTCACGAATTTCCTCGGCATGAGCGAGCAGGGCGCGCAGATTTTCAACGGCCTGTTCTCGATCATCGTCGTATCCATATTCCTGTCGTTCGGTTCCATGCGGGCGGAGCTCGAGGAACTTCGCAAAACGGCGGGCCCGCGCAAGCACTCCAACGTTGCCATGAAAGCATGGTGCTGGCTGATGCGCGTGCTTACCGGCCGCGATCCGAAGAACGTCCAGATCGTCAACAAGGTCGATGAGAAGGAAGAACTCGCCAAAGCGGTTCGTGCCGAAATCGCCCGCATGAAGGACTCGATCCGGGTCAGTGCACCCGCGCCTCTCGCGGCAACGGCATAAGGGGGGGTAGACCGTGGCAGTTTACAACAAATTTCTCCAAACCACGAAAGACCACATAGACGGCGTGCACGACTTCGACACGCACGTTTTTAAAGTCATGCTCACCAACACTGCGCCCGTCAATACCAACACCGTCAAGGCCAACCTTACCGAGTTGGGCGCCGGTAACGGCTACACGGCGGGCGGGGCCACGACCACGGTCACAACCTCAACCTCCTCCGGCGTTGCCAAGGCAACGGCTTCAGATGTGTCTTGGACGGCCTCGGGGGGTTCGATTGGCCCATTCCGCTACGTCGCGGTCTACAATGATACGCCAACCTCGCCCGCCGATCCGCTCATCATGTGGTACGACTACGGCTCTTCCATCACGCTGGCGGTTGGTGAGAGTTTCACGACAGATTTCGACGCCACAAACGGATGGTTTACGATCACATGACGACGACAACCGAATTACTCCGGGCGCGCTTCCGCGAACTCAACGCCGAAAAGGCCGCTCTCGAGGGGCGCTTCGCCAGCCAATTCTCAGAGCGCGATAAGCTCCTTTCGGATATCGAGGCTCTGAACGGACAGGCCAAAGCAATGAGTGAGATCATCAACCGGGATTTCAAGCCCGAGGCCACCCGCATCGCAACGGAGATCAGCACCATCATCCGGGTCTTGAACGGCAAGACCGGCGAGGTCTAAGCCTTGGCGCATATCTCCGCCGATCGCGTCAAGGAAACAACTGCGACGACAGGAACCGGCGCTCTTAGCCTTAGTGGCACGGCGTCCGCGACGTATAGGACGTTTGCCTCTCAGTGCGCTGTGGGGGATACAATAGAATATGTCGCTGTGCATGAGAGCGCGAATGAGTGGGAGTGTGGCGTAGCGACATACTCGGCCACAAATACTTTAACGCGCACCACAGTTCTAGACGGCTCAAACGGCGCAAGCGCTGTGAACTTTTCGGCTGGTTCAAAAACAGTCTTCAATGGGGTGCTCGCAAAACGGCGCGTAGAGGCGCCGATCAGTGTCAAGTGGTTCGGAGCTAAAGGCGACGGGACAACCGACGACACGGCCGCACTTCAAAACACTATAAACTATGCTGTCAGCGTTGGCGGCACTGTCTACCTGCCGCGTGGAAAGTACCGTATCACCAGCACGCTGTCTATTGACGAGTCAGCCGTTACGGACGACGCTGATGCGACGCGGATTTCCATTGTAGGCGAGGGGGCCGGCGCATCGCATATTGTCCACAATGGTGCTGCTACGGCAATTAATTATACGGGCGGCACCGGGGGCGGCCTTCATGCCTATCTCAGGTTCCACGGGTTCCGGATTGATGGCACAGGCGCCGCTGGGCAGCACGGTATGACGCTGAACGCGGCGGCATACCTCTCGATTGAAGATGTCACGATTACTGAATGCGCGGACGGACTGATAGTCATTGACTGCCTATCGTTTGCTGCGAGGTCGTGTGTGTTCCGCTTCAACAAGCGCGGCGTCGTCGCCTCGTTCGCGACGGGCTCTAGGCCGAATAATATAACATTCCAAGATTGTGTAATTGGTAATAATAGCGAAGTTGGCGGCTATATCGTGCAGGGGGCATGTGTACGATTTATCGGCGGTTCTGTTGAGGGCAACGGCAGCGATACAGGGGCGACGCTCAGGTGTGGAATTAAAGTCGAGGATTGCGGCATAGAAGGCGGAGTCGGCCTTGTCGCGTTTGGGGTCTATCTTGAGGCAAACGAGGGAACCGCTGATATCTGGGTTGATCATACGACAACCAATGCTTGCAGTCATCTAATCGACGGTTGCTCGTTTGGCCGCGTTGGCTCGCTTTTTAGCACGAATTGTGTCCGTTTCGACTGTTCGTCAGGGACCCTCATGCGGGGAACTGTCTCCAATAGCGCATTCAGGGGTTTCGGCGGGTACACACCTAATGCCTCACGACCCTATGTGAGCACGTCAAATTGCCTCGGTACAAAGTGGTACGTCTCGCTGCCCCAGAACGTTTTTGAAAGCGCTATCGAAACGCCGGCCGCGGTCGTAGACGCAGAGCAGTTTATTGCGCTTGGGTCAGCATACACGCTTGTATCGCAGACGGGTGCGCAGAAGCTTTTCAATAGTTCGACCAATGGTGCACTCACAGTTAGGGCGGGGACAAGATACTTTTTCGAGTGCCACTATGCTCTGACGGCCATGTCCGCGACATCTGGAACATTCGGGTTCAATATCCTTGGGGCAGGGACAGCAACACTGACTTCTCAAGACTGGAGGTCAACGGCGATCAAGGGCGCGCTAGCAACAGCAGGAACAGCGTTGACAGCATTTAATACCGCAGCAAATACGGCACTGACGGGTAATAATACGACGACGACAGGTCATGCATTTATAAACGGCCAGATTCTCGTCAATGCAGCGGGAACAATCATCCCGTCCGTATCTCTGAGCGTCGCTGCGGCGGCCATTGTCTCCAGTGGAAGTTATTTCCGAATCTGGCCGGCCGGGGGTTCGAACACGACACAAGGGGATTGGAGCTAAATGTTTGGCGGACTTGCCTTCGCAGAAGCGCCGTTCGCCTCACAGACAAATACAAATGTCTCGCTCTCCGCTGATGCTGGGGGCTACATTTGGACCGGCCAGGCCGCGACGCTCATTTATACGAGCGTCGGCTTTGAGCTTACGGCCGAGCCCGGAAGTTACACTTGGTCCGGTCAAGCCGCCAACGCCATCTCAAGCCGGAAGGTCCTTGCTGATGTTGGCACCTATTCCTGGACCGGCATTGCGGCGGGAACTCTGCGCTCTTCCAGAGTACAGGCGGACCTTGGCACCTACACGTGGTCAGGGGTTTCCGCAAATCTACTGGCGGCGCGCCGGCTCCAGGCCGACGCTGGCGCCTACACCTGGTCCGGCCAAGACGCGACGCTGATCAAGGCGACCCCGCTTGCGGCAGATGCCGGGAGTTATACTTGGTCCGGTCAAGCCGCAAATCTGCTCAAGGGATTTGCCGCCCAAGCCGAGACCGGCGCTTACACATGGGCCGGTCAATCGGCCAACCTCATCCGCACCGTGCGGATGACGGCCGATACGGGCGCCTATACTTGGTCTGGCCAAGACGCCATTCTGGCGCGGGCCAGACCCATGGCAGCCGACCCCGGCGCCTATACGTGGTCCGGCCAGACAGCGAACCTCTTAAAAGGCTTCGCGGTTCAGGCAAACACCGGCGCTTATGCCTGGGCTGGTCAAAATGCCAACCTCGTCTCGAGCCGCGTAGCCGTCGCGGACCAAGGCACCTACACATGGACCGGGGTAGCGGCCACGCTTGCTCGAAGCATTCCGCTTCAGGCTGCGGCAGGCGCCTACACTTGGAACGGACAGGATGCCGTCCTGTTCAAGACCATCAACATCGTAGCGGAGACCGGGGCGTACACATGGACGGGGTATGGGGCAGATCTTGCCAAGCGCCGCATTACAACGATGCAGGTGTCAGGCGGTATCAGAGCCTCGGCCCACCTCTCAGGCGGTGTAAGGGCCCAGGCAAGGATGTCCGGAGGACCAAGGCTGCACATCACGGTAAGGGGGCCGTAGACACTCATGCTAGTGCCAGGAAAGATTGCCCCAGGCTCAGAACTCCGTATCACGGCAACATTCTCAGATGACGCAGGGGTCCTGGCTGACCCAGCGACTGTCATCTTCAAGACCATGAGCCCGGCAGGGAAAGAAACAGTCTACACCTACGGGTCAAGCCCTGAGTTGCAACGCCAATCGGCCGGCATCTACCTTTGCGACTTCACCCCTGATGAGGGGGGCAGGTGGTACTACCGCTGGCAATCAACCGGCACCGGCAAGACGCTCGCCAAAGAGTCGAGCTTCATCGTGCAATACAGCCCGTTCATAGACGGCCGTATGCCTGATGCCTACCAGGGATAGGAACAGTGAGCGACCCCATTACCAACAGAGCACGCAGTAACGCCAACCTGAAGCCCTTCAAAAAGGGACAGTCCGGCAACCCCAATGGGCGCCCTAAGAAAATCATCACATTGGCTACTCTCGCAGAGGACAACAGCGAGAAGGCCATTCGCCGGTTGATCAAGCTCGTGGATAGTGAGGATGACCGCGTGGCCCTTCAGGCCGCGCAAGCCCTCCTAGACCGCGCCATGGGCAAGCCAAAGCAGTCCATGGAAATCAGCAAACCACAGCGCACGCTCGGCGAGGTCACAACAAGCGAGTTGATGAATGCAATTTACGCAGACGGAGATCGCGAAGGAACTCCTGAGGCGGAAGAAGGCAACGGAAAGCCTCATTGATTTTACCGAATTCACGTTTCCTCGATACCAGCCCGCCCCACACCATCACCGCATAGCCCATGAACTCGAGAGGGTCATAAAGGGCGATTGCAAGCGCTTGATGCTCCTGCTCCCGCCCCGGCACGGAAAATCGGAGCTGGCGTCGAAGCGGTTCCCGGCACTAGCTCTCGGCTGGCGGCCTAACCTGCAGTTCATCAGCGCGTCCGCCACGGCTGGCCTAGCTGAGGACTTCGGCCGTGATGTCCGCAACATCATTGCTTCGACCGAGTATGCGAACCTCTTTCCCGGCACAACACTGGCAGAGGACAGCCAGGCCAAGGGCAAATGGAATACATCGGCGGGCGGGATTTACTATGCTGTCGGCGTTGGCGGCGCCGTGATCGGCCGGGGCGCCGACATCTTCCTAATCGATGACCCTTATGCATCGATGGCGGATGCCCAGTCCGAGACGACGCGAAAGAACGTCTATGAGTGGTACACGGGCACAGTCTACAATCGCTTACAGCCCGGCGGCGCGATCGTGCTGATTAACCACCGGATGCACGAAGCGGACCTTACGGGGTCTCTTCTTGCACAGCAGGCGGCCGGTGGCGATCATTGGGAGGTTGTCGAGCTTCCAGCCATCAGCCCCGAGGGCGAAGCGCTATGGCCGGAAGCCTATCCGTTGCCTGTACTTGAGCAGATACGCCGCAACACGCTGCCTCAGTATTGGTCGGCGCTCTATCAGCAGCAACCCTCTCCTGAGGAGGGGGATTACTTCAAGCGGGAGTGGTTCCGCTGGTACACGGAGCCGCCAAAGCATCTGCGTACCTACGGCGGAAGTGACTACGCCGTCACCGCGAAGGGCGGAGACTACACCGTGCATGTTGTGATCGGGGTTGACCCTGACGACAACATCTATGTGCTGGACCTATGGCGTTCGCAAGCTGAGTCCCACATTTGGGTTGAGGCTTTTATTGACCTTGTGGACCGGCACAAGCCGCTAAATTGGGCTGAAGAGCAAGGCCAAATCATCAAGTCGCTTGGCCCGTTTATCGATAAGCGGATGCGTGAGAGGAAAGTCTACGCGCGGCGTGAGCAGATGACCTCAGTGGCTGACAAGCCAACACGGTCAAGATCATTCCAGGCCCGCGCCTCAATGGGCAAGGTTTACCTGCCGCAGAATGCGCCTTGGGTCGCTGACCTAATGACGGAGTTGCTTTCGTTTCCGGTTGGGAAACATGACGATCAGGTCGACGCGTTGGGCTTGGTCGGCCGTTTGATTGACACCATGGTTGGCGGCCGGATACCGGCGGCGCCTCAAAAGCAGAAAACGAGATGGGATATAGCATTCGACAGGAAGCGCAATCAGGGCAGCGGGGCATCGTGGAAGGCGCTATAGCCCAGCCGGAGGAGCCTTTTGACTTGGCGCTGTCCGTCGCGCGTGTCGAGGAGTGGGAGCAAACGACAGAGAACGCCGTTAAGCTCTCAGAGCGTGATCGCGACTACTTCGACAACAAGCAGTTGACGGCTGAGGAATTGCAAACACTGCGTGATCGTGGCCAGCCGGATGTGATTTTCAACAAGATACGATCCAAAATCAACTATCTCCTTGGGCTCGAGATCACTGGCCGCACCGATCCTAAGGCGATGCCTCGTAATCCGGATGATGAGGACGCGGCCGAGGCTGCGACGGACGCCCTGCGTTATGTCGAGGACGCAACGGATCTGGACGAGAAGTTCTCGGCCGTATGGGATAACGTCCTGATTGAAGGGTATGGCGGGGTTGAACTCATCATAGAAGGCCAAGATGACGTGTCGGCCGTACATTGGCCGTGGGACCGGCTTTTTTACGATCCCCACAGCCGAAAACCTGATTTCACGGACGCTAGGTATCTTGGCGGCGTCGTGTGGATGGATGAGGATCAGGCCAAGGAGCTTTATCCGGACGCCTCTGAGGCCATAGAAGCAACGATCAATGACGACACGGGCCGGGCACACGACGACCGGCCCAAGTGGAAGCGCTGGTGTTCGGGGAAGACTCGCAAGCGCGTCAAGATCGTCCAGATGTACTACATCAAGGCCGGCCGTTGGTATTGGTGCCACTTCACCAAGGGCGGCAAGCTGACCGGCGGTGAAGTGCCGTTCGTCGACGAAAAGGGCCGGTCCTGGTGCCCTCTGTTTATGCAGTCGGCCTATGTTGATCGTGAAAACAACCGTTATGGCGAGGTCCGCGCCTACATCTCCCCTCAGGATGAGATCAACAAGCGCCGGTCCAAGTCTCTGCATCTGTTAAGCCAGCGTCAGACCAAGGGCGAGAAGGGCGCCGTTGACGATGTGGACGCCATGAAGGCGGAGTTGGCCAAGCCGGACGGCCATGTGGAGATCAACCCCGGTTTTGATTTCGAAGTCTTGGATACGACCCCACAGGTCCAGGGCAATTTCGAAATGATGGCTCAAGCTATGGCGCATATGGAATCAGAAGGCGCCAATTCTGCATTGATGGGCAAGCAGGGGGGCGCGCCGTCTGGCAAGGCAATCCAGCTCAACCAGACGGGAGGTCAGGTTGAGATTTCACCCCTCCTCGATAAGCATCTCAGTCTCAAGAAAAGAGTGTTTCGCGGGGTGTGGAACCTCATTCGGCAGTACAAGCAAGACGAGTGGTGGGTACGCGTCACGGATAACGAGGAGAATATCCGGTTTGTCGGCTTCAATCGCCCTGTCACCATGCGCGAGGAGGCGATGGAACGCCTTGCAAAGCAGGGGATGCCACCGGAGCAGGCTCAGCAGATCATCGCCGGAATAGAGGCTGATCCGATGCGGGCGCCGATGCTGGATCAGGTCATCCGCATGGCCAACGTGCCCGCCGATATGATGATGGATATCACTGTCGAGAATGTGCCGGATGTCGCCAACATGCAGCAAGAGCAGTTTGATTCTCTTGTGTCCCTGGCACCAGCCGTGACGTTCCCGCCGCAGATTTATATCAAGGCATCCAACTTGCGGAACAAGCGCGAGTTACTTGAGGAACTCAAAGGCGCCACTTCAAACCCGGCTCAGGATGCTGCGACCGAGCAGGCTTTCCGCAAGGGCGAAGCTGAGATCAAGAAGCTTGAAGCCGAAACGGTCTCTCTTTTGGCCAAGGCGGACCAGACCGACGCACAGACAGGGCAGATTGTTAACCCTGCGATTGTTGGCACCGGGTCCTCTAATGCTCTGGCCGCAGAGCCGCTGCCCAATTCCACGTTTTAGCGTGCCGCCGCCGGGTTAACGGGCGATTTCTGAACGTGCCGCCGACGACAACGGGCGATTATGGAGAGAAAAGATGTCGGATAAGTCAGGACTTGACGCCATTCTTGGCGGCGGAGACGAGGCGCACAAACCGGAAACACCGCCGGTTACTGAGCCGCAGCCGGGTGACGGCCAAGTCGAAGCCACGGGCGAAAAACCAGATGCAGCGCCGCCGGCTGTGTCAAAGGATGCAAATGACGGTCCAAGTGTTCCGCGCAAAGCTCTCGAAGATGAGCGCCGCAAACGGCAAGATCTTGAGCGACAGCTTGAGGCTCTGACTAAGGCACCACCGCAAGCACCGCAACAGCCGCCCCCGCAGAGACAGCCCATTATGGAACGTCCAGATCCTTGGACGGACCCTGAGGGCTCCGCCGAGTGGGACCGGGCCATGTTCGCCAACCAGCTCTTTGAAACGCGTGTTGTAACGTCGCGTGAGCTGATGGTGACAACAAAGCCCGACTTCGAGGAATACGAAAAAGTATTTGTCGAGGCGGCGCAAAGAGACCCGCGTCTCAGGGACGATCTCTTTCGTCATCCGCTACCGGCCAAGTTCGCCTATGAACAGGGCCGGAGGATTGCGATGCTAAAGGAAATTGGCGACGACCCAGCTGCGTATCGGGAGCGGTTGCGCCAAGAGGTCATTGCCGAGGTTCAGAGCCAACAACAGCCTGCGTCTCAATCTCCGCCAGCGGCACAGCCCCCAAAATCGTTGGCCGCAACCCCGTCGTCCCAACCGCGAGACAATAAGGGACGATTTTCAGGTCCGGCCTCCCTTGATGATCTCCTAGGAGGATAACTATGGCCGTTGGAACAGTTCCAGCCGGTTTGACCGTCCAGCAGTGGGACGAGAAGTATTTCACCAGCTACATCAACAGCAACTTCTTCAAGCCTTTTATGGGAACTGGGTCTTCCAAGATGATCCAGTTGAAAGAGGACCTAACCAAGAAGCCCGGCGATAGCGTGACTTTCACGCTTGTCAACCGGCTAACTGGCACGGCGACGGGCCAATCAGGCACGCTCGAGGGGAACGAAGAAGAAGTCAAGCTCCGTTCCTACAAGCTGTCCATTAACGAATACAGCCACGCTGTGCGGTTGAAGAAGTTCGAAGCCCAGAAAACGGCGATCGACCTCCGGCAGGCCCACAGAGATGTGCTGATGAACTGGAACATGGAACTCGACCGCGACAAGATCATTAAGGCGCTCGGGTCCATTAACGGTGTCTTATATGCGTCTGCCTCCGAAGGGCAAAAGGACGCTTGGCTTGCCGATAACGTGGATCGGGTGTTGTTTGGTGCAGCCCGTGCCAACGCAACAACCGCTGCCGGGGATCACAGCGCTGGTCTGGCGCTTGTCGATGCGACAAACGACAAAGTGACGCCGGATGCTCTGTCGCTGATGAAGCGTATGGCGAAGCAGGCCAACCCGAAAATACGGCCGATCAAGCCAAAGGACGACATCGCAGGGTCAGACTACTACGTCGTGTTTGCACCGACTGAGTGTATCCGCGATCTTGCGGCGAACTCGGCATTCCAGCAGGCCAACCGTGAGGCTCGCCAGCGTGGCACGGATAACCCGGTTTTTACGGGCGCCAACTACATCTACGACAATCTGGCGATCTATGAAATCGAGGACATCCCCTCGCTCGGGGCGGTTGGCGCGGCGTCGGCTATCGTGCGGCCGGTCTACCTCTGCGGCGCTCAGGCCATCGGTATGGCTTGGGCGATGCGCCCCGAGACCGTCACTGACGATTTCGACTACAAGCGTCAGGAAGGTCTCGCGATCAAGCAGTGGTACGAGGTCGATAAGTTGCGCTTTGGAACGGGCGCATCAGACACCGATGATCTCAAGGATCACGGCGTTGTCACGGGCTATTTCGCAGCGGCCGCCGACGCATAGGCACAAAGTTGAGGGGGCAGGATACGCCTGCCCCCTCAATGTCTTTGGATAAGGGGTTGGCTGCATGGCACGAAGCAAAAGCGATCTCGCGGCTGCGGTCCTTCGTGACCTAGCTATTCTTGCGGCGGATGAGGCCCCGGACGCGGCCGATAAATCGTATGTCGAGAAAGTTTATGAGGAAAAATACGAGGAATGGAACGACGATAGCCTCGTTTATTGGCCAGAAAACGAAATTCCTTTGGCCATTTTTCGAACCATTGTCGCGCTGGTTGCCAATGAATCTGGACCCGCATTCGGACGGGGGCGCCAGTCTCCTGACCGTCAAGAAGCGGAGAAGGTTCTCTTGAAGAGGTTGCGGCGGCATGTTGCTAAAGTACCTAGCGGGATGCCGGCCAGGGCCGTCTACTACTAATGCCGCTTGTCCCGATCTCCCTCGCGCAGCGCTCCAATCCAGCCCGCTACAAGCAGGGCGGCGCGGCTCAACTCATGAATTTCTACGTGGAAAACACCGGGGACGACGGAAAAACTCCCTGGCAAATCCACGCCTCGGACGGATTGCAGGGTTACGTGGATTTCTCGTCTCTTGGCGTCACGGGGGGGGTGCGGGCGCTGCTCACCGTCAACAATCAACTTTATGCGGTGGTCGGCACAAGCCTTTGCCGGGTTGATACCAATCAGCAAACGTCCCTCATTGGGGGCATGAACATCTCAACCACGGCGCCAGTCTATCTCGAGCGGAACCGCCGGGCGACACCCGATGTGATGGTGGTCTGTGATGGGCTCGCGCACTACTACCGGACCACATTCCAACAAGTGACGGATGTGGATCTTCTGGCGCCGACGAGCATGGCGTTTCTTGACGGGTATTTTCTGATCGGGACGGCCAACAATACATGGCAGGTTGGCGCCCTAGACGACGCTGCGAATTGGGACGCATTGTCTTATACGAGGGCGGATGCAAATCCAGATGCCGTTGTGCGCGTTGCGGCACTTCAGCGGGACGCCGTGATCTTTGGAGAGGTTTCAACAGAGTTTCATCGCAACACGGGCGCGGCGGTGTTTCCCTTTGATCGCGTCGCGGCGATCGACATCGGGTGTCTCTCGGCAGCGTCCGTGACCACGGTTGAGCAGACCTTGGCTTGGGTTGCTCACGATCGCACAGTGAGAATGCTCGCAGGGTATGAAGCAAGGCTGATCTCCAACCACGCCGTTGAGCAGGCGATTGAGAAGGTCGCGGACAAAACGCAGATTTCCGGCACGTCCTGGGTCAACAATGGGCACACGTTTTATTGCCTCACATCCCCGGATTGGACATGGGTCTACGATACTCGGACAGACCGCTGGCATGAGCGGTCTAGCTACGGCCAAACAAATTGGCGCGTGTCGTGCGTCGCGGCGTTCAATGGCAAGCTGATAGCAGGCGACGCCACGCGGCCGATCCTTTATGAGATGAGCCCTGAATTCGGCGATGAAGCGGGGGAACCACTCATTGCGTCAACGACACTTCCCCCGGTGCACACGTTCCCGGAACCTATCACGGTTCATGCGGTTCACATCGATTGCGAGCGTGGGGTTGGTACGGGGCAGGGCGAGACTCAGGATGTAGACCCTGAAATTATGCTTGAAGTTTCGCGGGACGGCGGCAATACGTTTTCGACGGAGCGGAGACTGAAGATCGGGGAACAGGGAAACCGGGTTCTGCGGGTCAAATCGCACCGCTTTGGTCAATCTGAATCTGACGGATTTACATTCCGCGTGTCGTGCTCGGCTAAGGTGGTCCGGGCACTTTACGGGATGAGTGCGGAAGTGGAGCGCAATGGCTGATCCTTTACCGCTGCCGCAGCCCGCCTCGTTGAACGACGCCAAGGGACAGACGACGACGCACGGGTATAGGTATTTCGACAGTCTGGACCGGGCGGCGCGGGATCATGAAAGCCGGCTCGGGACGGTTGAAGCGCTCAAGACGTTTTCCATCGTGTGGTTTATCCCGGCGCCCTTGGCTCAAGATTACACCTATATCAATCTCCCCTACGCGTTCACGGTCAATTCCATGACCACGAAATGCACCGCGGGGACGTGTACGGCCGTCGCCAAAATCAACTCAACCGCGATCACGGGTCTTTCCAACTCCGTATCGACGACTGAGGTCACGAATAATGCGTCAGGCGCCAACGCCTTTGCGGCGGGCGACGATATAAAAATTACGCTCTCGGACGTGTCTTCATCCGTGAATGTGTCCGTAACGCTGAACGTCACTAGACCATGATTCTTGGCGGTGTTTGGGGCGGGGCGCTGCCCTCAATCGTCTATACGGCACAAGCTTCAGAAAACAGTCTCGCCAATCCAAAGACATTCGCGGGAATGAGCTTCGGGGCGGAAAACCCAACTCGGTTTATGCTGGCAGGGATCGGCTGGTACTCAACGACAGCCACACCCCCAACCGTGACAATCGGCGGCGTTACGGCAACGCTTCTTGTCAGTGCGCTGGACGGCACGCAAATCCGTTCCGGGTTGTTCATTGCATCCCTTCCGACAGGCACAAGCGGCAGTGTGGTGGTATCATTAGGGGGAACGCTTACCCTCACGTCCGCAGTGCTTTGGTCTTTGACGAATGTCACGAGTTCAACACCTTACGCAACGTCGGCCGATAACATCGATCCGATAACGCTCAATCTTAATGTGGATGGGCTCGGCGTTGCGGCTGGGTTCGTTATCGGTAACGCCGGCACTCTCGGTGCGATCGGATGGACGGGCTTAGTCCTTGACGTGGGCGTTGCGATCAACGCGAGCAACCGCTTTTCCGGCGCGAGCTATACGGCAACCACGGCACAAACCCCGCTTGTGTGCTCGGCTACGGCGACAGGTTTAGGGTTCAGATCTGGCGTTGCTGCTTCTTTCAGATAGGGAAAAAATCATGGGCTTTTTCGGAAGCTTGACCGGATCATCGCAGCGAAGAGACATCAACCGGGCCAACCGCTCGGCCACTAACGCGCTCAATACCGCCTATAACGCCGCGAACCAGGCTTACGACACGGCCTCTGGCCTCTTCGATCCTTACGTGCAGGCGGGCGCGAAGGGTCAGGATACATACAATGCGCTCCTGGGTCTCAATGGATCTGAGGCGCGGGCCACAGCACAGAACATGATCACCTCCGACCCGCTGTGGTCGGGGAAGCTAGCGCAAGATCAGAACGCCATTTTAGCCTACCAGAATGCTAGGGGAGATGCCGGGGGCGGACGGGCCTATGCAGCGGGCCAACGCAGCCTCTTGGACAATTACGGCAATTGGCTCGATCGCTACCAAAGCGCCGGCCGGCAAGGGTTCGAAGCCACGGGGTCTAAAGCCAACATTGGCATGGCCAAGGGCGATATGGCGATGGGCTACGGCGCGACGAAAGCCGGTCAGGCAATCAACTACGGGAACGCCATGGCGCAGTCGCGGGGTATCGGCGTCAACAATCTGATGGGGCTCTTGGGCACGGGGCTCAAAGCCTACAGCACGTTTTCAGGCGGAGGGCGCTGATCCATGACGCGCGGGTATTTTCCCCTTCCCTCTTTTGAAATGCCTCAGAACGCGTTGCTGAACCTATCCCCCATCAACAATGCGTTGGATGGGATCAGGCAGCAAAAGAACGCCGATCGCGATTTCGGGATGCAGCGCGAGCAAATGGACATGCGCCGGACGGAGTTTCAGACCAACCAGCGGCGGCAGGCAGAACAGGATCGGTTAGCACGCGTTAAGCGCGGCGGGGAAATAGCATTTGCCTTCATGCAGATGCCGGATACGGACCCAGCGAAAGGCCCAGGGTGGCAGAAGTATTTGCAGGACTACGGCGACGGGGATCATTCGCCGGAAGAGCTGGACTTCAGAACGGGGCCGAAGATCGCAGCGGCCCAGGCGGGGATGTATTTGGATACTACGGAACAGCAGTTGAAGAGAGTTCAATTGCAAGGTCATCAATTGGACAATCAGATCAAGTCAAGGTCTCTGACGTCCAAGGACCACGGCGAGATCAAGGAAGTCAATGGGGTACTGGTCCGCATTGCGCCTGACAGATCGTCGGCAACGCCCATTTACTCCTCTCCGCAGTCGTCCATTTCAGGTCCTTACAAGGATCCGAAACAGAAGGCGGACGTTGAGGAGGGCTTAAGAAAGGAAGTATCTAAGGCGTCGCAGGATTACGTCACGATACGGGATGCAGCCGCAAAGCTTGATGTGATAGCAAAGCAGCCAAGCGCAGCGAGCGACGTAGCCTTGATCTACTCGTTTATGAAGATACTAGACCCGACATCAGTCGTTCGCGAGACTGAATATGCCACAGCACAGAACGCCGCTGGTGTCCCCGATCAGATCAAGAATGTATGGAACAGAATTCTAAGTGGAGAGCGGCTTAGCGATACACAGCGCGCCGACTTCCTAAGGCAGGCGACATCTATACGAGATGTCCAGGTGCAGCAGTACGGGCACAAGGTGGGGCAGTACCGGGGTGTCGCGGAAAGACTAGGCGTTGACCCTAGAAACGTCATTCTTGACGAGCGTATCCCGCAGCAGGCGGCCCCAGCCTCTTCGGGCACAGCGCAGCCTAGAAATGCCGAAGAGTACCAGTCTCTTCCTCCTGGTACGAGGTTCATTGATCCTGAAGGAAACGAGAGGATCAAGCCTTGAACTGGTGGGAACAGGCTCCTCTAGCTCAGTCGGCAAAGGCAACAGCCTGGTGGCAGGATGCGCCATTGGCACCGCAGAAAAGCGCCGAGGACCTCCTGGTTCCGCAGACTGATAACGCGGCACAAATATCTGAGATCAAACGCCGTAACGGCGTATTGCGCGAAACGCCACGCGGCCCCCGGTTTGGCGACGCGCTGAAGCCTATTTTTGGCGGTCACAACCCCATCGCTGAAACTTACGATGCCTTCATTGATCCCTTTATTCCGTCTCCGCCTAGAACCAAGGCGGAGGCCGATGAACAAGCTTGGCAAGAAGGCCGAGGGGGTATTGAGCGCGCAAAAGACACAGCCGCATTTGTTGCGGGAGTGCCAGCGCGCATCGCCAGCGGCGGAAAATATGGTGCTGGTGATGCCCTCACGCAGCTCGGCTTTCCTGACGTTGGAGATATGGTATCTCAAGGCGAGCAGGATTTTGCCCTGGCGAATGCTCCCCAATTGAGCGCCCTGGATGCAGCAGGGTCACTTGGCGCCGGAACAATGGGGTTGAATGTGGCGCGTGTGCCTTCTCACCGCGTTGGCAGAGATTTTAATCCGTCGCTCCCAGCCCTCCGCGCCGAGGAAGCCGCGCGCGATGCAACGGCATTTGAAAACCTTGGGGTTAGATCGTTCGGGCCTGCCTTTAGCCAGGGACCCGTCGCTAGCGTTGCCAAGCAGCTTTCCGAGACCCCATTCATAGGGGCGCCCGTTCGGAACGCACTTGAAGAAAGCATAGCCGGGGCGGCGCGCGCTGCTGACAATATCGCGGGGCGGTACGGGAACGCGGTCACAGAGAATCAAGCGGGTCGCGCTGTGCAGCAAGGAATAGAGCGGTTTAAGGACGCTCGATCCGACGACATCATAGATAGGTCGGCGGGCGCCATGACGCACGATCAGAGACGTGCTGTTATCTCGGCGCCAGCTAGAGAGACATCCTTAAAGACGAAGCTAGAGGCGCTCTATGATGAGGCTTGGGATCACATCCCACCTGAGATGCAAAAGGGCCGATCAAGGGAAGCCGACACGCGCTTTCTTGGCGGGCTCGGGAACACGGCAAATATTTTAGACGAAATCGTAAACCGAAATCTTGGGATGATGAACCGCGCACGCGCAGCGCGTGAAGGTACGGTTGAGAGAACCGTAGCTGGCGATGAGGTCGCGCCTATTGGGCGGCAGATTGAAGTGCGGGGCGGGAGTATCCCCGAGGCAGCGATGCCGGTTCTGGGGGGACATCTCGGCCGTATTTTGCGAGATATCGCGTCTAGGCGGTGGCGCGGCACTCTTCAGGACATGCGAGAAATCAGGTCTGAGTTGAGGCGTCTATCGTCTGGTATGCCTGATACTGAAAAGAACACACTTCGAAAGTCCGACGTTGAGCGTTTGAAGAGCGCCATCACTCAAGACATGGCGTATATGCTTGACAGAAATGCGGAGCACTATGCCGGTATCCAAGAACACGGAACGGCGGCGAGTGTGCAAAGGGCGGCCAATCTATTCCGGCGCGCGGACCGCTTTAACGCTGTTGCGGTCAAGAGGCTTGAAAACATCGAATCTTTGTTCGGCGCAACTAGCCCAGAACAACTATACCGCAACATTTGGCAGGCATCCCAAGTCAAGGGCGGAAACCTCGCGAAAATACATACATTATCCCGGACACTCCGGGCGGATGAGCGCGGTGAACTGGCATCAGGTATTCTGCATCAAATGGGGCTTCCTGTCGCTTCTGCGCGTGGTCTTCCAGGAGAAGTAAATTTCTCTGTCAACACATGGTTGACCAACTGGAACAAGATTACTCCACAAGCAAAGCGCGCCCTGTTCGGGACCGAACACGCGGCGGCGTTAGATGAGCTTGCCCGCGTCATTTCCCGGCTAAGCAATGTCGAGGCATTGGCCAACACGTCACGAAGTGGAACGAATACGCTCAATGTGTCGGGGGCGATCGGAGCTGCCGCGTCAGTCGCTTCAGGGCAGACGGCGGCAGCTCTGGGCATTGCTGGATCAGGGTTCGGGGCCGCACTCCTTCTGTCGCGCCCCTCTTACACTAAATGGGCGGTGCAGTACGCAAAACTCCGCGCTGCGGCGCAGTCTGGTAGCCGGGCGGCAATTGCCCCCTTGCATCGGCAGATCAGGATTCTAGCAGGGATGGCTAAGGCTGAGCCGGCGCTTCTGCCCATTGCTGCGCAGATTTTGGAAGAGAACGGCTTGTCGGACGCCTTGCCATCAGAATCCATGGACTTCATTCGTGGTGGAGAAGAAGGCGATACCTTGGCGGATGACTTGCCGGGCGTCCCGAATGGTCTTGGAAACGAAATTGGCCCGTCTAGCTCTGAGGCTAAGGCTCTTATTGAAAAACGCAAAAAGGAAGTCGCGGACCGCTCTTTCCTACACTATGACGGCACGCAAATAATCCCGAACAACTGGCAAGACTTTGGAAGCATGGCTCTTGAAGGTCTTCGCAGGGCGGGTGAGGTCAGTTTGGCATTCGGGCCTATGGGCGAAGCCCTGAATGCGCCGTTGCAGGGGGTGGGAGCCGCTGTCAGATACTCGCGGCTGAAGCCTTCTGGTCCCACGTTGGAACAGGCGAAAGCGCGCGTTGATCGTCTCGCTAAGGATGTTCAGGCTTATCGACTAGAGCAGCCCCCGGCCGGCCCCGCAGTTGCTCCTGCCACAATCGATGATCTATTGTCGTATGGTGATGTTCTAGAGGCGGCCCTTAAAGCCAAGAAAGACAGCCTCGCGGGCACAAGTCCTAAAACATCCGTGCCGAGCGTTGACGGCATCACTCCGCGCATTGATCGGCAAGCCGCGATAGGCGTCGTCAAAAACAATCCGTATGTTCAGGCTATTCCAGGCCGCAGAGGCTTTCCCTCAAAGAAGGAGCAGCTTCGTCTTATAAACAAGTACTTCGATGAGGGTGGCAAGCTTGACCCGCCTGGCCCATGGGGGCGGAACATTCGCGACGATGCGCGGAGCGCTATTTCGAAGGCGGCCAACCCGCCACCGCCAGCGTCAAGAATCGGGCCAACGCACAATAGGCCGGGTACTCCTGACATCTTGAATAATCTCAAGAGCGCACGCGCCGAGCTAAAGCAGACAAAAGAGGACATCCAATCCCTTCAGGCTGCTTTGAGTGAGTCTAAAGATGCAAATCTATTGAATGACCTCAGGGCGTCTCTCGAAGCAGCTCAGTTGAAATATGACCGCCTGTGGGAGAGCTACGGTCGCGCTGTTTCGCGCCAGCCGAATGAACTAGGTCCTCTGCCTGAGAGACCTCCGCCCAAGATTTATAGAAAGCCCGAATAGCATCTTCGTCCAGAGCCGTTGTCAGTTCTTCTCCGATAAGGCGTCCCTCGGAGAACGCAGCGCATATTGCCCATCCTGGCGCGCGTCTTTTGTTCACCTCTAGTATGCCCAGGCGTTCACGCAGTCTGTGATCAATCCCGGCAAATAGAGACTTGACCCATAGCGGGCCGTTCTCTTCCCTCGCCATGTAAATTTCCGCCCAATCCTTGGCCATGCGCAAAATTGTGGCCCTTACGTCTGCTTCAGGCATTGGACGGCCCTCCCCTGATCGGAAACCAGATACAAGGGTTACATCGCAAATATGGCCGATTCAATCGCCGTTTTTCCCCCAGGCACGCAACTCCGCCACAAGGACACAGACGAACCCCTTTCCGGCGGGCGGATCGAATTTTTCGACGCCGGGACCACAACGCCTAAGACAGTCTATGCCGATCAACACCTTACCACATCTCTAGGGACCTTCGTTACCTGCGATGCCATGGGCCGCCCAACCTCTGACGGCTCTTCCCCAACATCGATTTACGTCGGGACGGCCTCCTATAAAGTCCTGATCAAGGATTCCGGCCTCGTCACGATCGAAACCAAGGACAATCTCAAAGGGGCCTATGAGACGTTTTCTCCAGGCTCTCTGACGGTCGTGGCCACCACGCCAGTCGTTACAAAATCCCTCAATTATACCGTGGTCTCCGGTGATCAATCCACGGTGTTTGTCGGTAATTGCTCCGGCGGGGATGTGGCCTTTACCTTGCCTTCGGCTTCGGCAGTCGGGACAGGTTGGTTTGTCACCGTGCAGCACGCCGGATCAGCCAACCAATGCACGTTTGAGACGATAAGTTTACAGACTATCTCAGAGGGCTCGAAAAACTTCGGGACATCCTACGTGCTCGCCCATAACGGCGAGGAGGCGCGGATCGTTTCGGACGGAAGCAACTGGCGCATCGTCAACCATACCGCGCCGATTACGAAAACTGCCCAAGGCGTGATCACGATCGTCTCGCGGACGAATACACCGCCTGGGTCTCCACAGCAGGGCGATCAGCATATTGTCACGACCGGGCCAACCGGCGCTTGGGCCTCGTTTGCCGTTGGTGATATCGCCAAGCAGGTCGGTGACGGATGGATAAATTTCACGCCTCCATCCAACGGCGGATGGCTCGCATGGGTGCAGGCGGAGAATCTCCAATACCGCTATTCTGGAACCGCATGGGTTTCAGAGACAGCGACAACCGCTGTGGCTGGGGTTGTGCGCTTGGCTGATACCACGGCCATGGAAGGCCAGACCGCCGGCCGTGGTGTGACCGCCGACGTGCAGCATAGACATCCTCTGCACCCCAAGGCGTGGATTTCGTTCAACGGGACGGGGACGATTGCAATCCTGGCAGACATCGGCTTCGCCTCAATCAGTGACGGGGGCGTTGGCATCTACACCGCCACGATGGACCAAGCGATGTCCTCAGTGAATTATGCGGTGGCCTTTGGCGCGGCGGGTCCGACAAGCGGCAGTGTCGGCGTGGCTGGCGGCAACTCAGCCCCGACGGCCACAGTGCTTAATGTCCGAACCTTCGGCTACAACAGCGGCACTCTTGACGATTGCGCCTATGTTTCGGCAACCGTTCTCGGGGACTGGTAGTGAAACGCGTTGTCGCAACGAACGCGGATGGTTCGGTTACGGTTATCGTTCCGTCGCCGCGCTGTGTTGATGTGCTGATGACCGGCGGCGCTGTGGTTGACCGGGCGTCCGCTATCAATCTTCTTCTTTCATCTGGCTCATGGCAGAGCGATTTGACGCCCGTGACAAGGCGGAGGCTCGCTGAAACATGGGTCGAAGGACTCATCACGGGCGGCTTGTCGGAAGACGAGGCCGTGGCACTGATTGGGGAATATTCAAGGGCGCCGGGGATGACGGCCTTAGAAGTGATCGAAGCGCACGATCTCCCGGAGAGGACCTATCGGAATTCCTGGCGTAGGTCGCGAAACGGCGGCCCGGTCTACATTGATGAGGAACACGCAGCATGGGGGCTCTATGAGCAAAAGAATCGCGCCGGAGCGGCGGTACTACGCGGTGAGCACAGAGAGCGGCTTGCATCTTGTCCTGTCGAGCACGCCTCCTGACCAGGGTGTTGAGCTGAGCCACGATGATGCGGATGCTTTAGCGGATCAGCTTAATTCCAGGCCAGCACCAATAGCACAGGCGCCTAGTGCGGCGGGTCACTTCGAAGAGTTGGCAGAAATCAGGGCTGAGATCGCGGCGCTTAAGACTGTGCAGGCCGAGCATACGCAGAACTTCGTCGCCATAAAGGAGGGCTGATGCACCTTTCAGAGAATGGCAACAGACTGATAAAATCCTTTGAGGGCTACCACACCAGGCAACCGGACGGATCATGCAAGGCGTACAGATGTCCCGCTGGCGTGTGGACGTGCGGTTGGGGAGCTACAGACGGTGTTGGCCCGCACACGCACTGGACGGAGGCCGAAGCCGAAGAACGCTTGGTGAAGGAACTCGAAAAGTTCGAAAAGGCCGTTCTTCAGCATGTCAGAGTGCCTCTCAATCAGAACCAGTTCGATGCCCTCGTTTCCTTCGCATACAATTGCGGCGAGGGCGCGTTACAGCGCTCCAAACTCCTGAAAAAGATCAACGCCGGGGACAATGGCGGGGCGGCGCGCGAATTCCACAGGTGGAGCCGTGGCGGGGGCCGGGTTTTGAATGGCCTCGTCGCGCGGCGCGCTAGGGAAAGCGCACTTTTCATGAAGCCCGTCGAAGCTCCCTTGGAGCCAATCATGCCGCAAGCCGTCTCTGCGTCGATTGAGAAGCCATCCCGTCCGGCCGTGGCTGTCGCGACGGGTGCGGCGGTAGCGGCGGCGCCTGCCCTGTCTCCGGCACTGCCGCCGCTACCTGTCCCTGACGTGCCGGCCGTTGTCACAGAAAGCGTGAAGAACATCGAAGCCTGGACGGGCATGGGGGATCAGCTATGGCAGATTTGGGTTTACGCAGCAAAGTCGCCGCTGTTGTGTCTCGCGCTCGGGATCTCGGTTCTCGCGGTCTGGCTTGGGCCAAGGCTCATAGCGGGCCGGTCATGAGCTGGTTGCTGATTTCCAAAACCGGCCGCCTTGCCATGACGGCGCTGCTGGCCGCGATCGCCTGGTTCGGATGGCTCGCCAATCATGACAGAAAGGTCAAGTCTCGCGTTGTCGCTCAGATCGAGGAGAAGAACAATGCGAATGCCGCCAAAGCTGAAGCCGCTCGCCGCTCTGTTGCTGATGTGCCCGTTAGCAGCCTGTTCGACGGCTATCGGCGGGACTGATTCTAGCTGCAAGTCCTTCCGTCCTCTGTCGTGGTCGAAGAAGGACACGCATCAGACCCAGCGTGAAGTCGTCGGTCACAACAAGGCATGGGACGCGATCTGCAAATGAGCAATAAAACCCTTCTCGACCTACTGATGGGAGAGGAGGCCCCCGGCGGATGGCGCTTGGTCAATGACGAGTACGGCAGCGGGCGCATGTCCATGCTTCCTCTCGGCACCTATGAGAGGGGAACGTACCCCGGTGGAGCGTCTCAGAAGCGCATGGGCGTTGCTATGCCTGCGATGATCTCAGAGCCCTACAACGCACTCATGAGGCAGGGCGCGCAGACGGGGTATGATGACGGGCAGTTCCGGTTTCCAGACCCGAGAGACGAGCAAAATTCCAGAGACTCGGAAACTCTCGTGTGGTCACTGTTTGGAGGGAATGCGGTCAAGGGGGCGATGGCAAAGTCTCCAGCGGTGAGGAACGGGCTGGCGCATGAGCCCATGACAGCGGATGTGGAGGTTAGAAACGCCGCTAGGAATATGCAACGATCCTCAACGCAACCAACGGAGCCCTATTACGCTACCCCGCCCGAGACCCCTCTGCCCATGGACCACGCATCAAGATTGCGTCGCGCGAAGGACTTGGGCTTCGATACTGAAAAGATAATATATCATGGGAGCGGAACAACGTCCGTGCCGTTCGATAAATTCGATCCGTCCTTCTTTGGTCAAAGGGATAGCTTTTGGGGCCCCGGAATTCATGCAGGGGACGAAGCAACGGCACAGACGTACACGTTCAACCCGGATCTGACAGGTCCGCTTGGACCAAACCAATATGGACACTACCGCGCACTCTATAGCCGTGCAAACAGGCCGTTCGATTTCGAGAGGAACTGGCCTGATAACATCAAAGAGATTTTCCCGGAATATGATTCAAGCGCCGGGATGGCAGTAAAGGCCACGCAGGGAAGTGCTTTTGTGGAGGCCCTGAAGAGCAATGGATACGATCACATCCGATCCTCTGACGGTAACCACAATGTCTATCTTAACCCGGAGCAATTACGGGATGTAAACGCCGTCTTTGATCCTGCCCGCGCCGGGGAGTCTGGATTGCTTCTTAGCGACACTGGCAAGCCCTCACTTCTTGGTTCTGCCCTAGCAGCAGAACAAGCGCCCCAAGACGACATTCCAGATTGGCTTCTTCAGTACCTCTATTGATTTCAAGTACCCCGCGTCCAGTTTCCTCCCCTCTAACCCTGGACGAAAGCCCCATGAATGCCACAACGCAAGCTTTTCCCGCCCCTTCCGGACTTCGTGCCGCACGATCACAGATCCCTCGCATGGCGGGTGACGCGGATCGAGGAAACGCTGGAAGAACACCTCCCCCAATCGAAAAAAGATTCACCCCTCCCATTCATCCTGATGGTGCTCACATGGGGGCTCGGAATCCTTGGCCTCGTGTCCCCGGCCTTCGTCGCTCAGGTTATCAGAGCGCTGTTGCACTAGGCCGGTCGCCTGCCGCCTGGGGTGTCACAGCTCTTGTGGTGACGGTTTCCGTCCTGGGGGTTGCGATGCACCTTGCGGGACAGATCACAGGACCCGTGGTCGTGCATCTTGTGTGGCCGGTGTAGGGGGGCGCCAGCCACGGGCCGGGCCTTTTCTACAATCCTAATGCTGCTTTCAAAACCGCGTCGATGCGGTCTGCCATCGTGGCTTGTATCTCGTCTTGAACCTCCACGTCCACGTTGTCCCATTGGTGCCGCAAACCTTTGCGGTTGGTGATCTCGTCAATCACCTCGGAAACGATTTTAACGGCCACAGAGGATGCCATTTTGCTCGGCCTTTCCTTCAATCTGTTCTGCGGTTGCCTATCGCGGCAATGGCGCCGCAAATCATGGCGAGCCACAGCGTCGATAAGAACCAGTGCTCAGCCATCCAATTTAACGTATCGACCATTTAGTTAGTGGCCTTTCCTTCACTTTTCCAAATTCCACTTCACGCTCCCGTAGACAGCTTCTATATCAAAGTTGCCAAGCGGGTTACTTCCGTCCATTCCGCCAAGCTCGCTAAGCTCAAACGACAGCCACTCTTTCACTTGCTCAATCGTTGCTGCGCACGGCAGCTCCATGGCGAACGCGACGGCGATGCGGTCGCCTTCTTTGACCAGTGTCATAGCTGCTCAATCTTCCTGATCAGGCCCATGAGAGCCTTGATGTCCTGCTTCAATTCTAGCGGCGCTTCGACTTTTGAGGCTTTGAAGCACTCCATAAGAACGACAAGCGCGCGTTTGGCGCGGTCAATCTCGCCAATCTCAATCACCGTTTCCATGACGCGGCGGCCTTTCATGTTGGTTGGCAAGGGTGGCAGGAATCGAACCTGCATCTTCGGTTTTGGAGACCGACGCTCTACCGTTGAGCTACACCGATATGCGGCCTCTATGCTGAGAGTTGCAATAGTATCGCGTGGGCTAAGGTTTCGGCCTCAAATTCAGTGATGTCCAGCGTCTCGTATGCACCGCGTCCGTCAGGATCATTGATGCGCTCGATACGGACAAGAACGCGTGCCCGGCCCTCATCTCGCACCACAGTTACCTTGCTCGTTTTTCGATCCGACATGATCGGCCTTTTCTTCACTAAGCTGCTATCGACGTTTCGTCGTCAAATTCTTCATACCTATGCCGAATGAAAACCTCGCCCGGTTCAGCATCGACATAGGGCCTGATCCAGTCTGCGAATTTCGAGATTTCTCCGTGTTGCCGTAGGCATGATGACCCTGGCTTATCTCTTGCACAGCATTTTTAGAATGCGGTTGTGGTTATCGATCATCAATTGCACTTCTTCAGTATTTCCGTCCGCCGGGGATACGCGTTGTAGAACGTATTGTCCATCGTGTCTGCGCTCTTCGCAGAATGATGAGCTTGCGTCGTTCCGGCCAGTAACATAAAAAATAATTACCAACGAACCTATAAGAGCCAACGCGCCTCTTGCGGCAATTTCAGGCTATCAACAGACTGGCCAACCTCAAGATCGGGGAGCGCCAAAATCTCGCTGGCGGGCGTCGCGATGAGGTATCGCCACACGCCGACAACGTATGGGTCTGTATCGAATAGTCTGACACGGCGAGGCGCGTAAAATGTTGAATACCCTGCCGAGCCAGCGAACGGCTCAATGACGTGATCGAAACGCGGAGCGCCGTAGCGTTTCGCGTCCCTCCACTTCGATCCGTAGTATGGCCACAGCGGTTTCAATGTCCGGCCTTTCATGCGTTTTCTGGGGTGGTGGCTCCTCGTGCTCGTGGGTGCGCCGACCGTACCGTCCTACCACTGCACGGCGTCATCGGCTCGTCCTCGCTCGCGTGGGCGCACCTCCACCGCGCGACCGACGCAGTGCTCGGTCTCCACGCCCACCATTTTTCGAAGTGTGGGTGCACTGGAATTCCTGATAACTGCAAAACCAGCGACGCAGAATTTTACGGCGACGCGCAACCAAATCGGCTCGTCCTCGCTCGCGTGGGCGCACCTCCCGCCGATACCGGATTTAGGCGAGGATAGTCGGCTCGTCCTCGCTCGCGTGGGCGCACCTCTTGCGAGGAACGCGTTGGCGGCGTTCGCGATTTGCGGTGCGTCCTATGTCCACCAATCTCCGGGCCAGTTGTCGGGCGCATGTGGAGACCGGTGGACATGGCCCTACCAGCCCGGCGATCCCCGGACCTTCGGATCGCGCCCACGCGCGTGAGGAAGAGGCGGGGTTTCAACCCCGCGCCGTCCTGGGGCGGATTGCTCCGCCTCAGTGTTTCCGGGGCGACGCGCGCTCGTGCGTGCGTTCCTGACCACGGGACTACTCCCGCTCAGACCCCCAGGGACCGGCCCGCCCCTGTGATTCTTGATTGGTGCGTTCCGGCCGGCTCCCCGGAGGGGAGCCGGAACGCACGCTAGTGCACGTTTCAGGATCACCCGCGCCGCATTCAGTTTGCGAGGGGCCTTGAGATTGAAATAGGGGCCCGGCCTCGTGCAGACGTGCGTCGCGTCCGTCAATTCCTTGAAATGCAGGCCGCCGCACCAGAAACATTCCTGAGTCGTGTTTGTGGAGGGAACAACGATGAGGGTCGCGCCTTCGCGCTGGGCCTTGTAGGTGAGCATCTGCCGCAAGAGATAAGGCGCGGTGTCAAGTACCTCGCGGTTACGCCGCGTCTTCACGAACTCTGGCAAGGTCTCGCCGGGCCGCTCGGCGTCCATCAGACCTTTGACGGCGATGTCCTCGATGGCGATGGTGCCAAAATTTTTGACGAGGCGCGCCGAGAGCTTGTCGAGGCTGTTGCGGCGGCGGTTGGCGATCTTGCGCTGCACGGCCTGTAGGTGGCGCCGCGCCTTCAAGCGCTGCTTCGAGCCCTTGGCCTTGCGCGACACGCTGCGCTGGGTGCGGGCGAGGTCTTGCGCCAACGCCTCGCCATGTCGCGGGTTCGGCACGATCTCTCCCGAGGACAAATGCGCGAGAACGCTCGTCCCCCAGTCCGCGCCGATGGCGCCCTTGCCGAGGCCGTTGCGATTTTCGCGCACCGGAGCAGGGACCTGAAAGCCGACGTACCAGATCAGTCCTTCGCGCTTGAACCAGACGTTTTTGATCCACACGCCCATCTCGCCGGTTTTTTCGTGTGGTGTTTCCGGAAGCGGCCGATCGAGATTGATGCGCAGCTTACCCGGCATGCCAGCGAACCAAAGTCCGCCGTCTTTGAAAGTGATCTGCGCGAACGCATCAAACGCAAAGCCATCGAAGTGCTCGCGGCCCTTGAATTTTGGAAAGCCGCTACTCGCCCCGGCGCCTTCCTTGGCCCGGCGGAAAAACGCCTTATAAGCGCGGTCGAGGCGTTTGAGGGTTCCGCGCTGAATGCGCCGCTGCACCAGGGCGAAGGCCGGGTCGTCGGCGCGGATTTGTGTCAGCGAGCGCGACTGATCAACCTCGCTGATCGACTTCCCGGTCTTTCGATAGCATTCGATCCGCTCACAAAGTGCGGCGTTGTAAAGCTGGCGCTGCTGCTCGAGGATGCGCTCCAGCGCCCGGTGCTGGCGCTTCTCGGGGTTGAGGCGGTATTTGTAGGTGAGAAGCATGGTCATGGTTTGCCCACCGGCCCGTTGTGGGCGATCTTGCGCGCGCGGTCGATGCTCGCGGCCAGCCTGCGCTTTAACTCCGCGATCTGACGGGCCTGGCGATCGATGGTGAAAGCCTGCTCGGAGACGGTCCGGCGCAGCCGCGCATGTTCAGCGGCGAACTGTGCCGCTGACGCCCGCGGGCCCTTATGCCGGCTCGAACAATCCGAGGCCGGCCCGGAGCGGGCGCTGGTGTCGGAACCAGCGGTGCCGCCCTCCCTCTGCTCCGGGCCGGCAGCCGCGCGTGGGCGCAGCATTCTCTGAGCGCTACAGTCCGGCATGCGCTCTTCGAACTCGGCTTCGGACTGCTGGACGGACTTACGTAGGGCGACGATACGCATGCGGGCGCTCCTTGGGACCGGTTGCGGTGTGGAACGGAAACGCCGCCGTGCCGTTGAGCCGGGCCCAGGCGGGCACCGGTGAGAAGTGCCGGCAGAGACTGGTCGGCGACGTCGTACCGCCGCGCAGGCACCAATCGCGCTTGCCGTCGCGCAGGAAATATTCGGCGCACCAGACGCAAGCCTTGTCGTCGTTGCCGTAGACGAGGCCGAAGAGGCAGCGGCGGAGACGGAGTGAGATCAGTTTCATGCGAGGGATGCCTCCCGCACGGTTTTGGCAGCGGCGCGTGGCCACTCGCGCACGCGCAAGTCTTCGGGCCATTCGGCCATGTCCGCTGTCGCCAAGAAGTCTATCAAGGTGCTGCCAGTCCTTAGCGTCTGCGTTGCGAAAAGCGTGCGTTATGGCCTCAAGCTCTGCGATGTGCTTGCGAAGCGGTTCTGTGTCCGCCGAAGCTGCTTTTAGAATTTCTCCGATCACGATCCCCTCCTTTTCCTTTACAGCCTAGTTTCTAGTTGAATACGCACGCCGCGATGCCTCCACGCGTCGTCATCATCTTTACTTATGCATCCAAGCTCAAGAAGTCCGCCGTTGCAAATCGCCTCCGCAATATCCTCATCATCTACTTGGTGCTCATAGAGTGCCGCGTGCCAGCCACAACTGTTGCAACCGCCTTCGCCATCCCAGCGACGCTCTAACTCTGCGCGCGCTTCGGCAATTTTCGCGGCGCTGACCTTGTTCATGACGCTCTCCTTTTCGCTATGCCGCTAATGCAGATGGAAAGTGCTTGTGCTCAACACCGTCGATCAAACATCCGTTCTGCTTCGGTCGCAGTCCGCCCCACTGCTTATGATGAAATGCAATGCCATTTGCGGCACACTGATCGCGCATCGAACGCACCCATGCCGGGTCCGTGAAACGATGGTTAGGCCCGCTCTCACCCCCAGTAATGATCCAATCCGGGCGCGCGTCTCCGATGTTGATTGGACCAAGCAACGGCTCAGCCGATACGCCATGCCATGCCGCCTGCGTCCGCTCTAGCTTCGGATAATCGCGGTCCCATGTTGTCTGATTTTCCAACGTCGAAATGATGCCGACGTGCGAGAACGGCCAATCGGGCGGCAACATCTTCACCGCGTTCCCGATCCGCTTTGTGACTAGCATCCAACGCAGGTTTGGAGTTTCGCGGATCAACTGCCACAGATCGGTGCGCCATTCGTCAGGAACCTCGTTGTCAAACACGTCTGCGAGTGAAGCGCAGAACACGCGCGGACGGTAGCCCGTCTGCTCTGCCTTCTTGTTCCAGCGTTTCGGATCACCCCACGTCTTGGTGCGGCGACGCGGAACACCGGCCCCCCATCCATCAACCCACCCGCGCCTCTCATTGTCACGGGCGGCATAGCAATGATCGCAGGCCGGAGATATTTTTGTGCACCCGATCCACGGGTTGAACGTTGCATCCGCCCACGAAATCGCTGTTTCTTCGGCCACGCGCCTGCCCTCCATTCCTATTTGTGGGATTTTCCCACATTTCGCTTCTGCATCGGCTTCCGCCCTGGGGCTCTGCCGCTCGATCCGTATAGCCGCCGCGCATGATTGATCGTCATGCCCTTTGGCAAATCCTCTGCCGCCGCAATGTCTGACACGTACCGCTTTGCAAACCAGACCTTGCGGCCCGCTTCCTCGATCTCGGGCGGAAACTCAGCCTTGCGGCGACCGACCGTCCTAAATTCTTCTGGCACTCGCGCGCGGCGTTTATACCGGATCGACTGCATGGCGAACTCTATCATTATTCGCCGATCTTGGGGATTATCCGTGCGCCGCCCGGTGCGACTTTCCACAATGACGGAATGCGAGGCGACTATCTCGGCCACCATGTCACCCAACTGTGCCCCGCCCTCATCAGGTAGTAACGCCAGCATCTTGACGTAGACCGCAACACCTTTGCCTTTGGCGGGCGGTTCGGCGTGCTGATGCACAATCCATTCGCCCGTGACCTCTTTCGAGGAATAGCTTTCCGTTGCGCCCGCCTTGCGGTTTAGAACGTCTTGCTCGCCCTCCGGGCAACCACGCACAGCTCGAAGGAAGCTGAGATGGGCGGCATAGTGTGGCGCTTTTGCATTCATAAATTAATGGATACCTTATCCCCGGTATTTGTCAAATGAATAGTTGACACCCTGGGGAAAAGGTTTATGTTGGGGAGCATGGAAGCCGGGACAACAAACCGGCGCACGAGCAACCTGAAAGGCCACTTTGAATTTAGCTTCGAGGCTTGGTTGACAACAGTCGTTAAAATACCTCGTGCCAGCACCTGCCAAGAAGGTGATCTGGCCCTCAGTCCGGGAGCGCAGCAGGGGTGCGCGGGTCATCGCCAGTACCGGACGGGCGGCTACTCGGTTTCTCGATGGGGCAGCGGTGACGCTGTGAGGTCGGTTTCTGGGTTCACCGTTACCCGCAACTTTTTCAACTCTAGCGAAAAGGCCGGTCATGCGCACCGAAACTCTAGATCACGTCCGCCATATCATGTGCCAAGATAACGCCTGTGAACAAATCGTGCCTAGCGATCTGCGTGAGTTGGTGGGCGAGATTGACCGGCTGCGCACCGTTTTTCGTGTCAACATTCTCCGGCTCGCACCAGAGACGACACATGCCGAAATTGACGCAATACTGAACTCAACCACATAAGGCCACGCAGATGAAGATCAACCGCAAAGCTCAAATCGCCCGCGTGATAGCGGCGCAAGGACCTATCGCGCGCCGATGCCGCTGATCAGGTCAACACGCGCATTTATGAGGCGTTGCAATACCTAAAACGTCGTGGAGCATAGCCAATGCAGTGGAATGACGAGAAAGACGGAGTTTTCGCTTGCCGCCATAACGGCAAGGTGGCTGCGCGCGTGGTCAAGGAATTGAAGCATTGGGAATGGGCGTCGTACAAAGGCGGCTGGACGCACGACACAGGAAAAGAAGCATCGTTCGCCGCCGCCTGCAAAGCCGCCGAATCTAGCATCCTGTCAATTCAAAACTAAAGGCCGCTCAACAATGTTTGAGATACAGACCAGATCAAAGGGCAAGTGGAAGCGCTATTATGGAGTTGGGTGCGGCGTAGAGCGCGAAGCTCGGCGCGAGTGGGCGCATGTTGGCGAGAGATTCAAAACGCCTGCACGCCTCGTGAAAACTGACGGCACTGGCCGCGTCGTGATCCTCGCCACAAATGCCAAGGCAACAGCGCCAAAGCGCAAACAGTAGGAAACGCCAGTTTTCAGAGCTACCAGTGCCGGGGTAGACGCGAAAGCCAGGAGCCCGCAAGGGCCACCCGCCAAGCAGAGAACCGGACCATAGCCGAGCGGTGCAGATCGGTGGCAAAACTCTCAAAGCCGACGAAGGGTGACAGGGCGGAAAGACGCCCACCAAATTTCAAACTGAAAGGCCCGCAAAATGCCGGACAATCTTCTGAGCTTTCTTGGCCTCGTTAGAGACAATAGCTATCAGTTTGACGACGTGCCGAAAGCGCGAGCAAACGATCTGCGGCGCGCACTCAGTAATAACCTTGTTCGGGTAGGCTTCGGCGGCCTGATTGAATTGACGCAATCAGGCCGCGACGAACTCGCGATATCAACCCGCTTCAACAACTAAAGGCCCCGACGTGCCAGGACCAGTCAGCGATAGCCACAAAGGTACGCCGGACCACGCACCCTACGTGCCGTCGTACTGCTACCCGAACAATGCTCCGAAGATGTGCCCGTGCGGCCATCACGAGGGCTATCACGACGCCAAGGGCCAGTGTCTCCACGCCCACCATTTTTCGAAGTGTGGGTGCACTGGAATTCCTGATAACTGCAAAACCAGCGACGCAGAATTTTACGGCGACGCGCAACCAACCAGATAAGGCCCCGAACAATGGAAGCGCGCTCTATAATGCTGCCGTGCGATCACCACGGGAACCCGATCAGCTATATTGTCGGGCGTAACGGCGTCACGAAAATCCAAAACGAGGTGCAGAATTTTGGCGACCACGGGCTTTCAATGATGCACGTCTTTGAAGGCACCAAGCTGGTGCTTAGCGCGCCTCTCAAAGAGTGCGCGTTTGTCGAGTGGAACTGAACACAAGGAACCCCCCGTCATGGAAGTCACGCCGGAAGAGCGAAAATTCATTCGAAGCGCTTTGGGCCTCGACAATCCAGACGCTCGCGGCACTGGTTATCGCAACAGGTACTTTGCTGGCGCCGACGATGTTCCGATCGGGGATGCGCTCGTAAAGAAGGCGCTCGCGATCCGACTAGATGGCGATGGGTTTGACGGATTGCCACTATTCAAGATCACAACTGCTGGCTTCCGCGCAGTCGCTAAAAAAGGCGAGACAATGGACCGCGAAGAGACTGTGGACATGCACCGATGGGATCAGCGCGCCTTCCGTGGCACATAACACAGGAAGCCCCAGTTATGGCAGATAGCTACAATGATAGACGGGCATCCGAAATTGTAGCGTCGCGGCGGGGGGCGATTATTTCAGTACATGATCTCAGAGCCGCGCTGAGTGCTGCGACGAAGTCCGGCGCACGATGAGTATGCCTTCGCTCAGCCGAAAGATATTTGGGTTAGTCAATCAATGATTTGCTATCGGTTCGCAAATGTGCGAACTGAGTCTTGTCACTGAGTTCCCACACCGGGCCACGGTTGTCGGGAACGGGGCCGGAGACGTTAGCGCGTCTACCGGCCCTTCGTTTTTGAAGCGCAAGCGCCTATCAGAGCGCAGCCGATTCGTCGAGTCTCAGTACTCTGACGATTTATATCACAACAAGTGCGGCACAACTAAACGTCGTTCACCCCATGCATTTCTGTTGGGTACGGGAAATATAACATCGCCCTATCTCAGGTCATCGACGAAACTAACGCCGCGGCTTGCCTCGGACATGCAGCGTGCCATCACCGTTTCCAATCGTCATCCCTCTCATCAACCCATTCCATCCAACGGCATAGTCCAACGCCGGAATAAAATCCAAGGACGAAAACACCGATGATTAGCGTGGCCATTTGCTCCCCCGCTTCATGGATCTGGAAATGACGTGCTTCGTAGCGGTGCTCCGCTGCTTTCCGGCCTGGCTATGATCCTCAGCATCCTTCTCCGGCTTGCACCAGTCGCAGGTGATGGCGAGGTTGGTCCAGTCGTTCGAGCCGCCGTTTTCAAGCGCAATGATGTGCTCGACAATCCAATCATCTCCGGCCCGAAGCTTCCTCTTGCAGCGGTGGCAGCACCCGCCCCGCTCCAGAAAAAGCTTCGCCGCCTTCTGGTCTGTGAGGCGTTCTCTCGGGTCATGGTGCCAGGGGGAGCGGGTCACGCTGCTTTCTCCGCTTCCTTCAAGAGCTGGTCCGGGTCGAAACCAATCGACCTAATAAACTCGTCCGCCTTGTCGTAAACCGCGCACGCTTCTTTGTGGCTCATGTCTTTGAAGTTGGTCGTGAGAGGAGCCGCAACGCGAAGCTCGTCTCCTTGCGCCCATGCCCAACAGTATCGATTGAGCATCACGGCCGTAACCATCGGCAGGAGACGCGCGAAGTCTGAGGCTTCCTCATCGTTCAGAACGTAAAAGCTCTTTACCGATCTGTGCCCGCTCTTGACCAAGACATAGGCGCGCAAGTGCTCTTCGTTGTCGGGTTGAAAGCCGTGCGCCTCTGGCCATTGGTTAAAGAGCGCCCGGATCACTCCGAAGAAGCGCTTGTGTTGGTCAAGGGAGCGGGGCTTTTCGGTCATCTATTCGCGCTCCCAAACCGGGCACTCAGGCGTGATGTTTTCAGTCTCTCCGCGCAGTTGCTTTTCTGTCCCAAGGCTGCGCCACATGTCGGACTGCTTGTGCAGATGCCACCGTTCCCAAATGGCGATGTTCTCAGACACGGGGCGTGCGCACGAATACGTGCCAGCCCTGTTGGGGCCACGTCGAAAAGTGCATGTCCAGCATGGCCAAGGCTTCATTCGGGCTTGCCCTTCTTCTTAGGTTCTTCTTCCGGCGCGTTCATGATATGGTTGAGGCGCACGCCGTAGTGCTTGCGGAGCAAAGTCTGTTCGTCGCTCGCGAGCTTGTCCGCTAGGCGCTTGGCCTTGACCTTTTCACCCCATTCAATGAGGTCCGTCGCGTCTTTGCATGTGTCGATTTCTTTCTTAAGCTTCACAAGCTCTGTGCTCTCCTGCACACCCTTGGTGATGTCAACGGGCTTGGCCGCTTCGCCGTCGTCGTCAGCTTCATCCGTCGCGAGACCAAGAGCAGCAAGCAGGGAGTAGCGCCGGCCGTATGTGATGGCTGATCCCATTGCCTGAGCATCCATACGGGTAAGAGGTATCTCGACCTCAGTCGTTTCATGTTCGCCGGACTCTGCATGTATGATCTGTGTGAACACAGGGACAATTCTGCCCTTCGAGCCGCCGCCTTCATCCAAGATGCGTGAGGACAGTTGTCCTTGGCGAAGGCGTAAGCCTTGCTCATGCAGGTGCGGCCGGACCGTCTCTATAATCGTCTTGAGAGAGGCGTACTTAAGGGCCTTCCCGCCGCGCTTGAAAGCCTCGTTGTCCTTGTCGGTCGTGATCCACGCAGGCAGCCTCATCACGGCGGCCATAAGAGCGGCGTGAAGATGAGCCGGGTGAGGCGCGCCAGT
>FRDC01001438.1_pt1 | contig 39435 bp, 48 predicted proteins | sample 1106171 | NCBI WGS metagenome assembly FRDC01 (sample SAMEA3930566, study PRJEB13176) | freshwater metagenome | biome: Drinking water system; feature: drinking water; material: water | place: Singapore | collected 2014-12-20 | reverse complement strand
TCAACTCGACCCACGGCGCCCGCAAGGGTCTGGCGGATACGGCGCTTAAAACCGCCAACTCCGGTTATCTCACGCGTCGTCTGGTCGACGTCGCGCAGGACGCCATCATCACCGAGGAAGACTGCAAGACTAAGAAGAGCATCACGGCCCAGCCGGTCGTTGAGGGCGGCGATATCATCGTGGGCCTGGCCGAGCGTATTCTTGGCCGTACGGCAGCGCACGATATCGTCGATCCGCTGACAGGTGAGGTTATCGTCAAGGAAGGCACGATTATCGACGAGATCCGCGCCGAGCAGACGGAAACGGCAGGTGTCGATCACGTCCTCATCCGTTCGGTCCTGACCTGCGACAGCCAGATCGGCGTTTGCGGCAAGTGCTATGGACGCGACCTGGCCCGCGGTACGCCGGTTAACATCGGCGAGGCCGTCGGCGTCATGGCGGCGCAGTCGATCGGCGAACCTGGTACGCAGCTTACCATGCGTACCTTCCACATCGGCGGCGCAGCCCAGCGTGGCGCAGCGCAGTCGTCGGCGGAAGCGGCGTTTGAAGCAACCGTGCAGGTTCGTCACAAGAATATCGTCACCAACAGCGCCGGCATCCATATCGTTATGGGCCGCAACACCGAGGTTGTCCTGCTCGACAAGCAGGGCCGCGAGAAGGCGGTTCACCGCCTGCCTTACGGCTCCAAGCTTCTGGTCGACGAGGGCGACAAGGTGAAGAAGGGCACGAAGCTGGCCGAGTGGGACCCGTATACGGTTCCAATTCTGACCGAAAAAGACGGTACGGCCGTTTACGGCGACCTGACCGACGGCATGTCCATGAAGGAAGAAATGGACGAAGCCACGGGCATTTCCTCCAAAGTCGTCATCGACTGGAGGCAGCAGCCCAAAGGCGCCGTCCTTCGTCCGCGCATCACGCTGCAGGACGGCAAGGGCAAGGTCATCAAGCTCCCCAGCGGGCTTGAGGCCAACTACTTCATGCCTGTCGGCGCGATCCTCAACGTCGAAAACGGCGCCGAGGTCAAGGCCGGCGACATCATCGCCCGCATCCCGCGCGAAACCTCCAAGACCCGCGACATCACGGGCGGTCTGCCCCGCGTGGCCGAGCTTTTCGAAGCCCGCCGCCCGAAGGATTTCGCGATCATCGCGGACATCGACGGACAGGTCGAATTCGGCAAGGACTACAAGTCCAAGCGCCGCATCGTCATCCGTCCGACCGACGGCAAGGGCGAACCGCGCGAGTACCTGATCCCGAAAGGCAAGCATATCGTTGTCAACGAGGGTGATTATGTACGCCGCGGCGAACAGCTTATCGACGGCAGCATGGTTCCGCATGACATTCTGGCCGTGATGGGGATCGAGGCTTTGGCCAACTACCTCATCAACGAGATCCAGGAGGTCTATCGCCTGCAGGGTGTGAAGATCAACGACAAGCACATTGAGGTGATCGTTCGCCAGATGCTGCAAAAGTATGAGATCACAAACGCAGGCCAGACGACCTTCTTGAACGGCGAGCTGACCGACAAGGACGAGTTTCTGGAAGTCAACGCCAAGGCCGTGGCCGAAGGCAAGCTTCCGGCATCGGGCCGCCCGATCCTGCAAGGGATCACCAAGGCCTCGCTGCAGACGCGCTCCTTCATCTCGGCCGCATCGTTCCAGGAAACTACCCGCGTTCTCACCGATGCTGCGTGCAACGGTAAGGTCGACAAGCTTATCGGCCTGAAGGAAAACGTGATCGTCGGCCGCCTGATCCCTGCCGGTACGGGGGCCATGGTTCATCGCCTGAAGCGCATCGCCGCTGACCGCGATAAGATCGCCATGGCGTCACGCCCGGCGCCGGTCGAATCTCAGGACAACGCAGCCGAAGCGCCTGCTTTGGCCGCGGCCGGAGGCGCCAAGCGCGCCAAAGGCGGCAGGGCAGGGGCGGCAGGGTAATTCCTGAATCCTTGGTTCTGATATGAATAAAAAAGCCGGGTTTAAAGACCCGGCTTTTTTTATGAGTCAGGCAGAATGGGGCAACATGCGCCACCACAAGACCAGGTCGTCAAGCCGGTAGAACCACGGAAGGCCCAAGGCCATACACAGGATCCCAACGGCGCATTCAAGAGCGCGGGTCATATCGTTTCTCCTTTGTTGGTTTTTATGCGGCTTTTTTCAAGTGCGCGCTTTCCTCAAAACAGGCGCTGGCGCAATGATCGCAAGCGCTGGCGCAGTCCTTCATGGATTTAAGGTCGATGGCGCGGCAACTGGTCGCGCATTGCTCGCATACATGAGCGCATATTTCACAAAGCTGTTCCACCAGAGGCGCGCGAATGACAAGCATGTTGGCGGTTGTCTGGCAAAGTTCGATGCAGGCCATCAGCCGTTTGATGTGCTGATGAGACAGTTGCCTGCCGCCCGTTTCATGTCCATGATACGCCAGTGTTTCCAGACAGGCTTGATGGCATCCGTGACAGGCATCAATGGCATTTTTACGTGTATCGGTCATTTGAGTGTTCCTTCTTGTTCAGGCGAATTTCCGGCGGATGTTCTTTTCGACGATGGCGGTTGTTTCGCTGACGTCTGGCCCTCTCCATAGAACATCACCGAAAGATAGAATCCCTGTGGCTTTGTCGGCGTTATTCCTGACGACGAGCCTCCCGACTTTATGCTTGCGCATCGTATCGACGGCGCTTTCTATGGAATCGTTCTCCCGGCAATCATAAATTTCAGTCGTCATGTAGTCCGCCACGGTTTCTTTTGCAGCATTTTTTCCTCGTGCAACCGCGCGCACAACAATATCGCGATCCGTAATAACACCCTTGATCTTGTCTTCGCGTCCAACAGGCAATACGCCGCAATTAACGTCGCGCATCATTGCCGAGGCTTCCATTAACGTCGTATTTTGTGGGATTAGTGCCGGATGCGGTGTCATAACTTCCTTGACTTGCGTAATTCTCACTGGAACCTCCTTTTGTCGCGCACAATAAAACCACAAGCGGCAAATGTTGCGTTGACGACCATCAAAAAAAGTAAAAAATGGCTTTTGATCCGCGTCAATCCGTCGACGCAAGCGATGTGCTCTAATGGCTTGTAGCTTGGGATCGATATATGCAGGAATGTGATGATGGAAACATCAAAAGAAATCGTACAGAAAGCAATAAGTGACCCTGGAAAAATTTATGGCGTTCCTGAGGCCGTTTTGCAAGACGAACGTCTGGCGTCCGATGAAAAAAAGATGATTCTGCATAGCTGGGAGCAGGATGAAATCGCGCTTTTGCGCGCGGCTGATGAGAATATGCCGCAAAAGGACGGCAAGGACAAAGAGGGAGAAATTCTGCGGCGGATCCTCAAGGCCGAGGAAATGTTGGAACCCGATCTGAAACGTGAAACGGTACGCGAAGCCGTCGGTGTATTTAAATGCGCAGATCATTTGGAAGCAGCTATTGATGATCTGCAATCCAATGGATTTATGTATCATGAGCTCAGCGTCCTTGCCAATGAAAGGGCGGTCGCTGAGAAACTTGGTTATTGCTACAATCATGTCAAGGAAGCCGAGGACGACCCGGAAGCGCCGCGCACGATTTTTATTTCAAAATCAACACAGGGAACCATGGAAGGATCTGTCATCGGCTTGCCGGTTTATATTGCGGCAACCACGGCCGCGGGAATCACGGCCGCTTCCGGCGGTGAATTGCAGGGAACAATCCTGGCCGCAGCGACGGCGGGCGGGGTTGGGGCGGCGATAGGCGTTATTATCGCACGAATCATAGCGCGCAAATACAAACGCGATATCCAGAAGCACCTTGATAAGGGTGGGCTTCTTTTGTGGGTCAATATTCGCTCGCCCGAAATGGAAAAGAAGGCAAAAAAAATTTTAAAGCAACATGCCGCGCGCGATGTTCATGTTCATGAAATCACTCTCAATTAGCAAAGGAGAAAAATGATGTCCACGATTGAAGCGCTAAAACCCATCCTGATCGATACCTATGCCTTGGGCGCCAAGACGCAGGCGTTCCACTGGAATGTCACAGGTCCAAATTTCAGGGATTTGCACCTGATGTTCGAAGAACAGTATGCGGATTTGTTTGAGGCCGTAGACAGTATTGCCGAACGCATCCGGGCGCTCGGCGCCTGGCCGCCGACAGGCATACGTACGTATGCAAGGGCGACATCCATTGCCGATCCTGAACCTGCCATGGATGCCAGGGCCATGTTGGACGCGCTAGTGGTTGACCATACCCGGCTTGCGGAGCGCCTGAAAAAATCAATCGCGTGGGCACTGGCCGATAGTGATGATGCGACGGCCGACCTTCTTGTGACACGGGTATTTAAACATGAAAAGCATATCTGGATGATGAACAGTACGCGAAGCGAAAGGCAGGAAACGGCATTCACGGGCAGAAAAGCTGTACGGCGCCAAAGCTCAGGATAGTGCCAGTAAAGATACTGGCTTGACGCAGAGGATATGAGGGGGGTATATTGGAGTAGCCATATTTTATATATTTTTCTTAGGGCCGTTTTTTTGGGGGAGCGGATGGCAGAAGAGAAGAAGGCCATCGGAAATATTTTAAGTACATCACCGTTTTTTAGAGATTTGCCTCGTGAAGATGTCGATTTTTTATCTGCAGGCGAGTCCGTACAGAACTATCAAAAGCAGGCCCTGATTGTAACACAGGGCGATCCGGCAAAATTTTTCTATGTCATTATTTGTGGCTGGATCAAGATTTACAATGTAGATCCAGATGGCCGCAAGAGCAGTGTGCGACTTCTGACACAAGGAGAGATGTTCGGCATTGCTTCCATTTTTGATGGGGGAAGTTATCTTTTTACAGCAGAGACGACAGGTGAGTGCCGTTTGCTTCAGATATCAGCCGATGTTTTAAGAGAGCGAGCAAAAGTAAGTCCCGTTCTGGTAGCGCGGCTTTTAAGCCTTATGGTCACACAAATCAAGGACATGCATCTCGAAAGCGCCTGTTCCGCGCTCAGAAAGGCGTCGCAACGTATAGCCTGCCTTTTTTTGCGGCTGACGTCGAATATGAGTGGAAAGGGCGGGGTATTCAGGTTGCCTTACGAGAAAGGCGCGGCGGCCGAACATCTGGGCATGGATCAGGCTACATTTTCACGAGGCTTGTCGCAGCTTGAGGGGCTTGGAGTCACTTCACGTGGCGGCAGCGAAATGAATATCCAAAACTTCTCCGTTCTCTCCGCGCATTGCTGTGCGCACTGCTCAATTCCAGAAGGGCAGTGTGCGGGGCGGCGGATTTTTGCAAAAAAGGATGAAGTACAGACAGGATAGTGTTAGCCTCTGCCCCTAAAATCTTACAATCTTTTTAAGCTCGCCATATAGGCGGTCATCCCTGGTTTTTGTCAAATCCCTGGCCGCTGTTGCACCAATGACCGCATGCAGGCGTTTGCTGAAGGTCTTGCGCAGATTGCCAAGCATGGCGGGGGCAGCAACCAGGATCAGGCGGTCGAAACGACCTTCGTGGGCCAGTTCCTCCAGCCGATGTGCCAACTGACGGGCAAAGGCCAGGGCTTCCTCTTCACCCGGCGCCTTGCGCGGCTCAAGCTTGTGCCGTACAAAGCCACTGCAGGCGCTGATAACGCGGCCGATGGCATGGTTGGGATAACCTTTGGGAAAATCCATCGGATCGGCTTTCAGCTCCTCCATCAGGACAAGCTGCGCGCTGTCCTTGCTGAAGATTTTGGCCGTGCGCCGGTCGGCGAGCATGATCCACACGCGCGGGATTTTGTGCTGTCCAGGCATATATCGGATTTTGTGGTGTTCTTGCCTGACGGTATTTCTGGCTTGTTGTGCCGTTATCATGATGTTTTCTCCCATATTGTAAAGCGGGGACAGGCCGGGCACGCGTGTACCGCGCACTCCGGCCTTCCCGAGGCATGCGCTTTTGGCGTCATGCCGCCTTCCTGACGGTCAGCCTTTTGGGCTTCTGAAGCGCTTCAGCTTTCTTCGGCACCTCTATCGTCAGGATTCCGTTGCGGTATACGGCCTCCGCTTTGTCCATGTCTGCGGCATCAGGCAAGGCCACAGTGCGTTGAAATGCGCCATAGGAAGCCTCCCGCCGCAAATAATTCTCGCCTTCTTCCTTTCGTTCTTCTTCCTTTTCACCTTTGATGGTCAGATAACCATTCGTGACTGATACTTCAATCCTGTCAGGACTGATGCCTGGAAGTTCGGCGCGGACCTTATAGTCTTTTTCGTCCTCGACAACGTCCATGGCCGGAAAGCTTGAACCGTTGCCATTGCCGACCCACGTGCCAAGCGCGGATTCGCCAACGTCTTCAAGAAAATTTTCAAATAGACGGTTCATGTCGTCCTGCAGGGCGGCCAGCGGCCGGCCATAGCGGTTTTGGCGTAAAATTGGCAAGTTAAAAGGCCTGTTCCAATGCATAAATTCCCGGATGGTCATTTCTAATTCTCCTTCAATGGCGTTTGTTCATAGTTATCATGAAAGCATTTTTCTTTTCCGCAGGGTGTGATTGCCGTCAAAAAAAGAATTTTTTTTGATTTTGATCTCCGTCACGTATGGAAGAGGGCGGGCATGGTGTGATGTGTCTATCCTGAAAACCTCAACTGAAAGGAGCTGTTACATGAATAAAACAAGCAAGACAAGCCTGGCGCCGCGCCCTAAGGAGAACACGCAACGTAAAACGTTGAGCCTCTTCCGCAGCGCCAATCAGAAAGCGGAATCCAAGAGACGCAAGACGGGGGGGTAGCCGATGTCTTCGACGGCGCGCCTTAGACTTAAAAAACCGCCGGAATCTGTGACGGTACAGGCAGTGACGGATATCCTGGGCCCCCTGGATAGCGGAATACTGGCGGCTATTCTGGACACGGGGGCCAGTCTTGAGGAAATCCGCAGAGCTGCCGTGTGGCTGGATGAAAACCATTACACCCAGGCAACAGCGGATCGCCCGATGAGCCAGAAAATGCGACGGGTGTATGAAATACTCGATTATGCGCGCAGCCGGTTTGAATAAGATTGACTGCAGGAAGGGCCGCTGTGTCAGGCGGCCTTTCTTTTTACGGCGCGTTTGACGATGGCGGCGATTTCCTTGCCCTTGGAATTTTGCCGGATGATGTCGCCGAACGACAAGATGCCGGTCGTGCGGTCTTTTGCATCCTTGACCATCAGACGGCTAATTTTGTTTTCCTGCATGAGCGTGGCGGCGGCTTCGAGGCTGTCATTTTCATGGCAAAAAACGACGTCCGGGGACATATAATCGCGGACGCATTGACTGCCGCTGCCCTTTCCGTCGGCAAGCGCGCGAATGACTATATCCCGGTCGGTAATCATACCTTCCAGCCGGTCGGCCGTCCCGACGGGAAGAACACCGCAGTTGGCTTCCTTCATTTTACAGGCAGCCTCTTCAAGCGAAGCGGCGGGCGCGATATAAACAGGTTCCCTGATCATCAGGTCTTTTACGGCGATATTCTGCATGTTTTCCTCCTTTTAAATGTTTCTTCAGGCTGCTTTTTTTCTTTTTCCGACAACACTGGATACAAGATTGGCAATATCTGCGGCGCTTATGCTTTCACGCAGGATATGGCCGAATGACAGGATGCCTGAAACCCGGCCCGCGTCATCCCGCACGATTAGGCGACCTATTTTATTCTTTCCCATGACGTTTGCCGCATCAGTAATGGAATCATCTTCCTTGCAGAAGAAAGCCTTGGACGTCATGTAGTTGCGCACCCTTTCCTTGGCGGGATCTTTTCCTTTAGCAATGGCGCGGATCACAATGTCGCGGTCTGTGATTACGCCTTTGACGTTGTTTCTATTTCCGACAGGAAGAACGCCACAGTCGACAACGCGCATCTCGACGGCGGCATCTTCCAGCGTGTCGTCCAAGTCTACAAAGATGGGATTTTCCGCCATCAGATCTTTTACGGTTAGGTTTTGCATGGATCATTCTCCTTTTTGACTGGGGTGTTATGCGCATCGAAGCACGAAATGGCAGGTTTCTTGTTGACCTTTGTCACATGTAACTGGGTAAAAACGGTAAACCGGCTTTTGGGCTGGGTTTTTTCTTTTTCAGAGGACCAGTTGATCTCAGCAATCATGCGCGCCAGGACGGGTACGCTGAGTGTTCGATTCAGCATTTTGAGCCGTTCTGCCGATGCAACAATGACCAGGTGATCGAAAGAGTTATTCCAGACGGCCTCGTCCAGCCAGAGGGAGAGCTTGTCCATAAAAGATACAGGCTCTGAAAAATAGGCATGTTGCGGCCGTTTGAACTCCCTGATAAGGACAAGCCGTCCGTTGCGGCTTTCAAAAACGCGAGTCCACTGGCTATTAGAAAACAATGTCCAGCTGCGCGGAATGCAGCACAGACATGAAATGAACGCCTTGTCGGGAATGGCTTCCGTGGATGAGGGGGCGGTGCTTGGTTGGTTCATGGCGTGGCGTTCCTCTCAATAGCTTCAAGATTTTGTGCGTCGCCTGCAAGTTTCTGCAGAGACTGTTCAAAAGAATCCCATTCCTGTGCTGGCCATATTTCGGCGTGCGCGCCGCCATAATGGCGCACGATGGCTGCAACCTTAAGGGCAACCGACGTATCCGGTGCCTCAAAGACATCGAGATAATCCCAGGGGCCGGTAACGGCATAGTTTTGTTTCCAGCGTACAGAGGGAAGCATTTTTCGGATGTGATCGGTTACAGCCCGTTCCCTCTGGAGCAGGCCAAGCGCGGGGTTCTGCTCTTCTAAAATAAGACGTGTCAATAGGACAAAAATTTCCATGGGCGTGATCCTTGCGAGCGCTATCAGGCGGCCTTCCAGAATTCTTTTCCGGGGGTATGCGTTCTTTTGTAAAATTTATCCGAGCCAAGGCAGACTTCGACAAAAGTGAACTTTGCCTGCCTGAGAAGCGAGGCCGCTGCAATCGCGCGCTGGCCGCTGCTGCAAAAGGCGATAAGTTTTCGATCCCGGGGCAGAGTGCCAAAATGCTGCGGCAGCTCGCCGATCCAGATATGCCTTTGCGCGGGGATGGGGGTGGCGTCGGCCTCGGAACGGCTGCGCACATCGATCAGGAAGTTTTCGTCTCTGGCGCCTGCGGGCGGGTTGAGAGCATTGACGGGGACGGCGGGTATGCTTTCGAATTTCTTCCCGGCTCCAATCCAGGAGCGCAAGCCTCCGGCCAGGTAGAATGCAGCATTGTCGTAACCCATGCGCATCAGGCAGAGGCGTGCTTCGGCGGCATCTTTATCCCGCTCGGTCACGAGTGCTATCTTCTTGTCGTATGGAATAAACCATCCAGCCAGTATATGAAGTTTATCCAGAGGCATGGCAAGACTGCCCGGGATATGCGCGCCGGAAAAGGCTTCCGGCGACCGAACATCGATGACGGTCAAGCTGTTTCGGACCATGGCAGATTCAAATTCTTCCGGGGTTGCCGGAACGGGCTCGGGCAGTTTGGCGACGAGCGGAATCCCATCCCGGTTGAATTTTTCAACCTGGCGGAAATAGGGCGCGAAGTGATGTTCTTCCTCCATCTTGTAACGAATGAAATCCTTCTGATTTTTTTGCAGCGCCGGGTTGAATTGCCGTTCGTAGCCGAGGGTTGAAAACTCGCGCGAGGCGATGTTCTTTCCGCAGATTGACCCTTCGCCGTGTGCGGGATAAATAATTACATGATCGCCCAGGGGCAGGAGTTTCCTGTGGAGGCTATCGTAAAGTTTTTTGCTGAGTTCTTCGCGCAAGGCGGGATAAAGATCTGTGCGTCCGACGTCACCCGAAAAGAGAGTGTCGCCGGTAAAAACGGCCACAGGCATGCTGCTAAAGTTTTTGTCGATCAGGAGGATGGAAATGCTTTCCGGCGTATGGCCGGGCGTTTCAAGGACCTGCAGCGCCACTTCTCCCAATTCCAGCTTGTAACCGTCGACAACACTTTCGCCAAATTTAAACGTTACGCCGTTACCGTGAAGGATTTTTGCCCCGGTGCGGCGCGCCAGCTCAAGCGAACCGGACACGAAATCCTCGTGACGGTGTGTCTCAAAAATATGTGTGATTTTTGCCCCGAATTGCGCAGCGCGATCCACATATATGCGGCAATCGCGCCTGGGATCGATAACAACGGCTTTTCCTGCATCGCCAACAAGGTAAGACAGATGGTTCAGATTTTCAGCGCGAATGATTTCAAGAAACATGAGAGCCTCCTAGGGTGTTCCACGAGTAAAAGAACACGGGCTTGAAGGTCGGCTTTTGATATTGATCAAATCAAAGGCCGCCAATTGCGGAGTTTTTGACTTTTATCAATGATCTTTTGACGGGTAATGATTTATACAGATACCACCACTGGATGCATCGTAGGTATGTTTTGATTAGAAACAAAGGTGTTTGTATGAAGAATCAAAAGATTAACAGCAGCGCCGGAGCCAGGGATTTTTTTCGTAGTGTGCCGCCTTTTTCGGTCTTGCCGGATGAAGATATCGATTCACTTATAAAGATAGCGCATCAAAGCGATTATAAGAAAGGGGAATATCTTTACCGCCAGGGTGAGGATGCGGATCGCCTGAGCATTGTTCGTAGTGGCTGGATACGGCTCTATCGATCTAACTATGACGGTGAAGAAGGGGCAGCCCGGCTTTGCACACGCGGTGATCTTCTGGGAGAACGCGTTCTCCTTCCGGGGAATTTGAAGCATTTCTTCTCGGCGCAAATCATCGGCGATACAAGCATAATAAATATCCCGGCGCCTGTCCTTAAAGACGTTGTCCGGCGGCATCCTGCCGTTTTGAGCAAGATGATGCTGGGCCTTATGCAGAAAATTGGCAAGATCCACGTCGAGAGCGAGCATGTGGCGCTTCTGAGCGCTTCCCAGCGTGTCGCGTGTCTGTTGCTCAGGCTTTCTTCTCATATGATCGGCAATGGAGGGACTTTTACCTTTCCCTACGATAAGTCTTTGGCCGCGGCGGAGCTTGGGATGAAGCGCGAGACTTTCTCGCGCGCGCTGGGGGCTCTTAAGGAGGAGGGTGTCTCCTCTTGCGGGCCTGAAGTCACGATCGAGAATTTTGCGCGGCTGTCGCAGTCCTGCTGTCTGCGCTGTTCGCTTAATACGGAATGCAAAGGCGCGCGTGGAATAGCATCCGAGCCAGTTAAAAATAACCATAGGTTAGCTTCGTGAGACGCAACCATAGTCTTCGTGGCCCATGATATAGGCCAGTATGGTGTCCCGGCTCTCGTTATCCCGCCGGGATTTTTCTTCAAGAAACCTGGCGACGTCGACAATGTTGAGTATTCCAACAGGCCTGTCATTTTCAATGACGGGCACATAATGGAAGCAATTCTCTGTCATGATGCGTAAAGCGTCATCAAGTAATGTATGTGTTTCGACGGCGACCGGATTTTGGATCAGGGCATCTGCTGCTCTCATTACATTAAAAGCATGGGCAATGTTTTCCATGCTTGGCGCCGGTCGTGCGTGCCACGCGGCGGCGTGCACCAGGATATCATGTCCTGTCAGGATGCCAGCCAGTCTTCCGTTCTCGGTAACTGCGGCGGCATATATATGGTTTTCACGCATTTTTTCAATGATGCCACGAACGTTATCTTTTGGAGAAAAATAGAGAAAGGGTTTGTTTTTAACAAACTCACCGGCGGAAGGAGGTGGGGAGACGATGTTGTTTTTGCCGTTCTCCGAACTCATAGTTCTTATACTCCCTGACAGTTTGTCGCTAAGTCCCATTGGATCACAAAGCCAGAGATTGTATATTGATTATTGTCACGCCCCTGCCATTTTTTATAGTGTTCTATGATTCCCGTCTGTCTTGGCTGCTTTAGCGCTGCCAGCGTTTCCACCACGGCCGCTTTTCAGCGTCACCGGCGGGCTGCGCGTTTTTATCCCCCGGTTCTGCGGTCGCCGGCTTCCCGACTTCCGCCTGGTCCAGCGCGCGGGTTTCCATCGAGCGCATCATCTTGTCCATATATTCGTGCGTTTTTCGCCAGTGTTGACGTCGGTCGCGCTGCGGACCAATACATTCATTGTAATCCATCATCATGCAGTTTTGGTCCATCTGCTCCCATGTCTCGCGCATATCGTCATCCATTTCACGCATAAGGCGCATGCGTTCACGCAGCGTGCATTGCGGGTCATTCATGCATCGTGCAAAACGCTCATCCAGACCGGCGGGTTTTTCAGCGATGGGTGGTGTCGCGGGGCTTGCGCTTTCCTGGGCACAGGCCGGGTGAGCGGCAGCGAGGGCGAGCGCCATGATCATCATTCGAATTGTCTGTTTCATTTCTTCTCCTGTCCATTTTTTTGCCTAGAGTAGTGGATTGTGGTGGGTGGGTTTTGATTTCTGTCAAAAAAATTGATGCAAATTGATTTTGTTGAAAATCTCTGCCACTTGTGATGTAATGAAAAAGTAGGGTTGGGGACAGCAAGCAGCTGCCTTTCGGGGAAAAGGCCCGTGGAACCCGGGTTTAGGCGTTTTTTGAAAAGGATTCGCTCTTTTTGCCGCGCAAGAAGGGGCCTGCGACCTGCGCGTTCTGCGCTTGTAGAGTTTTTTTGCAGGTAAGGGGGATCGGCGCCGTTGTTTCGTATCACATCACGCATTGCCCGTGACTTTTCAGGAGTCACGGAGAGGGGAGACGCATGTCTACATTCAAAGCTTTAAGAACAGAAGATGAAGATGAAAACAGGGTTTTTTATTCTTTTTCACAAAATAATTCTTTTGCTCCTCAGGCGATTACCGTGCCTTCGACGGCGCCTTACTATGTCAAGGCTCTGGACAGCGGCTATGTCTGGTCGAACAATGGCGGAGGCGTCACGATCAGTTATACGTTCTGGAACGCTTTGCCACCGGGATATTCATCCTCGTCGCCCGAATCGAACAATTTCCAGCCTTTTACGGCCGCGCAGAAGGAAGCCACGCTCAAGATCCTGGGCATGATTTCCGCCGTTGCCAACGTGACCTTCATTGAAGTTGCCAACAGCAGCAGCGCGCAGCTAGGCTTTGCGCAGGCCAATCTGGGATCGGGGGTGGGGGCCTGGGCCTACTATCCCGGGACGTCTTCAAAGTCCGGCGACGTCTGGACAAACAATTATTATTCGGCAACGAAGACGGTAACCGAAGGCAGCTACGGTTTCATGTTGCTGGCGCATGAAACGGGGCATGCCATGGGATTGAAACACTCGTTCGAAAGCCCTAACGTGCTCACCGGCGCGGAGGATTCGTCGCGCTATACCGTCATGTCCTATAGCTGGCCGTTTTATGCTGAAAGCTACATGCTCTATGACATTGCGGCTCTGCAGGCGAAATACGGCACTAACATGAACTATGCGATCGGCGACGATAATTATGCGCTGAAATCCGGCCATGCCTATACGATCTGGGATGCGGGAGGGAACGACACGCTGGACGGATCCGCGCTTGCGGCGGGCATGACGCTTGACCTTAATGCAGGCCGATTCAGCTCGGTCGGCAAGACGCAGAACATTGCAATCGCCTTCAATGTGACGATTGAAAACGTCAAAGGCGGTGCGGGCGCTGATATCATTTACGGCAACGCGGCGGCCAATCTCATCTACGCTAACGGCGGCGATGACAGGATATATGGCAGCGCCGGGAATGATCGCGTCGACGGCGGAGCGGGGATTGATACCATCGTTTACAGCTATGTCATTGCTGACTTTTTGATCCAGTTGATCGACGGCATCAGCGTGACGCTGACAAATGCGATCCTGGGAATGGATACGATCACCAACGTGGAGAAGTTTACGTTTGGTAGTCTGACTTATAACTTTTCAGACCTTCAAAACTATACAGGCGGCGGTGGGGGAGGTGGTGGCGGCAATCAGGGCAGCACCATCAATGGTATGTCTTCTGGCGAGACTCTTCGCGGTACCTCGGCAGGCGATGTTATTAATGGCAATGGCGGCTACGACTGGCTTTACGGCGGCGGCGGCAACGACCAGATCAACGGCGGCTCTTCTACTGACAGGCTTTATGGCGAAGCCGGGGATGATATATTGAACGGTTCCGGCGGGGCCGATTATCTCTATGGTGGCGACGGCGCCGATGTTCTGTCAGGCGACGCAGGGAATGATTATTTGTACGGCGAGGCAGGGAACGACACGTTGCAAGGCGGCGATGGAACCGACCGCCTTTATGGAGGGACGGGCGATGATCGTCTGGAGGGCGGACTTGGCACGGATTATCTCTACGGCGGCGACGGCAACGATATTGTGTCCGGCGGTGCGGGGAATGACTATCTCTACGGCGATAGCGGAAACGATATTCTGGTGCTGGGTGAGGGGAGCGATATTGCCTATGGCAAAGCGGGATCTGACACGTTTACCCTGACGACCCTGGACGCAGGCGCCGACTCCGTACGCGATTTCACCCGGACGGGGTCTGACGCTGACCGGCTGGATATTGCCGACATTCTGACGGGCTATGACGGTAGCGCCGATATTTCAGACTTTGTCCAGATCAATGTCATAAGTTCGAGTCGTATGGACATTTTGGTCAATCAGGATGGCGCGGGCAGCGACTGGGTCAGGGCCGCATCCGTGACAGGATCGAATTTCAGTGGGGTGACCCTGGATGATTTGATCGCCAACGCACAATTGATTGTCAGTAAAACAACCGTGTGAGTCTGTTCCTCTCCTCTGTAGCCTTGAAAGCCTCTCTTTTTTAGAGAGGCTTTTTTTTATTTATCGCCCAGCGTGGCCAGGACATCGTCGGCGGGACTGGATGTATTTGTATCCTTAACGGTGTTCTGAGAGCCCTGGTCGCCGTGCGAATCCTGGCCAATATTAAGCAAGGCATCTGAATTATTAAGAATGATGCACGAGGCGTTGCCGGTCGCGGTCGAGCTTCCACCGCCGCCGCCGCAGATCAGGACATCGCCGCTCGAGGCAGTCTGGGTTGACGCCGAGGCGCTTTTATCTTCAACCTGTTGCATGAGCGCCGCAATTGAGGCGCGGTTCTGCGGGGCAAAACCCCAGGGCTCCTTGGCCATCTGGGCATGAGCCGGGGTTGCGGCCTGCACCAGGCAAAAGACGAGCGCCGCCATTGCATCTGGAGCGATCATAAAAAATTTTTCGTTTTTCATGTTTTTTTTCCTTTTGTCATTTTCGAAAACGGGGGCGGCTTTTTAAGGGCCGCCCCGCGCATTTTCGGCATCAGGCAAAGGTTACATCGTGGGCGATGTGACTTTTACGCTGAAGTTGTTGCCCACCGCCGTGGCGACGGAATTGATGACCGGGATCTGGGCCGAGCCCTCCGTGCAACCGCCGCACGGGCCAAGTCCTGCCGCACCCATGCCGCCGTAGCCCTCGATCGTGACCTGATCGACCAGCGAGGTCGCGGACACATCAGCATAAGCATGCTGCGTCACGTCGGCGATCATGAAGGCGTCATCCTGCGTAAAGGCCGCAAGCTCGACGCTCATGTTGTTGCCGACCGCCGTCGCCTGACTGTCCACCGTCGCGTTCAGGATGTTGGTCACCGTCGAATCGGCGCTGATCGTCGAAGGCGTGATCAGGCCCAGCTGCCCTGCGAAGGCAAGATAGGCCGCGCTGCTCGTGAAGGTGTTGCCGGTATCCGGCGTGAGGCCCAGCAATGTAGTGAGATTGGCCGTGTCTGTCGCCATATCGCCGGTCGTTTCATAGCCGCCCCAGAGGAACTGGCCGTCGTGGAGTTCAAGCGACACCGAGCTTTCGATTTGCTGGTTGTTACCCACAGCCGTTGCGCTGCTGGCGACCTTCGGCAGGTCGATGGCATCGCGTTCGCCCAGCGGAATCGGACCCGGAGCCGGTTCGTCGGCCGGAACGGTCAGGTCGAAGGTCAGGTAGATCTTCTCCTTGTTGTTGTCGACATGGCCTGATGCATCTGACAGTTCCAGACCCGTTTCATCACCGTTGAGAAGGTAAACGTTGGTGATCGGGTTATTGGGCGCGTTGTCATCGTATTTTGCCTTCAGGTCGATGGTGAAGGTCTCGGGACCTGGTGCCGGACCGCCGGTCGGCGTCTCGCCCGGAGGGTTGTTCGTGATGTTGGTGACTGTCGAAGTCGCCGTCACATCGCCGATGAAGTCCTGCTTCTTCTCGATCTCGACCATGCCGGAGGGCGAGGTGTCGATCGTGACTGTGACGTCCTTGATCACGTTTTCAGACACGAGCTTGTTCCACTCCCAGCTGACTTCGTCGAAGGCTTGCGCTGTCTGCGAAACCGCACCCATGCCCAGAACAGCGACGGCTGCCGTGGCCATGAACAGTTTTTTACGATTTAGTATCATTTTTTTCTCCTTTGTTTTCGGGTTTTGTTTTAGGTTTTGTTTTGGACTTGTCCGTGGTTTTTTCCGCGGGTTTGAGCTGCTCCAGGCGGTTAGTCATGTCATCGGTCTCCACGAGCCGGCAGCTCTTGGACGCGGGAAGTCCGATGAAATCCGTCATGATCTGGTACACGGCCATTTCAACGACGGATCTGACGCCGAGCTGAAGCGGATCATTCCGAATCATCCCGCCGTCAAATTCAATCAGGGTGTTTCCAAAGAATCTAAAAACATTGGCCTCGACCTCGTAGCCGTAGATTTGTTTTTGCAGGCTCGAGACATAGCGCACCTTGAAACTCTTTGAATCCACGACGCGCAGATCCAGCGCAACGTTGATCACGACCATGCGCGCGCCGCCGCCGATACCCTTGACAAAGAGCTGGGACCCGCCGCTGATAATATTGTAGTTAAGCTCGGTCAACGCGCCGACAAGGATGAAGTCGCTGGCGGGCAGTTTGCCGTAGTCCGCAATGTTGCGCGTCAGGCGGTTTTGTTCGGCCAGCTTGACTTCAGCCAGAGGAATGCGCAGGTCCAGACGCTCGACCTGATAGGCCTTCTTGGTCTTGGCCAGCGCGCTGATGACCATTTCCGATACGCCTTGTGTCAATGCATGTCCCGTGCCGTTCGTGTCGTTATTGAACTGCCCGGTTTTATCGGCCACCTCGCCAACCGCAAAGGTCGGCAGATTGACAGCCTTGATCGGCGCCAGGCGCTTCAGGCAGGTCGTATAAGGCGTGTCGTTGTTCGTGACCGGGAAATTGAATGACGGCTTGATCCCAGCTTCCGATGCGGGGCCAACGGCACCTGCGCAGCCTGATAACAAAAGCGCCTGCATGGCCAAAACTAAAAACATCTTGTTTTTGATTGCGGACATTGGCTTCCTCATTTTTGTTTTTCCTGAACAGAGGCAAAGATGAAGGAAGCTGGGAAAAAATGACAGGAAGAAAAGGTAGTAACGCAAGGACAGGAGGAAGTAATGCGTTGAGACGATAGGACGTTGTCGGGGAATGTATCCCTAATTGCCATTGCTGCCGCATTATATAAGGAGCGATACTGAAAGCGTGAGATAAGAGATATGGAGGTGTGTTATGTCGGTAAAAATGAAGAATGTGCTTATGGCTTGCGGAATTTTGTTTGCGCTTGCTGTTCCAGGGACAGGTTATGCGCAGATGGATAACCGGCCGTTTTCTTTTAAAAATTCTCCGGGCGGCCTTGGCATGAGCCAGGGAGGGCGCCAGGCAATTCTCGGCGCCAAGCTCCTGGGAGAAACGCCCAACACGCTTTTGCGCAATTACAACGGGGAACTGCTTGAGCTTGAGCGCGGACCGGGGAAATCGGCCATTGTCCGGCGGCAGGATGGCAGTTTTCTTCCTGGCTATCGCGGAGAAGATTTTCGTGGTGGAAATGAAGACATGCGTGTCGGTGTCTTTAACCCGTTTTTTAGCCCGGTTTATACGGGCGATGACTATTATCCTCCCGCGGCCCTGCAGACTGCCGCCATGATTGACGCATGGGTGGGCGCGCTCGTGGCAGGCGAGCTGCCCTTCCCATACTACGATGTCAGCAATTCCGTCACGTCATGGACGGGCTTCGTTAACTACTTGCAGAAATGATCCGTTGCCGTGGGCCATGGGCCGCGCCACTCCCTGGTCCAGCGCCCAGATGGCGGCCTGGGTGCGGTTGGAAAGGCTTAACTTACGCAGGATGGTCTTGACGTGAACCTTGACCGTCGCTTCGGCGATATTGTGCTTGCGCGCAATCTGCTTGTTGGTTTCACCGATCGCCAGGCGCTCAAGAATTTCAACCTCGCGGTTGGAAAGATCATGCCCGTCTTTTCGGACGATAGCCGTGGGGCCTTTTTCAAGAAGAGCGGCAAGAATAAAGCCGGGATATACCTTTTCGCCGGCCATGATCATCTTCAGCGAACTCAGAAGGGTTTCCGGGACGACATCGCGGGCGATGTAACCATCGGCGCCGGCTTCAAGGCAGGCAATGATGGTCTGAGGCGCGGCCATGGGCGCCAGGATGGCGATTCGGCACTTTGATGACGTCTGCCTTAAACTCCGTATGCATTTGATGGTATCTTCATTGATATCGGAAACGCTGCAGATCAAAAGCGAGCAGGAGCTGTTTTTTCCGCCATTGGGGGGGATTTGTGTCGCGGCACGCATGTCGGCATAGGTTGTCGTTACCCTGAAGGGCGTGTTGGCAAAGAGGCTCTTAAGCCCCTCGACGTACAGCGCATTTTTTTCGATGAGGCATACGGGTACTGTTTCCATTTTAATCTCCTTATGTTGGGGTTATTGAGTGTTGATTTTTTATACTTACCCCCCACCGGCAGGGTTGAGCTGTGATTTTGATCAAAAAAGGCACGAAATTGTTTCTTTGATGAGTGTCAAGCTGGCCGACACTTGTTTGTGACAACATGAGGACCAGAAGAATCCAAGGAGATTTAATCATGCAAATCAAAGACTCAGTTGTGCTGGTGACGGGCGCCAATCGCGGGATCGGCAGGGCTTTTGCTGAAGAGTTTGTAAAGGCAGGGGCGCGCCGGGTATATCTTGGCGTGCGCGATTTAAAAAGCGTGTCGGCTCTTGTCAGGCAAGATCCCAAGAGACTTATTCCCATGCAGCTTGATGTGACAAAGCCGGAACAGCTTGAAAAAGCGGCAAAAACCGCAAGGGATGTGACTGTATTGGTCAATAACGCTGGTGTTTTGCACGGTGGAAGTCTTTTCGATACAGATAGGATGGAGAACGCCCGGCACGAGATGGAGGTCAATTATTTTGGGCCGCTGGCGATGATGCGGGCTTTTGCGCCAATCCTTAAAGCCAACGGTGGCGGGATCATCGTAAATATTTCTTCAATTGCGGGCGTAGTGGTGTTTCCCGGCATCCCGACATATTGTGCTTCAAAGGCTGCGCTTTACTTTCTGACCCAGAGCGCGCGCATGGAACTTCGGGAGCAGGGCACACATGTTATGAGCGTCCACCCGGGACCTGTTGATACGGATATGGCGCGGGATTTTGTTCTGCCCAAGGTCACGTCCGCTCATGTGGCAAAAGAGGCGATCAAGGCGCTTGAAGACGGAAGCGAGATGCTGCTGCCCGATCCCTATGCCCGGGAAATGTACGCGTTTTGGCGCAAGGATCCGGCGCTGGCCGACCGGAAGGCGCACGAAAGCTTCTCCCCCTCTATCCGAGCGGCTTGAGAGGGCTACAAATAATTTCTGAAAGAATATCACCAGGCACATGTCTGGCGATATTCTTAATGTCTGTTTTTTTAAACGGAAAACCGGGATCTCGCGTTTTATCGCAAGACCCCGGTTTCCTTGCAAGATGGCCCTTCTTCAGGGCCATGTTACCATTCCTCTGGATTTGCCTTTTGGGCTTCTGCGGCCTTTTCAAGCTTTCGGCTCTTGGGCGCATCAACCAGCGGAACAAGGCCATTAAAACACGCGGTCGGCGGAGGGGGTGTGACGGGAGTCAAAAAAACAAGAGTTTTTCCGACCCCGTAAGAAAGTAGCGGTCAAGGATCTCCCGCACTGTTGCATCATCAAGCTGCGTGAAGTCGCGGTACCACTGGCCAACGCCGTAAAACGGATCGGGCATAAGAGGGCAGACGACTTCGTCAGCGCTTTTAGCAAGCTCGGCACAGCTGGATGCGGCGCCAACCGGAACGGCCGCAACGATGTGCCGGACGCCCGCCTGACGCAGGGACAAGATCGCGGATTGCATGGTGGCGCCGGTTGCAAGTCCGTCGTCAACGACAATAACGGCTTTGCCGCGGACGGAAAGTGCCGGTCGGTTACCGCGGTATAGATTGTTGCGGCGCAGAAGTTCCTGTTTTTCGCGCGTTATGACTTCATCCAGCTGTCTCTGACTGATGTGGTTTTGCTCAACGACGCCGGGATTGATATGGCAGATGCCTCCCGGAGCGATTGCGCCCATGGCCAGTTCCTCATGACCCGGCACTCCTAATTTTCGTACAAGCCAGATGTCCAGCGGCAGGAGAAGGGTTTTGGCGATTTCAGCGGCAACGGGCACGCCGCCGCGCGGCAAGCCCAGGACCAGTGTGTTTTGCGCGTTTTTATACTTTTCAAGAGCGCGGGCCAGCTTTTGCCCGGCGTCCTTGCGGTCCTTATATTCCTCAAGCATGGCCGTGTTCTATATGCCTTTCAAACCATTCAGATGCCAGCTGTCATGTTTATGTCAGGCGGCTTTTCGAATTTGCAACTTTTTTGGATGAAACACGGCGTCGGCTTTTTTGGGCACGTATATGCTCAGGATACCTTCCTTGAAAGTGGCTTCCGCCTTGTCGCAGTTGGCTGTGTCTGGCAACTGGATCTGGCGACGGTAGGGTCCAAAGGACAGCTCCCGGGACAGCCATATTTCCTCTTTCTTGTCTTCGGTTTCTTTGGCCTTGCCTTCGATCAGAAGGCCGCCGCCGACGGTTGAAATATCAACCGCTTCGGGAGGGCGTCCCGGCAGGCCGATGTCTATGCGGAAAGAATCGCTGCCCTCCACAATATTGGCGGCGGGCACGAACAGGGCTTTTGCATCCCAATCCGTCATATAGGCTTCATAGCGATGCTGAACACGTTCCCAAAAGCGCCGGGTTTGATCCTGCACTCTGTGCAGGGAAGGCCATGATGATCGGCGCCGTGATATGATGTCGCGCATATTCATATTTTTTCTCCTTTAATGGCAATGGGCCAAATATCGATCATTATGCTTGAATGCTTATTTCAGGGATTTGATCAGTATCACAAAAATTCTGGATTTTGTGGTGGAGGGGGGGGGTGGGTTGGCGTCCTCGAGAGGATTTGAACCTCCGACCTAGCGTTTAGGAAACGCTTGCTCTATCCAGCTGAGCTACGAGGACGTAATTTCCAGACTGACTATAATAAATCACGTCTGATTCCAAAACAGACTATATTTTTTCATAAGAATAACGCATAAGTCAAGCAAATTCAAAGTACTGGTCTGTTTCGTCATAGATACCGCTGGGCAAAATGGCCGGAATGACCATATAATCAAGAAAGGTGGTTTTTACACAGGTTTAAAAGGGGGCTAGTCGTGTCGCAGCAAGGACCCAAGAGTCCTCATGAAGACTTTATCATGTTCTTCGTGGTGCTGTTTCTTGTATTCGGTCTCAGCGCCTTGATTTGGCACATGTATCATCAGCAGCTGACGAATGCCGTCCGCTGGATCAGGGTTGGTGAGATGTGGCTTGTGTCGCTTTGGACGGACCCCAACTACTCGGTGACATACGAAGGACAGCGGCATGTCTTGAAAGATTGGCGCAGTTGGCTACAAAAGGCGCCCGTCAGGTCCATAACGCCTCATCATATAGAGGTTATGACCGTTCTGGCGCTCGACAAACTCAAGAACATCTTTTCGCTGATATTGGTGGCCGGCGGGTTAGGGGTTGTTTTCTTTGGTTCATCATCCAAATACAAAAAGCAGATGAATCTAGAGGGTTTGATGAAGGAACAAGCCAAGATGTTCCCGTCGATCACCCCGTTCCTGACCTACAACCCGGGAAAGATCAGGTCGCGGGCACCGGGCGATCCTGTCCCCAAACGCCTGCCTCTTTTTGCCGAAGCGCTTTCTCCGGAAGAGTGGGTTGCCTACCATCAAATTCCTTACAAGGGCGGCAAGCTTGACCGTAACAAAGCCTGGCAGGCGTTGGGACAGCAGTTGGGGCGGCGGTGGCAGGGGCCGTTGAAGCTGCCTTTGCACGCACAGGGGCTCTATGCGGCTTTTGCCCTCAAACACGTACGCAAGCGCAAGGATTCCGAGGAGCTTCTGGCGGAGCTTTCAAGGTCGTGGACGGCGGAGAAAGGGTTTAATCCGTCACTCAAGCTGCGGAACCACATCCGCTCGGTCATCAAGGATCCAAAAATCGGTGGCAAGCTTGCTTCTCACGTGGATAGACACGCCTACGAAACGACGGCGCTGTTGCGGGCTTTGAACCGCGCGCGGCAGGAGGGCGGGGTTCTGGCGTCTGCAGAATTTATATGGCTGCGCGGCCACGATCGTGCGCTTTGGTATCCATTAAACAACCTGGGCCGCCGCGCCTATCATGCCGAAGCTTCGGGTGCACTTACCCACTACGTTAATGAAATCATTGCCGATCAAAGGATACCGACCCCCAGATTTGATGAGGTTATCAAGGTTATAGAAGCATGGCTTGCGTCGCCTTCGGCGCGACCCATCCCTCCGCTGGAGGGGGCGGCTTGAGAATGAAAGGAAACTAAAGAATGATGAAAGGCAATACAGAAGCAAAGGTGGTCGACAAGGCTTTGGCTGTTTCAATGGCCAATGCTTCTCCGCCATCGGTCTGGCGCATCGATATGGATCGGATCAGCGATGCTTCGTTTGTGCTGGAAGATAAAGATGGCGGGAAGTCGGCGCTTTGCCTGAAGTACCGGCAGGGCGGCGTTGTGGAGACGATTGCGCTTTTCGCCGCGCGGAGTGAGGCGGAGCAGGCTCTTTCAGCCATATCGACGGCGATTTTTAACGGTGAGGGCGGCGGTGGCCAGTCAAGAAGCGGCGGCGGCGGCAGGGGGCGGCGTTTCGTCTGGGTTGTTTCCATTTTGCTGGTCATTCTTTTCTTTTTAGTCATGAGCGGCGATCCGGCACCGGAGGTAAAGCCCCGGGGAACGGCAACGGAAACCCCGGCGCCAAAGAAAGAGATACGTGAAGGCGTCCCGCTTTCAGGGGATGAGATATTCGGGAACTGACAAGAGGTTTGACAGGACGTGGCATTAAAGGCGAAATACCAGCATAAGCACGAGACGTTCCTCCGGGACGTCCGGCCCTGGTCGACGCGCATGATTGAAAAGGCAAAGGCGCCATCGACGGCGCTGATGTTCTTATCAATGATGGCGGTCTCCTTTCACGTCGATGTCTTTATAGGCCTTTTTGCGGACCTTATTTTCTTTATCGGTGTCCTTTACATTTGGTTTTTGATAAGCCGTCCGACTGTTTTGCCATTCAAGCTGCCGCGCACGGCCGGGGGCAAGGACAAGAACAACATCCGCCCGGGCGGGGCGACCGGACCGGCGGATGGCATTCTCTACCTTGGCAACGAGCACGATACAAAGGAAGAGATCTGGTTTACCAACACGGATGCCCGGACGCATATCTTGTTCCTTGGCACCACGGGGTCGGGTAAATCCGTCGGCCTGAAATCAATCGCGGCGAATGCGCTCTGCTGGGGGTCCGGGTTTATTTACGTCGATGGTAAGGCCGATACGACGCTTTGGAGCACGGTATCGGCCATCGCGCGGCGCTTTGGGCGCGATGACGATATGCTGATCATGAACTACATGACCGGCGGCCTGGGGGGCAAGGGCGCTTCCAACACTCTGAACCCGTTCTCGAGCGGCTCAGCATCGTATCTCACTAACATGATGACGAGCCTCATGCCCGACGCCGAGGGCGACAACGCGATGTGGAAAGAGCGCGCGGTTGCTCTTATCAGCGGTCTTATGCCCTGCCTTGTGTGGAAGCGCGATAACCAGAACGTGCCGCTGAGCGTCGGCGTCATCCGCCGTTATATCGGCTATGGCGAGATCATCAAGCTGTCGCGTGACAAAAATCTGCCCGAAACCATGCGCACGGGCCTCAAGGCTTATCTGAACGAACTGCCGGGATTTCAGGATGGGGCCTACGATGACAACGGCCAGGAAAAGCCGCAGTCGCCCGACGCTCCGCCCTTCGATCCGTCCGTTCCGCGGCAGCAGCACGGTTATCTTTCGATGCAGTTCACCCGTTCGCTCCAGTCTTTGGGCGACGACTATGGCTACATCTTTGACACGCAGGCGGCCGACGTTGATATGATGGATGTCGTGCTTCAGCGCCGCATGCTGATCGTGTTGATCCCGGCCCTCGAAAAATCAAGCGATGAAACCGCAAACCTCGGTAAGATCATTTCCTCGACGCTCAAGGGGATGATGGGCGGAACGCTGGGCCATACGGTCGAGGGCGAGGCCGCGACCATCATCGAAAACAAGCCGACGGCCTCGTCCACGCCGTTCATCGCGATCTTTGACGAGGTCGGCTACTACGCCGCGCAAGGCATGGCGGTCATGGCGGCGCAGGCGCGCTCGCTTGGTTTTTGCCTTGTCTATGCCGCACAGGATTTACCCGCGATGGAAAAGCGCGTCAAGGAAGAAGCGCGCTCCATCACCGCGAACTGTAACATCAAGATTTTTGGCAAACTCGAAGACCCGACGCAGACAAAGGATTTCTTCGAAAAGACGGTCGGCAGCGCGATCGTGACCGAACTTTCGGGATACCAGAAGGCGCAGGGATCCATGATCGTTCCGGGCGGTTACAGCGATGCGCAGAACGCCAGCATCCAGAACCGTGCGCGTGCAAACTATGACGGCTTGCGGGCTTTTACCGAGGGCCGGGCTGTTTGTTGCTTTGGCAAGGCTGTCAACGAAATCCAGATTTATAACGCTGAGATCGGCGATGCCAAGGTTATGCGCGTTCAGCGTTTTTTACCCATTCCGCCTCCAGCCGAAGATCTTTTGGACCAGCTGCGTGAGGTAAATGCTATATTGAAGCGCTTCCGCGACCCGGCCTGGGACCCGCTCAAGACGGGCGATTTGCCTCCGTCGGCAGATCTTGCGGCCTTGGCAGACGGTTTCTCAATGGCAAGAAAAGCCGAGCGAAGCTATGTCGAGGCCGGGGGGTTGGCGGTTGCTGCCCTGGCGGATCGCCGGGGCTTGATCAAGGCGGAAGATGCTCTCAAGGCCCCGGCTGCGGCTGCTCCTGCCCCTGCCCCTGCGGCATCACCGCCTGTAACGGCCCCAACAACGCCGGTAACACCGCCGGTTCCGCCTTTCCTGACCGGTGGTGCGGTATCGGAATTGCCGGCCGCTGTCCGGCGTCCGCCCCCCGTTACTGAAGAAAAATCGAAGACGGCGGATGCCGCCGGATCCCCGGCCCTTCCTTCTGCGGGGGGCGAGATCAAGGGTCCCTTGTCCTGGATGGACGTGATTGGCGCCGGTGTTGCGGTGGGAGCTGCAGGTACTTCGCCGCCGGAGAAGGCTGCAGCCGCGCCGGATGCGGAACCTGTCATGTCATGGGACAAGATCGTCAGTGACGCCGCCAAAGAGCCTGCTTCTTCGGCAGCGAAAGAAAACCAGGAAAAACCGGCGGCAGCGGATTTGGCGGATGCGGCGGGGCCGCTGAGCTGGAGCGATGTTATCGGGCTGGCTTCTGCGCCCGCTGCGGTGAAGCCGGCACCCACGCAAATTCCGCTGGGAGAAGAGTTGTCTGAGGATGATGTGGGTATTTCAAATGCGGCGGGATCCAGCGGCGGCCCGCTGAACTGGTCGGATATTGTCGGTAGTGGTTCTTCTTCAGTTACAGATGAGAAAAACGGCGGCAAGAGCGGCACGGGCGAGTAGGACGGTATATGGATAATATTAGGAAGATAAGCCAGATTCTGTTTTTAGTTCCTTTGGGACTTTTTCTTTTTGATTTGGTCGCCAATTGGTTTGTCGAGGCGCGCATCCATGTGCGTTCCTTTCTGGAACTTTGGAAGGATATTGATCCGCAGTCAATTCCGGCTATTCAGGCCTGGGCGTTGCACTATATTCCGGCGGAACACTGGAAGGCCATGATGGACGCGCCGGCGCCGCTTGTGCTTCTTGTTCCGCCAACGGTTCTTTACGTGATATACAGGATCGTCTTTGCCATTTCAGGCGGCAGCGGCAGCGATCGTTACCGCTTCAGGTCAAGGCACTAAAAAGCATTCTGGCGTTCAGGGGACGAGCGTATCCAAAAAACTCTCAAGTGCATCGGGACTCCGTAACCGGATTTTCTTGAGGTGTGGCCAGGCCGAAGGATCGGTAAAAAGCGCTGAATACTCACGTTTTTTCTTGGGATAGCTTTTAAACAGCCAGAGGAATATGCTGTTTTTTGAAAAAGCTTGCCGCCAGGTTTCGATGTTGCCATTGCAGACAGGTTTCTTATCGATGATGCGCGTCAATGTGCGACGGGCAAGCTGAAAAAATACACGCCAGAAGGGGTAATTGATCCAGATCAGGGTGTCGGCCCTGGGCCAGCTTAGGTGGTGGGTACGGCTGTAGTTGCCGGACAAAATCCAGCGCTCGCCGCTGACGGCTTGTTTAATCGCTTCGTGATATTCCGGTTCTGGTGCAAGAGTCCAATTGGAGCGCCAGTAAAGATCATCAATATCGGTCATTGGGCAGGAAAGCCTTTCGGCCAGCGTATGTGCAAGCGTCGTTTTCCCCGATCCGGTCACGCCAATGACGATGATGCGTTGCATGGGAGGTTATCCCAGCGCCTTTTCAAGTTCCGGCAGGGCTTGAAAGAGGTCGGCGACAAGGCCGTAGTCGGCAACCTGGAAGATGGGGGCTTCGGGGTCTTTGTTGATGGCGACGATGACTTTCGAGTCCTTCATCCCGGCCAGATGCTGGATCGCGCCGGAGATGCCGACCGCGATATAAAGCTCAGGCGCCACGACTTTGCCGGTCTGGCCCACCTGATAATCGTTGGGGACGAAGCCCGCATCCACCGCCGCGCGCGAGGCGCCGACCGCGGCTGATAGTTTATCAGCTACAGCTTCGATCAATTTAAAGTTTTCGCCGCTGCCCATGCCGCGCCCGCCGGAGACGATGACGCGGGCGGATGTGAGTTCGGGCCGTGCCGATTTGGTCAATTCCTGACTGATAAAGTTCGAAAGGCCGGCATCTGCCGTGGCAGCCACGGCTTCAATGGACGCCGCGCCGCCATCAGCGGGGGCTGCGTCAAAAGCAGTCGTGCGCACGGTCAGGATTTTCAGCGTGTCCGAGGTTTCAACGGTGGCCAGCGCGTTCCCGGCATAGATGGGTCTTACAAAGCTGCTTGCGCTTAAGATCTGCGATACGTCGGAGATCTGCTGCACATCGCAAAGGGCGGCTACGCGCGGTATCAGGTTCTTGCCCGTCGTTGTCGAGGGGGCCAGCACATGGCTGTAGTTCCTGGCGATCCCGGCCACAAGCGGCGCCACGTTTTCGGGCAGGTGGTGCGCGTAAGCATCCGATTCCGACATTATAACCTTGGCAACGCCCTTGATTTTGGCGACAGCTTCGGCCGCGCCTTTGCAGGACGCGCCCGCGACCAGAACATGGACCTCGCCCAATTTCAACGCGGCGGTTACGGCGTTGAGCGTGGCGGGCTTGATCGACTTATGATCGTGTTCGGCAATGACAAGAACGGTCATGTCAGATGACTTTCGCTTCGTTTTTGAGTTTCGTGACAAGCTCGGCGACATCCGCCACCCTGACTCCTGCCTTGCGGCCGGGCGGCTCGGTCACTTTCAGGACCTTGACGCGCGGCGTGACATCGACGCCCAGATCCTGCGGTGTCATGGTGGCGAGCGGCTTTTGTTTGGCTTTCATGATGTTGGGAAGCGCCGCATAGCGCGGTTCGTTCAGGCGAAGATCGGTCGTGACCACGGCCGGGAGTTTCAGGCTGACCGTTTCAAGGCCGCCATCGATTTCGCGCGTGACTTTCAGTCTGTCGCCGTCCTTTTCGACCTTCGAGGCGAAAGTGCCCTGCGGCCAGTTCAAAAGCGCAGCCAGCATCTGGCCCGTCTGGTTATTATCGCCGTCCACCGCCTGCTTGCCGAGGATAACAATATCCGGGTTTTCCTTCGCAGCCACGGCCTTGAGTATTTTTGCCACAGCAAGAGGTTCGACCGCAACATCTGTTGAAACCAGAATGCCCCGGTCGCCACCCATGGCGAGAGCCGTGCGGATCGTCTCCTGAGCCTGCGGTACGCCGATGCTGACAACCACGATTTCCTTGACGAGGCCCTTTTCCTTCATGCGCACGGCTTCTTCAACCGCGATTTCGCAGAAGGGGTTCATCGCCATCTTGACATTGGCGGTTTCAACGCCTGTCTGGTCGCTTTTGACGCGCGCCTTGACGTTGGCGTCAATGACCCGTTTGATCGCAACAATCGCCTTCATGCTTACTCGTCGGACGCCTGAATGCCTTCGGTGCCGGGAACCAGCTGCGGGGCCGGAGCCGTTGTGGTGGCAACACCGGCAGGTGATGATCCCGCGATTGACTGCCCTTCGGCATCGGCGGCCACCGTCATCTTGACAATTTTATCGGGATTGGCTGGCGGCTCGCCCTTGGCGATGCGGTCGACAAATTCCATGCCCGAAGTCACGCGGCCCCAGACGGTGTATTGGCCGTCCAGAAAGCGCGAGTCCGCGGTTGTGATGAAAAACTGGCTGTCGCCGCTGTTCGGATCGCTGCTGCGCGCCATGCCGATGACGCCGCGGATAAAGGGTTCTTTCGAAAACTCAGCAGCCATTTTCTGGCCCGACCCGCTGGTGCCCGTGCCGGTCGGATCGCCGGTCTGGGCCATGAAACCTTCGATCACGCGGTGAAACACAAGGCCGTTGTAAAAACCCTGCCGGGTCAGTTCCTTGATCCGCGCCACATGTTTGGGCGCCAGGTTGGGCAGAAGCTCGATCACGACGCGGCCGTCTTTCAGGTCCAGATAGATCGTATTTTCAGGATCGGATGCAAAAGCCGGGCGGCTGACGATCAGCAGGGCGGCCAGGACAAAAAAAGCAAGTTTCTTGAGCATTGTATTTTCCTTTCAGGTTAAATTTTAAGCGTCAGCTGCAACTTTCATCGAGACAATTTTGTCGGGGGTCTTTGGCGGCTCCCCCCGCGTGATTTGGTCGACCAGATCCATGCCTTCCGTTACCTGTCCCCAAACCGTGTATTCGCCGTCGAGGAAGGGAAGGGGCTTGAACGCGATAAAGAACTGGCTGTCGCCGCTGTCGGGATCGTTTGTGCGCGCCATGCCGACGGTGCCGCGGATATAGGGTTCGTCGGTAAATTCAGCTTCAAGCTCGACGCCCGATCCACCCGTTCCCCGGCCTTGCGGGCAGCCGGTCTGGGCCATGAAACCTTCGATCACGCGGTGAAACACAAGGCCGTTGTAAAAGCCCTGCCGGGTCAGTTCCTTGATCCGTGCCACATGTTTGGGCGCAAGGTCGGGCCTTAGCGTGATGGTCACCGGACCGTTTTTAAGCTGCAGGATGATCATATTTTCTTTATCAGACATGGGCATTCCTTAACACTGTGAAATCGTATCCAAAATTGCCTTAAAGAGCTTCCAAGGGCAAGCAGAACTTGCACTTCAAGGATTCGAGAGATAGCTTCAGGAGTACGGAGGGCGCATGACATCGATTATTTTTCTGCTTATCCAACTGCTGGATATTTACTTATGGATTGTCTTTGCGGCGGTCGTGGCGAGCTGGCTTGTCCTTTTTGGCGTTCTGAATACGCGAAATAAATATGTATATAAAGGATGTGAGCTTTTAAACCGCCTCACCAACCCCATTATTTTACGGATTCGTAGAGTTGTGCCGGTCATCGGCGGGATCGACATATCGCCCATCATCCTCATCATGGGGATATGGCTGCTGCAGAAGGTGCTTTATGGTTTCCTGTAAAATTATAGACGGGAAACAATGCGCTGAAGAACTGCGCGCCGGGATTTCGGTTAAAGTTGCCGCTCTTGAACAAAAACACAACATGGTTCCGGGCTTGAGCGTTATTCTCGTCGGCGACGATCCGGCAAGCCAGGTCTATGTCCGCAACAAGGAAAAAGCCGCGCAAAAGGCTGGAATTAACGGCCAGTTGATCCGTCTGCCTGCAACAACGACACAGGATGAGGTTGTGCGCACGGTTCAAAAGCTCAATGGCGATAAAACCGTGCACGGCATACTGGTGCAGCTGCCATTGCCAAAACATATCGACTCCGCTGCGGTCGTGCAGGCGATTGATCCGGCCAAGGATGTCGACGGACTTCATATTGAAAACATGGGCCGCCTGATGGCGGGACTGCCGGGCATGGTTCCGTGCACGCCTTTGGGCTGCCTGATCCTTCTTCAGAAATTCGCGGGCGGGATCGCGGGCAAGAACGCCGTCGTTATCGGCCGCTCCAACCTTGTGGGCAAGCCGATGGCGCATTTGCTGCTGAAGGAAAACGCGACGGTCACAATCGCCCATTCGCGGACAGGGGATTTGCCGGATGTTGTGCGTGGGGCGGATATCGTGGTTGCTGCCGTGGGGCAGCCTGAACTGGTTAAAGCCGACTGGATCAAGCCGGGTGCCGTCGTGATCGATGTCGGCATCAACCGTGTCGGTGACAGGCTTGTGGGTGATGTGGCTTTTGACGAGGCCGTGAAAGTCGCAGGCGCACTCACCCCCGTGCCGGGCGGCGTGGGGCCCATGACGATTGCGTGCCTTTTGGCCAATACGGTCGAGGCGTTTGAGCGCTCTATTGCCCCTGCGCGACGCTGAAGGCGCGGTTGCCGTTGAAAGTGTAGAGATTGTCCGTCTTGACGAACTCAACATCCATCTGCGTGATGGTTCTGAGCAGTTCGATAATATTATCAGTCTTGATCGGTGTTCCGTCTTTTTCAGACATGAACCGGCAGCGGCAGTGGTCGTTGATTTCGCTTTTAGCGGATGACTCCGGCCAGAGCAAAAGCCCGCGGCTGTCGATGGATTTGAGGACAAGGCCGCCGATGGATATTTTTTTAAGCTTGTTGGCAAGGCCTGAGATGTCCTTGTCAAAACGCCAGTGAACGTACACGTCAACGCCGACCAGTTCTTTCTTCTGCACTTCGGGCAGTTTCATGAATCGTATGTCAATTCTGCGGCGTTCGTCCCTGCCGAAGTCGGCGGCTTCAAGCGTGGCCGGCATGTGTCCCAGGCGGCTGATCAGCTCGTTCGTAAAGTCCTTTGTGCCGACCTTGGCTTTGCTGCGGCCTTCAACATAAATGTCACCGGTGTGGATGCCGTCTTCGATTGTTTTCAACCAGGCATTTTGTATCTTTTGCGCGGCGGTATTTTGGCCAAAGTGCTTGAGCATCATGACCGCGCCTTGCAGAAGGCCCGACGGGTTGGCAATGCCTTTGCCCGCGATGTCGGGGGCGGAGCCGTGGATGGCTTCGAACATGGCGCCTGATTTTCCGATATTGGCCGAGCCTCCCAGGCCGACAGAGCCCGATACCTCGGCCGCGATGTCAGAAATAATGTCGCCGTAGAGGTTTTCGGTTACGACGACGTCGAAGCTTTCGGGGCGGGACGCAATGCGCGCAGCGCCGATGTCGACAATCATATGCTCGGCCTTGAGGCTGGGATAACCCTGCGCAATGCGGTCAAAGGTTTTGTGAAAAAGACCGTCGGTCATTTTCATGATGTTGTCTTTAGAGATACAGGTAACTTTTTTGCGGTTGTTAATAATCGCGTATTCGAAAGCATAGCGTATGATCAGCTCTGATCCGACGGAAGAGATAAGCTTTAATGACTGCACGACGTTGTCGGTATGCTGGTGTTCAATGCCGGCATAAAGATCTTCTTCGTTCTCGCGGACAATGACCATGTCCATTTTCGGGTGAAGCGATTTGACAAAGGGGTGGTATGAAATGCAGGGACGTATGTTGGCAAACATGCCGAACGTCTTGCGGATCGTGACGTTGAGGCTTTTAACGCCGCCGCCCTGCGGCGTTGTAATCGGGGCTTTGAGGAAGCAGTGGTTTTTTTGCAGCGTTTCCCAGGCTTTGTTGGAAATGCCTGATGCGATGCCTTGCTTGTAGACGCTTTCGCCGATTTCGATGGTTTCGATTTTAAGGCTGGCTCCTGCCGCATCCAAAATCTTGAGGGTAGCTTCCATGATCTCGGGGCCGATGCCATCACCATAAGCGACAGTAATTGGTATTTCTTTTTGCATGATGTTTTTAAATCCCTGATTTAATTCCCAAAGTTAGCGTATCACAAAGTGGTTAAAGGGAAATTAGCTTCAGGGCCTTAAGTTAACATAATTAAAACAGAGACTGGCCGAATCTTCATAAAATCGAATAATATGTGTCCATGACTCTGCCGCAGGAAATCATACGTAAGAAGCGCGATGGCCAGACGCTTACTAAAGACGAGATCGCCGAGTTTATCGGCGGCGTGACCAAAGGCAAAGTAAGCGAGGGGCAGGTTGCATCCTTCTGCATGGCCGTGCTGCTTAAAAAAATGTCCATGCCCGAGCGTGTTGCGCTCACCAGTGCGATGGCCAGTTCCGGCACGGTCATGCAATGGCAGTCCGAGAAACTGCCAGGTCCCGTTCTTGACAAGCATTCAACCGGCGGCGTCGGCGATAAGGTCAGTCTTATTCTGGCCCCCGTCATGGCGGCGCTGGGGGCTTTCATTCCTATGCTGTCGGGTCGGGGCTTGGGGCATACGGGCGGTACGCTTGATAAAATGGATTCTATTCCCGGCTATAAATCTCAGCCGGATGTCGCGCTTTTCAAGAAGGCTGTGCGTGAGGCGGGATGCGCCATCATCGGCGCCACGCCCGATCTGGCGCCCGCCGACCGGATCATCTATGCCATCCGTGATGTAACGGCGACGGTCGAGTCGCTGGATTTAATTACGGCGTCGATCCTGTCCAAGAAGCTGGCGGCGGGCTTGTCCGGGCTTGTCATGGATGTCAAATACGGCACTGGCGCTTTCATGCAGGATTATAACGATGCCAAAGCGCTTGCTGAAAGCATTGTGCATGTGGCCAATGGCGCGGGGCTGCCGACGGTGGGGCTTCTGACGGATATGAATCAGGTGCTGGGCCGTACGGCCGGAAATGCGCTTGAGGTGCAGGAAAGCGTTGACTTCCTGACAGGCAAAATGCGCGATGACAGGCTTTACGAGATCACGGCCGCGCAAACGGCCGAGCTTCTGGTGCTGGGCAAGCTGGCGAAAGACGTTAAGGAAGCGCGGCAAAAGATCGATACGGTGCTGAATAACGGCAAAGCGGCCGAACATTTTGAAAAAATGGTTCATGTGCTGGGAGGCCCTTCGGATTTTCTGAAGTCACCGCAAAAACACCTCAGGAAAGCTCCCGTGGTCAGGGAAGTATGGCCGGATAAAAAAGGCTATGTCGGACTGATGGACGTGCGCGCGATCGGCATTGGCATTGTCGAGTTGGGCGGCGGGCGGGCCAAACCGACCGACATCATTGATCATTCCGTGGGGTTGACGGAGGTTGCCCGTATGGGCGAAGCGGTGGGGCCGGGCGCGCGGCCTATGGCCATTGTGCACGCAACCGACGAGGAAAAAGCCGGACGCATGGCTGAAACGCTCAAAAGCGTTATCAAGATAACGGGCGAACCTTTAAGGGAAGACACGCTTGTTCGGGCGCGTATTGCTGCATGATTGTTAGGCTCAAGCCCTATTAATCTCAATTAATCCCATAAAATTATATAAGGGCAACAAAAAATGGCTTGACTTCGGCAGGGTTTTAATTTAACATAACTAAATTATATCCAAAAGAGGTGCATCATGCACGGGGCGGTGCTGCAGAAACCGGAAGTTTTGTCTCAAGGGACGCTGAAAGACGGAAGTGCTGTATTTACAGTTTGTCAGCTTGATGGAAGCTGGGTTGATGTTCTTTATGATCACTATCTCAAGGTACGGACGGATCTTCCAGCCAAGGATAAGATGTGCCTGCGTGAACGAAACCGGGCGAGTTTTGAAGATCACTTTAAAAAAGGCGGCATCGTTGTTGGCGCTTTTGTGGAAGATAGAATGGTCGCTCAGGCCGCTTTGTTTGAGCCAGTGGGAGACGTTGTTCCGCAATGCTATCCCAGCGTTCTAAAGGGATCGGACCTTAATTCATATGCGTTCTTCCAGACGACGATGATTGACCAGGAATACAGAGGGCAAGGCATAGTGCAGGCCATGCTTCAGGCGCGGCTTGCTTTTGCTTTCGAGCACAAGCGTGAACATGCCATAGCTCAAGTCGATATCCGCAACGTTGCCAGTCTCAAGGTTCTTGTCGCGGAAGGTTTTTCGGCTTTTTCCATGGATCCTCATCCCAATGGCGACTCGTATATCATAGCCCTGCATAAGGACGTTCGGAGTGGCCGGCTGGCGCGCGGGTTCAACCGCAAGATCAAGCCAAAACCCGAAATCGAGCGTTACGGGCAGGATGCGTCCGATGCGGGAATGCTTCAAAAGCGCTTCAATGAAGGCTATCGCGGAGTCGCTCTGACGCCGTCGGGCAGGCTTGTTTTTTCTGCGAAACCCCGGCCATTTCGTTATTAAAACATAAATAAATCAATGCTATATGTGCAATTTTTTTGTATCCTTAAAAATAAGGCTTGATTCAGGCAGGATTATCATTTAACATAATTAAAATCGGGGATTAAGCATGAGTCAACACAACGAAAAAAAGAAAAAAGGCTCACTCGGTGCCGCGCTGGCGAAAGGGGTGCTCAGAACATCGGGAAAGTCCTTTTCCATCCACATTCTGGATGAAAGCTGGGTCGACGAGATACATGCCCTGCACACCGGTGTTTATGATGGTCTTAAGCCCCACCAGAAAACCTTTTTAGGCCCCAGGAGCAAGGAGTCTTTTGCCGAGCATCTTCAGAGCGGCGGCATGATCCTTGGCGTTGTTTGCGACGGAGTCCTGGTTGCAAAATCGGTGATCAGCCTTTCAGCCAACGATGATGGCACGACATCCACAAAGATCCAGAGCAACACCGTCATGCGTGAATATCAGGGCAACGGCCTGATGCAGTATTTGGTCAAGACCTGGATTGCCTTGTCATTGGCGGCAGGACATGCGACGGCGGAAGCTGAAGTGGACGTGCTTAATACGGCCAGTATTAAAAACCTTTTTAATGCAGGCCTTTCCGTCGTTAATAAAGAAGTCGATTCGTCGGATGGCGGTGATATATACAAGATGAAAGCGCCTGTTAAGGAAGCGGCGTTGAAATGCGTCTTTAACAAAGCCGCGAACGACAACGAAGAAGGGCCCGCGGAAAAGCTTTCCGATGTCGAAATCATTGTCCAGAGATTGAAGGAAGGCTACAAAGGCGTCGGTATTCGCCAGGGCCGCATGGTTTTCAAGCGCGTAGCAAACGGGTAATAGGCTAAAAATACTTGCGCATTTTCCCGATTCGGATTATCTTTCATGTAAAGAAAAGGCAGTTCAATACCATGACCATCAGATTTGAAGGCAAAGTAATTCCGGCGTCATTCCGACGAGTCCGATAAACAAGGACCCGCCGCGGCGGGCTGTTTCTAAGGACACCTTCAAACAATCACTCGAAACCGGAAGTTATACAAGTCATGTCATCTCACGCGAAAAAAACAGGTCCCACCCTTATAAAAGGTACGATTAAGGCCACGGGCAAGGCGTATACCGTTCATTTGCTTGATAATGGCTGGGTGGATGAAATCCATGCCCTGCACGAAGCCGTCATCAGCCATCTGAAACCGGAAGAGAAGAGCTACGTTGTTCCCAAAACGAAAGAGTACTTTGAAGAACAGTTTAAAAAGGGCGGTGTCGTCGTCGGTGCGGTTCTGGAAGGGAAATTGATCGGCAAGGCCGTTCTGCATGAGCCGACCGCCAGTGATCCTGACACGGGGATGGTGGATATGATGGCGGTAGCGACCCCCGACAAAATGGCGATGCTTCAGTCGGATACGATTCATCCTCTGTTCCAGGGTAATGGGATTGCAGAGAAGCTGTTGCAGGCAAGGCTTTTGCTGGCCCTTTTACACGAGCGCGAGCATGTGTGCTCGGAAGTGGATGTGCGCAACACGGCAAGTCTTAAGGTTTATTTGAGAAACGGGTTGACGGTGCACAGCATTGGCACGGACCCCGGCGATGGCACGAAAGTATATAATCTTCATGAGACTGTGGCCGATGCTGCGCTCAAGTCCGCTTTTAAGAAGGCGGTGGCTGTGAATGACAATGCCGGTCTTTCTGATGAAAATCTGGAAGATCTGGCGGGCATTGAGCGCAAGCTTAAGGCGGGCTTTCGCGGCGTGGGCATCCAGGGCGGAAAAATGCTTTTTCGGCCGGGAAAAACCGGATAAAACGTTCAAAGCTTTCGAGCCAGCGCATCCAGAGCCACCAGATACCCGTCTGCGCCAAATCCGCAGATGGAGCCGACAGAAACGGGCGCAATAAAGGAGATATGGCGGAAACTTTCGCGGGCATAGATATTCGATATATGAACTTCGACGACGGGGAGATCGCAGGCTTTAAGCGCATCATGCAGGGCAATGGATGTATGGGTATAGGCCCCTGCATTTATGATGATGGCGTCAAATTTCTTATTAGAGGCCTGTATCCAGGTCACAAGCTCGCCTTCAACGTTCGATTGCCGGCATGTAACGGCCATGTTCAGGGATTTACCGTGCAATATGCATGATTTTTCAATGTCAGCCAGCGTCGTTTTGCCGTAGATTTTGGGCTCGCGCTTGCCAAGCATATTAAGGTTCGGGCCATTCAGGATAAGAATGGACTTTGTTTTTTTTCCTGTCATGGCTTGTGCTTCCTGTAAAGGGTTGATTTGGCGATGCCCAGAAGTTCGGCTGCTTTGCTCATGTTTTCCTCGCAATGGCGGATGGCAAAGGCGATGGCAGCCTGCTCGATTTCCTCAAGGGTTTTAAGGCGCCCGTCGGCATGTAGAAAATCGCCAGAGGCGGAAGACGGTACGGATGTTGCCGCGTTGCCCTCATCCCGGGAGAGTAGGGCGATGGTCTTGTCCTTGAGCAGCATTTCAATGTCGGCACGTTCAATAATGTTTCCGTCAGCCATTATGATGGCCCGGTGAATGGTGTTCTCAAGCTCGCGTACGTTTCCAGGCCAGGGATTGTCCTGCAGGAATTTTTCAGCCGCCGCAGACAGTATTTTCGATGCGCGTCCTTCGGCCAGGCAGTGTTTCTGGAGGAAATAGCGGCTTAAGGCCGGAATGTCGTTTTTGCGGCGTTCGAGCGGAGGCATTTCAATCGGCAGGACGTTGAGGCGGAAATACAAGTCTTCGCGAAAACGTCCGGCGGCGACTTCGGCTTTAAGGTCGCGGTTGGTGGCCGAAATGACGCGAACATTGACGGGAATGCTTTTGCTCGAACCGACGGCGCAAACTTCTTTCTGCTGAAGGACGCGCAATAGCTTGACCTGCGCGTCCAGCGGCAGCTCCCCGACCTCATCAAGAAAAATGGTTCCGCTGTTGGCTTCGCGGAATTTACCGGGTGCGCTGGATATGGCCCCTGTGAACGATCCTTTTTCATGGCCGAACAGCGTGCTTTCAACAAGATTGGCGGGAATGGCGCCGCAATTGACGGCCACAAATTCTTTCCCGACACGGCGGCTTTCCCCGTGAATGGCGCGGGCAAGAACTTCTTTTCCCGTGCCGGTTTTTCCGGTAATCAGCACCGGAATATCCGAGGCGGCGGCCTTGCGACCGATGGCGATAATGGGCGCCAGACCTGAATCATGGCCGATCATTTGGTCAAAGGTAAAGGTCCCCGCATCCTTGCGCTTGAGGCGGATGATTTCCTGCTGTAAGGCTGAGAACCTTAAAGCATTTTCAATGGATACCAGCACGCGCTCGGGCTCGGGCGGCTTGCTGATAAAATCAAGAGCTCCCAATTGCATGGCATGCACCGCGACATTTACATCTTTCGTTCCCGTCAGCATGATCACCGGAAGAGACGGGTATTTCTGCCGGCATATTTCCAGCAGCTCGAGGCCGTTCATGCCCGGAAGATAGTAGTCCAGTATAGCCAGTTGGATTTGCGTATTTTTTTCAAGCAAGGCAAGCCCTTCAGTGGCGTTTTCAGCATACAGCACTTCGTAGCCAAGCTTGCTCTCCAGCCAGTGGCCAAGCACGTGTTGCTGCACCTTGTCATCTTCAACAAGCAAGATAGTTGAGGGCATAGGGCGAGCATACTCCTTTGCGGTTTTCTCTTAAGTTTTATTATCGGGGAAAATTCTAAAGAAAGTCTCAAAATGAAACGAAAATATGACATGTAATGTTTTTATTCTATTTTGAAACACTTATTAAAATTTAAGCCATTGATTTTTAATACATTTGTTTTGGCATATTGTTTGCCATATATAAAGGCAGGTGTGGAGGATCAATATGTTATTAGTCAAAGACAAGCCAGAGCAGCAATTACTTGCGAAACTTCGTCAACTTTGTGGAGGGGAGAACAGGCAGGCGTTTCGCTGTCTGCATCTTACGCTTTCAGAAATGGCAGGGAAGGCATCCGTTGGGTCTGAGGCCCAGGTTTTGGTTGCGCATGAGCTCTGTGTCTTTATTGCGCATCAGGTGGATGACCCGGAGGGACAGATTTTTCTGTGCCCGGATAATGATATTTTTGTGCTTGCAAAAGGCCTGACCGCAAAACATATGCGTATGATCGAGCCGGTGGCAACCCATTTTGTAAGAAATGTACGGAACAATGAAAAGCCGGTTTATTTATATGATCTTCAGACGGACTGCGAGAAGATTATCGAGCGCGTTGTAAACAAGCTACGCCTTCACGAAGATTCATGTGAATGTCAAATTATCAACTTTCCGCTGGATGAGGAACTTATAAAAACAATTTCAGAGAGAAGGACTGATCGGGGGACGCCTGAAATTCTGCTCGTTACTTCTGACGCATCCCTTTGCCATCTTATGTCAGATTCTTTCAAGGAGTGGCAGCTGATAAGTTCCGCAGAGGATAAACATGCAGCTGTTTTGCTTTACACTCTCAAGGCGCCGGATATGGTCTTTCTGGATGGAAATATGCTGGATACAACGGGTTTCGATGTGTTGGAAACCATTGTTAAACTTGATCCAGATGCGCATATCATTGTTATCGGTACCAAGGGCGATCATCAGAATATTGCCAGATGCATGAACATGGGGGCGAAAGGAGTGATAGAAGAACCTGTTACGCGGGACAAGCTTTTGACATGTATCGGGCACTGTCCGTCATTGAAGTTAAAAACCTAAGGCAGATTATCAAAAGAATAGCGGCTTGCATAAGCCCTCCGACGAGGGTAATCTTCTAGTCAGGGTTTTAGGAGGGCTTATGGCAGAAGAGAAAAAAAGTCTATATGACCGATTGGGTGGCGCACCGGCTGTCAGGGCGGCTGTCATAAAATTCTACGGCAGGATCATGATGGATCCTCTTCTTGGCCCGTTTTTTGATCCCAACAATCTTGAGAGTTTGAAACGAAGCCAGATAGCTTTTTTAACAATGGCACTAGGCGGGCCTCATAATTATACGGGCAAGAACCTGCGTACGGC
>FRDC01001075.1_pt1 | contig 39508 bp, 40 predicted proteins | sample 1106171 | NCBI WGS metagenome assembly FRDC01 (sample SAMEA3930566, study PRJEB13176) | freshwater metagenome | biome: Drinking water system; feature: drinking water; material: water | place: Singapore | collected 2014-12-20 | reverse complement strand
GCCAGGTAGCCACGGGCCAAAAGACCGGCTACTAAGCTGTAGAGAATGAGACGGATGGCAAATTACATGAACCGTAGGTCTGTGCTGGGTGGCAAGTCTATCAACATGGGGCTTGTCATCCCACGGACTGGAATGACGGAGGGTGTCATTTATGTTTAGAACCGATGAGATCATTAAAGCCTCGAAGTTGCCGCCGGAAGGCGTCGCAATGTCCAGGCACATCGACTACATTTATTTTATCCCGATCTTGTTTGTTACTATTATCGGGACGTTCCATATGCACTTTGACTTGCTGGCCGGTGACTGGGATTTCTGGATCGATTGGAAAGACCGGCAATGGTGGCCGATCGTTACGCCAATCACGGCGATTACCTTCTGTGCGGCCCTTCAGTACTACAACTGGGTCAACTACAGACAGCCATTTGGCGCAACCATCACGATCCTGGCGCTCCTGGCAGGCAAGTGGGTTACCATCTGGGCCGCCTGGTGGTGGTGGTCGAACTATCCGTATAACTTCGTGATGCCCTCCACGCTTCTGCCCAGCGCGATCGTGCTCGACGTCGTGCTGTTGCTGACCAGAAACTGGACTATTACGGCCGTGATCGGCGCGTGGCTGTTTGCCGCGCTGTTCTATCCGACCAATTGGGCGATCTTCGCCTATAGTCATACGCCGGTCGTGATCGACGGCACGCTCCTGTCGTGGGCGGATTACATGGGCTTCGCCTATGTCCGCACCGGGACGCCGGAGTATATTCGGATGATCGAGGTTGGCTCGCTGCGGACGTTCGGCGGCCACAGCACCATGATCTCATCCTTCTTCGCGGCGTTCGCGTCTTCCTTGATGTACATCCTGTGGTGGCAGTTCGGGAAATTCTTCTGTACGTCCTACTTCTACCTGACGGATGACAGACAGAAAACCACGAAGGTGCATGACGTGTTTGCATATGCCACATTAGCGCATGCCGATAAAGCCAAAACGTCTGGGGGGAAAGCATGAACGCCAAGAAAACCTTCAAACTGTGGATGCTCGGATTCTGCGGGATAGCAACACTGGCGGTTACGCCGGTGTTCGAATCCACTCCGGCTTTCGCCCATGGAGAACGTTCGCAGGAGCCGTTTCTGCGGATGCGTACTGTCAATTGGTATGACACCGAGTGGGTCGGAAAGTCGACCGCTATCAATGATGTGACTTATTTGCGGGGGAAGTTCCATTTGTCCGAGGACTGGCCCAGGGCGGTTGTGAAGCCAAACCGGACGTTCCTCAATATCGGTTCTCCTAGCTCTGTGTTTGTGCGGTTGAGCTCAAAAATCAACGGCACGCCAATGTTCGTGTCCGGTCCGATGGAAATCGGACGGGATTATGCATACGAAGTCACGCTGAAGGCGCGCTTGCCTGGCCACCACCATATCCATCCTATGTTTGCCGTTAAGGATGCTGGTCCTATTGCAGGACCAGGCGGATGGATGGACATCACAGGTAATGCTGCGGACTTTAAGAATGAGATCAAGACTCTCACGGGAGAGACCTTCGACTCTGAAACCAAGGGTACGGCAACCGGCGTGATGTGGCACCTGTTCTGGGCTGCAGTGGCCATCGCCTGGGTCGGATTTTTTGCGATCCGTCCAATGTACCTGGTTCGTGCTCGTGTATTGGCAGCCTACGGCGATGAGATCCTGCTTGATCCAATCGATCGCAAAGTAGGTATTTTCTTTCTAGTGTTCACTGTCACGGTCGTGACTGTCGGGTATCTCTCTGCTGATGCCCAGTATCCTGTGACCGTGCCTCTCCAGGCCGGTGAAGCGAAGATTAAGCCTATGCCGATCAAGCCAAATCCGCTGGTCATGGAAGTGACCCATGCGGAATACGATGTGCCTGGTCGTGCGTTGCGCATGGTGGTTCATGCGACGAATAACGGCACAGTGCCGGTGACCATCGGTGAATTTACGACAGCCGGTATTCGGTTCACCAACAAGGCTGGAGCAGCCAAGCTTGATCCAAACTATCCGGCCGAGCTCGTGGCGGCGTCTGGGTTGACGATGGATAACGAGGCTGCGATCCAACCAGGACAGACTGTCGATATCAAGATCGAGTCGAAGGACGTCCTCTGGGAGGTTCAGCGCTTGGTGGACATTCTTCACGATCCGGATCAACGCTTCGCGGGCTTGATTATGTCGTACACCGATTCCGGTGAGCGGCTGGTCAACCCGGTTTGGGCTCCTGTACTCCCGGTCTTCACCAGACTCGGAGCATAAGCAAGACTCAAGTAGCGGTGTTCAAAAGAATGCCGGTCCGTTCCCGTCGAAAGGCGGAAAACGGGCCGGCATTTTTATTTTCTGTAGCGCCAGCTCTGTTAGTCACTATGGCAATGAAATTGAGGAGAGCTCTCTCTGTCCTTTGTCAGCGACTGTTTGGATCTAGTGCGGGCTGGTTCAATCAAGCCGATCGTTTCCGGGACGATTCAAATGAGACCGGATGAAATCATGTAGCCTCTCTCGGCAAAGTAAATGCAGCCCCTAAATGTCAGTAAATATAAGTTCGATGTGGGATTCAGAATGGTGCGGTGATGCCGTCGCTTCGATAAATATCCGGACGAGATGAGGGTCAAACTGGGTTCCAGCCGCGACGTGGAGAATTCTCAGCGCAATAGTATTACGTACCGCGTGATCTGAGACATCTGGGATCTGTATGGCATCAAATGCGTCGGCAATCGCAAGAATTCTGGCGCCGAGCGGGATAAACTCCCCCCGGATACCGTATGGATAGCCAGATCCATCCCATCGTTCATGATGGTGAGCGATGAGGGTTGTCGCCTCTCCCAGGAACGAGAACGGCTCGAGCAAGGTCGCTCCAAGACGAGGATGATTCTGCAGGGTCACGTAGGAGTTGCTATCAAGAGACCTTCTGCCGGTTCTGAGATGGGTCGGAAGCATTAAGATGCCGATATCGTGGAGCAGACATGCGAGCTTGAGGTGGTGCATCGCGTCGGAGTCGAGCCCTATCGCGAGTCCAATCCTGAGCGCTACGATCGCAGTCCGTTTGCCGTGTCCGGCTTGCCAAGGCAGCATTCGATCGATTTCCTCGCTGATCTGACAAATCAGAATGCTTTCGACGTCGCGACGGGAGGATTCCGGGAGCCGAAGACGATCGATCTTCTGGAGTAGCGCCTGGATTCTCAAAACGGCCGGCTTAATTTGTGCTTGGGCTTCAATCTGCATATCAACTTCTCCACGAAAAAGAGGAGCCCAGGACCATCGATATGATCCTGGGCTCTGGGTGCAAACCTCTGGCCGCTGAGGATGGAATGCAATGCGTCAGTTTATGGATGCCATCTTGAGAGACCTCTGATGCGAGACAGGGGAATCGTCACGAGTCTTCGGCATCGTTTACACTTCAGCTCGATCCCAGCTTCTACGAGACGAGCGACGAGTTGTCCACACAGGCACCGGACTTCTTCCGAAGCGCAGACAGAGCCTGAGAGTGAAGCCGCTCGATGGTTCATCGCGTCCGGCTTCATTAGAATGTCCACTTCGCTCCGGCTTGCCAGAGAGCGGGCAGGCCGGGATAAATGCCGCGCGTACGGTCCATGATAGCGTCATGGCCGAGCATGTTCTTACCGGTGAAGAAGAAGGTCGTGTCGATCATCTTCACATGCTGGTTGATCGAGGCGTTGAGCATGCACCAACCCTTCACGAGTCCGCGCTGTCCGTTGGGTGTCGGAAGGACAGTGTTGCGATCATCCGCGAATTGATCGCTGACGCACTGGGTTTCCACGCGGGCATTAAATGGACCGAGACTGAAGGCCCGGTTGGCATAGCCGACACCAGCCGAAATCAGGTGCTCGGGCGTATAGGGGATTCGATTTCCGCTGGTGCCGAAAACAGTTGATTCTCCTGGTAACAATGCTGATGCCGCAAGAGAGCTATTGCGAGTGCCTTTGAAATCTGCCTGGGCCACCCAGGTATAGTTCAGATCAAGTGTGACATCTTGATCGTCATTCCGTCCGGTCATCGCATCCAGAAGATCAATTTGTGTTGCCACCTCGGCGCCACGATGTTGGGTTCTGCCGGCACTTGTGAATGTGGCGCCTGAGCCACCCGCAACTGATTGAGAAATGATCTGGTTGTCGAAATCCATTTGGTAGCCGGTGAGTGCATAGGACGCCCAGTGGGTCAAATTCCCCCGCACTCCAAATTCGTAGGTCCAACTGAGTTCCGGCCCCAAGTCCACGACCTGACCTGTACCGGTGACCGCGTCGGAGATTTGTGGCGGCGCCATGCCTCGGTGGGCTCCGAAGAAGAAGGTCGTGTTCTTGAACGGCGAGTAGGTGATGCCGGCGCCAGGCAGGACTTCCGTGAAGTTTGTCTTGCCATACGAGCCATTGCCGCTATTCTCCAGTCTGTTTGTTTGATCATAGCTGATATGTTCGACCCGAAAACCAGGGGTCAGGGTAAAGGGACCAAAAAACAACCGCTCCTGGGCGAAGAAGGCATAGGCATTGGTCGTGCGGAATGTATTTTCTCCCAAACACGTGGCTGCAGGGGCAAGGACGACGCAGCTTGATGGTAAGCCGGTTCCTGAGACCAAGTTGCGCAATTGCTTACGATCCGATTGTTCGAACGTATATCGGGCGCCGAAATCCGCTTCGGCCTTTATCCCCAGTAAGGAGTGGAGGTAGTGGAACCGGGGCTCGATGCCCCAGACCCAATACTCGCGCTCGTTGGTGTAACGTGTGTTGGCAGGGATCGCTGCGGTAGTGCTTGCTGGGATCGCATTACTGCCGAATGAGACGGCACCAAGCGTGCTTTGTCTCGACCAGTCACGAGAAATGTAGTGGCCGAAGAAGTTCGTGGTCGACGTCAGGTTTGCCGTGAACATGTGATTGACTGCTACGTGGTAGCCGAGTCGCATGAAGTCGAAGCGATCGTTGGTGAAAGGAGTCTGTCTGTCTTCGCCTCGCGTGGCCCATTCCGACTGAGTGAGTCCTTGATAACCAATGCCCGAGTTCTCTCTATAATAGTTGAATTTGGCTAAGATCTGAGTACGATCGCTCAATTCCTGAACGGTCTTGAATGTTAGATCATCTATCTTTGCGCGGATGTTGGTAAATCTCGGGGTATCGGTCTGAGAGTGGGTATAATCAACCAGATAGCCACTTTTCCCCCAGGTTCCTCCGTAGTCAAAGTGAGTACTGAGATAATTCAGATTACCGCCCGACACTTGAAAATGGCCTTCCGGATTGAGCGGTGGCATGCGGGTAATGAGGTTGATGACGCCGCCGATGGTTTGAGGGCCATAGAGAAGTTGCCCGCTACCTTTCAACACTTCGATTCGGTCGAACCGGGTGATCGGAGGGAAATAATAGGAGGAAGGGTCGGCATAGGGCATCAACATGATCGGGACCCCGTCCTCCATGATGTGTACTTTCCTGCTGCGCGTCGGATCCAGGCCTCTGATGCCGATATTGGGTCTGATGCCTAAACCTTCCTCATCCCGAACATGGACACCGGGAACTTCACGGAGCGCTTCATTGATGGTGAAGCGACGGTTTCGCTCGATGCTTTCACTGGTGACGACCTTTCCCGATCCGGGAATATGGTCCAGGGAAGTTGGTGATGTTCCGATGACTTCCGTTAGCGGGATCTTCAGAGGCTTTGATTCGGCTGGCGCTGGTCCAGTCGGCAAACCTTCTTGCGCCGTTTTCGTTGAGGACTTTTCCGGAGCCTCTTTATCCGTCGCTGGCTTCTGCGATGGCGTCTCCGTTGCTGTGGAACTTTCCAGAGAAGGCGACTCCTCAGCGCCCGCAGATAGGGCGCCCATGGGTAAGACCATCACGGTAATGCCAACGATAATGATGTTAATTCTTATTCTCAATTTTAAAAACGATGAATATTCCACGCACCTTCTCCTTGTGCGATGGGCTCTAATGGCCTCTGGGGTTAAAAATGAAGCTTCCCTTAAAAGAATGGGAAGCCCGGGGTGTTAAACGGTACTGTTTTTCTAAGACGAACCGCCTCTTCTTACTTGTGCCGGTTTTGTCTGGCTGACGACCACTCACTCAGTTTCTCTTGACCTGTGCATCAAAAAAATACCGAGTGCCGAGATCGCGAAAACATTTCTCGATTCATTTGTCATGGCGCCGATATCTGTATCATGACGGAGCATTCCTTCAAGGCGTCAGTGCGAGCCTAACGAAGCGAATAGCTGATCGGCATAAGTATCGCTACTTGGGGCTTTCCTAACGGCTGATCCAGTTTTAGCGGGGAGGCTTTTTTCAAAGTTTCCATCGCATCGTTATCTAGGATCGACCGACCTGAGCTTTCTTGCACGTCTACCATCAGCACTTGACCATCGTCTCTGATGACAGCCCGGAGGATCACCTTGCCTTCCCAATGATTGATCCGAGCCATGACCGGGTAGTTCTTGAGTGCATCAATTCGTCCGAGTAATGCTTTCATCAGCCATCCATAGTCGGCCTTGATTACGGGTGCCGTGGTCATTACGGCTGCCGGTTCGGCGGCGGCCTGCTGCGGCGCCGGTTCTGCAAGCGGGCGGCTGACAAGCGGTTCCGTGATGGGAGGCGCAACGGCTTCCTGTATGGAGGCGATCTTCGTTTCGACCGGCTGTTCTTCCGGAACAATCCTATCCTGCGTCACAACCGGCATTCTGCCTTCCTCCTGTTGAACAGGCTGAGGGATGAAGGTTGACGCCGCGTGATTGACCGGAATGATGTCTTCCACCGGGCGCACCACTTGCCGCTGAACGGGATTTGCGACCGGCTCAATTTGTTTAGGCAGCGGTTTGGTCTCTGGCATCGGGGTCGTTGTCGGTTGAGGGGCCGGAGATTGCATCAGCGCCACATTCCATTTGAAGGAATCCGGTTCGAACGCTGGCGTCAAGCTTGACGCCAGCGCGAACGCGCCGGTTCCCATGAGCGCATGAAAAAGCACGGAGTAGATCCAGCCCTGCTTGTGCCGGCGTGTGGTATCTGGACAGTTATGCGAAAGAGTCATCACGATTTCACCACTTCGAGGCTGACTTGGCCAAACCCGAGACTCCTCACTTCATCAACCACCTGAACGAACCGTTCCAAAATAGTCACCTTGTCGGCGCGAACGACGACCAGCGATTCCCGCGGATGCGGCTCAAGCACGATCCGCAATCCATTTTCCGGAACAGCCGAATCGTTAAGATACATTTGCCCTTCTGCGGTCAACGTGATAACCACCGGTACATCCTTATGATCCCCGGCCTCACTCGCTTTGGCTAGGTCCACAGGGATCTGGCCGGTGCTGATGAATGTAGCCGTCGTCAGGACAATAACGAGCAGGACCAACATCACGTCAACCAGCGGGATGACGTTGATTTGATTGAATTCATGATCCATGTTGATGGTGTACTTTGTACAGCGTGATGAGCTCGGTCACGCGTCTCCTCAACGCGTTATTCATGACGACGCACGGGATGGCCACCAGAAGCCCTACCGCTGTCGCCTTGAGCGCCAGACTCAATCCGACCATGATCGAACTGACGGCGATCGTCTTAGACGTTCCCATCGTGTGAAACGTCAACATGATACCGAGGACTGTTCCCAAGAGGCCGATGTAAGGAGCATTAGCCGCCACAGTTCCGATAATTACCAACCGCTTCGTCAGAGCGATTTCGAACAGCTGCTGGTTCGGGTATTGCGCGAGGTCGATCCGACGATAGAATTGCCATCGCTCGACGGCCACCGCCACTGCCCATACGCTGAGGATCAGCAACAGTCCGATGATTCCGTAGTCAACGATCTCTTTTAAAACGTCCATGAGGCTGCCGCTCCATGACGGTCATTATTGATAATGCTTCTCAATACCATTGATCATCGGGTTCTGTCAATAGAAAAATCAGTCCCTCTTGTCCGGGCCGGGAGGGGGCTGGCCAGCTGCATTTGATGAGGGGGGATTGAACAGCACGGTATGGGTTGCGGTTACCCGTACCTCCACTGCCGTGCCTTCCTGATAAACGGCGGTCGAACTTTCGCTGCTGTGCACGATCAGTCCGGAGCCGAGTCGAACTGCGTAGAGATTCTCCGACCCTCGGAACTGACGGGCCACGACTCTTGATGTGGCCGATGGATTCGGGAGTATGTGAATATCGTCCGGACGAATCATCATCACAACCACAGTGCCTTCGGAACAGTTGAGTGTGTCGGGAAACTGCCCCAGCTCTGTGTGAACCAGCCTCTGTTCGATTCGTCCGGGAATAAAATCGGCTTGTCCCACAAAGTCAGCGACAAACGGCGTGGCTGGCACGTGGTAGATCAGTTCCGGCGCGTCGATCTGTTCCAATACGCCCTGGTTCAGCACGGCAATCCGGTCGGCCATGGCAAAGGCTTCGTCATGATCGTGGGTGACTAAGATGGTTGTCGTTTTCATCCGGCGCAACAACGTATGGATCTCTTGGCGCATGTGGCCGGCCATATCGGGGTCGAGGTTGCTGAACGGCTCATCCAGCAACAGCACGACCGGATTCTGTACCAATGCCCGCGCCAGCGCCACGCGCTGCTGCTGCCCGCCTGATAGCTCGTGCGGATAGCGCCGCTCAAAACCTTCCAAGCCAGTCAGCCGCAACATCTCTTGAACCCGGTTCTCTCGATCAGATCGGGACAGGTGGCCCAGTCCAAAGGCGATGTTGCCGACGACGCGCAGGTGAGGAAACAGGGCATATTCTTGGAAGACCATGCCGACATGCCGTTCTTCAGTGGGGATCGTATCCGAGGAAGAAGAGACTCGCCGGCCTGACAGGAAGATCTCTCCGGACCTCACCGGCTCAAAGCCAGCGATGGCCCGTAGCACAGTGGTTTTGCCGCAGCCTGATGGCCCGAGCAGGCAAAGTATTTCCCCTTCCCGCGCTGAAAATGAAATATCACGAATAGCCGGGCGGTGCGGATCATAGGCGCAAGACACCGAGCGCAGTTCTAAAATAGGAGCTGCCGGTGCGCTTAGGTCGGCCTGGCTGTCGAGCCCGTTGGTGTCCGCAGGGGTTGGATGTGATTCAGTCGTCATCGTTCAATCTAGGCCGCACGCCAATCACGCGATAACAGAAGTGCCAACGCCGGTAAACCTACCAGCACGATCAGCAGCGCGGAGGGAGCCGCCAGTTGATAGTACTCTTCGCTCGCCTCCAGCCAAACACGGATCGCCAGCGTGTCAAAACCTACCGGACGCAGGAGTAGTGTGGCCGGCAACTCTTTCATCGTTTGCAGAAACATCAGGACCCAGGCTGCGATAAAGCCATTGCGTATGAGCGGCAGCGTCACACGGCGCCAGGTTGACTGAACACCGAGCCCCAATGTGCGGGCTGCTTCTTCAAGATTGGGCGTAATCTGCTGAAGCGCCGGTTCGAGCGACTGAAGCCCGGCGGGGAGAAAATGCAGCACGTAGGCGACGATCAAGACGACCACCGTGCCATAAACGAACGGCACCAGTTTGAGGCACAGCACTAAGACGGCCAGGGCTGCAACCGGTCCGGGGAGGACATAGCCGGCGTAAGCCGCCTGTAGGCAGCCCAGATTGAGCCAGGTCGGTTTCCGGCTTGCGAGATAGGCCAGTGGAAGGCCGATCAAGACTCCTGCGGTAGCGGCAAGGGCTGAAAGGAATGCGCTATTCCAGACAAAACCGACGAAGCGGGCATCCAAAATTGCCAGCGCTTCCGGAGATAGGCTCCATTGCACGAGCAAGTAGAAAGGAACACCGAAGGCTGCACCGAGGATGGCGGAAAGATATGCAGTAAAGGCCGCTGTCTTGATCCAGTCACATCTGATACGCAGTGGCGCACGATAGCGGCCCGTCGTTTGGTGAAATCGGCTTTTGTGGCGAAACCAACGCTCGGTCAGCAAGAAGACCAGGGCGAGTATCACCAGCAGGATACTCAGAATGCTGGCGGCGGTATTGTCGGATCGGCCGGTCATTTGCTGAAAGACGGCATAGGTCAGTGTTTGGTAGCGTAAGAGAGAGACGGCGCCGAAATCAGAAACCACGTAGAGAATGACCAGCGCCGTTCCTGCTACGATTGAAGGGCGAAGCAGTGGCAGAGTCACACGGAGCATCGTATGCACGCGCGAAGCGCCGCATGTACGGGCCACTTCTTCGTACGACACGTTTAAACTCAAGAGCGCGCTACGGGTCAGGAGATAGACGAACGGGAAGGTGTCAAGTGCCATCACCAGCGTGGCGCCCCAGAAACTCTGGGGCGAGAAGATTCTGGCCTGAGGCCCAGCCAAGACTTGCCAGAGGTGTTCCACCGGCCCGCCGAATCCCAACAGATAGTTGTACACGTAGGCCAACACGTAGGTCGGCATCGCCAACGGCAGTACGAGGGCGACTTCCCAGAGCCGGCGCCCATGAAAATCGAATCGTGTGACTATCCAGGCAGTCGAGACGCCTAACAGGAGGGTCAGAACGGCCACGGTCCCAGCCAGGGCCGCGGTGTTGGTCAACAGTTCGGGGATGCGTGTGGCCCACAGGCGTTGCCACACCGCAAGATCGGCCGACATGGCCAAGCCGGTGACATAGCCCAGCGGCAGAAGAATGAGTATAGCGCTGCCCAGCACGGCCAACTGGAGGGGGAATGTCGCATGGAGCCGTAGATTGGTCACAAGCAGGCTCGTGTGTTACCGGAGGCCTACTTGTTCGATGAGCAGCTGTGTCGGTTCGCGCAACTCGGCCAGCTTAGTGAGCGGCACCAGGGCTGCGCGAAAGCTCTTGCGGTCGATAAGGACAGGATCGGCCTTGACTTCCGGATGAAGCGGATATTCCTTGTCGAGATCGGCAAACATCTTCTGGCCTGCCTGCGCCACCAGAAACTCGACGAGCAGCTTGGCGTTGTCGAGCCGCGGGGTATGTTTGAGAATCCCGACGCCCGCCACATTCATGATCGCGCCCATACCACCCTCATGTTGGTCCGGCATCAAAACGGCGAGCGGCGCAGTCGGCTGCGCGGCGAGATGCCGATACACGTAATAATGATTCACGATGCCGATGGCGACCTGGCCCTTGGCGACCGCCTCCACGATTTGAGAGCTTTTCTGATAGACCTGGCTTCCGGCATTATCTCGAAGTCCCTGGAGAAAACTCTTTGTCCGTTCGTCTCCCACACTCGCGCGGATGACGGAGACCCCCGCCTGTAAGTACTCACTGCCGGAATTTGGAATCGCAATTTTGTCTTTCCATTCAGCATTGGCCAGATCGAGCAACGACTTGACCTGATCGGGTTTCACCAGGGTGGTGTTATAGACGATGATCCAGAAGCGTCCGGACAAGCCGATCCAGCTATTGTCCACGGCGCGGAATTGCGAAGGGATGGAGCGGTCGATTTCCCGCATGTTTAGCGGGCGAAGCAGTCCCGCAGTACGGGCTATCTCCAGGCTGCCGGCGTCATTGGTAATGAACAGATCAGCCGGACTGCGGTCTCCTTCTATCTTCAACCGGTTGACCAGTTCGGTGGTGCCGGAGGAGAGCAGGTCGATTTGAATGCCGGTCTTAGTAGTAAAGGAATCAAGCACAGGCTTGATCAGCCGTTCAGCGCGCCCTGAATATACAGTTAACTTCTCCTCGGCCCAGGCTGGGGTTGCGGCATTCGGCCATGCGGAGAGGAGCAGGCCGCAGAACACCAGGGCGATTGAGGCGAATCGGAGACGGGAAGAACGAGAAGAAGAGAGCCGATGCTGTAGGATGTTCCGCACAGACCACACCTTTCATTAAATTGAAATTGATAAATCGTCTCAAAAAGAATACCAAAAAAACGGGCGGAGGTCAATGACGACAGCGAGAACAGAGGCCGTAGAGTTCCAGACGGTGAGTTTTGATGGTGAAGCCGTTGCGAGCGGCGACTTCCTCCTGAAGACGTTCAATGTCGCAGTTTTCAAACTCCACGATCTTTCCGCAGTCTGTGCAGATGAGATGGTCGTGATGGCCTTTATGGGAGACATTGTCGTACTGGGTCTGCGTGCCGAAGTGCCGGGCCTGTGCCAGGCCGGCTTCGCAAAAGAGATTGAGCGTGCGGTAGATCGTTGCCAGCCCCAAATGCGGATCTTTTTTCGCCAGCTGGTGATACATCGCCTCAGCAGTGATGTGCTCTTGCTTGAGAAAGGCATCCAGAATCAGTTCGCGTTGGCGGGTGCATTTCAGCTGATGTTTTCCGAGATGCTCTTTCAGAGCCGTAATTTCTTTTTGATGCTTCGACATGGTGCCAACCTGACTCCTATTGAGAAGTGCCATTAAAGACGAAACGAGCTATAAGGGTCAAGGGCATAGGGTGGAACAAACAGGTTTGACGATCACCGATGGTCTATTTATAGTAAGAACCCGTATTTTGCTATCAGGATCACAGCATGAGAACACCGAACCAAATCACCGTTGATCGTGCGCTCCTCTCCTATGTACTGCATCTGGCGGAGCCGTACGGGTTATTGAGCGATGTCAAACTGCAGCAGTTGTGCTTTCTATGCGAGATCCAAACATTCGGCAAAGGATTCAAGGGGTTGCACTTTGAATTCTTCCGGTTTGCCTATGGTGCGTTCAGCAAAGATCTTGATAATGACCTCACGTCGCTTCGTCGAAAGGGGAGGATCGAGAATTTCACCTTGTCCGATCAGGCCAGGGATGAGGTGATTCCGCTGCTGTTGACGTCGATTGAAGGGGTGGAGATCAATGAGAAGATCAAAGAGATCATTGATGCCGTTGTGACTGTCTATGGGCCGCAGGACAGCGGCGCAATCACCTATTCCGTCGAGGCGGTAGAGCTGAGCACGCCGCAGCAACCGGAATTCAAAATTCCCATTCGGGATATTACCTTTCACACCACGCTCCTTGTGCCCGATCGGATCGAGGTACAGGCTGAATTTACCTGTTCCCCTGGGGTGCTGGCCAAGCTGAATACGGCGATGGGCTATGACAGCAAGGCCGTGTCGAGCATTCAGAGCTGGTAGATCTCGCCGTATTTCTTTTCCACATACGATAAAAATGGATCGGGACTGATCGTGGTGCCTGTCACGCGTCGGGCAAGATGGTCCGGGGTAAACATCCGACCCCAGCGATGAATTTTCTGTTCTAACCAGCGGCGTAATTCCAGCAATTGCCCCGCGGCGATGCTTTCTTCAAGACGGGAAATCTCCAGTTTGGCTTGCTCGAAAAATTGCACGGAGTACAGGTTGCCCAGCGTATAGGTTGGAAAGTAGCCGAAGGCGCCGAACGACCAGTGGACGTCCTGCAGCACGCCTTCCGCATCTGATGTCGGGGTGATTCCCAAATACTCCTTCATCTTTTGGTTCCACAAGGCGGGCAAGTCTTCGGGCTGCACCTTGCCTTCAATGAGGTCCTGTTCAATTTCGAATCGCAGCATGATGTGGAGGTTATAGGTCAACTCGTCGGCTTCCACGCGGATGAACGAGGGTTTTACGCAGTTGATCGCGGCGTAAAATCGCTCGACGTCCACGCCCTGCAGCTGGTTGTGAAAGGTCTGTTGCAGAACCGGATAGAAGAAGCGCCAAAAGGCGCGGGAGCGCCCGACGCAATTTTCCCACAGCCGGGATTGGCTCTCATGAATGCCGAGTGAGACTGAGTCGCCGAGCGGTGTGCCGAAATGCCGTTGGTCGAGCCCCTGGTCGTAGAGGCCATGCCCGCCTTCATGGATGCAGCTGAACAGGCAGGATTGGAGTTCGCGCTCATAGACGCGAGTGGTCACCCGCACGTCAGTCGGATGAAATGAGGTTGTGAATGGATGGGCCGAAAGATCCAATCGGCCGCGCTCGAAGTCATAACCCATGGCAGTCAGGACCAGGCGCCCGAACTCCAGTTGCCGGGTCTGATCATACGAGTGCCGGAGAATACTATCGTCGATCCGAACGTGGCTCTCGGTAATTCGCCTCAGCAGCGGGACGAGGCGGGCTTTCAGCTGGGTGAAGACAGGTTGAAGCGCGGCGATCGTGGAGCCCGGTTCATACACGTCCAGGAGCGCGTTATAGGGCGAATCGGTGTAGCCGAGATACTGAGCCTCTTGGCGTTTGAGCGACAGAACCGTGCGGAGGTTCGGCAGAAATCTGGCAAATGTGTTCTGTTCCTTTGCCTCGGCCCAGACCTGCTGCGCGAGTGAACATTCCCGGCTTACCGTCATCACAAAATCAGACGGAAGTTTCTTGGCCCGGCTGAAGTCCCGCCAGACTTCCCGCAACAGCGAGCGAGAGGGCTCATCCCACAGATCTCTCGGTTGTTCGGCTGCCTGGCCCGTCGCGGGATCGACCCATTGCGACAAGAGCTGCTCAATATCCGGGGACACCAGCTTCTGATGGGCCAAGCCTTGGAGGACGGCGATTTGCTCGGCTCGCGCGGCTCCTCCTCCGGCCGGCATATAGGTTTCTTGATCCCACGACAGCACCGAGGAGGCGCTATTGATACGCTGGATTTCCAGCAGCCTCGTCGTGAGGGGTTCCAGCGTGGCCAATGTCTTCAAGCGAGGCCTCCTATCGTAAGGCTAAGACTGCTCATCACGCTTCGCGCGAAGGTGATGTATGATGGCGACGCAGTGTACGCAACCTCAACCGTATTTTTCAAACCAGCGAGGCCTCTATGAAGCACCTGGTGTCTCCGGAAATCGAAGCCTATGCCCAAGCCTATTCAAGGCCGGAATCGTCGGTGTGTCGGGCGCTCAGGGAAGAGACGCAGCGGACGATGGAGTATGCGCAAATGGTGGTCGGCCCCCTGGAGGGGGCCTTTCTTCAAATGATGACACAGTTGGTGGGCGCCAAGCGGGTGCTCGAAATCGGAATGTTCACGGGCTATAGCGCCCTGTGCTTTGCAGAATCGCTACCGGTGAACGGAACGGTGGTCACATGTGAAATCAATGAAGAGTCTGCGGCGGTGGCTCGACGCTATATCTCACAGGTTCCATTCGGGAGCAAGATCAGCATTCGCATGGGGCCGGCCCTCGACACAATGGGTACGCTCACCGGTCCATTCGATCTGATCTTTATCGACGCAGATAAAATGAATTATCTGAATTACTACCGACGTGCCCTAGATTTGCTTTCTCCGAACGGTGTGATCCTGATTGATAATGTGCTCTGGAGTGGCGAGGTGTTGAAACAACCGCCGCCCGATGACCAGACCGCTGCCATCCAGGAGTTGAACCGGACGGTGGCCAACGATCCGCGTGTGACTGCCGTGTTAGTCACGGTTCGCGATGGGGTGTTGGTGGTCAGGAAGAAATAAGGTTGAGATCCATTACTCCTTCCGCGCATGGATACTCACCCCAGGCCTAAACCCTCGTTTTAATTCGAATTCGACTTCGCCTTATTTTACGCGGGCCTGGAAGACTTAGTTAATATGAAAGACAGCGCGACTAAAACAAGCAATCCCCAAGTAAAGATTCGAAGTACGATGCTTTTGGTATCAGCTCCCCATTCTCTCGCATATTCAACTGATCGCTGAACTCCTGGCTGCAACCCCTGAAGTTTGTCGTAGAGTTCAGAGTCGTAGTGTCGCCAAAGATTGGGAGCCGACAGATAATTCCGAAACTCACCTTCGGTTCGTCAGTCATCCTTTGTGAGCAACCAATCGATCGACAGGCAAGAAGTTCCACGGAGGGTGCGGAGTAGTCCATACCTCCGATAATCGTTCACGTCTCCGAAGTGCTGATTCTTCATTTGGGGCACCTCTCTCTAACTCAAGATCGGAGAAGGCGATTGTCCGAGGCTATGTAGTAACCTTTTGCCTGTTCCAAAACAAAAGATAATTTCTACTCATCGGGATCACCATGACGCAAAAGTACCTGTTTGATCCGCTCACGGGCAGCAGGGGAGAGTGATACGAGAAAAGAGAGGTCCTGGCTTTCAAGCTGAGTGGCACCTCGACGGAGGCTGTCTTGGATGAAAAGTATCTGGCGGCGGAACCGATCACACCATTTGCAGATGAGTAAGTGGAACTGCATCCCGATTCGTCTTCGGAATGGAAGCGGATGATCAAAGGATTCTGAGACTAACTGCGTGACCTCGTGACATGAAAGCATGTCACACCCGTTTCCGATTTTCCCGATCCTGCCACATCATTTCCAAGCAACGTCGTAGGTGCATGCGCACACGATACAGAATTACCCACAGATTTGCTTCAGAGATGGCCAATGTCTCGCATACTTCCTTCCCGCTGTGGCCTTCGATTACACGTAAGGAAAACGCATTGGCCTGACGCGTGGGGAGTGCTCCCAAACATCGAGTAACTCCTTCCCAGAATTCTTTCCGTTCAAGGATTGTACTGGGATCTATCATCCATTCTTTCGGGATCATCTCGTCCCTCCTCCAATGGCCCTTTTCATCGAAGGAGATGTTCCAAGCATCAGGGGTAGGGACATCTGCAAGTTCCCACTGACTCGTTTTGCGATAATGGTCGATGAGTTTGTGCTTGAGAATTCCAAGGAGCCAGAAGCGTTCGGACGAATGTCCGGCATAGGTGTTTCGTGATTGGAGCGCAGCCAACAACGTCTCCTGGAGGAGATCCTCAGCAATGTGTGGATGGCGAATCCGCAAGAGTGCATAGCGAAAGAGGTAGTCACCGTACAGATCAATCCATTCTGTCGGGTCAGATAACTTGTGCTGATCAACCATACCCAATAGGCGGACGTTAATCGTAGTGCGTCTCGAAAGCAAGTTACCGAAATACTCTCTTTACCTTGTCACACCGTCTGGGAACATACGTTGCTGTGAGATGTGGGTTGATGAGGACCGCCTGCGCGGTTCTCTGCTAGTCCATACAGCGCTGCAACATCGAATCAGAAGATATCACGAGGCAGATCAATCAGTTACGCCTATTCGGGCCACGACGAGAATAAAGATTGGTGCGGTGTAAGGATTTTGCTCGGAAGACAGACTCATAAGAACGGCTAGTGAGGTCCCTCATACAGAGGGATACGAGTCGGACGGTAGAGGTGCAGCTTGGGCTGTGCGATGAGTGCATAGCCCACACGCGGTTCCGGATCTGACCGCGAATATCAATTCACACGGAGGAGGAGCATGACAGTTGCCCAGAGGGCAGTATGCACAATACTAGAACCTATCTCAAAATTGGTCGAGCCCCTCGTGGACGATGAAGACCGCAGAACATTCAAGAACGTGACACTCAATATTCCCAGCAAAATGGGATTTTAATTAACACCTACTTGTAAGGAGGACTGCATGCGGAACAAAATAATCTTGGTCCTAATAATTTTTGCTGTCGTTTCTCTTGCACGGGTCGCCAGCGCTGAGGTGGATCGGGAGAAGTTATTAAAGGACCCAGGAGTATACGCAACATTTGCTGTCTTCAAGGTTGGAGATCAATGGTCGCAAATGGATAAGGAAGCCAGGGCCAGCGGTGTGGCAGACGTGAAAAAGGTGTTTCAGAAGCATGCTGACAAGGTCACCGTGGATACGTACTTGTTGAGGGGGTTGTCCGAGAAAGCGGATTTTTTCTTCAGAGTACATTCCACGGAAATTCTCGACAACCAGAATTTTCTGGTGGACTTCATGGGCACGACGTTTGGGAAAGCCCTCAAGAACACGGACACGTTCAATGGCATCACGAAGGCGCTGAACTATGTGCCAAAATTTCCTGAGGATGTGAAGGCCGAACTGAAGACTCCACCCCCTCAGGGTAGTCCGTATGTGGTGGTTGTCCCTGTCCGCAAAGATGCCGATTGGTGGCTGATGTCACAAGACACCCGAACCGCCTTGATGAAGGAGCATGCAGATGCGACGCTGGTCTATCTGAAGACCGTCAAGCGCAAGCTTTATCACTCTAGCGGCTTGGATGATCTAGATTTCATCACGTATTTCGAGACTGCCAAGCTGGATGACTTTAACAATCTCGTGACCGCGTTACTGCAGGTGAAAGAGAATCACCACAACAAACAGTTCGGCGAGCCTACACTACTTGGCAGCATCCGCCCCCTGGATGAAGTTCTGGAGATCCTAAGCCGCTAAGTCTGTATCGCCGCACGACACGCGTCTCGGTCTTGCCTCCAGGACCGAGACGCGTATTTGCCAAGGTCATGGCCCAGAGTGTCTCCTTTCCTCGTCGCATTCCTTGAGATGGCTGCACGCGAACTCACACTTGGCACCATCAGGATGATGTACGGCAAGTCGCGCGTCTCTAAGGCCGTGAGGAAGGCCGTCACAAAGAATCCCGAGTCCGTCCGAACCAGACCAATCTGATGTCTGGGGGCAGCATCGTCAGGGCGCGCGCGAGAAATTCACGCACGCCAACGACACCCGCATCAGGGCCTCCGACACCTCGGTCGTCCGTCGATACGTGAAGCTCGAGAAGCACCGTCGCAGCGTATCGGGGGAGGGAAACCGAGGCAGGCCGAGCAGCCGTGGCAACAGCGGATCACGGCGATAGCGGGTCATGTGCTCAAAGCGTTCGGCACCGAGGGTGGGCCCAGACCACCAGGCCAGCAGCACGTCGATGGCCGGAATCTGATTGTTCGAGGTCGTCGTGAACGGGACGAGGCACGGAGCGAGCCTCGCGTGCAGCCCAATCAGTTCGAAGTACAGGCGCAGCAAGATGGCGCCGGCCCACACCGTGATCAGATGGTCCGTGAAGGCGGAGCGGATCTTCGGATAGAGCGGTGACGTGGGGGCTGACGAGGGCGCATGCCAAATCTTCTGTGCTCCAAGAAGAATTTGGCCGCCGATTCTACATCAACATCGGTCTACTACGGAATCCGGGTTGATACCACGGCAGATCTACACTATGATTTGTCCGGTACAGTTGAAACAAGCTGTCTCGTTTTACGAGGAGTCAGCACGGCAGATGTTGGCGAGTTTTCGGAGCGACAAGATTTCCGTGTTTGAGGAACATTTGTATGCTCCTCAAACACGGAGTCTAAAGCTTCAATAAAATCAATGTGGTGGTCCCAGCTGGATTTGAACCTCAGTTTAGGTCTTCACATCCGCTTCCCAGGACACACGAGCCGGGCACCATTGCCAAATGCCTAGAGTGATGATGCGGGTCAGCCCGGCTGGGATGCAGCCGGTACGGTTGACCGTCACCTGCCGGTTGATGAGCTTCGTCGAATCGCCGCAGCGCTTCAGATAATCGTCGGCTTTGATATCGTGGAGATTCACGTGCGGCACGAAGAATGCGACGATGGGCACGGGCAGCACGGCGATCGAAGAGTCGTCGACACCTTCGGACCCTGAACAATGGGCGCCCGTTTGCGCATAGCGCACATCATCGCGGACCAGATCCTTCGTGCACCCCGCCGCCAGGAGAGACGCAGCCAATATGATGGACACATATCCGCGGAGATGTTGCTTATGACGCATGAAATGCCTCCTCTATTTTTGATAGGTCGCAACGGTTAGACGAATGGTAGTCAGAAATGTAAACAGCGTCAAGCGTTGGATCGGTGGCGGAATACTCCTTGACGCGATCGAGAAACAGCGGTATGTCCCATGGCCATGGCGCCCCCATCCCCAACGTTGGCCTACGGGTCGGTCGTGCTCGCAGCCGTGCTCTGGGGCGGGTCGATCGTTGCACAGAAGATGGCACTGGGGTCTTTTTCCGCAGTCGAAGCGTCGGTTTTGCGCGATGTCGGCGGATTGGCCATCCTCCTGGCAACCTGGTGGTGGCAGGAAGGCGGCGTCATCAAGATCAGCAGGTCGGATCTCCGCCTGTTGGGCCTGCTCGGGCTCGGCGTGTTGGGAAATCATCTGCTGATTCTGATGGGGCTCAAGTATGTAAGTGGAGCTGTCGGGGGCGTCATTATCGGATCGAGCCCCGTGGTGACCGCGCTTCTTTCGGCCATGTTGATCCGCGATGTCCCGCTCCGTGCCGTGTGGGCCGGGGCCGGTCTTTCCTTTGCCGGTGTCGGGTTGGTATCTGTGGCGGGTTTCCAGGCAGCCGGCGAACAGCCGTTGCTGGGCAGCACGCTGGTCTTTCTGGGCGTCGTGAGTTGGGCGCTGTATAGCATCGGCAGCCGTGCGGTCATGGAACGGGTCTCGGCGTTGACCGTCAACTGGACTACACTGTTGGTTGCGACCGCCTTGCAGGTCCCGTTGCTCTGGACCGATCGGAAGATGTTGGATGCAGGCGTCGCGTCGGTGACCCTGTCCGACTGGATGGCGCTGGGCTATCTCGTGGTCTTTGCCACGGCCGTGGCGCAGCAGGCTTGGCTGTTCGGCGTGAAAGGCATCGGTCCGTCGCGAGCCTCAGTTTTGGGGAACCTCACGCCGGTAGCTGCTATCGGGCTATCTGCGCTGATTCTGAACGAAGCGGTCGGCCTTATTGAAGTTATCGGCATCGGTCTTATTCTGGCCGGCGTCTGGGTGGTTAACCGCCAAACGGTTGAGTCCACTCACTAACAGGATGCTGAAAAAGTCCGCCAGCGGCGTTCTCGCATCGCTCAGAGGCTCAACGTACCGAAGCGTACGCCTCGCCTCTTCTCTCGCTGCGGCCTTGCTGGACGATCTTTTTGAGCATCCTGATGCGATTGAATCTGTAGTGTCATCTGTAAGATGGCAGCGATACTTTATGTGCAAGCCGAGTTTTTCCGTAGCCTGCTAAGCTCCTGTGATCATCGTATTCTCCCTGCTCTCGATCAGGGCACCTGTTTGGAGTATCATGCACATCCGGGCGATGCTGGGCCTTCTGTCGCTTCGTGGTTCGTGTCATCGTCGGATGCCAGACGGTTGAGTTTCTCAGATCGCGGACTGCCATGAACATTAACTATGCCCGAGCACTGATTCCGCTGATCCTGACTGGAACGTTCCTGGCCGATGTGTTCATGCCGTGGGGTTATGCGGTCTGGGTTGTCGGGAATGCCTTCGGCGTGTTCTTGGCCCTCTGGATTGAGTGGCCGATTGCCCCCTATGTCGTTGCAGCCATTGGGACTGTTCTTGTGTACATGGGGCACACGCTCTCTCTGCCGGGCATCCCCCAGGACATCGCAATCTTCAATCGGATTCTGGGCATTATCCTCTTGTGGACTACGGCGGGGCTTGTCGCACGAGCAAGAAGGGCGAAGCTCGACGATGCCACCAGGCGGCTGGGTGCGATCGTGGAGAGCAGCAGCGATGCCATTCTGAGCGTGACCCCCGACGGATTCGTGACCACATGGAATGCCGGTGCAGAGCGTATCTTCGGATATACCGCCACTGAGATGATCGGTCGTTCGATCCTGACGCTGATTCCCGCACATCTGCGTCGGGATATGGCCTGGCTGCTGGCTACGGTACGGGGCGCGCATGACATTCATACCTATGACGCCGTACGGTTGACCAAAGACGGCCGGTGTATCGATGTCTCAGTCACCTTATCGCCGCTCAAGGATGCGGTCGGTCAGTTTGTGGGGGTCTCGAAAGTCATCCGTGATATCAGCGAGCGGAAGCGAGGGGAGACCCTTCTGCAACAGGCGCATGAAGCGCTGGAAATAAAGGTTCAAGAGCGAACTGCTGAATTGAGCGCCGCCAACCATTCCCTACGGATACTTTCCAGCCGACTGATGCAAGTGCAGGAAGAGGAGCGAAGCCGGCTTGCGCGAGATCTGCACGACGAAGTCGGACAGTTGCTGACGGCACTGAAGATCGACTTGCAAGACATCCAGCATGGCGAGGTCAGGGATTCCCGTTTCAGTCCTCTCACGGATAGTCTTGAGCTGGTGGACCGCCTGCTGACTCAAGTGCGGACGCTGGCTCTTGACCTGCGACCGTCGCTCCTTGATGATCTGGGTCTGGTGTCGGCACTTCGATGGTACGCGAACCGGCAGGCGGCGCGTAATGGATGGACCCTTTCGCTCTCTGTCGAAGGAATGGACAGCCGAATCCCGGCCCCTATCGAGGTCACCTGCTTTCGGGTCGCGCAGGAGGCGCTGACCAACATCGCGAAGTACTCGCACGCCAAGACGATCGGTCTTGCGTTGCGTCGGCAAGGTGAGGAAGTCACGCTTGTTATCCAAGACGACGGTGTCGGATTCGATGTGATACTGGCACGGCGGCGGGCACAGAGCGGGGAAAGCATCGGGCTGCTCGGCATGGAAGAGCGTGTGCGGCTGGCCGGCGGCAGCTTGGTCATTTCATCAGCGCCGGGTGAAGGAACCAGGCTTGAACTGTGTTTCCCACTCACAGAGCAAGAGCAGACGAAGCCACACGTAACGGCTGAGGTGATATCGCCATGAGCCACATCCGAATTATTCTTGTGGAAGATCATGGCTTGGTCAGGGCCGGAATGAAGGCTCTCTTGCAAAAAATCGAGGGCACCGAGGTTGTCGCGGATATGGGAGATGGGTTGGAGGCCGTCAAGTATGTGCAGACGGATACTCCTGATCTCGTCCTGATGGATATTGCGATGCCCGGATTGAACGGACTCGATGCGACCGCCCGGATCCTCAGGGAGTCTCCTGCTACACGCGTGATTCTACTGTCGATGCATGCCAATGAAGAATATCTCCAGCAAGCGTTGCAGGTGGGCGCGTCAGGCTATCTGTTGAAAGGCGCAGAACTGGCCGAACTAGAGTTGGCCATCAGGACCGTCGCCAAGGGTGAGAGGTACCTGACTCCTGCGGTTGCGAAATATGCCATCGATGCCTATCGAGAAAAGACTGAAGGACCGGTAGGCCCGTTGGCCAAGCTTAGTATGCGCCAGCGAGAAATCCTGCAGCTCATCGCGGAAGGGCATACTACGAAAGATATTGCTCAACGTCTCAACTTGAGCGTCAAAACAGTTGAAACACACCGAAGCCAATTGATGGAACGGCTGGAAATTCATGATGTACCTGGCCTCGTTCGCTTCGCGATCGGTGTCGGATTGGTCCAGCCCTACTCCTAAGTTTTCTTCTCTTTATCCACAGTTCCTCAGTTCTCCGAAGCTCCTCAGTGATCTCCCGGCTTGCTTTCAGGGTTTTCCTGATAGGTCTGCGTCGGCTTTCATGAGATGGTGGACCCGAATACGGGTCACATCGTTCGCGAAGTGCTTTTTACGACAGGCTCACACGGGCTGGTTCTGCTGTAGGAAGATTCTCATCAGCTGGGTGGTCATAGGGAGGTTGTTGTCGATGAACCTGGCCAGTGTTTCGAAAACAATACTTGGACTCGTTCTAGGCGTCTTTCTCCCGTTAGGGATTGACTGCCAGTCGGTGCTGGCGCTTGATGAAGCAGTGCCGACTACCGCCGGGAATCGGCCACCTGTAAATTTCCTCGCCCAAGCGCTCCTCGATATCGCCAGTGAGGAGGTCGAGGTGCGGACGGCGGCGGCGGCGGTGCTGATCGAGCAGGGGGACGCGCGCCTGATTCCGACGCTGGATGCGATCCGGGCGGAGGGGAGCCGGGCGGTGCGGCAGGCGATCAAGCCGGTTGTGGATCTGCTGAAGAACCGGGCGAATCTGACGAGCGACTCGCCGGACTTCCGGCGGTCGGCGGCGGCGGACCTGGGGGCGTCGGGGCGGGCCGAAGCCATTCCTTTTTTGAAACAAGCGGCGGCGAAAGAATCCGTGTGGTGGGTGCGGTACACCATGGAGGAAGCCGCGAACTTTCTGGAGTTGCGGGCGGCGGACCCGGCCGTGCAGCTGGCGGCCGTGCAGAAGCTGGGGGAACTGCGGAGCAGCAACAGCGTGCCGCTGCTGAAAGAATTGATGGAGGCGGGGCAGAGCCCCGAGGCGCCCGCGCCCCAGCAGGCGCTGGCGGCGGCGGCCCGGGCCTCCGTCGAGCAGATCGAGTCGTGGGGCACCTGGGCCAACATCATCGAGACCGTGTTTCGGGGGATCAGCCTGAGCTCCATATTGCTGATCATGTCGTTGGGGCTCGCCATCGTCTTCGGCCTGATGGGCGTCATCAACATGGCCCATGGCGAATTGATGATGATCGGGGCCTACGCCACCTTCGTGACCCAACAGGCCTTCGTCGCGTGGCTGTCGCCCGAGGTGTTCGACTGGTACTTTCCCGTGTCGCTGCCCGTGGCCTTTCTGGCCGCCGCCGGGGCCGGATGGATCCTGGAAGCCACCGTCATCCGCTTTCTCTATGGGCGGCTGCTCGAAACCCTGCTCGCGACCTGGGGGGTGAGCTTGATCCTGATGCAGGCCGCGCGCGTGTATTTCGGCGACCTGACGGCGGTCATCGCGCCGCAGGCCCTCCGTGGCGGGGCGCAAGTCATGGTGGGCGTCTACCTGCCGTACAACCGGATCTTCATCATCCTGCTGTCCATCGTCTGCGTCGTCGCGATCTATTATCTCTTATTCCGCTCGAACCTGGGCATGCGCGTCCGGGCCGTCACCCAGAACCGGAACATGAGCGCCTGCCTGGGGATTCCGACCCGGAAAGTGGACGCCTATACCTTTGCCTTCGCCTCCGGGTTAGCCGGGATCGCCGGGTGGGCGCTCACCATGGTGGGCAACGTGGACCCCGGACTCGGCCAGAACTACATCGTCGATTCCTTCATGGTCGTCGTGACCGGGGGCGTGGGCAAACTGGCGGGGACCATCTGGGCCTCCCTGGGGATCGGGGGGATGAACAAACTGATCGAGCCGTTCACCGGCGCGGTGTATGGCAAGGTCTTTATTCTGGTCGGCGTCATTCTGTTCCTGCAATGGCGGCCCTCCGGGCTGTTTGCCGCGAAAGGACGGAACGCCGATGCCTGAGCCGGTCATGCCGAAATCCGACCGCCGCGAAACGCTGGTCGTGGCCCTGGCGGCGGGGATCTTGTTGATCGTGCTGCCCCTGCTGAACCTCCTGCCGGCGGAAGACTCCTGGCTGCATCTGTCGGATTTTCGCTTGAATCAATTCGGCAAGTTTCTGTGCTTTGCCATTCTGGCCCTGGGGCTGGACCTGATCTGGGGGTATTGCGGGGTCTTGAGCCTGGGCCAAGGGGTCTTCTTCGGCTTCGGGGCCTATTGCATGGGGATGTACCTGTCGCTGCAAATCGGATCCGAGAGCGTCTATGGCAGCGAGCTGCCGGACTTCATGGTGTGGACCCAGGTCAAGGAACTGCCGCTGTTCTGGTATCCGTTTAAGAGTTTTTGGGGCGGGTTCCTGGGGGCGATCCTGGTCCCGGTCCTCTTCGCCACGCTCTTTGGATTTCTGGCGTTCCGCAGCCGGATCAAGGGCGTGTACTTTGCCATCATCACCCAGGCCCTGGCCTTTGCCGCCTGGCTGGTGTTCAACCGCAACGAGACGCGGCTGGGGGGCACCAACGGCCTCACCGATTTCAAGCAAGCCCTGGGGTTTCGCTTGACGGATCCGTCCACCCAGCGGGGCCTCTATATTCTGACCGTGCTGGCCCTGTGCGCCGCCTATCTGCTGTGCCGGTGGATCGTGGCCTCGCGGGCCGGCAAGGTCTTGATCGCCATTCGCGACAGCGAACAGCGGGTGACCTTCTCCGGCTACACGCCGTGGGTCTATAAGCTGTTCGTCTTCGTCGTGGCGGCCGGGCTCGCGGGCTTATCGGGGTTGTTGTACGTGCCCCAGGTGGGCATCATTACCCCGGCGCAGATCGGCGTGCTGCCGTCCTTGGAAGTCGTCATCTGGGTGGCGGTGGGCGGCCGCGGCACCTTGATCGGCGCGGTCCTGGGCGCCGTGGCCGTCAACTATGGCCGGAGCGTGTTGACCAACTATTTTCCCGAAGCCTGGCCGTTCATCCTGGGCGGGCTCTTCGTCGTCGTCGTGACACTCTTTCCCGACGGGCTGGTCGGGATTCTGCGCAAGCTGTTTGCCAAACATGAGGCGACCAGTGCGCCGGGGCCCACGGAAGCCGGGCCGACCGCGCCGCGGCCCGGAGGGGCCGTCACATGACCACCGACAACCTGATTTTGAAGTGCGAGAACGTCGTCATGGACTACGACGGCTTCAAGGCGCTCAACAACTGTAACTTCAGCGTGCAGTACAACGAGCTGCGCGTCGTGATCGGGCCGAACGGCGCCGGCAAAACGACCTTGCTCGATGTCATCTGCGGCAAAACCCGTCCGACTTCCGGCACGATTCGGTTTGGGAAGAACACCAACTTGGTCGGCAAGAACGCCGAGGATATCACCAAGCTGGGCGTCGGACGGAAGTTCCAGGCCCCCTCGATCTACGGGAACCTCTCCGTCTGGCAGAACCTGGATCTGTCGTTGAAGCGGGCGAGCAAAGGCGTCTTCCCCACGCTGATGGGCCGGTCCACCCCGGCCGAACGCGAACGGATCGGGGAGACGCTGGAGACCATCGGCTTGGCCGTCGACGTGCATACGCGGGCCGGGTCGCTCTCGCATGGCCAGAAACAGTGGCTCGAAATCGGCATGGTGATCCTCCAGGATCCGTCGCTCCTCCTGGTAGATGAGCCGGTGGCCGGCATGAGCGATACCGAAACCGAGCAGACCGGGCGCTTGCTGCAATCGCTGGCGGAGAAACATGCGATCGTCGTCATCGAGCACGATATGGACTTTGTCCGGCAGATTGCGCGGATCGTGACCGTGTTGGCCGAAGGCACTGTGATTTGCGAAGGCACCGTCGAGCAGGTGCAGGCCGACAATCATGTGCGGGAAATCTATCTGGGCCGGGCCAAGGTGGCGCATTGAGCGCCCGCCCGGCGAACGGAGTCTGACCACGACCATGGCCCTGACCCTGACCCTGGAACTGACCAACGTCAACGCGTACTACGGCGAAAGCCACATTCTCCGGAACGTCTCCTTTACCGTCGAGCCGGGGGAAGTGGTCTGCCTCATGGGGCGCAACGGCGTGGGGAAGACCACCACGCTCAAGACCCTCACCGGCCTCTTGCCCGTGCGCTCCGGCACGATCACCTTTAACGGCCGGGACATCACGCACGAGAAGACCGATCGCCGGGCCAAGAGCGGGCTCGCCTATGTGCCCCAGGGGCGCGAGATCATTCCCCACCTGACGGTGCGGGACAATCTGCTCCTGGGCTATTGGAATCGCCCCGTCATCAGCGGCGATGTCACCGAACAGGACGCCTTCGACGAGGTCTATCACTTGTTCCCCAAGCTCACGCAGATCTTGCATCGGCCCGGCGGGGTCTTAAGCGGCGGCGAGCAGCAGCAGCTCGCGATCGGCCGCGCGATCTTGTCGCGCCCCACGCTGTTGTTGCTCGATGAGCCCACGGAAGGCATTCAGCCCTCGATTGTGGATCAGATCGAGGACGTGATCATCGGCTTTAAGCAGTCGCGGCGGTTTGCGATTCTCTTGGTCGAGCAGGGGCTGCATTTCGCCGCCCGCCTGGCGGAGAAATATGTGGTCATGGCCAAAGGCGCCGTCATGGCCGCCGGCAAAAGCGATCAACTCAACGCCGATATGGTCCGCCAGCATTTGACGGTCTAGCGGGCGGTACCATGAACATGTCTGCCGCACTTGTCCGTCTCTGCGAGCCGAGACGAGGCCGCTCCGTTGTTCCGGCCTTCGTTGTTCGTATCTCGTGAAGCGTATCTCGCAAGCAAAGATACGATGCACTTTCTTTCTGTCCTGTGCTTCACGAGATACGAGATACGAAGTCCGGTTTGCAGGATACGAGATACGCTTCACGAAGAACGATCGTTCAGAGAAGAGAGGAGGACGTATGCATCTCACTCCAAGAGAACAGGAAAAACTGTTGATCTATACCGCGGGGCAGCTCGCGGCGGACCGCAAGAAGCGCGGCCTCAAACTTAATCACCCCGAATCCGTTGCGTACCTGACTGCGGCTATTCTCGAAGGCATCCGCGACGGCAAGTCCGTTGCCGATCTCATGACTTATGGGGCCACACTGCTCTCGCGTAGCGACGTCATGCCCGGTGTGCCGGAAATGATTCACGAGTTTCAGGTCGAAGGGACCTTCCCGGACGGCACGAAACTGGTAACCGTGCACGATCCTATTCGATAGGCTCCCGGGCCCAATCGGCCATTTCATATTCTTTGTTGGAGGAGGGGACATATGCCGAAGAAGAGCAAACGAGCTCCGGCGAGGGCTCACAAAGCTCCTCAGAAAAAAGGGGGCTCTCTGGCCGCCGCGATCAAGGCCGAGCTGTCCCGACCGATCATTCCGGGCCAACTCCAATTTGCTTCCGGCGACATTGAGCTCAATGCGGGCCGTCCGAAGAAGGAATTGAAGATCGCTAACACCGGCGACCGGCCGATTCAAGTCGGCTCGCACTGTCATTTTTTCGAGGCGAACCGCGCGCTGACGTTCGATCGCGAACAGGCGTTCGGGTTTCGGCTCGACATTCCAGCCGGTACGGCGGTGCGGTTCGAGCCGGGCGAAGAGAAGAAGGTGACGCTTGTGGCGCTCGCGGGCCGGCGGATGGCCCATGGCATTAATGCCTTGACCAACGGTTCACTGGATGATCCACAAGTCAAAACGAAGGCGCTGGCGAAGGCCGCGGAGCTGGGATTCTCCGGCAAAGGAGGGGGACGGTGAAAATTCCACGCAAACAATACGCGGATCTCTTCGGCCCCACGGTGGGTGATCGAATCCGGCTTGCCGATACCGAGCTATTCGTCGAAATCGAAAAAGACTTCACTTCATACGGAGACGAAGCCGTCTTCGGCGGCGGCAAGGTGATACGGGATGGAATGGGTCAGTCTCCAAGCGCCACCAGCGCCAGCGGCGCGCTTGATACGGTGATTACCAACGCGGTGATTCTCGACTACTGGGGTGTCGTCAAGGCGGATATCGGAATTAAGAACGGCCGTATCGCCGGCATCGGCAAGGCGGGGAATTCCGACCTCATGCCGAATGTCACCAAGGGAATGGAAGTGGGGCCCGGCACAGAGGCCATCTCCGGAGAAGGCTGCATTGTGACGGCGGGAGGCGTCGAAACACACATCCATTATATCTGTCCCCAACAGTATTGGGAGGCGCTCTCCGCCGGCCTGACGACTATGATCGGCGGCGGAACCGGGCCTGCCACCGGTACCAACGCCACGACCTGCACACCGGGACCATGGAACATTCATCGGATGCTGGAAGCCTCCGATGGCATTCCGATCAATCTCGGTTTCCTGGGGAAGGGCAATGCATCCCAGCCGCAAGGATTGGACGAACAGATCGAGGCCGGGGCCATCGGGTTGAAGCTCCATGAGGATTGGGGGACCACGCCGGCCGCGATCGACACCTGTTTGAGTGTCGCCGAACGTTATGATGTGCAGGTCGCCATTCACACCGATACGTTGAATGAAGCAGGGTTCGTCGAGGACACGATCAAGGCCTTCAAAGGGCGGACGATCCACTCGTTCCATACGGAAGGCGCCGGCGGCGGGCATGCGCCGGATATCATCAAGGTCTGCGGCGAACCGAACGTGCTGCCGTCCTCGACCAATCCGACGATGCCGTTTACCGTGAATACGATGGATGAGCATTTGGACATGCTCATTGTCTGCCATCACCTGAATAAGCGCGTGCCGGAAGATGTCGCCTTTGCCGAGTCTCGTATCAGGCGGGAGACGATTGCGGCAGAGGATATTTTGCACGATTTGGGGGCGATCAGCATCATGTCGTCCGATTCCCAGGCTATGGGGCGGATCGGAGAAGTGATTATCCGCACCTGGCAGACGGCCCATAAAATGAAAGTGCAGCGGGGCCATCTGTCGCCGAAGAGCGGGAAGGATTCGGCTCAACACGACAACTTCCGAGCGAAGCGCTATGTGGCCAAGTACACGATCAATCCGGCGCTTGCGCATGGGATTGCTCATGAAGTCGGCTCGGTGGAAGCGGGGAAAATCGCCGATCTCGTCATCTGGAAGCCGGCGTTCTTCGGCGTGAAGCCGGAGATGGTGCTGAAGAGCGGATTTATCGCGCAAGCGCAGATGGGAGACCCCAACGCGTCCATTCCGACGCCTGAACCGATTATCAGCCGGCCGATGTTCGGCTCGTTCGGACGGGCGATCCACAGCACCAGTTTCACCTTCTTATCTCAGGCGGCGCTGGATCGGGAGATCCCGAAGAAGCTCGGTTTGCAGAAGCGCGTGGCCGCGGTGAGAAACTGCCGCACCGTGAAGAAGCGCGATCTGAAGCTGAACGATTATCTGCCCAAGATCGAAGTCGATCCGGAAACGTACGTCGTAACGGCGGACGGCGAGCGGCTCACGTGTGAACCGGCGATTGTGTTGCCGATGGCGCAGCGGTATTTCCTATTCTGAGGAAAGGGATCGCTGACAAGTTGCAGGCTGACAAGCCCGGGCGGGGCCTTCGTCCCATCCTGTCAGCTCATCGGCCTGAGGCCTGTCAGCCAGGATTCATGAAGACGCGCGGGTTGCTTGAGGGCTTGCGGTTTACTGATACTTTTTTCCCGTCCGGCGGGTACGCTTTTTCATCAGGTCTGGAAGCGGCCGTGCAGGGCGGCGCTGTGAAGGACCCGGATCAGCTGGCCCGCTATGTCGAAGATCTGCTGCGCGGAGGAATAAGCCGGCGGGAGGCAATTGCCGTCAAATTGGCGAACCGGGCCGGAGCAGCAGGAACACTCGATCCGGCGATCGATGTCGATCGGGAATTGGATTCAACGAAGCTCGGCCGTGACTCGCGCCTTGCCAGCCGCCAGATGGGACGGCAGGTGATGAAAGTCGCTGCGGATCAACTCCGGGGCAAGACGGTGCTGACGGAGTATCGCGATGCGGTGGAAGCGGGTAAGGCCCCCGGCCACTTAGCCGTCAGTTTCGGGCTGACGCTGGGAGCCTGTGGATGGAACGGCGAAGAAACAGCCGCAGCGTTTCTGTACCAGACGGCGGTGGGATTCGTTTCGGCCGCGATGCGGCTCACTCCCCTCGGCCAGCGTGAAGGGCAGCGTGTGCTGGGAGAGTGGCTCCCGTTGATCGATCGTATCAGCCGCGAAGTCGGGACCGAGACACCCATGAGTTCATGGTCCCCCATTCAGGACATTTACGCCATGCGCCACGGCCGGCTGGAGTGGCGGCTTTTCAGAAGCTAAGAGCGTATGGCAGGTGGCGAATAGTAAGTGGCAAGTGGTGAGTAGTGAGTGGCAAGGAGTAAGTGGCAAGAAGGGAAAGGGGAGCGGTGATTGGCTTTCAGCTCTTAGCCATAAGCTATGTGCTATACGCGATAGGCTCTTGGTAATTCCATGCACGACCACAGCAATCAACACCGTCACGACGACATGCATCCGACGAGCGCGAGAACGAAGGGTATTCCCATTATTGGCGTTGGCGGACCGGTGGGGTCCGGCAAGACCGCGCTGGTCGAAGCCCTGTGCAGGACCTTGCGTGACCGCTACAGCTTGGCGGCCGTGACGAACGATATTTTCACCAAAATCGACGCGGAGATCCTAACGAAACGCGCCGCCTTGCCGATCGACCGGATCGTGGGAGTGGAGACAGGCGGCTGTCCCCATACGGCGATCCGGGAGGATGCGTCGCATAATCAGGAGGCGATCGACGATCTGCTCAAGCGGCATCCGGACATCGAGTTGATTTTCCTGGAAAGCGGTGGCGACAACTTGGCCGCGACCTTCAGTCCCGAATTGGTGGACTACGTGATTTATGTAATCGATGTGGCCGGTGGAGATAAGATCCCACGCAAAGGCGGACCGGGGATCACGCGATCCGACCTGCTGGTCATCAATAAGATGGATCTGGCTCCCTATGTTAGAGCCGACTTGGCCGTGATGGAGCGGGACACCCTCCGTATGCGGGGCGAGTTGCCGTTCGTCTTTACCAACCTCTTGTCCGGGGACGGACTCGATACCCTCTCGGCCTGGGTCGAGCAACGCATTCCACGGCGGGTCCCGCGCGTGTGATTGTCTCACCGGTGCCTGTGTCACCAAAAGGAAAAAACTCACCGGATATTCTGACCGAGTCTGTCGGCCGCATTGGAGCGTTGCGACTGGAGTATGCCTGGCGCAACGGGCGGACGATCATCGCGCGCTCCCACTGCACGACTCCCTGGCACCTGCTTCCGCCGATCTACCTCGATGATACGGGTGCGGCCTATACATTGCTGGTGAATCCTTCCGGCGGCCTGGTCGGTGGCGATCGGCTGTCCATCGACATGAGGCTGGGCGGGGAGGCCCATGTCCTCATCTCCGCCCCTTCAGCGAACCGCGTCTATCGCTCGCAGGGCGAGGTGTCGATTCAGGATATCAAGATCACTCTCGGCGCTGGTGCGGTTTTGGAGTGGTTGCCTGAACATACGATCCCCTTTGCCGGTTCGCGATTCCGCCAAACAATTCATGCGACTTTAGAACCAGGCGCAACTATATTGTTATGGGATGCCGTCGCGTCAGGTCGAATTGCCAGAAACGAACGATGGGCCTTTGCAAGTTTGGAGAATGAGATACGCATTACGACAGCGGCTGGGCAGTCGCTGGTGGAGCGGTATGCACTCGATCCGGCGACCGACTTGGGATCGATCGGGCTTGCGGCCGAATGGGACTATGTCGCATCGCTCTATGTCATCAACGATACCGTCGCGCCTGAGGTGTGGAGTCGTTTGGAAGCGCGGATCGGCCTGCTGCTGGACGAGCGAGCCGGGTCTCTATTGGGGGGAGTGTCCCAGCCGGCTGCGCCGGGAGTCGCGGTCAAAATTCTGGCCAGGACTGCACCGGATCTCGCCGGAGCACTGGATGCCTTGTGGGCTGCCGTCCGCGCAGAGCTCTGGAATCTGCCGCCGGTGGCGTGGCGCAAATACTAACGGGGCGGGTCCAAAGAGCCCGCTGCGCCGCCGGTCTTGAAGGATAAGAACGGAGTGCCTGTATCCTGTTATCTAAACAGCGGACCATGTTAGCCGCGCGAGGGTGAAGGGTGCGGAGGACCAAATGAAGTTTGATCTCTACACGGATGTGGCACTGAAGTGTGATGTGCCAGAGCATCGTCTCCGCCGTGGTGACATCGTCAAATTGGTCGAGCATCATGTGGCGCTTGACGGAACTGAGGGCTATTCCATCGAAGTCTTCAATGCCCTGGGCGATACGATAGCAGTCACCAGTGTTCCTGCCTCTGCCCTTGAAGCCCTCCGCCGAGACGAAGTCCTTTGTGCTCGCACCCTGTAATCAGATAGTTGGGCGACAGACTTGCCTCTCCGACCCGCGGTTTAGGAAAGCTTTTTACTAATCCCACTCCAGCGTACTCAGACTCACTCAGGCCAACCGTAACCAAGAGTTAGGAGAAAAGTGAACTTTGGCTGGAGTGGGATGGAATGAGCCGGAGTGAGGTGGGCTTGGGCACAAAACGAGCACAGATAGATCTATGGTTACTAGTCCGGCGGTAAGGTAGGATCAGCGAAGCAATCCCCAAACCTGCTAGGAAGGGGCGACATTATTTCCCCACGGGCTTGTTCAAGTTTTCCCATTGCGATGCCCAGTAAAATCGGTGCTCGTAGCAGAGCAGGCTCCTGTGTGTGTGACCACGTTAACGCTTTGGGAAATTCGCCGGCTCTCACTTGCGCGCGTGCGATGGACAGGTACGCACTCCCTTTAGAACCAATACCGTCGATTGTGTTAGCCGTGCTGAGAGCCCCTTGTATATCTCCTGCATCAACTTGAGCACCTGCAATTCTGACGCGACCGATATCTTTCCATTCTTCATTCTCGATCATGGCGAGTGTGTGATTGGCCTTCTCAACAGCGCCAGCTTTTGCCTGAACAGCGGCAAGATCCAAAAGGAGGTTGGGCTTAAGAGAGGCCCTGGCAGATGCTGCAATGTTTACCGCCTCCTGAAGGATATCTCCAGCCTCTTTCCGATGTCCCGAGATGGCTTCCACTTCAGCAATACGACAATACGTCGTTGCCTTCCATGCGGGATCTTCCAGGATTGAGGCAGTCTTGATCGCCCCAGGAGTGTCACCCTGCTTTGCTTGTCTCTTGGCGATAACCTGTATACCCCACGCCTTCCATTTATGGTTATTAAGACTGCTGATAATCTCTTGAGCGGGGCGAACATCTCCGGCTTTTACTTTTCCCAAGGCGAAGGCAATGAGAATGTGTGCACGCGCGTCTTCATCTTCAATGGTTGCGATAGTTGTTTCTGCATCCTGAAGCTGTCCACTCTCTGCTTGCGCTACTCCGACCATCCGTAACGCCCATGCCTTAGCTTTTTGATCTTTTATGGTAGATGCTGTCTTGAGAGCATCTGGGATGTGGCCTGCTGCTGCTTGAGCTATGGCAATTTCTTTCAGCGCCGTATCTCTACTCAACGGATCCTCGATCATCTCAACCGTTCTAAGCGCTTCACGAATATTGCCTCTCTCGGCTAGGATCTCCGCGATATAGTCAAAGGCTTGTCTCTTATACCAATTGTCCTTAATGCTTGCCGCAGTTGAACGAGCCCCCGGAATATCCCCGTTTCGTATTTGAATAGCCGCAATCTGTCGCAGAGCACTAGGAATCGAGCGCTCAGTCCCAATCAATTCCGCACTCCGTTTCGCCTCGATGAAATCACCTGCTTCTGCCTGGGTCTCAGCCAGGATGAACAACCCAGAGTCCTGTAAACTCGAATCATTTGCTGAGATGGCTAGGAGTTCCTTTTTCGCTTCTTCTAAGATGTTCCGTGCGTCGGCTAGATCTTGGTTCGCAGCCACTTCGTGAAGGGTTTTCTCCACTCGCTTAATCTTATCTTGATTGGCGGGAGTATCAGGGAGCAAGCTCAAAGCTCTCGCAAATTCTTCTCTTGCGTCATCCTTTCTACCTAGAGCTTTGAATATGTTCCCAAGGCAGATGTGGGGCTCTGCAAGGTTTGGGTTTAGGCGTAGGGCGGTGCGATACTCGAGAATGGCCCCATCTAGATCGCCTTTGTCTTCGAGTGCTGTCCCCAGGTTGTAGTGAGCTTCCGCATCGTTGGGGCTCAGGCGAAGAGCAGTGTGGAATTCGACGATGGCTCCGTCCAAATCGCCCTTGTCGTGAAGCGCAAGTCCCAGGTTATGGTGGGTCGGTGCATTGTTTGGATTAAGGCGGAGGGCGGCGCGGTATTCGGCGATGGCTTCGTCCAAATTGCCCTTAGCTTGAAACGCGAACCCCAGGTTATGGTGAGCCCGGAAGTAGTTCGGGTCAAGGCTCAGAGCCGTGCGATACTCAGTGATGGCCGCATCGAGATCGCCCTTGGCTGCAAGTGCAAGCCCTAGGTTATTGTGAATCTCCTTACCATTCGGATTAAGACGGAGGGCGGTGCGGAGTTCGGCGATGGCCCCGTGTAGATCGCCCTTGGTGTGAAGCGCGAACCCCAGGTTATTGTGGGCCGGTGCATGGCTTGGATCGAGGTGAAGGGCAGTGCGGTATTCGGCGATGGCCCCGTCTAACTCGCCTTTGTCTTGAAGCGCGTTCCCTAGTCTATTGTGAGCTGATACATTGTTTGGGTTAAGACGCAGGGCGGTGCGATATTCAGCAATGGCCCCATCGAGATCGTCATTGTTGTGAAGCTCAATGCCACGGTCAGTGTGGCTCCTCGAGTCCTGGCCATCAGTCATGGTACCGACAGGGCTTCGTGCGCATCCACCAGCGTGGAGTAGGAAACTTGTGAAGAGCACCACAAGCAATAAACTACGCATGGTTCTGGCCTAGCTGACTCCCCATTCAGGATTCGTAATCATTTGTTATTGAACCTCCCGTAGGATAGGCCAAAGTCCCTGATAAATCGATGGGGGATTCAGAAGTTTCCAAGTGAGGTTTTTGAGAAGGCCGGAAGAGAGGGAAGGCTATTTTCTGGAGATTTCGGTGGGCTGCCGTCCGCGCAGAGCTCTGGAATCTGCCGCCGGTGACCTGGAGGAAATACTGACTTCGTCGCTCGTATCTCGTGAAGCGTGAAGCGCAGGACAAAAAAGATGGGGTCGCATCTTTGTTCGCGAGATACGCTTCACGAGATACGAGATGCGAATCCGGTTTGCGAGATACGCTTCACGAGCGACGCTTGACAGACTACTAGGAAGGGATGCGGGCTCCAGACGATCCCGGGTTCGCCGCGGAGGCGGTGCGGAGCGAGGAGGCCAGGCCAAGCAGCGAGAGGGTGTAGATCAGCCATTTCGACGGATCGAAATTATACCAGCGTGGGCCGTTCCGGTAATCGGTCTGGTGCGTGTGGTGGTAATTGTGGTACCCCTCGCCGAAAGTGAGGAGGGAGACCAGCCAGCTGTCCCGGCTGGAATCCGCCTGGCTATGCGGTTGGCTTCCCCACAAGTGACACACTGAGTTGATGCAAAAAGTCGAATTGAGGACGGCGAACATCCGGCCGACTCCCGCGAGCATGAAACAACTCATGCCGGCCATCCATCCTCCATACAGCCATCCGACGACGAATGGAAACGCGAGGCCGGAGAGGACGATCGGCACGTAGTGCTGGTGCTGCCACACCACGATCGGATCTTGCCGAAGGCGTGCCGCGTATTTGGGGTCGGCATGGCGTTGGTCCGACCACAGCCATCCGCAGTGGCTATGCCAAAATCCCAGTTTGGCATTGTACGGGTCGGCATCCTGGTCGCAGGCAGCATGGTGGCGGATGTGGTCAGCCCCCCATTTGAGGGCGGAATTCTGAAGCGCCCAGCCGCCGGCAATGAGAAAACAGACCTTGACCCAATCCGTACAGGTGAAGCTTCGGTGTGAAATCAATCGGTGGTACCCGACGGTAATACCCAACCCGGTCACGACATACAACAGGCCGAACATGGTCCAGTCCAGCCATGTGTAGCCGTAGAAGAATCCGAAGAGCGGCACTCCGATCATGGCGCTGCAGGTGACCAGACCGAAGAGCAGCATGGTCACATATCTGGGATAGGTGCGCCGGAGCCCTGTAATGGGGACGGCCAGTTCACTCTGCGGCAAGAGGGTATCAGATGCAGGGGAATCCTCGGATGGGTGGATCATGCGGACGACGATGCTCTTTATGTTCTGGTTCTTCAGGAAGGCCGGTGCGTGCCGACAGTGTGTACTCTAACAGGTTGAGACGCAATTAGCCATTCATTTTCAGAGCAGATGTCTGGTGCAGTGCTGAGACGGGAGCAGTAATGAGTGCTGAGTTGCCGGCTCTTAGCCGCTCGTCACGCACGACTCATCACGACTTCCCTCACGTCCGGATGCTATCGGCCATCAGCGATCAGTTCTTGTCCTCAGAGCGCACGCTCATTCAAGAGATGTCGTGATGAACTAGAACTAATATGAATAATGCGGGGAGGGGGTCTTGTATAGGTTGACAGAGGACGGTAAGATTTCATATACATACTCGGTCGAAAGCCAGCCTCGCCGGCACGTCGTCGGTCATGTATGCGACAGCAGTTGCCGTTCCCATATTATTCTCTCATGGGCCGGTGAACGAATACAGGGATACGCGGGTCAGCTTTTACAGGGCGGTAGATTAATCACAAGGAGGCAGTCCAATGAAGAGTGCATTGTCCATCGTGTTGGGCGTGGCAGCCGTCGCGGTCGTCGCGGCGCCTCTCACTTCGTTCGCAGGCGGAACGATTTCCGGCAAGGTCACCTTTGCGGGGAAATCCGAGCAGAAGGAGTTTCTCTTCTCGAAGTTCCCCAACCCCAAGTTTTGCCCTCAGAATCCGAACAAGAGCTTGGCCGACGGGGACAAGCGGTTCTTGAAGACCATCGAAGTCGGTAAGGATGGCGGGTTGAAGAATGCGGTTGTTGCGGTTGTGGATATCGAAGACCAGGCGTTCATGGGCGGCTATCAGGGCACCGAAGTGACTGCGGCGTTCTGCGAATTCCTGCCGTTTGCCGGCGTGGTCGTGAACAACAAGTCCTTCAAGGTTGAAAATACCGACGCTGATCCGGACGACCCCAAGTCGGTTCAGGGCGTGCTGCATAATCCGCATAGCTTTGTCGTTAAGGGCACCAGCTCAGCTACCGGTTTCAACATCGGTCTCGCCAAGAAGGGCGATAAGCTCGACAAGCCGGTGGTATTCCGTGGCGGTGCAGAGAAGGACGGCCATTATCGCTTACAGTGCGACCAGCATGAGTTCATGCAGTCCTTCTTCCTCCCGGTGTCGAATCCGCACTTCGCCGTGGTGAAGGAAGATGGTTCGTTCGAGATCAAGGACGTGCCGGCCGGCAAGCACAAAGTGGTGGCCTGGCATCCGTTTGCCGCCAAGGGCAAGAAGGTCGAGTTCGAGGTCGATGTGACGGACGGCGGAACCGCCAACCTGAAGGCCGAGATCAAGTAATCAAGCATTCTGCTTGAGCAGCGCAAGCTGCACCAAAGGGCTCAGCGGGGAAACCCGCTGAGCCCTTTGATTTTGTCCGTATCGCATTACCGACTGAGTTGCTACACTGGACGCGACGAACTGCGGCAGGATTGGCAGCTTGCAAAAGCGGGGCAATTGCCTAGGCCGATTCCACCGCTAGAGTAAGTGAAGAGACCACACACGATGTCGTTGCTCAGAATTCGACAGGCGGTTCCGCTCGAAGGTTGGAAATTGCGGCTCAGGCTCAGCGATGGTTCGATCGTCGAACGGACGGTTGCAGGGTTGATGACGGGGCCGATCTTCGATCCACTCAAGGCCGATCCCGAGTTATTTAGTCAGGTGAAAGTCGAGCACGGTACGGTCGTGTGGCCCAACGGGGCGGATCTCTGTCCGGATATGCTGATCTGGGGCGGACCACCTCCTGAACGAGCGACTCATCCTCCCCCAAAGCTGGCCTTCCAAGGCTGATCACAATCCGTAGCGGGCCTTGTCACGCTGCTTCCGCCGATCCTTCGCCTTGATCCGGCCAACATTCTGATCGCGTATATCCTCGCCGCTGAATGGGCGATGAAGCATCTTTGTGTCAATCGCCGCTGCCGATGAGCCAGGTCGAGCCAGAAGTGCAGCCATTTCTAACCTGAATGGTTGACACAGGTGGAAGGGTAAAACGTAGCTGCTCTATCTGCCTCTGAAGTACATGCGTATTGCCAATCCGTTGACACGCCGCTCTCTGCGAAGTAGCCTGCCCATGTTTCTCTCTCCGAGTCCGATCAAGAATCATGATGGATTTCTTGAAGAGCTGAGATTATGGCAATTGAGATTAAGGAAGGTCTGATTAATTCCCGCTTTCGATCAGCCAGCGTTCTAAACTCGTGGAATCCGACTGATTGTTGCCTGAAATTTTGAATTAATCAGACCTTCCTTAACCGTCAAATTTTACTAACTGGCGCTGGCTTCACAAAGAACTTCGGCGGATTTCTGTCTGGCGAGATGTGGGCGCAGATTTTCAATTCGCGCCACATAAGACCGTACAAGGAGCTAGGCAAGATCTTGCGGCATGATTTTGATTATGAGTCTGTCTACAACCGTGTCCTAGTCGGAGGCAACTCTTCGGAAGAGACAACGGCCTTGGAGAGGGCTCTATTAGATGCCTACAAACAATTAGATGAAAGAATACGGAACCTGCACACAAACCAGGTTGGTAGAGCAGTTGACCTAACGAAGCTAAGGATGATCCTCGATCGATTTTTTGGTTTAGGGAACATGCGAGGTTATGTTTTCACATTGAATCAGGACCTGTTTATTGAGCGTTGGCATCACTCTGATACACAGCTCTGGGTTCCTGGGATATCAAACCATGTGAGCAGAAGAAAAGAAGCTGACCTAAGAAAGGTCTGATTTATTCCCCGCTGGTGATGTGCTA
>FRDC01001772.1_pt3 | contig 39517 bp, 63 predicted proteins | sample 1106171 | NCBI WGS metagenome assembly FRDC01 (sample SAMEA3930566, study PRJEB13176) | freshwater metagenome | biome: Drinking water system; feature: drinking water; material: water | place: Singapore | collected 2014-12-20 | reverse complement strand
ACCCTGAACCGTCTTACGTCTTACGGCGTTATCAAGCCGCTTTCGAGCGAGCTTAAGACCGTCGTTGGTCGTTTGACTGACGCTGAGCAGATCAAGAAGGCTCGTATTCACCCGATTGCAGTCCTTGCTGCTATCAAGACGTACTCTCAGGGTCGAGGCATCAAGGGTAGTCTGACCTGGTCTCCAATCCAGCAGGTCGTTGACGCGCTGGACGAGATGCTCTACATGGCGTTCGACGCTGTTGAGCCTACCGGCAAGAATATCATGCTTGCGCTTGATATCTCTGGTTCGATGGGTATGGGCGGTATCGGTGGTCTCGACTTCGTGACTCCTCGCGAAGGTACGGCGGTTATGTCTCTGGCAACCGCTCGTAGCGAGAAGAACTATCATGTTGTTGGATTCAGCCACAATTTGATTCCCCTCAACATCAGCCCTCGTCAGCGTATGGATAGCGTTTTGAAGACCATTTCGGGTCTGTCTTTCGGCAGCACGGACTGCGCTCTTCCGATGGTCCATGCGTTGAAGAATCGTCTTGACGTTGATGCCTTCTTTGTCTACACGGACAATGAAACTTATGAAGGAAATATCAAGGTTACAGAGGCTCTTACTATGTATCGAAACCAAATGAATAAGCCAAACGCTAAGATTTGCGTTGTTGGTATGACTGGAACTCCGTTTAGCATTGGAGATCCTAATGACAAGGGAACTCTCAATGTTGTTGGTTTTGACACCAGCGCCCCAAGTGTAATGGCTGATTTCGTTCGTAAGAACTGATTTAGCCAAAAAGTTTCAGAATCCGTGAAGGATTAATACTGGCCCTCCTTGTAGATCGATACAGGGAGGGCTTTTTATGCGCGAAAGAGATATTGCATCACGAAAAAAATATGAGCGAGCAAAGATAGATTATCTAAATTCTAAGGATAGCGCTTCGGAGATTGCTTCTAGGTATAAAATAAGCGCCTGTCGCTTTATTGTTTATCTTCATAAATGTGGTATACAAACAGATAAATGTAGAGAAAAAAAATATAATGTTACAAAAGAACAATGGGATTCTGCTAGTCTTGGTAATTTGCCAGACGGAATTATCGCTAAAAATCTCAATATTCCTATTAGATTGGTTTGTGCAGAAAGATTAAAAAGAGGCATCAAATCATTCAACAAAAGTAAGAATTGGCTTTACATGCTTCGAGAAGGGGTTCCATGTCGTTCTAAATATGAAGCCATGTATGATACTTATCTACATGAAAATAACATAGAACATAAACATGAAGTAAAAATAGGGCCATATATTGCAGATGTAAAAATTGGTAATGAATATCATGAAATAGCAGGAATGATAGGTTATCCAAAATATAATAAAAAAACACGAACTAAAAAAACAATATTATCTTGAAAATAATATAGCTGTTAAGTGGTTTCTTATTAAAGATATTGATAAACTATATGAAAATTGTAAAACAGAAATTATTTATAGAGAACGAATTTGTGAAGATTGTAAAGTAAAAACTCATGATATAGTGAAAAATGTATGCCGAAATTGTTATATGAAACGATGGCACAATAAAGGACAACAAAAAATCTGTGAACAGTGCAAGACAGTCTTTCCGGCTGCCGATATTGATTGCAGACGATTTTGCTCGCATGATTGTTACTCAAAAAGCATTAAAAAAATAGACGAACAATCAATTATTTCCGAAATATCCTCAGGAGGTAAAACTCCTTATCGAATTGCAATTGAAAAAGGGCTAAGGCCTGGAACTGTTTATCAAATGCTTATTCGTAAGGCAAATAAGGATAGAGGACTAACCGGCGAGGGTAAAACGAGAAAAACACAATGATTAAATTTTCAACGCAAAAGGATTTTGAGGCCCTTAATAGACGCAAAATTACTTTTTGCTATATTTGCGGGGTTTGTTTTGATAAATCTTCTAAAATAGATAAAGATCATTGTATACCAAAAGTTCTCCGAGAAAATCAAGATAGTGAACCTTCCTTCAAAAGTGGTAATAAAGTTATAGTTGAAGGAGACTGTCACATAACGGATCTTCAAGATTACCAAATTCGAGGAAATACAGAAAAATGAACAAATACATTTGTCCATATATCGAGATTACAGTCCCTCTTACAGACGATCCTATTGAAGACAAGAACGGCGACGCCCGAAAGGACAAACACGGTAATATTGAATATCTCAAGAGAAGCAATTGCAATCTTGCGGACTTAATAGAAAGAGTTAAGGCTGCTGGTGTTGCAGAATCAGAATATAAGAACGTGGATATTTTTGGTTTTACATATCCACAATGTTCTGACCCGTACCTTGACTGTATTTATAAAAAGCCAAAATCACAAGAACAAATCGAAAAAGAAAAACAAAAGCTTTTAGAAAAAGAGAAGCAGGAAAAAGCTGATAAAGAAGCAAGAAAGAAGCTTAGAGAAGAGAAGAAATTACAAAAGCAAAAGGTTATTGAATCTTTAACGGACGAGCAAAAGAAACTACTAGGATACTAATATGAAGCAAAAAGATATGAAAAAAGAAACAATGTTCATGTCTGTAAAAGAAGAAAAAGAGGTTCTCAAAAAACAAGGCAAGTTTATAAGAAAAAATCTTTATGCTCTGATAAGTTCTTTTGATGGAAGCATTTATTCATATCACTGTTCAGAATGTGGTGGCTCTTGGAAAATTTATCAAAATCCATACCATCATCGAAAATGCAAAAACGATATTTCTAAAGTTCCAATCTTTCCGAAAAAGGAAACTGTATGACAGAAAGAACGACTCCAAAGTTTAAGGTTGGAAACATCATTAGATACGGATCTGGAGAAACAGCTCTTATGCGTGTAGAAATGGTTAGAGAGCATCATGGTGGTTATGGTCAGCATAGATACTATGGTGAACAATTCTACGGCGGTAAGGTTGGAGCGTATGAAGAAAATTGTGTTCTTGCGTGTGAAATAGATTTAATAAACTGGGACAATAAAGCGTCTTATGTTTGAAAGGGCACTCATGGCTTATGTTAGTGGTGAACTTAGAAGTAGAATTGAAGATCCAAAGTCCATACTCTCTTCTCATACGGACCTAATTAAGGAACTGTATGAAGAGGCTCTTGCGCAAACCTTAGAGGAAGAGGAAACGCAAGAAGAAAGCATTGCAACGATTTGCACAGTTATTGCTTTGTGTTTTCTGAATGATAAGGAAAACATTGAGTTCCCTTTGCCTTATGAAGAAGGTGAAGAATCTTTGATTATAGAGATTGCAGACGCTGTGAATTTCATTCTGACACTAGAAGCCTTAGTCGATAAAGGTACTTTCTCCAAGAAGATTGTCAAAGGCAAGGCTTTCTATTCGGGAGAGCAGCCGAAGAAGAAGAAGAAGAAGAAGAAGAAAAGATGAACAGCGTTACTAAGCGACATATCTATGCTAAGGCAAAACGTAGAAGACTCATTTCTAAGAGTCTTGAGACACCAGAAGGTCGCAACGCTCTTGCTCAATCAATGGTTGAACCAATAAGAAAGTCGCTTGAGTATCAGGCGATTGGCAATAACATTCTCTTTCTAAAAGAGTTTGCAAATAGAGGTAACTTATGATTAGACGGGTCAATTTCTACGCTGGTCCTGGTACTGGCAAATCAACAACAGCTTGTGACGTATTTGCAAAGCTAAAGAATAAAGTCATACATGAAAAGCTTGACATTCAAGTTGAGCTTGTTCAAGAATATGTTAAGTCCTGGGCTTGGGAAGGTAGAAAGCCGAAAGGCTTTGACCAGGTTTATATTTGCGCGCAACAAATGAGGCGAGAAGAAATTCCTCTAAGAAATGGAGTTGATATTATTGTATCAGACTCTCCGCTTCTTATGCAATGCGCTTATGCCAGAAAATATGGCAATCCATGCTGGGAGCATCTGACCAATATGGTTGCTGAGTTTGAGAAGGCTTATCCCTCTCTTCATATATTCCTCGAAAGAGGAGACCGTCCTTATGTACCAAAAGGACGATACGAAACAGCAGAAGAAGCAAAGAAAATGGACGAGTACATCAAGAGCATGTTGACCGTATTCGTTCCGAGCTTTGAGTGTATTGCTTATACCGATACCGATAAAATAGTTGATCGAATACTTTTGCCCCACAAAGAACCCACAACCTTTTAAGAAAGGAACAGTATGTCCAGAATAATCGCATCCAATTTGATTCAGATTCGTCATTATTTGCATGAGGCGGAAGTTGGTTTTTTGAATCAAGACGCAAAATACATCGCCAATCAGCTTAAGATGGTATCCGTTTTGGCTGAGTCGCTTGCTTATGATATTGAAAGAGCTAGTAACGACCCGTTTTCAACGACTGATTCGCAGATGGCTCAAGCATCTAGCGGTTGTTGCGGAGGAACATGCCAATCTCCAGCGACTCCTCAAACTAAATCCTCAAATCATATTGTTCATCCAGGCTTCGCCGCTTTCGGTCAGCAGAATTGGACGCCTCAAACCAGCAACTCTGGCAATAGAAGCTGGACACCTGTTGTAAGCAGCAATATCAAGGCTATTGCTTACGATAAGAACAATGATACTCTTGCTGTCAAGTTTGTTGACGACGATGTTTACGAGTATTCAGACGTTCCTTCTGCAATCTATTCAGCCTTCCTGATCGCTCCGTCAAAGGGCCGCTTCTTCCATCAGAACATTAGAGACGTTTACAACTCGGTGAAACTTAGCTAATGAACAAGAAAGACCAAATAGATCTCAAAGAGGTTATGCTGAATGCGGCGTTGCGCATGACAGCTATGGACCCGTCTATTTCTATGGAGGACGCGAGAGCGAGAATCCAAGAGAAAACGGGATTCCCTGCAACCGAAGAAAATAGAAACAAAGAATACGAGCGTCTAAGCTGGGATTCTTATTTCATGTCTCTTGCATTCCTTGTTGCTATGAGATCTCCAGATTCTCAAACGCAGCATGGTTGCGTAATCGTTGACCAAAATAACGGTATTGTTTCGACTGGTTACAACGGTTGGCTGCAAGGCGCTATTGACGAGTCTATGCCGAATATAAGGCCGTATAAGTATCAGCATATTGTTCATTCAGAAGTTAATGCAATCTTGGCGGCTGAGCATAGAAGTCTACAAGACTGCAAAGCATATGTTACAGGATTACCTTGTAATGAGTGCCTTAAGCTTCTCGCCAGGAAGGGTATCAGAGAGATTGTTATTGGAGATAGACCGCATGTTTTTGCAGACGGCTATCTTGAATTACATTCTCTGATATGCGCAATGCACCATATTTCGATAACGAAGTTTACCGGAAAGATTGCTCATTTGGACGGAAGAGAAATCCGAAAGGAAGACCATGCACATCCCCGATAATGATACCGAAATCAATATAATGGTCCATGATAAGATTATGGAGCAGGAAGCTTGTGAGCTTTTTCCTCCTCCATATGTCTCTGATCTTGAAGAGGCTTGGCGAGTCGCTCAAAAAGTGAATCTCTTTGAGTCTATAATCATTGTCAAACAGAACAACTCTCCTGCTTGGATTGCGTACAGGAAGGGGATTGAACAACCTCTTCTGTTTGGGGAAGAAGAAAACAGACACGTTGACTTCCTGAATATGGAACCAATAGCTCTTGGGTATTCTTTTCCTGAAACCATTTGCAGAGCGAGCCTTGTTTTGAAGGAAACGTCTAATGAGCGAACCGAAAGAAGCGATCAACACGGTTTTAGCCTCTTTGAGACGGTTGATCCCTGATCAATCTCAAACTCTTCTTGTTTGTTGCTCAGGCGGGGCCGATTCTATGGCCCTGCTTTTTTGCGCGCAGAAAGCTGGTTACCCGCTTCATGTAGTCCATGCTCTTCATGACATGAGGCCGCTTGAAGAAGCCTCCAAGGATAGAGACCTGGTAAAAACCTATTGCGAAGCTAATTCTCTTTCGTTCTCTCAAGTCGATGTCAACTTGAAGGGTAACAATCCTCCGTCAACCGAAGCTGAATATAGAGATAGACGGTACTTTGATATCTATTGCGAAGCAAGAGAGAAAAATATCAAATACGCTCTAACTGGTCACCATGCTGACGATCAGTTGGAGACTATCCTTATGAAGCTTTGCAGAGGTTCTGGTCTAAGAGGGCTTTCTGGTATTGCTGAAACTCTTGAATGCGCAGATTCTTGGAAGCATTACTCTCTAACGTATGTTCGTCCTATGCTGCGCATTACTAAGCAGGACGCCTACGACATTTGCAATCTCAACAAGATTCCCTATAACGAGGACCAGACAAACAAGGACACTCATTACACTCGTAATAAGATTCGTCATGAGGTTGTTCCTGTTTTGAAGAGCATCTTCCCTAACGCTGCTGCTCTATCGAATAACTGCGCCCGAGCGGTTGATTCTGCTCAAAAGGTTGTCGAAGACGAAGTATATCGTCTAAAGAGATTTCAGAAAGACTCTTTCGATAGAGACGAAGACTTTAGAGGCCCCTGGTTCATTTCTATCCCTACCGATACTCTTAGAGCAGCAAGAGATATTGTTGTTTATGAATGCCTTCGAAACGCATTTGATAGAACAGCAAAACTTCATACAACTCAACCTCGACATGACTTGATCAATAGCTTCATGATCGAACAAGTTGTATCTACAATCAAGAATCGCCAAAAGCGTAAGTTTGAATGGCCCAATAAGGTTGGCATTGTTGTTGATAAAGAGAATGTAACTTTTTCGCCTCTTCCAAGAGACGATTCTGACCTGTAAGGAAAATCAATGGACGGCTGTTCTTGTCATATAAATCCTCCATGTAGTTTTTGCACTTCTCTTAACGAAGAAGAAGCTGAAGCTTTTTATTCCGGCGGAATGAAAGCTCTGGAAGAGTATAGAAGTCGTTCAAAAACAACAGTTAAGTGGCTTATAGAAGAAGGCACTTTCTCGGAAGATATACAACCTATCGTTGACGAAATTCGTCGTCAAGGAATGGTTGCTGAGACGGTTCGCTATAAGCCATTTGAGAGCGGAGAATACAAGCAGTTTGACGACAAGGACTGCGTTATTGTTCTTGGCTCTATCAATCTGATCCGACAGATTCAAAGACAAAAACCTTGGATTCCAGGTTCTTTTGCAAACTTCCCTAACTTTGATTGCATGACCTATTATGCCTACTTTGGGGAATTTCTCTGGAATCAAGGGTACAGAATAATGCCTCTCAATGAAGTAAAGAGGCACTTTGACGAACTACAGCAACAGCATGGAAGACTGTTTATTAGGCCTTGTTCAGGCGCTAAGCAGTTTACAGGGCAAGAACTCGATTATGATTCTTTGGTTCGTCATCAAGACCAATACGGAAAACCTGAGCTTCCCGTCGTTGTCGCTCCTTTTCATAGAGACATAAGAAGCGAGTTCAGATTGTTCTGTTCCGATAACAAAGTAATTGCTGGTTCAATGTACTACGACCATGATAGCAATTACAATCCTCAACCCATTGATTTATCCAAAATGGATAAGTATTCTTCTCTGGCAGTAAAATACGCTGAAAGCATTCTTGAAAAGGTAGCTTGGCGACCAGATAAGATATTTGGAATGGATATTGGTATTGGCAACAACGATCAGACAAGGCTTATCGAGATTAACAGTTTTAGCTGTTCTGGTTGGTATAAAACCCCTCCTGAAAAGCTTGTTGCAAAAGCCGCCGAGCTAGCTTTGCAAGAGTGGCACGAAATAAACGACATATAAGAAGGAGAAATTAAGTACACCTGCGAAATTCTTGAAGTAGTTCTTAACTATTTCAAAGCAGGTGATACTTATGAGGCCGATTCTATGTCTCTTAACTAGTCTGCTAACGTTCCTGACGACAGTTACTGCCGCCGACGCTAGCGTAACCATCGTTCCTCTCAATCAAAAAGACAAGACAGCGCAAGACTTCTCTTTTGTTGGGAGCCTCGTAAACATAAACAACTATTCTTGCGGATCAGGAACCGTCATTGGCGACGGTTCTTTTGTTTTAACGTCAAGACACGTTATTACTCATAATGGTCGTTCGGACGGAATGGTTTTAGACCCGTCAAACTTTGCATTTATACTAGACGGAGTTGGATATGGCGTTGAAAAGATATACGCAAACAATCCAAATGATATTGCCATTCTCAAGATTAACGGGAAATGTCCAAAAGCAATCAAGATTCATGCTTCAAACAATCTTGCTGGCAAAGATTTTTATGGAGCAGGTTTTGGTAAAAGCTCGTCAAATGCTCGCTATGATAAGATAGATTGGAATATTGAGTATGGCGAAAGGCGCATATTCAAAAACACAATTACAGGTTCAATCAGTTCGATTGTTATACAAGGTTCGGCAATCAAGATTGAAACCGAATACTTCTTCTACCTTCGAGATCCAGCTTCAAAACTAGCTATTGAAGGCGAAGGAATGTTTGGTCCCGGCGATTCAGGCGGAGGCCTTTTCATTGATAACTGCGGACAGCTAGAACTCGTTGGGGTCGTTCGAGCGCTTACTCTTGAATCTCCAATTACAGGATACTTTGTTGACGTTCATTCTTGCAAAGAATGGATTAGCGGAATAGTACCTGATGCCTTTTACGAGGAAAAAGTGTTTTCGCCAAAAATCTCTAGTGTTACCATTAGAAGCGAAGCCTTGCCTGCCGATAGCTGTATTGCCTTCATTGAAAAAAGAAGAAGGCTGCGAGTGAAAACCAGATACAAAAAGGTTTGAGTAGACACTCGTAAGGCTTGGAGTCAAGAGAACCACCAAAATCAAAAAGAGACGGCCTCAAACGCCCTAGGATTGCTGCGGAGAACTAAACTTTCGCAGAGTTCTCTATTTGTACGGAAATCAAGGAAACGGCAATGACAACTGACCAGACAGGTACAAGCTATACTGGAGCGAAAATCCAAGTCCTCAAAGGGCTTGAAGCTGTTCGCCATCGACCTGCCATGTATATCGGTGATACCGATAAGAAGGGCCTTCATCATCTTATCTGGGAAATCCTGGATAACTCTGTTGACGAGGCAATGGCGGGACATGCAAAAAACATTCATGTCACGATTGAGGCTGACGGAGAAACAATCTCTGTAGAAGACGACGGGCGAGGAATCCCTGTTGACATGCATCCAACGGAGCATAAGTCTTCGCTGGAAGTCGCAATGACTGTTCTTCATGCTGGCGGAAAGATGACTTCCGACTCCAGCGGTTATGTCGCTTCTGGCGGTCTGCATGGCGTTGGCGCTTCTTGCGTAAACGCTCTGTCTGACAAGATGACTGTCGAGGTTCACCGAGACGGAAACCTGTACCGTCAGGAATATAGCCGAGGCAACCCTCTTGGAGATGTCAAGAAGGTTCGCAAGCTTGAAAAGGGTGAAAAGCCAACTGGTACAAAGTCAATCTGGCATGCTGATATTCAGATTTTCAAGCATGGCGTAAAGCTTGACGAAAACGACATCATTCGCCGGTTGAGAGAAACCGCTTTCCTCAATAGAGGCTTGCGAATCGTTTTCGAGAACAAGGCAACAGGAACAAAGCAAGACTTCAAGTTCGACGGAGGCATTGGTGATTACGTCTTGTATCTGCTTCAGAACAAGAACGGTATCTATCCCGATGTTCCGATTTACGGGCAGAAGAACTCTGACGGAATGCAGGTTGAAATCGCCCTGTCTTGGACTGACGAAGACGATAGCCTTCTTCTTTCTTACGCTAACAACATTTACACAACTGACGGTGGTACGCATCTTTCAGGTTTCAGAGCTTCTCTGACGAGAACAATCAACAAGCTTTCGTCGGCTGCTGGTCTCTTGAAGGATAAGGACGACCCGCTTGAAGGTCGAGATATTCAGGAAGGCTTGAATGCTATTGTAAGCATTCGTCTTCCCCAGCCTCAGTTTGTTGGTCAGACAAAGGCCAAGCTTGGAACTGTTGAGGCCGAAGCGGTTGTAAGCAATCTCACTTCTGAAATCTTGTCTGATTACCTGGACCGCAACCCCAAGGTTCTCTCCAAGATTTTCGAACGAGCGCAACTTGCTCAACGAGCAAGAAAGGCAGCAAAGGATGCTGCATCTGCCCTCAAGAAGAAGAGCTTCCTGGGAAGTAGCGGCAGAATCCCTGGTAAGCTTCGAGATTGTCGTAGCGGAGATACAAAGGTCAACGAACTCTTCATCGTCGAAGGTGACTCCGCTGCTGGTTCTGCTAGCGGCGGAAGAGATAGTGAAGTTCAGGCAATCTTGTCCAACAAGGGCAAGATTATCAATGCCGAGAAATGCACTCTCAATGACCTTTTCAAGAATGACGAAATCATCAATCTCATGCTCTGTATTGGTACTGGCGTAAGAGACCAGTTCGATCTGAGTAAGTTGAAGTATGGCAAAATCATCATCATGTCGGACGCCGACGATGACGGATATCATATCCGCACCCTCCTGCTTACGTTCTTCTACCGCTTCATGCGTCCGTTGATTGACCACGGCCATGTCTATATCGCTCAAGCCCCTCTCTATATGATTGAAAAGAAGGGCGACCCGATTTATTGCTGGAGCGATACCGAACTCCAAGAGAACCTGTCGAAGCTTGGTACAAAGCATGATATCAAGCGATTCAAGGGTCTTGGTGAAATGGAAGCCGAACAGCTTGCCGAGACAACTATGCGCAAGGGCAAGAGAAGGCTCTTGCAGGTCACAATGGATGATGCGGCAGAAGCTGAGCGCATTCTTACCGTTCTCATGGGAAAGAATGTCCAGCTTCGTCGTCAGCATATCACAAATAACGTCAACAACAGACTTGTCCCAATCAAGGATTGATAGATGTCGAAGAAGAAGAATCAAACCATCGAGCCGGAAGTTCCCGATATTGTCCTGAAAGAAGAGTTCTTTCAGGTTCTTGACGGGTCTTTCACTCGCTATGCCTATAAGGTCATCGAAGACCGAGCGATTCCTGACGCTCGCGACGGCTTGAAGCCTTCGCAGCGGCGCATTCTTTTTGCAATGGACCAGCTTGGCCTGAGTCCTGGCAAGAAGCATATGAAGTGCGCGAAGATTGTCGGTGAAACGATGGGTAACTACCATCCTCACGGCAATCTTGCTCTGTATGGAACACTTGTTGGCATGGCTCAGCCCTGGACCATGCGCACAACCCTTATTGAGTCGCAAGGTAACTTCGGCTCAGTTGACGGAGACCCGCCTGCTGCTGACCGTTATACGGAAGCAAGGCTCTCTCACGCTGGCGCAGCGTTGCTTGAAGACCTTTCTGATCGAGTTGTTCCTTACAAGAGCAACTATGACGATTCAAGAACCGAGCCAACGGTTCTTCCTGCAATGCTCCCGAACTTGCTTGCCAATGGCTGTTCTGGCATTGCCGTTGGTTATGCAACCAACATTCCCTCTCACAATCTTCGAGAGTTGGCGAGCGTCTTTGAGGCGTTTATTGCCAACCCCAACATGACGGCTCTTGACGTTCTCAAGATTATGCCTGGTCCTGATTTCCCAACTGGCGGTAAGCTGCTTGGGCAGGAAGGCGTTCTTGAATATTACCAAACGGGTCGAGGCTCCCTCAAGATTGAGGGCATTTACGAAATTGAAGAAGACCCTAAGGGTAATGATAAGATCATCATTACGAAGTTCCCTGAGGGCGGCGCTCCTGAAAAGTTCCGAGAAGAGGTCAAAGACCTTGTTGAGAAGGGAAAGATTAGCGGTCTTTCTGATATCGCTAACTACTCGTCCAACAAGATTGGAACAAAGGTTGTTGTTGAGGTTGGCCGTAACGGTAATACGCAGGTCATTCTCAATCAGATTCTATCGCATACTTGCCTCAGAGCAACTTACTCTGTCAACTCAACCGTTCTTGTTGACGGGAAGCTTCACGCCCAGGCTCCGATTACTCTCTTGATCAAGGCCTTCATTGATCACAGAGAGAAGGTTCTGACGAACAAGTTCAACGCCGAGCTTTCTGACTCTCTTGACCGTATTGAGGTTCTTGAGGGTTTGATTTCTGTTGCGACACGAATTGACGAGGCGATCAAGATTATTCGCGCAAGCGAGAATCCCGAAGTCGCTGGTCAAAAGCTCATTGAAGCCAAGATCGTTCGAACCGAGCGTCAGGCGAAGGCTGTTCTTGCCATCACTCTTGCCAAGTTGACAAAGCTTGAGCAGAACGCCCTGAATGACGAAAAGAAGAAGAAAGAAGACCGAGTTGCGTATCTTCGCAAGATTCTTGGCGACCGGAACGAGATCATGAAGATTATCGTTCAGGAGCAGAAAGAGCTTGCTCATCGTCTTGGCGACGAGCGTAGAACAGAGATTTCTGGCGAAGTTACAAGCATCAGCACCGCAGACCTTATTCCGGTTGAAGACGTTGTTGTTTGTATCACAACTGACGACTGTATCAAGCGGGTTCCTCTCAAGGAATACCGTCAGCGCGGTCGCGGCGGCGTTGGAGTCAACTCTGGTAATACCGGCGAAGACCTCTATATGCAGTCTATGTTCTCTGCCTCAACGCACGACGACCTGCTTTGCTTCACCGATACGGGCAGAGCCTTTGCTATCAAGGTCTATGAACTGCCTGAGGCTAGCAGAATCGCTAGAGGCCGGCCGATCATCAACTTCATCAATCTCAAGGATGGAGAGAAGGTTTGCGCTTACCTTCCTATCAAGGGACTGGGAAAGCAGCATGTCTTCTTGAACTTCATCAGTCGCAAGGGGCTTGTCAAGAGAGCCGCCTTGAAGCAGTACGCCAGCATCAATCGTAGCGGCGTTATTGCAACCAAGGTTAAGGACGGCGACAAGATTATTGCCGTTCTTCCGTCTAAGGGAATCGACGACCTGCTTCTTGTTACTCATGAAGGCATGTCGATTCGATTCAGCGAACTTGAGGTTCGTATTGGCGGGCGCTCGTCGCTTGGCGTTGCAGGCATGAAACTGGGAGCAACTGATTACGTTGTTGGCGGAATCGTTGTTCCTATGAAGTTTGACAACGAAGGTCATACCGTAACAAGCGAAAGCGGACTTACGATGATGACTTATACAAACAAGGGCTTTGGTAAGAGAACCGACGTTGACGAGTATCTGGTAGTTCCTGTTGACGGAGGAAAGATCCATCAGCAGTCCAGAGGCGGCAAGGGTCGTATTGACATGAATCTCGAAGCCAAGACAGGCAAGAGCGTTGGAGTTATCCCCGTCAAGAACGGCAAGGATATCGTTGTCATCACCAAGCAGGGGCAAATGGTTCGTATCCCCGCCGATTCAATCCGAATCACCTACCGGGGTACTAATGGTGTTCGAATCATGAAGCTTAGCGACGGAGATGAGGCTGTTGCCGCTTCTCCTGTTGCTCAGGAAGTTGAAGAAACGGAACCTGAAACTATCGGGGCATAAATATGTTGAATGCAACCAAGAAATACACGGAGCTTTTCGATAACATCGTTAGCTCTTCTATCGAAACTATGAAGTCTTATCTCAAGGTTTCTAAGGAAGAATTGCCGATTCTTTTCAAGCTTGTCTTGAAGGACGGTCAAATTGTTGATATTCCAAGTTTTCTCTACCAGAGGTTGCCAAGTAAGCAACTAATCGCCGCTCTTATTCAAAGAGCGTGTTCTGAACTCAAGCCTATTGCTGTTGTTCAAATTTGCGAATGCTGGTATGCAGAAGGGGAAAAAGCAGAAGATTACAACGAGAATCGAAAGAAGTACGGTAGCGTTCGAGAGATGCCTTCGTCTATTGAAGGATTCATGATCACGCTTTCTTACTCAAAAGACAACAAAGCCCTTGCCACAACCTACGTTGCGCCTATAATCAAGGACGAGAAAGGCAATCGAGTTCTTGACGAAACTCGCGCAAAGGAAAACAAAGAAGTCCAGATCGGGGAAGAATCAACCTTCCATTTCAGTCCGAAACTCCTAACCCCTGTTGGATAAGGAAACAGCAAATGAAGTACAAAGGATGGATCGTTCTTGGTGTTCTCGCTTTCGTTGCCATCTTCATGGTGGTGGTCCCTCTCGTCAGTTATGGCAACAGAGAGGCCGACCTGCGAACCAGCGTAGAGGCTTCGCAGAAAGCCAATCAGGTCGTTTATGACCGAGTTTGGAAAACGATTCAGCAGCAAGCTGGCGTCACTGACAAATACCAGGAAAGCTTCCGTGGTATCTATAAGGATATCATGGACGCTCGCAATCCTGACGGCCAAGCTAAGCTGGTCAAGTTCGTCAAGGAAGCTAACCCGAACTTCGATTCAAGCCTCTTCAAGCAGCTTATGACAAGCATTGAGGCGAATCGTCGAGACTTTGAGCGAGAGCAGAAGGCTCTTATCGACATTCATGCGGAGCATACCCGCTTGTTCCGTCGATTCCCCTCTTCCATGTATCTTGGCTTCTTGGGTCGAAAAGAACTCACGATTCAGCTTGTTACTTCGACCAGAACCGACAACGCATTCCAAACTGGCAAGGACGACGATACCGAGTTGTTCAAGCCGAACAAGTAATCCCTCACAACGTCCTCGCCGGAAGGCGGGGACTGTTGTTTATGCTCATCTTCTTAGCAATGCTCGTTCCGTTCGTAACCGCAGCGGTCTTGTGGTTTAAGTTCCAGCATAAGACCAAGTGGTGGGAGTTTCTCATTCCCTTTGGCGGTTCATTTATCTTTGCGCTGATAATGCATTTTACTACGTCCTTCTTCCATGCAAACAGGGACGAATATTGGACTGGATGGCTTACTAAAGCCAGCTATTTCGAGGCCTGGAACGAAAAAGTCTACTATGACGAGAGAGTTCCTGACGGAACCACTCGCTACAAGGGCGCAGACGGAAAGTGGCACACAAAGACAAAGTACAAAACTGTTCGTAAGTCTCGCATTGACGAGCATCCTGCTCAATGGACTGCATATGGCAGCAATGGAGAAAGCTACGGCATTAGTTCTTCGGAGTACAAAGACTTTGTACGACGTTGGGGTAATGAGTCTTTTGAAGAATTGAACAGGAAATTCTACAGCAAAGACGGCGACCGCTATAACGTTCTTTTCAACAATAGAAATGAAGATATGGAGGTTATTAGTAGCGTCCATACTTATGAGAACAAGGTTGCCGTTTCAAGGTCTGTTTTCAAACTACAACCTGTGAAGGAAGAGGATGTCAAGAGGCTTGGTCTTTACGACTATCCCTCTGTTGTTGATAAGTGGACGATGCCTTCTGTCCTTGGAGATAATGTTCCAGGTTTTGCGCAAGCAGAACGACGGCTCTCGGTCTTCAATGCAAAATATGGGGCAAGCAAGGAACTTCGAGTTTGGCTTCTTGTCTTCAAAGAGCAAACGCTTGATTCTGGATACGCGCAACAGAACTACTGGATCAATGGTAACATGAATGAACTTGTCATCTGCGTTGGCGTTGACAAGGATTATAAAGTTACCTGGGGACATACGTTCTCTTGGTGCGACAATAGCGAAATTAACGTTCAGGGAAGAAACATTGTCAACGACCAAATCGGTAAGCGAGTTGAACTTGACCGCATTCTTGATTGGGTCGAAGAAGCTGTTCCTACCTTCTGGAAGCGCAAAGAGTTCGAGAAGGATTTCGACTATCTTGATGTTGCGCCGCCTACTTGGGCAATCATTCTGACCTTCTTGTTTACCATTGGTCTCAATGTCGGAATCTCGTATTGGATTGTTCATAACGAGTTTCATGAGCCGTCAGTTCATCCGAGAAAATTCCCAGGCTTCAATAGATGAATGTCAAGCAGATAGCAGACAAGTTTGGTCTACCTGCTAGAATAAGAATCCCTCTTATAAGAGAAGGGGTTGATTCTTATGGCAAGCGATTTAGGCACGTTGAGTACCTACATCGTACAATCACAAAAAGGCTTGAAAACGGTCATTATCTGCAATACGATGAATCTCAACCTTGGCATGGCGAGTTTCAATGCTGCTTTACCGAAGGTTTTAGTGAAAGAATTCATGGCGATTGGGAGTATGTTGGTAAACCTACTCCGGATCAACTCCCCAAACCAGGAGAAGAAAATGGGTGGAATAAACGAGAAGGTCTTAACCCCTCCGCCAGCGGCAACTCCTAAAATTGGCTCAACGCCAATCACAAGCCTCCGTATTCATGAAAACAAAGGCGAAGTTCATCTTCATGACGACGCCAATGGTAAGAAGTTTGCCTGTTCTGTTGCGGACTTCTATTCCAACTGGAAACAAGGCAAATCTAACGGCTTTTCTTCGCCTCTTGTCATGATTGGTCATGACGGCGCAGGAAACCCTCTTTCTGCAAAGTTCGAGCGAAACCTTGTTGGAGGCAAGGTTGACGTTTCGATTACCTTCGAGCCGGTTTCCTTCGGCGATACGATTGACAAAATCGACGCTTTCATTGGCGGGAACTAAACTATGAAAGACGTTGTTCTTCTTGTTGGGCCTCCTGCTGCGGGCAAATCGACCATTGCTGAACAATACGTCAGCAACGGCTATGTCCATGTCAATAGAGACACAGAAGGCGGCTCAATAGCGGGACTCGTCCCAATAGTTGAGAAAGCATTGAAGGCTGGCAAGAGTGTTGTTCTTGATAATACCTTTCCAACAGTTGAGTCAAGAGCGCCATTCATTTCTTTGGCAAAATCTAATGGGTTCCAAGCAACCTGTTGCTTGATTGAAACGTCTGCTGAAGACGCTCAATTCAATGCTTGCTCAAGAATGATTAAGATGTACGGCCAAGTTCTTGATATTGAAGAAATCAAGAGAGTAAAGCATCCCAACACCTTCCCTGTTTCAACAATCTTTGCTTATCGCAAACAGTTTGAGAAGCCAACAGTTGCTGAGGGGTTTGATCAGATAATCAGGGTTCCATTTGTTCGAAGACCCAATCCTGGTTACAAAGCAAAGGCTCTGTTACTTGACTTTGACGGAACGCTCAGGGACACAAAGAGCGGCGCGAAATTCCCAACAGACCCCAATGACGTAGTAATACTGCCTGGTAGAAAAGAAAAGCTTGCTGCCATGCAGAAAGCAGGCTATCTCTTGCTTGGTGTTAGCAATCAAAGCGGAGTAGCAAAGGGAGACTTAACAATCGAGCAGGCGAAAGCTTGCTTTGAGAAGACTCAAGAGCTTCTTGGTTTTAAGATTGATGTTCGTTTCTGTCCTCATAAAGTTCCTCCGATTACTTGCTACTGCCGAAAGCCTGGCGTTGCAATGGGAGTGACCTTTATTGAGAAGTACAAACTCAATCCTGCTGATTGTATCGTAGTTGGAGACATGACTAGCGACAAAACGTTTGCTGCTAGATGTGGCTTCCAGTTCTCGGATGCTGAAACTTTCTTTCAGTCGTAAAGGAAACTCAAATGACCGCAACTCTCAAGAAAAACTCCACCAACTCCCGCCTCAAGAGTTTCAAGGAACAGTTTATTGTTCCTTTCAAGGGAACTCCCAACAAGCCTTATGAGATTACTTCTGTTTCTAAGAATCCGAAGGCTCAGCGCCCAAGCGAAGATGATATCATTGACGCAATGCCTTCGCTCAAGGATTACCTGAAAACAAAGAAGTCGCCTGTAACTTTTGAAGGCCTTCATCTTGTTTGTACTGATCTTTCCGATTGCCATGAAGAGCATGCTGTCGAAGGTGTCATAAGCTATGACTCTTTGACTCTTCTTGCAATCAATCCTGAAACCGGCGAAGTGACCAGATTCAATCCTGAATACGGAATCCCGTTTCATCATTTGTCAAGCGAGGCTTATGACTACTTGAATGAAACTCGCGATTCTGTTGAAGTTTGGTTCATTGACGAGAGCGACTTTATTCCCTACAACGAATATATTGGCGCTCTTATTGTTGACGGCCACATCCTGATCAACGCCGACGAAAATGCCACCAATGAGCATGAGTTTGTTTCTTCTGGCGAGTTTGACGATTATCCAACTTTGAGTTTCAACTGCTTGGGCAATCTTATTGCCAAGAAGGTGCTTTCTCCAAGCTCTGCTGAAGACGCAATCCGCAAGGCAAAGCTCAAGGTTGTTGACTTTACTCCTGAGGAGCGCAAAGAGGCTAGCAAGGCTCTGCGAACCGAATGCAGCAACGCTCGCAAGTCGTCCAAGTTCCGCTTCAATATCTGGGCGGCTAACCAGACGCCTCCTGAGGCTGGCTTCTCTCTGATTGACAGCAATCCAATCGAGTGGCACAAGTCTTCAACGATTCTCTTGCGAAATGGCAAGGAAAGCTATATTCTTGGCCAGGACGAGGGAACCTACTTCGGTTGCGTTCTCGCTGACAACCCGAAGAACATCGCTGGTGCTTACGAATCACTCATGCCGGCTTCTGCTCGCGGCGTAAAGGGTGTTCTCCGTCAGGGCGAATGGTTTGCGATTCCTGTCAAGAACCAGAAGCAGGTTCCTGACCGCTATTCTCCTGATGCTCTCATGTTTGCTGATAGCGACGACGGCGATATTCATGGTATCGCATTCGCAATCGAAGATGAAGATTCAAACCGTCACTACTTCAACTCTGGCGAAGTCGTTGTTTCTCGTCATGGAACCTATGCTCGTAACTTTGAAATCTGCCATGACGAGCATGCTTCTTTGATTGGTCAGGAGGGCCTCTGGTACACCTTCGCCAAGAACACGGCTCTTCATTCATTCTCTGCTGAGCGCGTTGACTAATCAACAAAAACCAACACAAGGCCGCTTAGCGGCGGCCTTGTTGTTTTGATAGAGGTAACAACGATATGTCGAGAGTCGTTCAAGAGTTTTACTGTACGAAGTCTGGCGGCGGTTGCGGCGGATATTTCATGATCAAAATGAACATGGGCCTTAATGGTGTTCATAAGATCATTTGTCCTAATTGTAAGCATGACCACCAGAGGCGGGTTGAAGACGGTAAGATTATTGAAGACCGTCGATACAGCGGAAAACCTGTTGATGAAATCTACGCTCCTAAGTCGTCTTTTAGCTGGAATGCTCGAACCATTCAGATGAAAGATAGGCCCGGATCTTCAAACGAAAGAGACGCCGTTGTTGTAACCAAACCAGATCAAATTGGCAAAGACATTAGCCATTGGGTTGAGTTTTTCGGAGACAGAGTATGACGCAGACCTCACCAACTATTATTGATTTCTCTCCATTTTCCCAAGGTCGGCCTCTTCGCAATCTTGAAACAAGCTTGCAAGCGCCTAATGATAAAGAGTTTGCTCTTATCGAAGGCAACAAGGGTTTTGGAATCTTTCGCATTCTTGACCAGAAGGAAGGCGACAAGCGCCTTGTCTGGAATAGAATGAGCATGGGAGATATTGCCGAAGCTGGCAGAATGTTTGACCAGTTCATTAAGGAAGGCCTTAGCGCTTACAGAGTCGGTGGCGACGGGCGACAAGGCGCTCCTATGGACAGGTTTGACCCAACCGCAGAAGAGGTTTTGTTTCTTCCTATTAAGTTAGTTGCAGGAGGCTGAAATGCCAGAGACAGCCACTCTCCCTGAAATTGGAATAACTGAAGTTCCTCCTCATGAAGTTACAGGCAACGAGCCTGTTGAACGCATTGAGTTCCCTTCTCAATATCAGAGAGGAACCAGGGAAAAGGTTATTGACGTTGCAGTAAACGATAATGTTTATTGCATGCAAGACGAGTATGAGCTTCCTTACACAACCGTTGACCTTGACGGAAACACCGTCGTTAGCGTTGTTGAAAAGGTTGAGCCGTACTTTCCTGAAACTGGCGAACACATGAGAGCTAAGCTCCATGTTAAGATTTTCAAGAATGAAGTGATTGAAGTTGCTCCTGTTCCTGCAACAGGACAAGAAACTAATCCTCATGAAAGAAACTTTGTTGACGCAACAACAAACGCTCTTGAATACAATATGGGGACTGACCGCTATCGAAGAGAGATTTACAGGAGACTTATGAGATACCCAACAGCAGGAACGTCTCCGATTCGCTCTCTTAAGTATAGCTCAGCTTCTGCAACTGTATACGGGACAACATCTTCTCTTTACAAGACCTATTCAGTTTATAACGACGATAGCGACATAACTTCAACAGCAACTACATATCTCAAGCCTTATTTCCACAACTGGATCAAGACAACAGCAGCAACAACATACGTTGAATGGGAACATGACGAGCATGATGTTGCATATGCTCATCATCTTCGCTATTGGTACGGTAATGCTCCTGCTCAGCATATCATCGATCCTGTTGAGCGTATGAAGGAAATCTTGCGCTCCAGAATTGCTCCCAACATCATTGTTAAGAGCAAGGAACTCCGTCCTACAACGGATATCAGAGAGATTCGCGCTCGTCAAACCCTTCGTCGCTTGATTGGCGAACAGGCTTTCCAGAAGTTTGCTGTTCGAGGCTTCATAACCTTTAAGGGTGATAGTGGAAGAACTTATCAAATCTTCCCTGGTCATCAGAAGGTTGCTGTATGGGAGAAGGGTAAGCAAATCGAACAACTTTGCGTTATCCTTACCGGAGACTTCCCTCCTACAGACAGCGTAATCATGCGCCTCTTGTTGATTCAGGAAAGCGAAGAGCGATTCAAAAAGCTCGCCAACGTCTTCACTCCGAGCTACGCTCCTGCAAGAGCCAGAGCAGAAGAGGTCGAGAAGCCGAAGATTCTCACTTTGCCCGAAATTTTCGCAAGCCTCAAGGAACAGAAGCAAAAGCAGTTGCAGCTAGTCGCCTAAGAACTAAACTTTCAAGGCACACAATGAGACCTTACCAAACAGCAAGAACCTACCAGGTCCAAACATCGGTCTATCCGCCAATAGCTCCAGGAACGAAGGTTAAAACCTTCATCGACGGAGGCATGGAGGCAGAAGACTGGTCAGAAGAAGCAAAGAAAACCAGGCGGCATGAAGCTACTGGAATTGTCATTGGACATCATGATTCTCATGGTCTATGCTTTGACGTACAGCATAGCGACGGCGTAAAAAGCTGCTATGAGCTTCATGAATTGATTGTTATTGAGAACAAATGAAAGAATATCCGTCTATTGAGGGTCCGCTTGGCGACTTTGGAAAGCCTTGTATTGCTTTCTACAAGTACGACGGTAGCAATCTGCGCTTTGAGTGGACTCCCAAGAAAGGTTGGAACAAGTTTGGAACCAGAACAAGGTTGTTTGACCATACAGACCCTGTTTTTGGACCAGCTATAAAGCTTTTCCTTGATACCCAAGCCGAAGGTATTGAGAAAGTCATTCGAGATACCAAAGAGTATCGCAATAATGAGCGAGTAACAGCCTATTGCGAGTTCTTTGGGCCAAAATCGTTTGCTGGTATTCATGACTTAGAACCAGACAACGACCCTAAAGAACTGGTCCTGTTCGATATCAACTTCCATAAGAAGGGTATCTTAGGGCCTAGAGACTTTGTTAAGAACTTCGGTCATCTCAAATCCGCTCAGGTCGTTTACGAAGGAAATTTCAATCAAGAACTGATTGAGGCTGTTCGTACTCGAACTCTTCCTGTTTGGGAAGGTGTTATTGTTAAAGGCGGTTCAGGGCATGACCTTTGGATGAGAAAGGTCAAATCGAATGACTACCTCGAAAAGCTCAAAGCCGTCTTCAGAGGCGAGTGGGAAAAGTACGTCTAGGAAAACCTGCCCTTGCGAGTTTGGTAATCCTTGCTCGCCAAACTGTACTTGCGCCAATTCATTTATGTCTGGCGACTGCCAGCGATGCTGCAAATACGGCTCAGAAGAACAGCAGGCTAATGCCGCTCGTAGACTTCTGGAGCAAGAAAACCTGCTTAATTTAGCCGTAAAGACCCTGGAAGATATCACAAAGCTTGGTGGAAACCTCTCTGACGAAGCCTTAACATCAAGAACAGGGCCTAACGACGCCGTGGCAAGAGGGATTATGTATACGGGCGCACGTGGCATTGCTCAATCCTTTTTGGACCTCCATAGTAAGCCCTCAAAATAAGTGAACGGCTCGATCTGAGCAAACACCAAAATTCCGGCAGAATTTTTATCGCTCGTAAATGCCTATTTTACAAGGACTTACGAGCGATTTGCTTTAACGGCATGTCACGGGAATGGCTCCAAACAGCACTAGTGCTTGAAATTCAGCCGATACTTGTTTATCCTAACTGCGACGAGACCCACAGGCGGGATAAACAAACAAGTGGTCTCAATGAAAGGGTTCAGAAAATGAATCTTAGTGTTAAAAGTGTTGGAAATGTTGGTAAGAAGGAAGTTTTTTATGGCACCAATCTGTTGAGAGACTTGGCGGTGCGAATCATCCAGACGGCTCCGGCTGGTGATTTCAAGCTGGGATACAACGACCAGGTTGCTCAGGACGCTCTCCGATACTGCTTTGCCAAAGAGAACAGATACAAGAGCAAGGCTGGATCTGAGACGATTCTTGGTTACATGAGCAGATACTGCGTCAATGCTGGCCTTTTTGAGCGAGTCAAAGACAATACCTACAGACTGACTCCTACGGCTAGCGATCTTCAGAAGAGACTTTCGCAGTCAGACGAACAAGCCTCTCGCCAGGTTCACTTGCTTATCAAGAGCTTGGAAGACCAGAATCGTCATGATCGCAAGAAGAAGCAGAGACAAGAGAAGCAGGACAGACAGAACAAGGCTCTTCTTTCTCCAATCTCTTTCGCCTCTGCTCCTGCGGCTACGACCCCTGCTCCCGTTCCTGCTCCTCAGCCGGTCGCCTCGCCTGCGGCACAGCAGCAAGCGAGTCGCAAGATTTGCGTTCGTCTCCCCATTAGCTCTGGCGGGTACTCGGAAATCGAGTTGCCAAACACTCCCGAGATTCGCCGAGACATCATGGCTCTCCTTGGCTTATAAGAAGATGTTTCGCTCTTTGGCGTCTTCGTAAGCGAAAAGGGCTTCCGTAACAGGAAGCTCTTTTTCTTTTAATGGGTTACGCCAATCCAACCAGTCGTCTATATTAGTTTCTGGCGCAAAAGAAAAATCATACTCAAGAGAACCCTTTTTGACAAAGACAATGTTCGTTAGAACTGCTTTTATATGATCACCAGTAACCGTCTCAAACAAAGACACCAACAACAAGAGTCTGATCCTGCATTCTCTAACATTGTCTGGCATGATATCAACGCCATAAACAGACTGTAAAGCTTCAAGAGGCTTATGTCCATTCTCTATTTTGCGCCAAAGAACAGGTATTAGCAAATTGCCATTTCCGCAAGCAGGATCTAAAAAGGTTTTGTTTTCTTTCCAGACCTCTTTAGGAAGAGACGACAATATCTTCTTTGTAAGAGAAGGCGGAGTAAAGACTTCACCAGTAACCCTATATCTCTCTTCTCTGCTCATAAGAACCTCCAAAAGTCTTTACGCAAATACTCGAACATCTTGTACTCAATCTTGTAGTTGCTCCATTTTGTACTTTTGATAACTTCAGCAAAAGCTTCAGAGTTGAGAGCCTCATTGATTTTTGCAGCCTCCTCAGCGGAAGAACAAACAATAGCAAAACAGCACTCGGTCATGCCATAATCGCCATTCAGGTCCAGAAACGTATAAAGCTTCTCGCCCATATTGATAATAACCTTGTTCTTAACACCAAAGATGCCTCGCTTTATAGTATTCGTATACAACAAAACTGGTCCATTTTTGACAATCGAATGAATAAGAGGATAACAGAACTCGTCTGTTTTCTCTTCCTTAACAAGCTCTTTGTATTTCCTATGATATCTTGTGCAATAGAGGATCTCAACCTGTTCGCTAGGTTGAGATGTCATGAGTTTCATGACCTGCTCAATATTTGCGCTTGGTAGGAAGTTAAACTTCCGAATGTCAGAACTAAACTTTCCGCCCGTCTCGTCAACAATCAATGTCGGTCCAACATAGGGCGATTTCTGTAAAACATACCAGTCGAATCTTGTATTGACTCCAAAGACCTTATTACCAGCCTTTTTGGAGTTCATACAGAGCCGTAGGATATTGTATTTTACAAGCTTCTGAAATAGTTTGTAATCAGGCTTGCGCCATATGGAGGGATGGATATTAGCTATGTACCCGCCTTCTTTGCAAAGCTCCAAGGCTTTCTCAACAAAGAGAGGCCACAACAGCTTATTCCGACCGATACCGTCCTTACTTGGTTTCTGGTAAGGCGGATTCATTAAAATGACATCAAACTTCTTGCCGCTCATAGACAGATAATCGTCTATTACGGCGGCTGTTATTGACGAGGACACCCAGGAAACTGGTATCTCATGTCAATATACTTATCAAGAGGCTTATCCCATAAACCGTTATGAGGCTCAATTTTGTAACTCAAAGCAATCATGTTCTCAATTGCTTTGGTAAGCTTGGGATGCGGGTTCTTATCGTTGGCCTCAGCAAGCTTAGAAACAGATAGGACAAGAAGAAGCTGCATGGTCTCAACTTCTTCTCTAGTAAGAGTAACAGCGATAGACATGAACGGACTCCTTTTGTTGCGACCTCACTTAGATAGGTACGCGAAAAGAGCCGTCGTTTCAGAAATCAAGCCTTTTTCATCAGCTTGTTAACCAGGTTGCTTCCGCTCATTTGACCAACCTGAACCTTCATGAGTTCAGCGCCTTTCTTAACATCTTCAAGGTTGAATGGCCTTTTGAACTGGTCAAGAGACTTGTAACCCCAAAGTGTTTGGATTCTGGTTCTGAATGCCCAAACGCTGATAAACTGAAGAAATGCGTCGTCGGTCCAGGGCGGAACCCAAGCGCCAGAGCGAGCGATAAAGACCTCTCGAACCTTTCTGGGATGAGTCTTATCAATCCCATAAACAACGTCAACTTGAACACCAAGAGCAGTAAGCTTCCTGACTGATTCGTTGCTCAGGTAGTCGCTATCCATCTCTGCGTCATGTTCGCTCTTGCGCCAAAGAGGATAGATAATTGTAACCTTCTTGACCCGCCCTTCTTTGGCAAGCATGTAGATCCAGTTGCCGCAATCAAGCTCCTTATCTTGACCGTAGCAAATATCATGATGAGCGTCAATGTTGATAATTTCCAGGTTATTGCGGTCTTTGAGCGCATGATATGCTGAGGCATGAGACTCAGCAATCGAAAGCCTTGAGCCTTTCCAGAACTTCCATCCCAGGTTTTCAAGGTTGTTGGGAAGCTCAAGAGGGTCTTCAACAAGACCAACATCCTTCAAAGGGTCAATCCCTTGCGATAGAAGCTGCATGGCTCGAATAGGCCAGATTGGACCGATAAACAGTCCATTCTCTCGGTGACCCCAATCGTATTCCAGTTTTTCGCTGGAGGTATTCCCATTTGCCATATCATCTGGAATACTGTCGAAGCCTCTTCTGAAAGCGAGGCTCTTTCCTTCTTTAACAAAGAAGCAATAAACGCTGACGGTTACGATCTCTTCATCATCTCCTGTGACGAAGCCATGCGCATTGACAAGGGAGATGCAGTCAACGAGTCTCCTGGCGCTATTCCTGAAGATACTGTCAAGCTTATCCAAGAGAAGGGCGACAAGTCGCAGTTTGTTCGGATAAGCAAGGAAGAACTGGAAAAGCAAATCAAGAAAGACAACAATGACTCCTGATAGAAACTCTCCTGATTACGCAAAAGCATCTGCTCAAGCAAAGCAAGTTCTGACAATCATGCAAGTCTGCTTTGCAAACATGCAAATCTGTATGCGCATGAATACTAACCTTGCAACTGGAAGCATAACTCCAGAAATGCTCGCAAAGGTTCAGGAGGATTCCGCCAAGAGAGTCCAAGAAACCTTTGATCGCTTCTTGGACAATGACGGTAACTCTCAGGGCTTTGAAATCATAACCAAGATTGCAAAGGCCTTGTCGGAAGAATTCCTCATGGATTATTTCGCGGAACAAAAGAAGAATGCCCCCGAACCAGCCAAAACATGATCCGCTAACCATTGCGGCTAAGCTCCATTTCTGGGCCAGAAGATACGCTGACGGCAGAATGACCGGAGTGGTTCAGGAAGTCAATGACATGACTGAACAGCTAATTCTGCAAGGAGCAACTCTTCAACCTGAAACGGCTGGTGATAACAAAGGTTCTATTTGGGCCTATGACGGAGACCCAAATCTTTGTGGAGCGAAGAACTACGAAGCGAAGTACGGGAAGGATGGCAAAAGTGTTTTCGATAAGAAACGAACCTCTATCACAAATGAAAACAGCAGACAATTTCAAGATCGTAAATTTGAAACCTGAAGAGGACTTGTATCTTATTGTTGAACAAAATGTCGTTAGTGCTGTTCCTGTTATAACCAGGGAAGGCAACAACTTTTACTTACGGTTACACTCAAGAGAACTCTGGGAAGGAAATGCCAACCATCGAGGGACTGGCTATCTTGATTGGGAAATCAAAGACCTGTTCAGAAGCAGGCAAAAGGCAACTCTTGAAGTGGCTAAAAGATTGAGGGCGAAAGCCAAAAAGCTTCAAGACGAAGCAAAAAGTCTAGAGCTTGGTCTGAACTAAACTTTCCGAGCAAAGCCCAAAAATATGAGCAAGCCTCTTTCATTCATAGAGCGAAGTATCTTTGCCAGCCGTTGGCTGCTCGTTGTTACCTCTCTCGGCCTCTCTGTTGGTCTTGGACTGTATGCTTACAAGTTCTGTCAGGAACTGTGGCATATGGCCTCGGAAATTGGCGAACTAAACTCTGAAAAGACAATGCTCTATCTCTTGGGGCTTGTCGATATCGCCATGCTTGCGAATCTGGTCGTCATGATCTCTATTGGAGGGTACTCAATCTTTGTTCGAGAGATTGACCCTAAGACAATCGAGAATCGTCCCAGGTTCATGAACCATATCACGGCCTCAGGTTTGAAGGTCAAGATGGGTTCTGCTCTTATTGGGGTGAGTAGTATCCACCTTCTCAAGAAATTTGTCGAAACGGCAGAGTCCTCAAACGTTGACGCTGCAAGTTGGCATAAGATCGGAATCCTTGTTGGAATCCATCTCGTCTTTGTTGTCTCAACGTTCGCTTTGGCCTATATTGATAGGCCATACCCTGTCGCTGAAAACAAAAACAATCACTAAGAAAGGTAAGGTTTCTCAATGGCCTCCAAGCCCCGCGCCCCTCGCTCTTCGAGCAACGCTCCGTCTGCCCCGAATAACCCTGGTTACAGTACGATGATTCTTGTTCCTGCTCAGCAAGGAACAACTCCTGCGCCAGCGGCAACGCCGCCAACTCCGGCGCTTTCCATTCCGGCGGTTGCGCCAACCTCTCCTGCGTTCCCCTCTTCGTCGAACCCCATTGTTCCGAAGAAGGCTGCGAACCCGCCTGCTACCAAGCCGACTGTTGGTATCGAAGTTCCTCCGTTTACGCTGACGGAAACCAACAACCGAGTCACCCGAGGGCGTCACGTTCGCATTATTACGCAAGACTACGAGATTGACAATCAGGACGGCAACCCGCCTGATACGGGCCATCGAGAGTTTGTTCATCTCCAGAAGATGTCAACAACCATTCTCCCGATGTGTCCTTCTGAGGGTAAGTTCCTCTTGATTCGTCAGCTTCGCTATCCTGCCTGGTACAACGCCAATCAGGACGCGACCAAGACCCCTCAGGAAGTCAATGAAGACGGTTGGCTCTACGAGACAATCGCTGGCGTTATCGAACCTGGCGATACTGCCGAAGCGACCGCTATTCGCGAAGCGCAGGAAGAGGGTAACTGCGTCATTGGTCCCTCTGACATTCGCTTGATTCACAAGGCAATGATGACGCCTGGTATTACAAACGAAGAAATGTCGTTCTACCTTGGCATTGTCCCCAAGACCAGCCCTGGCGGAGTTACTGGCCTCGCCAGCGAAGGCGAACACATCCGAGCCAAGTGGATGACTCGCGAAGAGATCCAGAAGCTTCATGCTGACGGTCTTATCCGAGACTGCAAGACGCTCATCTGCCTGTACGCCGCTCGTATCCTCTAATACAACGGCGAAACCAGCAGTAATCAAAAAGAAAGGCAGACGAGCGAATGGACAGCGATCTCTTTATCCCCAAGAAAATCAAGGTTGGGTTCCAAGACCGGAAGGGAACCTACACAGGCAAACTCGCCTACGTTATCTACTTTGACAACAAGGGCGTTCTGCGTAAAGAGAAATCTTGGGAACAGTGGCGCGACAAGAAGATCGAGCCTCAGGAGTTTGATAACAACCCTCAGGACGGTTTCTGTCTCAACAAGGATGTGAAGAGATTCAATTGGAGTCATTTCGGCTCTAATCGCTCATACATTCGCATGTATGACCCTCGCGGTATTGAGTTTGAGGTAACGCCGGAAAACCTCATTGGTATTCTGACAGAGACGGACTGCCTCAAGCGAGGTCTTGAAGGTAAGTTCGTTTACGCCTGGAAGGGAACAGAACTTGTTCTCTTGCCTTGCGGTTCAGAAGCCTACCAGAAGGCTCTTGTCAATACCGAGCGCCAAGACCAAGACATCTCGGCTAAGGACTTGAAGCCTGGTCATAGCTACACAACCAAGAAAGGTGAAGAGGTCATCTATCTTGGCAGGTTCCATTGGTTTGAATGGAGTTCTTACGATAGCGATACCAAGCCTCGCAAGGGAACAAAGCAACATATCTTTGTTCATCCTGAAAAGCCCCAATATGGTTCAAGGTTCTTCAAGAAGAGCGACGTTAAGTTCTTGGCCGTATTGAACAGTACGGAACCTGTCCTCAACTATGCCAACCTGATTGACGAGTGGAACTCCGACCCTCGTTCCGCTTCTATTCAGGATTGGGAATCAGAACCTGAAACGGTTGCTGAGGAAGAGATTTTTGAGAATGATGATCTCAAGCCTTACCCCAAAGGAAGAACCGAATTCGTTACCAAGAATGGAGACAATCTCTTTTTCTGGCTAGTTCGATCTTCCAGAGATTGGCGAGAGCCTAACAGAGTTTCTTTTTCGATTGAAGACAGAGGAACTCTCAATACGAAAACAATGGTGTACAACCATTCCAGCAATGGCTGGAACCGTCCTCAGATAACAAAAGAACAAGTCCTTGAAAGAATCAGAAAGGCCTCTAAGGTCAACATGGTTCTCTCAAACGGCAAGAAGGTTCTCATCAAAACAGTCGGTGACGTTTCGAGATAAGGAGAAATTGGATGGCGAGCAAAACAGACGAATCAGTAGATCAGGCAGTCCTTGCCCTTCTGGTCAAAGTTGAACAGAAGAAAAAGGAAATCGAGAAGGCCAAGACGCGCCCGGTCTGGAAGACCAATTGCACCTTTGGCCGCGACCCTTCAACAACACAAGACCGAACGAACATCCAGACCGTCAGGGACGTTCGTAAGCTTGTTGAAATCTATGCATTCTTGAGCAATCAGGAATCCGAACTCGCCAAGGCCGCAAAAGCGCTTGGCGTTGATTTCGACGGAACCTGGCAGACATTCTCCATCAGCGACTGGAAGGACGACCTCAAGACCCGAGTTGAAATGCTCTCCATTGAGAAGAAGCAGAAGGAACTCGAAGAACTTGATATCAAGGTCAACCGCCTTGTTTCTCCTGAGCAGCGCAGAGTCATGGAACTCCGAGCCTTGCAGGAAGCCCTCAAGGACTGATAACCAGAGTTATCGACCCGCCCAGATTACTCCCCGCAAGGGGAGTTTTCTTTTAAGCTTTTGTAGTTCAAAATTTGCGTGAATACTCAAAGATGGCCGCTCGTTGGTCGAAAAGAGTGTTGTAGAGAAGCCGTTTTGGAGGCTTTCAGCGCAATAGAACGCAAAGGATAATACTCATGGCAGAATCTAAGAGACAAGCAGAATGGTCCGAGCATTTCGAGCAGGTGAAGCAATTCGCTGCTAATAATAAGAGGTGGCCTTCGACGACCTCTAAAGACGAGACCGAAAAAGCACTTGGACAATGGTGGAGCAGGCAGAAGTACCTTCTTAGCAAGAAGGCGGCTGGAGAAAAGGCCCCTGGCATTTCTCCTGAAAGAGAAGGTCTTCTTAAGGGTCTTATTGACGTAAATGAGACTCTTGAAAGAGACGGCATCTGGGAGACCCGTTATAAGCTTGTTGTCGCTAAGTATAAGAACGACGGTAAGCTTTGGCCTTATGCTTCGGAGAACGCGGAAGAGCAGAAGACTATCCGTTGGTGGAATCAGCAGAAGACTTTCGCCCGTAAGTTTAAGGCGAAACCAGAGGAAGCTTACGGCGGCATGACTCAAGACCGTTTCGAGAAAATCTCAGCCCTCATGCGGGCAATGGGCCATAGCATTGACGATAATGCAGAAGAAGCCGCAGATTCGCAGCCTCCTGCTAATGCGACTCCTTAATGGGCCTAAACTGGAGAAAATGTATGCCAAAGATAACTAACAATGAGGCGACTAATAATGAGATTCATGTAATTGACGACCAGCGTAGAAGGCTGGGGATTGCCTCTTTGCATGGTAAGGTAAAGGCATGCATGCATCTTCTTCAGTACGCTGACAGGATTTGCGCCGAAGCCTCAGTTTCTTATGAAGACCCTGCTAAAACGGAAGCTCATTTGTATTCCTGCTTAGAGGGTATCTTTACGGCCCTGACAGAAGTTAAAGACCACGCTGAGGTTGGTCAAACTCTTTGTTCTAAGATAGTTGGCGAAAAGATAGTTCCCCCGTTGGAAAAGTTCTCTCTTACAATGAGAACCGAAAACGGCATATCCTGAACTAAACTTTCCTGATTCAGAATAGTGAGATTCAAAATTATCAATCTCACTATAGGTTCGAGGTTAAAATGGACAGTTACGACAAAGCTATTGAATATCTAAAGAACAACCCGTCCCAAATTACAGACATATGGGACGACCCTAAGAGCCATTTCTCTGGAGTCTTGTTTCAGTCTGTAACTCCAGACGGAGTGGGTCAAACAAATCCCTTTGGAGAGTTTTGCGGAGATATCTGCGAAATTCATTCTAACTTGGCTTCTGCATGGACGGAAGAGCTTACAGAAGAGATTCTCGAAGACTTTAGAATACCTGAAATCTTTGCTAGCCATGATTACAAGCCAAGAATAACTATTGAGTTATTGCCTTTGTTTGCAGAGTGGCAAAGAAAGATCGATAAGGCTTTGAATAGAAACCCAGAGAATTTCAAATATGAAGAGTAATCTTGGCGGCAGCGGCAACATTATATTTGGAAGCGGACCTGGTGTTTCTCAGTATCTGAATAAATCGCCGCAACTTGTAACGGTACAAGCTATGTCCTCAATACCAACCGAAGAAGAACAGAATCTAACTCTCAAGTTCCTCAAAGAGCTTTGCGAGTATCCGATTCTCTACGTCAATATTCGAGTTGTTGCAAGTGAAAGCCCATGCGCAGACAAACACTTCGCTGTAACCGTCAGCAATAAAGAACCTGAAACAAACAACGAAACATTAGAAGCGAAGTATCCGGTTGACGCTATTGCGGCTGATATTTTCTTCAGTTACGATATCAACTCTTTTGTAACAAATCTATCTCTTCATTGGGCGAAGCTTATTTGCTCAATTCTTACTTTTCGCGGACATGAAGTGTTTTTCAACAACAAGATATTCGTTCCGTTCGAGAATGAGTTATGATTGACGAAACTGGCGCTCTTACTCCTGCCAAAAACAATCTTGAACACTCTAAGCTTGTCGAAGAAATCTTTGATAGCATAGCGATATACCTTCATCTGGTAGGAGAATCAGACTCAACCTCTCTTGCGATATCAAACATCCCCTTTACAGAAGAAGGCTGGAAGGACAAGTTGCACTTGATAGAACTTGATCCTGAACTTTCTGTCGCCCTAAACTCTAGCGACCTCATTGGAGTTTCCTATAATGTGCATCGCAAACTCATGTACAACTTTGCCTACATACTCTCCATAAGAGGCCATGAAGTTTACATTTGCGTTAGCAAGAATCCTGGTCCCAAAAACGGCAACTACATTCATTACTCAGCCTCCCTGAAAGAGAGACTGACACAAGAAAAGGAAAAACATGATCCTCGCTTTGCTTAAGCTCATCCTCGGCGGCATTCTTCTTTTTTCTGCAATGCAGCTTTTCTCAAACAAGGAAGCCTCAACAATGCAGAAAGGATTTGGTGTTGGACTTGGCATTATCGCTATAATCCTTCTTCTGCCAATGCTTCTTACTTTCACCTTCTATGCAATAGGAGTAATTGTTCTTGCAATTGTTGGCTACCTGATAGTGAAGACTTTGGCATGAGTTATTCGAACGAAGAAATCTATCACAACTGTAGGGTTTTGTCGCCTGAAGGTATTGAGATGTTCAGGTGTCACCGGAAGAAGTTCAATTGGTATATCCAAAAGGGCTTAGCCGCGCTCGAACCAAACTCAACAGACACGATAAGACTCAAGTTCAAACCCAATGGACTCGGTTGGGCTGGTGACCATTACTATCTTCAAGATAGAGAAAACAAGTGTTGCTGCTGCGGGTCGAATAACAGACTAACGAAGCATCATGTTGTTCCCTATTGCTATCGTAGAGAGTTTCCTGATAGCATTAAAGACTCCAACTACTATGACGTTCTACCTCTCTGCGTAGACTGTCATACTGTATACGAAAAGCATGCAACTGAAAAGAAGAAAACTCTTGCAGAGAGATACGACGCTCCCTTGCAAGGTATCAACAATATCAACCAGAAACAGGCTCCTAAGTATGCTAGAACTCTTGTTCAATACGGCCACCTGATTCCTGAAGATAGGAAGCGCCGCTTGCTTGAACAGATCCAGCAAGAAACTAATAAGCATACTATTGGAAACGAAGACCTGGAAAAGATAGCTGGAAGAAAATCAGGTCAACCTGAGGAATATGTTTCTCACTCGCAAATCGTCGTCTCCAAGATTGAGAACTTCCAAACTTTCGTGGAAGAATGGAGAGAGCATTTTGTTCAGACGATGAAGCCTAAGCATCTACCGAAGCATTGGAACATAAAGCGAGATTTACATGGTCGAAAGAGAAGTAAACGAAGGTCAACGCGAAACAGCGAAAACCGCCCCAATGCGAATTGAAGCGATTTTGCCGAAGCTTTTTTGTGTTTTCACTTCGTTTCTTGGTTGCCTAGTATTGCTTGTTGCTCCGTTCTACGTTCCGCTTGTGAACCTGCTCGGAGCGATGGCTGTAGGAGTGGGGTCCGCTGTTCTTTCTGCTTTCATGGCTTTTGTTGCTGTTAGCGGGTTTGGCTACGCAACAAAGTTGACTGCAATGAAAGGGTCTTCGCTCTCTTACTCCTTGACAGTCTACATGATTTCAATGTTCTCTCTCTTGTTGTCGCTGGTGAGTTTTTGTAGGCTCGCCGTTTGGGTTTTTGGTCATTTCTTTGGTATGAAGATCGATTGGACCTTCATACCGGCATAAGGAGTTTTGAATGGATACGAACAGTTCATCGTCTACGCCCCCGTCAAATATCTTGACTGCAACTGGTAGCCCTGGCAACCAGCCACAGCCGCCGTCGCAGTCGTTCGGAAGCAGCACTTTCCGCCGCATTCTGCTTCTGATCGCAATCGCTGGAATCTTGGGCGGAGGATACATCTGGTATACCTCTCGTCCTGAGCCGGTCACGCCGACTCCTCAGGCAAAGGCCCCAGGCAACCGCAATAATGCTCTCGCAAAAAGCGTTCATAAAACGCAGTAAAGACGTTTATGCTGACTGTATCCATCACCAAGTCTCCGAATATCAAGAAGAACAAAGATTATGACTTGATAACATTCGGAAAGAACCAACTCCATCACTACGGGACGTTGTGTAGACTACTCGAAACTCCAGAAGACTTCAACCCGTCCCTGTTCGCTATAACAAGAAAAGATAAGAAGCCAATATGTTTGGCTTCTATAACAAAGAACATGCAGAGAAAAGGCATGTGCGATGCTGAACCGTCGCAACCCCTTAGCTCTGTGTTTTCATTCCAGTTCCCAAACTTCGAGATCATGGCTTATACAAGTCCTGACGAACGAAGAAAAGGAATCGGAGAAAAGACAATCAAGTTCCTGCTCAAGGCCTCAAAAGTCTCGGCTGACGATGTTATCTATGTGTATTCGCAATCAATGGCGAATATGCTCGGAAAACTCGGCTATTGGAATGTAACAAACCTACATGAATACACGCCTTGAAATAGAAATACCGCAAGAGATATCCTTTACTGAAATAAAGGCGCTTGGCGTATTTGGCGACGTATTCAGGTTTGAAATACGAGACGCAGCAAACCATAATCATGTTCACTTCAAAAAGGAACATTTCACTTCTAACAAAGAAGAAGCGGTCTTGGAGCTAAAAAGAGAACTCGATCAAAGAGAACTCTTCCTAGTGAAAGTTATGAAGGGTATAATCCTCACAGGGAACGAACCCTCAGAAATGATTCCCGAATCCTGGTACATTGTTTATGCTCAAAAGTACCCAACCATCGACCTCTCTGACCTCCCCTTCTGAACTAAACTTTCCAAAGTTCGTTCGCAACGTCGGTCTTGCTACTCTCGCCTTCTTCATTCCCTCCGCAATCNNGCAATCGTAACGCAAAGAAACTTCAGTTTTGAAGAAGCAGTCACGATGGTCTCTGTCCATACTCTGCTTACAATCGTTTCATTTGCGCTTGTAGTCCCCGTGGGCTACAAGTTCTACGCTCTTGCAAAGAGCAGGAATAAAGGAGCCAGCTAAGTATGCGTTATATCTGCGAAGGAACTGAACTCTACAAGAATGACGAAGACAAGACCTGGGTCGCTTCTTTCCAAGACCCAGAAGATTGCAAAGCAGTCGCTGAATCTTTGAACTCCAAGAATGAACTTGATTCAGAAATCGAGATAGAGAATGCCGAAGAACTCGAACCTGCCCTCTGCTAAAAGAGTATCATGGATACTCTTAATCCTTGAACCAGCAATCGTTTTATACATACTCTATATGACATATGGAGTATATACCTGGAGCAGCAAATATAACTCAACAGATAAAGGTATTATGATTGGAGCGTCAATCCTAATACTCGCATGCTGCGTCCCAAGCATCATCCGCTCAATCAAAATCATCCGCTCATGATCATCTCAGTATCATCTCAGCATGAAGAGCCTTGGTTTCTTTTCGCGCAAACAGAACCTCTCCAAGACGGTTTCTATCAATGCGACCTGAGAGACCAGTTCTTTATCGTTGAAACAATCTACACCAAGAACGCCAGCAAAGGCTACTACCAAAAGTTCAAGACAATCAATGTAACAAGAGGAACTATATCAGACGGATTGCCGCCCCATCTTGAGAATCCTCTTAACTCCCATGTTCGCAGACTAACAGGTAACGTAGAGGTGAAAGTTGAAGTTCATGTACCAACTACTCGCAACGTTCCTGCTTGTCTTCACCCCAATCCTGCTCTTTCAGCTTTGGGAATATCTGCGCCTCCGCAAACAGAGGAAATACCACAAAGCGCAACTCCAGGAACTTGACCGACTCGGTAAGGCCGCTGTCGAAGAAGCAAAGAAAAACAAGACAATCTAGTGGTTTTCTCATAGCCTAGGATTCAATCATGAGCGATACTCCCCTTATTCAGCAAATCGTTGAGCAAGACCTGATCAACAAGAAATATGTTGAGCCAGAAAAGACCGCATATAAGGTCTCTAGTAAAAAGAAGAAGAAACTCAAGAAGGCTCGTAAGGAAGGCAATGAAAAACTTGCCAAAGAAGTCGCTCTCAGGTTTGTTGAGGCTTCGAGATACCCGCTCGATACAAACTCCCTCTCAACCTGCCAAATTAAGTCCTTTGAAGGTAGCTATAGCGGCGAAGGCTACTCGCAAGCAATGGGCTTCTCTGTCCCCAGCGACATCCCCGGCTCTAAAGTCCTCTCCATCGACCGGCTCCATGTCGCCCTCTCCAACGTTCAAAGCGCAATCTCAAGAGTTACCAAACTCGACGCTATCTTTAACTTCAATCATAAGGACGCTGTAAGCTGGTCGCTCGCGCCTTACTACGAACAAATTCTCGCGGAAATCGAAAGCCTCCCCAGAATAACCCTCACCGAGTTCTTCGAGAACTATAACACACGCTCCTGCTACATCCTTAAGATGGGCAGAGTCCAAGAATGCCTCGACCCGCAGTTCTTAGAGCTTTGCAGAAAGCTCCACGCCAAGATCTTTACAACCAGCCAATCCTTTGCGAATACCGTTGGCTTCTTGTCAGCCGTTGTTCGCCAAATCGCTGTTCGTAAGGTCGCCCTGCCCGAAAACCTCAAGAAGGCCCTCGAAGAAGTTAACAAACACTTCCTCTTCTTTGCCGTCGTCCCAGGCAGAGTCTTCTACGCCGGTCATAAGGCCTCGTTCGTATCCTCAAGAGTCGTACAGGCAAATAATACAAAGCGACTCGTTCTTCATAACGAAAAGTCCTACGCCTTTAAGAAGAGCGGTAAGGCAAGTTATTACTACTTCAGAGGCAGAGATTGCCCTGAATGGGTTGTGACTTGTAAGGCTAAGGATATGGAGAAGCGCAAAACCGCCTTCTTCCGCTTGAACGTCGAACAGCGCAGAGTTATTCTCGAAAGACTTGGCCCAAAGTCTATCGTTCGTACTCTTGGCGCAAAGACCATCGACACGCAGGGAGATTATAAGCTCCTCGAAGTCGAAATCCCGGTCTGGAACGGATGGTCAAGCTCAAGAAGAGCTTGTAAGTTCCTCCAAATGAAGAACCCCTCAATGGACGATTACCACCTTGAGGGCGTTGATAATAGTTGCAATACCGTTGAAGACGCTATTAAGTGGCGCAATCACGGAGCAACAACATTGCCCCTCGCTTTGACCTAATAACAAGTCAAGGCACAACTCAAGGAGTTTAGTTATGGCCGCGAAGAAAAAGTCTGAAACCAAAGCCGCAAAACCCGCCAGCAACGAGGTTTACTACCAGCAGGGAGACGTTCTGCTCTTCAAGATTGACGAGCTTCCCTCCAAGCTGACCCCTCATCACGAACCCGTTGTTGCTTATGGCGAAGTCACCGGACACTCTCATAAGCTCAAGGGTAAGGCTACCGTCCTCAAGTCCAAGCCTAAGAAGGGCGAAGAAGAGGAAACCTACGTCGATGTCCAGGAAGACTCGACTATCGAGCATGAGGAACACAAGCCCATCAAGATCCCGAAGGGTAAGTACCGCTCCAAGATTGTTCGCGAAAGAAACCACCTGCTCAGCCGTACCGAGTACGTCCGAGACTAAACTTTCGCAGTCGGCCCCTCTCTCTCCTCAAGGCCCTGCTTGCTCTAAAGGCAGGTATGGGCCTTTCTTGTTTGCATAAACTATGACTTGCGAACTCTGCCAAAACTCCTACTACCCAGAATCCCTATCAGGACATAGATGGATTCCAAATGAACCATTGTCTCATCATGAAGACAGGTTCTCTGTCCAGAAGATTGGTATTCTTGAAAACGCCTACGCCCTTCCTGATGGGAAATCCTTATCAATCGTCTACATACCAAGATACCCGGCAGAACACTACACCCACTCGCAAATATACTTCTTTGTTGAAACAAACTCAGAAGAACATAACTTCTGCAAAAGATTCGTAGGCTCAACAGATAGAAATGAACAAGCAGCCCTCCTTGGTTGGGCTTACATTCAACGACTCGTTCAGTTCCCTAATTGTATACCACCCGAAAAACCATATAGCCGAACAACACAACATGACTACTCCCTGAGAAGCCTCGCAATGGCCTCAATCACAGGTAGCCCGCTCACCCACTTTGGAAAGAAAGACCAAATAGGCTCTAAACCAGACGAACCTAAAGAAAACTCTAAATGGTCCCAACATAAATCAGAATAAGTATCAAATTTTCGCGCAAAAACAAAAGTTAGAACAATGAACAACCTCACACCAAAGCAAATGCAAGAACTCGACCAGGCAACAGCAAGATATGTTGACCTTATAACCCCTTCTCTCAAAAGACTCTATGATAACCTCATAGAAGCAGGTATCCCAAAAGAAGTCGCAGCACAAGCCCTATCAAAAGCAGCCTCAGACCTGTTCTTGTCATTTCTTGGAATTAAGAGAGAATAACACAAGATGGACACCATCCTGACAATCCTCAAGTTCATTGCTATTGGCGTTGGAGTCCTCATCGCTCTGCCTATTATCGTTGTCCTCCTGGGAGTCGCTGTCTCAATACTCGGCGCTGTCATTGAAGTATGCGGAATCGTTTTCCTCTTCCTCGTCGCAGCCGCCGCTAGCTTCTTTAATGCCTTCCTCGAAGCATTCTTTACCCCAAAGAACCCCAGAACTTAAGAAAGTTCCGCGCCATGAAAAAAGCTTTCACCCTCATCGATCTCGTCTTCATTCTCTGCGTTGCAGGAATCATTATCCTGCTCATAGCTACTCTTACTACGCCCAGAAAAGCAATAGCAACACCTTCTCCGCAAACTCCTAAGAACTTCATTGTAATCTCCAAAGAAGCTACAGGATCTGCCTGCTGCGAACCATATATTATCATTGTCAAAGATTCACAGACAGAGCAGGAATACATCATCGTTGAAGACGGCGATGGAGTCTCTATCACCCCAAGACTTAAGAAGAAAGAAGAATAACATATGCCAAAACTTAGAAGAGGCTTCCAAGTTCCTGAAATCCTCATAGTCGTCTCTATCGTCGCCCTCCTCATCGGTATCCTCATACCAGCAATCTCTAAAGCAAGAGAAGCTGCTAGCAAAATTTCCGCGCAAAACCAAAAGTCTTCACAGAACCAGAAACAACCCCTCTCAGAAGAAGAAAAAGAAAAGCTCTTCCAAGAACAAATCCAAATTGGAAAACAAAGAGCAGAACAGCGCCGAGCAGAAATGCTAGCCAAAGAAGCTCAAGAAGAAAATGCTCGCCTCGAAGCTATAGAGAAAGAAAAACAACAACAGGAAATCTTACAAAGAGAATACCTCTCCCAAATACAACCCCTCAACTTCACAGTCACACCCTGGCAATATAACAGAGAACAAGAGTTCTCTGTCTTCGTTCTCTATGATATCACTAATAAACAAGAATATCTTGTTGTCAAAACTGGACTCGGAACCCCTAACCCGTCAGTCTCCATAACCCCAAGATATAAGAATCCAAACCCCTAATCTAACTCTTGATAGTTCTTCGAAACCTTCGAAAATCTCACACTAGCAAATCTTGTACTAAAGTCAGGGTAAAGTTAGAACAAAGGAAGAATAGCAATGTATAATCTCTACAAGGTTCTAGTCATAACAACATTGTTGTACTTGATAATCATTGTCGCTGAAACAGCCATCAGCGGCTTCAACTTTGTAACATTGCTCATAGCCTTTATTGGCTGGATTCCTCTCCTCGTTATTACCCTTGTGAATGAACAACAAATCTACCTCAATAGCTTGTTCAAACAAGACATCTCCTATGGCATCGAAAAAGATAAAGAACTCGTCAAACAGATTGAAATAAACTACCCGCCACTTCACGCTTTTGTTCCTGTATTCTCTCAACGTCCTGCAAATCTTGATAAAGAGAAGAGCAACATAGACGAGAAAGAGAAGAACGAGAGCGTACAGACGCTAGAAAGCCTATACGGAGAGAATAGCGTTCATAAGAATGAGGAGAAGTAGAAGAAAGCCCTCTGGTGAAGAAAGAATAAGGTTTGTAGTAGAAAAAGTTAGAGGATTGCCCCACTTTGCCCCACTTTATGACATTTCATGGGACATACTCCCACAAGCTGTGTATTAGCGCATTTAAGTTCT
>FRDC01001637.1_pt1 | contig 39672 bp, 33 predicted proteins | sample 1106171 | NCBI WGS metagenome assembly FRDC01 (sample SAMEA3930566, study PRJEB13176) | freshwater metagenome | biome: Drinking water system; feature: drinking water; material: water | place: Singapore | collected 2014-12-20 | reverse complement strand
TTCGTTCTGAGCCAGGATCAAACTCTCAAGTTGAGATTTGGATCCGGCATTTTGGTCACTACGCTTGACGAGTTCCCGAACAATCCGATCATTTCTGATCGTAGTGTTCAGGAGAAACGTAGAACCGGCCGAAACCTGTTCGACCAGACATTCACATGCCCGGTCCGCAAGGGCTCCGCCGCCTACGTTTCTCTTTCTTCCTATTCAATTGTCAAAGAGCCCGGCGAACAGTTCGCCGTGCGGCTGAGCACTTTCGCTTTCAGCCGACGAAGACGCCTCTACCGACGATAGCCGGTGGAAAACGCCGGTCTGTCTTAAGTGACGACGAAAAGTCAACCGCACACGCAGCGTGGCGGCGTCGTTTCGATGGGCGGTTTATATCCACCCCGACGGAGGTCTGTCAACACCTCATGTGACAATTTCTTGTCTATTTTCCAACGGCCGGGCCAAACGAGGAAACTATTCGCTTTTTTGCCTTGAATATGACAAATCAGAAGGCGATCTACATGATGTCGTTCAGAGCGCCGAGGATCGATACGGCGGCAAGATCGGAATTGTTTTCAAGCTGCCTCTCGCAGCCATGAGGCACAAGCCCTGGATCAGGAGATCTGGATAATGTCGGTTTCTGCCAATTCCTGACGAAAGAGCCCGCGAGTGAGAACGCTGAAACAGGAATTATCGTGCGACCGTTATACATCGCGGGTGCTTGATCTGGGCCAGGAGCCGGCGTTGTCGATCACCGGCGTGGATCACGCGCCGCGCGACACGCTGCAGATTTCACTGCGCTGGCTGGCTGGAATTATCATCACCGCCCTCGCCGGAACAACCCTGATGGGTGGTGCGCTGCTGGCCGCCGTCGAGGGAACCACGCGGTTTGCCAGCGATCCGAGCCTGGCTGATCTGCGCGAACTGGTTGCCCGCAGCACCGGCACACCGGCCAGCCGAAAAGGCGACCGTCTGCCCCCCCGCGTCGAAGTCGCCCAGACGCGCAAGCTAGTGCAGATCGCCACCGCCACCCTGCAGGGCAATCGGGAAATCATCAGAACAAAGCCCTTTGCCCGCGTAACCTCGCCTCTTACCTTGCAGAAATCAGCAATCAGCAATTCCATCCCCGCCTTTAATCCAACGCGCATCTTCGCCGAGGCCGGTCAGCCGATACGCTTCGTTCCCGCGCCTGAGAATGACGGCGATGCGGAAATGGTCGTGACCGCGCGCCCGCTGATCGAAGCGATCGGCGCCTTTGCCGAGGAAGACCAGTTCTCCGAGCAGCAGGTCGGCGCGTTGGTGCTGCGCACCTTGATCGCGGGCGCCAGCACCGCCACGCGTCTGGCGGCCGACGCGACAGCGGCGGAGAATTTGTTGTCAGCCGGGCCGCTATTGTCGTTGCGCTCCACCAGTGACCGCACCGAAGGACAGGATGAGCGCACCCGCATCGTTGAGCAGAACATTACAGCCGTCGAGAAACGTCAGGGCAACGCCACAAATGCGGCAGGCACAGCCGCAGGTTCCACGGCAAGCGACGAGATCGTCTACACCGTGAAAAGAGGCGACAGCCTCGCCTCCATCCTCGTCGACTACGGCGCAACCTTGCAGGAAAGCCGGCAGATCATTGAGCAGATCGCCAAGAATTTCCGCGTCAGTGATCTCAAGGAAGGTTTTCGCCTCCACATGGTCACCGCGCCCGCCGATGTGACAAGTCAGCGTAAATCGATCGCACGGCTGGCGATCGTGCAGGAGCGCCGTGTCATGGCCGCTGCCGCGCTGACTGATCTAGGCCAGTATGCCGCCATCTCCCTGTCCATCGACGCCCTCGAAGACCAGGCAGGGGCGGCGAAGGAGGAGGAAGAGGAGGACGTCGAAACCGAAATTGTCACATCGACGCCGACATTGTTTGAATCGATTTACCAGACCGCCCTCAACAACCAGGTTCCACGTCAGCTCATTGATGAACTGATCAAGGTTTACGCCTATGACGTTGATTTCCAGCGCCGCGCCCGCCCCGGCGATTCTCTTGACGTGTTCTACGCCGCTGATGAGGAAACAGGCGGCACTCCTGGGCTGGACGAGATTCTGTACACCGCCCTGACGATCAACGGCGAGACGAGGCGCTATTTCAAATTCCGCCCGAGCGATGAATCGGTGATCGATTTTTACGATGAGCGCGGGCGTAGTTCGAAGAAATTCCTGCTGCGCACGCTCGTCAACGGCGCTGCGCTCCGTTCAGGATATGGCTTCCGGCGTCACCCCGTGCTTGGCTATTCACGCCTGCATACCGGCGTTGACTGGGCGGCACGCTATGGCTCGCCCGTAGCCTCGGCAGGGGCTGGCACCGTCCTCAAGGCGGAATGGACCGCCGGATACGGACGCCGTGTCGAGGTGCAGCACAGCAATGGCTACGTCACATCCTATTCCCATCTCTCCGCTTTCGCGCGCAATGTTCAGAAGGGATCGCGGGTGACGCAGGGCCAGATCATCGGCTTCCTCGGCTCCTCTGGCCTCTCCACAGGCCCGCATCTTCACTACGAAGTCATCGTCAACGGCTCCTTCGTCGACCCGCTGCGCATCCGCGTTCCACGCGGCCGTGTGCTTGAGGGGCGCACGCTCGCGGAATTCGACCGCGAGCGTGACAAGGTTGAGCAGATGATGCGCAAGGCGCAAGGATCGCAGCTGGCGCGTATTGTGAACTGATCAGCCCGCCCTCAATTGAGCGCCGCGTGCGAGGGGCGGGGCTGGCGTGTCAGCACCGTCTCACCGATCATCAACCCGAGCGGCCCGGCTGTAATCGCCAGATTCTGCCCGTCGCTCACCCGGCCCGACAACAACATCTCGGCAAGCGGGTCCTGAACATTCTTTTGGATCACCCGCTTCAGCGGGCGCGCTCCATAGGCCGGATCAAAGCCTTTTTCCGCCAGCCATGAGCGCGCCTTGTCATCAAGCTCGATGGTGATCTTGCGCTCCTCCAGAAGCCGGCGCAGACGCCCCAGCTGAATATCCACAATGGCGCCCATCTGCTGGCGATGCAGACGATGGAAGAGAATGATCTCATCGATGCGGTTGAGGAATTCAGGGCGGAAATGCGCCCTCACGACCGCCATCACCGGCTCGCGAAGCGCCGCGCTGTCATCTCCCTCGCTCTGCTGGCTGAGAATGTCCGACCCGAGATTGGATGTCATGATGATCAGCGTATTGCGGAAATCGACCGTGCGTCCCTGCCCGTCGGTCAGACGCCCGTCATCAAGCACCTGCAAAAGGACGTTGAAAACATCAGGATGTGCCTTCTCGATTTCATCAAACAGGATCACCTGATAGGGCCGCCGCCTGACCGCTTCGGTGAGCACGCCACCCTCCTCGTAGCCGACATAGCCCGGAGGCGCGCCGATGAGGCGGGCGACCGAATGCTTTTCCATGAATTCCGACATATCGACGCGTTGCAGCGCTGCCTCATCATCAAACAGGAACTCGGCAAGCGCCTTCGTGAGTTCGGTTTTGCCCACCCCCGTCGGCCCGAGGAACATGAAAGAGCCGATCGGCCGATGCGGATCCTGCAGGCCGGCGCGCGCCCGGCGTACCGCCGTTGATACCGCCATAACCGCATCATGCTGACCAATCACCCTGTGGGCGATCGCCGTCTCCATCTGCAGCAGCTTGTCTTTTTCACCCTGCAGCATGCGATCAACCGGGATACCGGTCCACCGCGACACGATCTGGGCAATGTGATCCGTCGTCACCGCTTCCGCGCCAAGCGCACCCTGATTTGCCCGCTCCTCAAACACCCGTAACTGCCGTTCAAGCTCAGGGATGACGCCATAGGCCAGCTCGCCAGCGCGCTGATAAGCGCCATTGCGCTGGACAATGGCCAGTTCGCTGCGCGCCTCATCCAGTTTCGCCTTCAGCGCCTGAGCCGATGACAATTTTTCTTTCTCAGCCTTCCATTGCTGGGTGAGGCGATCCGCGTCCTCCTCGATATCGGCAAGCTCCGTTTCGAGGCGCTTCAGGCGATCGGCCGAGGCCTTGTCCGTTTCCTTTTTCAACGCTTCGCGCTCGATCTTGAGCTGGATGACGCGACGGTCGAGTTCGTCCAGCTCTTCGGGTTTGGAATCAACCTGCATGCGCAGGCGCGCCGCCGATTCATCGATGAGATCGATGGCCTTGTCCGGCAGAAACCGGTCGGTGATGTAACGGTTTGACAGGGTCGCTGCCGCGACAATGGCCGCATCCGTGATGCGCACCCCGTGATGGGTTTCGTATTTCTCCTTGAGCCCACGCAGGATCGATACCGTATCTTCAACCGTCGGCTCGGCCACAAATACCGGCTGAAAACGACGGGCGAGAGCGGCATCTTTCTCCACATGCTTGCGATATTCATCAAGCGTGGTGGCGCCGACGCAATGGAGTTCACCCCGCGCCAGCGCCGGCTTCAGCAGGTTCGAGGCATCCATCGCCCCATCCGCCTTGCCGGCCCCGACCAGCGTATGCATCTCGTCGATGAAGAGTACAATCTGGCCGGCCGCCGCTGTCACTTCCTGCAGCACCGCCTTGAGGCGCTCCTCGAATTCACCGCGATATTTGGCACCCGCGATCAGCGCGCCCATATCGAGCGACAAGAGCTGTTTGTCTTTCAGAGATTCCGGCACATCGCCATTGACGATCCTGAGCGCCAGCCCCTCGACAATGGCTGTCTTGCCAACGCCTGGTTCGCCGATGAGCACAGGATTATTCTTGGTCCGCCGCGACAGAACCTGAATCGTCCGGCGGATTTCCTCATCACGGCCGATGACAGGATCAAGCTTGCCCTCCCGCGCCGCTTCGGTGAGGTCCCGGGCATATTTTTTCAATGCGTCATACTGATTTTCGGCTGACGCCGAGGCGGCCTTGCGCCCCTTGCGCAAATCGTCGATTGCCGCATTGATCCGCTGCGGCGTTACACCGGCTTTTGCTAATACTTTGCCGGCTTCGGTATCCTTCTCGATCGCCAGCGCGAGCAGGAGACGCTCCACCGTCACAAAACTGTCGCCCGCCTTTTCCGCCGCCTTTTCTGCCGTCGCAAACAGTCGCGCCAGCGCTGGCGACAGATAGATCTGGCCACTGCCACCTTCCACCTTGGGCACCCTGGACAACAATGTCTCGACCGTGCGGCGCATCTCGCCCGCCTGCCCGCCGGAGCGCTCGATCAACCCCGACGCCAGCCCCTGCTCGTCATCGATAAGAATCTTCAGGAGATGCTCGGGCAACACCTGTTGATGGTTTTCCCGCAACGCCAGAGATTGCGCCGCCTGAACAAAGCCGCGGGCTCTTTCCGTGTATTTCTCGAAATTCATGGCCTATCCCTCACTCGCGCCGCGGTCCGTGGCCCGGAAATGCGCGCGACGTCGTCACTGGCAGTCCCGAAGTAACTGCCCCGATCGCGATATGGGTAAGGGAGAGGCAAATGTGAAGAGGAAGAGTGCTCGCCATTAACCGCTTGCTCAGGCAGATAGAGGAAGCTGGCAGCATGGTTCACGTTTCACCAGCCCTGCCCGTCGACCGCGACGTTGCTGACGCCCTGCATCAATGGCTGCGCTGTCTGATGGGAGAACGGCGGCTGGCGGCAGCAACCCATCAGGCCTACGCCAGCGATCTGCGCATGTTCCTTACCTTTCTGGCGCGCCATTGCGGCGGACCTGTCACACTTGCCATGCTGGCCGGGCTGTCGGCTGGTGATCTGCGCGGCTTTCTGGCCGAGCGCCGTCGCTCCGGCGTCGTTGCACGCTCTATTGCCCGTCAGCTCGCGGCCATTCGCTCATTTCAGCGCCATCTCGCCTATGCCGGCAGGGCGGACCTCTCCGCAATCTCCCTCATTCGCTCGCCACGCCTGGGAAAAAATCTGCCACGACCGATCGCCGTGCCAAGCGCGCGCGCGCTTGTTGCCGGCGACAGTCTTGACGACAATGCATCCCCCTGGATCAGGGCACGTGACGTGGCGGTCCTCACGCTGCTCTATGGCGGTGGTTTGCGCATCTCCGAAGCTCTCGCCATCACCGGCCGCGACGATGGGGCGCGCGCCACAACGCTGCGTATTCACGGCAAGGGTGGCAAGGCGCGGATGATCCCGCTGCTGCCTGTCATCAATCAGGCAGTTGCTGCTTATCTGGCGCTCTGCCCTTTCGTGCTCGCACCCGACGACGTCATTTTTCGCGGAGCCCGTGGTGGGCCGCTCAAGGCGCGCCTTGTTCAATATGCGGTTGAGCGGGCACGCTTCTCCCTTGGCCTTGACGCCTCCGCCACCCCCCATGCGCTGCGCCATTCCTTTGCCAGCCATCTCCTGGCGCGGGGCGGAGATTTGCGGGCGATCCAGGAATTGCTGGGCCACGCCTCGCTGTCGACAACCCAGATATACACCGATGTCGACAGCGCCCATCTGCTGGCGAGTTATGAGAGCGCCCATCCGCGCGCGCGCCGGGCCTGACAGCCATCTTGCAATCGCCATCCTGTCGGCTAGAAGGCTATCGACCGCAGGAGAGCATCATGGCCGAAACCGCATAAAAGATGACCGAACTTCTCGAACACCATGGGGGGGCACGAGGGCGGCAACAAGCGTATCGCCCTGATGATCGCCATTTTCGCCCTTCTGTTAGCCTTTGCCGAGATGGGCGTGAAGAACTCACAGACATCGGGACTGGCAGCCAATGTCGAAGCCTCGAATCTGTGGGCCTTCTACCAGGCCAAGACCGTTCGCCGCACAACTCTGATAACCGCCACTGAAGACATGGAAACACGGCTCGTCGGTATCGTCGACCCGGAGGTGCGCCCGGCAATGGAAAAACGCATCGCTGACTGGAAGGCGACTGCCGCGCGCTACGAAAGCGAGCCGTCAACCGGCGAAGGGCGCAAGGAACTCAGCGCCCGCGCCAAGGTTCAGGAAGAAAAGCGCGAGCTTTATAATCACAAGCATGAATGGTTCGAATTCGGGTCTGCTGCCTTGCAGATCGCCATCGTTCTGGCCTCAGCCGCGATCATTACCGGGGTCGGTATGGTCGTGCTTGCCTCAGGCGCATTCGGCGTTATCGGCATGGTGATGGTCGCCATTGCCATGTTTGCACCGCATTTTTTGCTCGCAGGTCACTGAGCCGAGGCCTGACCCTAGATGTGAATGGCGCGCTTGCCGACAGCAAGTGCCGCCTCCTTCACCGCTTCCGACATGGTGGGATGGGCATGACAGGTCCGTGCGAGATCTTCCGCCGAACCACGGAACTCCATCAGCACCGCTGCTTCATGGATCATGTCGCCAGCACCGGCGCCGAAGATATGAACGCCCAGCACCTCGTCAGTTGACTGATCGGCGAGAACCTTGACGAAGCCCTCGGTGGTGCGGTTTGCACGCGCCCTGCCATTGGCGGTGAACGGAAATTTGCCGATATTATAGGCGATCCCCGCTGCCTTCAGCTCTTCCTCGGTCCTGCCGACGCTGGCGACTTCAGGAAACGTGTAGACGACATTGGGGATGACATCGTAATTCACGTGCCCCGCTTTGCCGGCTAAATTTTCGGCGCAGGCCACGCCTTCATCCTCCGCCTTATGCGCCAGCATAGGCCCGGCAATGACGTCACCAATTGCATAGATGCCGGCAACATTGGTGGCATAATGCGCATCAACGACAATGCGCTTGCGCTGGTCGAGCGCGATACCCAGCGCATCAAGCCCAAGCCCCTCGGTATAGGGAATGCGCCCGGTGGCAATCAGCACCACATCCGCGTTCAGCGTTTGCGCTTCTCCACCTGCCACCGGCTCAACCGTGACCCTGGCACCCGATTTCGTTTTGGCAATACCTGTGACCTTGGACGAGAGGTGGAAGACAATCCCCTGCTTTTCCATCAGCCGCTGGAATTGCTTGGCAACATCAAGATCAAGGCCAGCCAGCGTCCGGTCAAGAAATTCAATAACCGTCACCTCGGCGCCAAGACGGCGCCACACCGATCCAAGCTCCATGCCGATCACGCCGGCGCCAACGACGATCATCTTGGCCGGCACCTTGGCGATGTCGAGAGCCCCTGTGGACGAGACAATGATCTTCTCGTCGACCTCGATCACGTCCCCCTTGCCATCACGCAAGGGCGCCACCACCGAACCGCTGGCAATGACGATTGATGTGGTCTGAAGCTCGCTCACCTTGCCGTCAGCCGCCGTCACTTCGACGCGCCCCGGAGCCAGAATGCGGCCGGTTCCGATATGCGCATCGACCTTGTTCTTCTTCAGGAGGAAGGCGACGCCGTTGACATTGGCTGCCACCGTGTCTGCCTTATGCTTCATCATCATCACCAGATCGAGTTTCGGCTTGCCGACGAGGATACCGAAATCGGCGAAACCATGACCTGCCTCATCGAACAACTCGGACGCGTGCAACAGTGCCTTCGAGGGAATACAGCCGACATTGAGGCAGGTACCGCCGAAGGTCGACCATTTCTCGACGATGGCGGTTTTAAGCCCGAGCTGGGCTGCCCGGATGGCACACACATAACCGCCAGGACCGGAACCGATGACAACAACATCATAAGGCATGGGCGAATAAAACCTCGTCGCTAGTGCATTTTCGGGCGAAGTGGAGCCGTTTCGCGGGAAGAAAATGCCAAAAACAAGAAGAGCGAACAAATCCGGCGAATATCAATTCGCCGGATTTGCTCTGAAAATCACACCAGGCGCGAAAGCATCAGACACAGGCCGATGACGGAAGCCGTCCATATCAGCGTGCGCGCGATCGGGATGCCAGCCGCATAAACCGGCACATAGGCAACACGCGCCCACAGCCAGATCTGCGCACCCAGAAGCAGGGTTGCATCCCCCTGCTTTCCAGCAGCGTTGGCGACGACCACGAGGGCAACAAAAACCGGGAAGGTTTCAAGGACATTGCGCAGCGCTCTCGTCAGACGACCGCCAAGCACGCTTGCCGGCGTCATGTGGTCATCACGCGAATGAAACGCCCCCATCAGGCCGACGTCGCGGACCAGCACCAGCGTCTGGGCGACAATTTGTACCACAATAAGCAAACAACCCCAGATCACGACTGTCATCAGGCTCATCGTTACATTCCTTCACTCATGTACGGCCCATGATCGGACCCGTCCGCGTTGATTTTTGCCTCAAAGATCCATCACCAGGCGCGCCGGATCTTCAAGGCCTTCCTTGATGCGCACCAGAAACGTCACCGCTTCCTTGCCATCAATGATGCGGTGATCGTAGCTGACCGCCAGATACATCATCGGCCGGATCTCGATCTTGCCGGCAACCACGACGGGCCGCTCCTGAATCTTGTGCATGCCCAGAATGGCTGATTGCGGAGCATTGAGGATCGGCGTCGACATCAGTGAGCCATAAACCCCGCCATTGGAAATGGTGAAGGTGCCACCCTGCATTTCCTCAAGCTTCAATTGTCCGTCGCGGGCGCGCCTGCCGAAATCCGAGATCGTCTTCTCGACCCCGGCAATCGACAGATGATCGGCATCGCGCACCACCGGCACGACAAGGCCCTTCTCGGTGCCGACGGCCACGCCGATATGATAGTAATTCTTGTAGACAATATCGCTGCCATCGATTTCGGCATTGACCGACGGGATTTCCTTCAATGCCTGCACGCAGGCCTTGACGAAGAAGCCCATGAAGCCAAGCTTCACGCCGTGCTTCTTTTCAAACAGATCCTTGTACTGGTTGCGCAGCCCCATGACCGCGCTCATATCGACCTCGTTGAAGGTCGTGAGCATGGCAGCCGCGTTCTGCGCCTCCTTGAGGCGACGCGCGATCGTCTGGCGCAGCTTGGTCATCTTGACGCGCTCTTCGCGCGAGGCGTCATCGACCGGCGATGGCGCGCGGACCTGAACGGCGACTGATGGCGCAGCCGCTGGCGCGGCAGCCGAGGCAATTGCCGCCATCATGTCACCTTTGGTGGCGCGCCCGTCCTTGCCTGATCCGGGCGAAGGCGGTGCAACGCCGCTTTCAGCAGCTAACCGCGCCACAGCCGGTCCATCGGCGCCGTGGGCAGGCGCCCTGGCGGGCGCAGGCGGCGCTGCGACCGGCACAGGCGCCGGCGCACCCGCTTTCGCTGAGCCCGTTCCTGCAGAAATCGATCCAAGGAGCGCACCAACCGCGATCGTCTCGCCTTCCTTGACCGATACCTCCGACAGCGTGCCGGACGCCGGAGCGGGAACCTCGACGGTCACCTTGTCGGTTTCAAGTTCAACCAGCGGCTCATCGGCCTTGACCGCATCACCGGGCTTCTTGAACCAGCGGCCAATGGTTGCTTCAGTGACGCTTTCGCCCAAAGTGGGAACACGAATTTCGGTCGACATCGGATTACCTGCTAAAATCGGTGGGATGAGGGCTGATCATGATCACGCCTTGAGGGCGTCATCAAGGAAGGCGGCGAGCTGCGCCTGATGTTTCGACAGCGTGCCGGTGGCCGTGGCAGCCGCCGCCGCCCGCCCGACATAACGCGGCCGGCGACAGGCGGCCTCGATCTGTTTCAACACCCATTCGACATAAACCTCGATATGTGACCAGGCTCCCATGTTCTTGGGCTCTTCCTGGCACCAGACCACGTCTGCCTTCTTGAAGCGCGAGAGTTCGGTCACGAGCGAGCGCGTCGGGAACGGGTAAAGCTGCTCGACACGCAGAAGATAGATGTCATCGATGCCGCGCTTTTCACGTTCTTCATAAAGATCGTAATAGACCTTCCCCGAGCACAGCACGACGCGGCGGATCTTGCTGTCGGCCTTCAGCTTGATCTTCTGGCCGGGCAGCGTCTGCGCGTCATCCCACAGCAGACGGTGGAAGGACGTGCCTTCAGCCAGATCATCGAGCCTCGAGGTGGCGCTTTTGGCACGCAGCAGCGATTTGGGCGTCATCAGGATCAGAGGCTTGCGGAAGCTGCGCTTCATCTGCCGGCGCAGGATGTGGAAATAGTTAGCCGGCGTCGTGCAGTTCGCCACCTGCATGTTGTCTTCCGCCGTCATCTGCAGGAAACGTTCGAGGCGGGCGGAGGAATGCTCCGGCCCCTGCCCCTCATAACCATGTGGCAACAGGCAGACGAGGCCGCAGGCGCGCAACCATTTGCGCTCGCCCGACGAGATGAACTGGTCAAACACCACCTGCGCGCCATTGGCGAAATCGCCGAACTGGGCTTCCCACAACACCAGCGCGTTCGGCTCGGCAATCGAATAGCCGTAGTCAAAACCAAGAACCGCTACTTCCGACAGCAGTGAATTAATGACCTCGAAGCGCGCCTGGGTTTCCGACAGATTTTTAAGCGGCGTGTAGCGCTTTTCACTGTCCTGGTCGATGAGGACACTGTGGCGCTGCGAAAAGGTACCGCGCTCGCAATCCTGGCCCGAGAGGCGCACCACATGACCCTCGTCGAGAAGGGTTGCGAAAGCGAGCGCTTCGGCGGTTGCCCAGTTCAATCCTTCGCCGCTCTCGATGGATTGACGGCGCTCCTCCATGAATTTCTCGATATTGCGATGCGCCTTGAAATCGCCGGGCAGCCGGGTGATTTTTGCTCCCAGCGCCTTCAGCCTGTCGGTTGTGACACTGGTATCGCCACGACGCGCTTCGTTCTCGTCATCGGCCGGACCAAGCCCCGCCCAACGGCCATCATACCATTCGGCACGATTGGGCTTGTAGCTCTGCCCTGCTTCAAACTCGCTTTCGAGCTTGTCGCGGAACGCCTGGACCCACGCCTCGACTTCACCCTCGGCAATCAGCCCTTCGCGCTTCAGCTTCTCGGCATAGATCGTCATCGTGCTGGGATGCTGGCGGATGTTCTTGTACATCAGCGGCTGGGTGAACGCCGGCTCGTCGACCTCATTGTGGCCGAACCGACGATAGCACCACATATCGATGACGACCGGCTTCTGGAATTTATGGCGGAACTCGGTCGCAACCTTGGCAGCAAAAACGACGGCTTCCGGATCATCGCCATTGACGTGGAAGATCGGCGCCTCGATCAACTTGGCGACATCAGACGGATAGGGCGAGGAGCGCGAATAGCGCGGATAAGTGGTAAAACCGATCTGGTTGTTGACGATGAAATGGATCGAGCCGCCGGTGCGATAACCCTTGAGCCCTGACAGCGCGAAACATTCAGCGACCACGCCCTGCCCGGCAAAGGCCGCATCGCCATGGATGAGGAGCGGCATGACGACACGCCGGTCATCGGGCGGGCAATTATAATGATCCTGCTTGGCGCGCACCTTGCCCAGTACAACCGGGTCAACAATTTCCAGATGCGAGGGGTTCGGCGTCAGCGACAGATGCACCTTGTTGTTGTCGAATTCGCGGTCCGAGGAGGCGCCGAGATGATATTTGACGTCGCCCGAACCCGCCACATCATCAGGCAGGAAGGAGCCACCCTTGAATTCGTTGAAAATCGCCCGGTGCGGCTTGCCCATCACCTGCGCCAGCACGTTGAGGCGCCCGCGATGCGCCATGCCGATCACGATATCCTTGACGCCGAGATTGCCGCCGCGCTTGATAATCTGCTCCAGCGCCGGGATCATCGATTCCCCGCCATCAAGGCCAAAACGCTTGGTGGTTCGTGACTTGATATCAAGGAATTTCTCGAAGCCTTCGGCCTCGACCAGCTTGTTGAGAATGGCGCGCTTGCCCTCGGGCGTGAAATCGATCGATTTGTCCGGTCCCTCGATGCGCTCCTGCAACCACGACTTCTCTTCCTGGTTCGACATATGGAGGAATTCGATACCAAGCGTGGAGCAATAGGTGCGTCGCAGGATCTCCACCATCTGGCGCACGCTTGCCGTCTCAAGGCCAAGCACATGATCGATGAAGATCGGGCGGTCGAGATCGCCTTCCGCAAACCCGTAGCTTGCCGGATCAAGCTCCGGCTCGGGCTTTGGCGGGTCGAGCTTCAGCGGATCAAGATCGGCATGGAAATGGCCACGCGCCCGGAAGGCGCGGATCATCATCAGCGCCCGCACCGAATCGCGTGTCGCGCTGTGCAGCTGCTCCTGCGACAGGGCGACCCCGCCGGCTGCCGCTTTCTTCTGCAATTTTTCGCTGAGCGCCTTGTCGGCCTGCGGCCACATGCCATCCAGCGCCGCGACCAGATCGCCATTCGCCTGCACCGGCCAGTTGGGTCGCTTCCACGAAGCGCCCGCTGCCGCGCTTTTGACCTCGCCCTTGGTCTCACCGAGCGCTGAAAAGAAATCCTGCCAGCTCGCATCAACTGAATGCGGGTCCAGCTCATAGCGGGCCTGCAGCTGCTCGATATAGCCAGCACTGGCGCCATCGAGGAAAGAAGTGGTCTGTTTGTCTTGTCTTGTCATGATTTCCGCAAGCGGCCTTTCGCGCACCGCCAGTCCCATCAAGGCTCGACGCATCGAGCGATTTCGCCATTAGTTCTAACGCATTTCACTCCAGCATATCATACGTCACATGCCCGATAGCGAGCGAATTTACGCAGCCACCCTGAAGCACGGCCTCACGCCCGCGACACCGCATAAAGAACCGAACTGGGAGAAATACCAGAGCGGTGAAATACGTCAGCTCCGAAATATGTTTGGTCGAAAGCGTCAACCCGCAAGCCGGCGGCACGCAGACGCTCGAGGAAATCATGGCGCCCGTACTGGCGCAAGTGATCGTCCTGGCCAAACGCCTTCCACCGCGCCGGGCCCTCAATGATCGAGGGATCCTCATGGGTGTCCTCGACACCGCGAATCAACGGCACCATGACGATACCAAAACCATCAGGCGACAGAATACGCGCCAACTCGCTCATCGCCTTGCGGTCATCGATCACGTGTTCAAGCACATGCGAACAGATAAAGGCATCGACGCTGCCATCCGCATAGGCCGGCATGTCGCTGATATCGACACGTTCATCGACATCGGCGCGAAAAAGATCAGCCGTGCGATAAACCAGGCCCTGCATCCGGCGCAAGCGCCGTTCAAGCGGGCGCGAGGGCGCAAAATCGACAAGGCGCAACGGCTTGCCCGGCGGCCACGCGGCCATCTTCTTCTGGATATAGATCAGATAGAGTCGCTCACGGTCGGAGGCATCGCAACTGGGGCAGCTATAGCTCTCGGCGTTGAAGGTTTCGAGGCGATCAAATGGATAGTCCGCCCCGTATTCCCTCATCTTGCGCTGATAGGATTTCCACACCGGGCGAAAGCGACGCAAACCGGTCCGGCACAGCGGGCATTCAACCGTATCGCCACGAAATTGCGACAGATGCACGCGCCGGGACAGAGCCTTGCGGGCTTCCTTGATCTCAACGGCGATATATTTCACGCCGTCAATAAGTGAGCGCGCCTGCACCAAATCTTCCCTGTATGGCCGCGAACGCTTAAGCGTTCGCTCAACCCTTGAGCACGTCCGTCAATGTCGTTCCCAGCCGCGCCGGCGATGGCGAGACGCGGATGCCAGCCGCCCGCATCGCTTCCATCTTGCCTTCAGCCGTTCCAGCGGAGCCTTGCGTGATGGCACCCGCATGACCCATGCGCCGGCCGGGAGGAGCCGTCACGCCGGCAATGAAGCCAACCATCGGCTTCTTGCGGCCGCGCCTGGCTTCATCGGCAAGAAATTGCGACGCCTTTTCCTCGGCGTCTCCGCCGATTTCACCGATCATGATGATGGATTTCGTCTTCTCGTCAGCCAGGAACATTTCGAGCATGTCGATGAATTCGGTCCCCTTGACCGGATCGCCGCCGATGCCAACCGCCGTCGTCTGGCCAAGCCCCTCATTCGATGTCTGGAACACCGCCTCATAGGTCAGCGTGCCTGAGCGCGAGACGATACCAACCGACCCAGGCTTGAAGATCGAGCCCGGCATGATGCCGATCTTGCATTCGCCCGCCGTCATCACGCCTGGACAATTGGGGCCGATCAGCCTCGTCTTCGAGCCAACCAGCGCCCGCTTCACACGCACCATGTCGATGACCGGAATGCCCTCGGTGATGCAGATGACGAGCGGCATCTCCGCATCGATCGCCTCGCAGATGGCATCCGCCGCGAATGGCGGCGGGACATAGACGACAGAAGCGTCCGCGCCCGTTTTTGTCCGCGCCTCAAGAACGCTGTTGAAGACCGGCAGATTGGTCTCGGCATGCATCTGCCCGCCCTTGCCAGGCGTAACCCCGCCCACCATCTTGGTGCCATAGGCAATGGCCTGCTGGGTATGGAAGGTGCCTTGCGAGCCGGTGAGGCCCTGGCAGATGACCTTGGTGTTCCTGTCGATCAGAATGGCCATCTCAGTGTCCCTTTACCGCGGCTGCGATCTTCTTGGCGGCGTCGTCGAGATCATCCGCGGCAATGACGTTGAGGCCTGAATCACGGATGATCTGCTTGCCAAGCTCGACATTCGTGCCCTCGAGGCGAACGACGAGCGGCACTTTGAGGCCGATTTCCTGAACAGCCGCAATGACACCGGCAGCGATGATGTCACACTTCATGATGCCGCCGAAAATATTGACCAGGATACCCTTCACATTGGGGTCCGTGGTGATGATCTTGAAGGCGGCCGTTACTTTTTCCTTCGTGGCTCCACCACCGACATCCAGAAAGTTTGCCGGCTGTTCGCCGTAGAGCTTGATGATATCCATCGTCGCCATGGCAAGCCCGGCACCGTTGACCAGACAGCCAATCGTGCCATCAAGCGCGATGTAGTTGAGGTCATATTTGGAGGCTTCGATCTCCTTGTCGTCCTCTTCCGTGATATCACGCAGCGCCAGCAGATCGGGATGACGGTAAAGCGCGTTATCATCGAGCGACACTTTGGCATCAAGGCAGACCAGCCGGCCATCCTTGGTGACGATAAGCGGGTTGATCTCGAGCAGGCTCATGTCGCTGGCGAGAAAGGCCCGATAGAGATTTTCCAGAAGCTTCGGCGCCTGCTTGGCAAGATCACCGCTGAGCTTCAGCGCGCTCACCAGCGCCCGACCATGATGGCCCATGACGCCGGTTGCCGGATCGATGGTGAAATTGGCGATCCGCTCCGGCGTATCATGCGCCACTTTCTCGATATCCATGCCGCCTTCGGTCGAGGCCACCACCGCCACCCGCGACGTGACCCGATCAACCAGGAAGGAGAGGTAGAATTCCTTGGCGATATCCGCGCCCTCTTCGATGAAGAGACGGCGCACAACGCGCCCCGCCGGTCCGGTCTGCACTGTCACCAGCGTATGGCCAAGCATGTCTTCAGCATGTGCCCTGACTTCCTCAGGGCTCTTGGCAAGGCGGACGCCACCTTTGGCATCAGCCGGCAATTCCTTGAACTTGCCTTTTCCCCGCCCACCCGCATGAATTTGCGTTTTGACGACATAAACAGGTCCAGGCAATTCCTTGGCGGCCAGAAGCGCCTCATCGGCCGTGAACGCCACGACACCCTTGGACAGGGGCACGCCGAAGCGGCGCAGGATGTCCTTGGCCTGATGCTCATGAAGATTCATAGAGTGTTTCCTCGTCTGGAAATCGCTTTGGCGGAAGGAAGGGAGAAGAGGAGTGCCTTGCGATCAGGACATCCCGCTGTCAGCCTCACAATTGCATCTATTAGCTCTTGAGGGCCGGATTGACGGTCTTGCAGGCATCGATGAGGCTGGTGACGGACGCAACCGATTTGGCGAACATCTCCTGCTCATCCTTCTTCAGGCGGATCTTGATGACGCGCTCAACCCCCTTGGCACCGATCACCACCGGCACGCCCACGAACATGTCGCGCACGCCGAACTGGCCCTTGAGATAGGCCGCGCATGGCAGAACCCGCTTCTTGTCCTTGAGATAGCTCTCCGCCATCGCAATCGCTGATGCTGCGGGCGCGTAGAACGCCGAGCCCGTCTTGAGGAGATTAACGATCTCGCCACCGCCCTTGCGTGTGCGCTCGACGATCGCATCAAGGCGCTCCTGCGTTATCCAGCGCAACTTGATGAGATCAGGCAGCGGGATACCGGCAACCGTTGAGTAGCGCACCAGCGGGACCATGTCATCGCCGTGACCACCGAGCACGAAGGCGGTGACATCCTCGACCGATACCTGGAATTCCTCGGCAAGGAAGTAGCGGAACCGCGCCGAATCAAGCACGCCCGCCATGCCAACGATCTTGTTGGGCTTCAGCCCCGAAAACTTCTGCAGTGCCCACACCATCGCATCCAGCGGGTTGGTGATGCAGATAACAAAGGCCTTCGGCGCGTAGGTCTTGATGCCGTTGCCCACCGCTTCCATCACCTTGAGATTGATGCTGACAAGATCATCGCGGCTCATGCCCGGCTTGCGCGGCACACCGGCGGTGACGATGATCACATCGGCCCCGGCGATATCCTTGTAATCCTGTGTACCGGAATAGCGCGCATCGAAGCCATCAACAGGCGATGATTCGGCCAGGTCGAGGCCTTTTCCCTGCGGAATACCCTCGGCGATGTCGAACATCACCACATCGCCAAGCTCCTTGAGACCGATGAGGTGGGCGAGCGTACCGCCAATCTGGCCCGAGCCGATAAGTGCAATTTTCTTACGCGCCATCGCAATGCTCCTCATATCTCCGGCGCGCTTTGGCGTAAAAGGCTGCGCCCTTTGCATTCTCTGTGTCGCTTAACCCTTAGCTGGCACGCGCGCAAGTCAGTTATATTCCCCGGCAAGCCGCAAATACACCTGCATCTATCACGTTTTTCTCAGCCTTCCCGAGCGCTCGGCCAGATCACTCATGATCTCGATCTGGATTTGCTGGATCTCGGCAAGCCGCTCCCACTGCCGGTTCATCAGATGGTCAATCTTTTCATGAAGATGACGGATTTCGAGCTCCGATTTGAGATTGACCCGATAATCGTTTTCCGAGCGCAACCGGTCCTTGGCTTCCTGGCGCTTCTGGCTCATCATGATGATCGGCGCCTGGATAGCGGCAAGGCAGGACAAAACAAGATTGAGAAGAATAAACGGATAGGGGTCGAAGGAATTCGCCGTACCTATGATGATATTGATGATCATCCATACGATCAAAAAGGAAAAGAACGAGAGAATAAACGTCCAGCTGCCGCCAAAACTGGCGACATAATCGGCAAGCACCTCGCCGATGGTGCGATGTTCGGTAAATTCCTCGTCGGTGTTCTCCGCCAGCGTTTCATGGGTCTGGAGGCTCTTGATGACGTCCTGCTCCAGCGTCGATAATTCACCGCGCTCCCGCGTCAGCAATTCCGTGATGTAGCGATTGCGATATCCCGCCAGCGCCTGCCGGCTGATGACCGCATCGCCCGCAGCCTCGGGAAAATCGTCGCGGATCAACTCGGCAAGCGACGGGCGCAGCGCATCAAGCCGCACCGTCTTGCGCCGCTTCGTTTCATAGCCTGTGACAAGGCAGCGCGGCCGTTCGAGCTTCGCTTTCGCGACGCCCGGCATCGTGTCAGTCTCGGGTTTATCATCGGGCTCATCAGCTTGAATTGTCATGAAAACCAACCTCTGTCGCAGGGGCGCTGACGCTCTGGTCGCCGCACATCAGGAAAAGCCGTGCGCGTGACGTCATGACGCCTGTCGCCCGGCGAGACAAACAAATTATCGGCGCCCTGGTTTTTCTACCCATGTCGGGGTGTCAGGGCTCGTCTCAGGTCTCGATCGGCACAAACGCGCCGCCGCGCGTCTCGTGCGGCCGCGACAGGTAAGACGTCGAGCGCATCTCGATCAGGCGCGAGGCGGTACGGCGGAACTCAAAAGCCTCATTACCGACTTCGCCGTAAAACAGTTGAAACGGTTCGGCTTCGGCTGAGGCGATGAGCTTGGTACCATGATCATATATGGCATCAATCAGCGTGATGAATCGCTTCGCCGGATTACGATGCTCGAAATTCATACGCGGAATGCCGTCGATCACCAGGGTATGAAAGGTGCGCGCCACCGCAAGATAATCGGATGGGCCAAGCGGCTTTTCGCAGATATCGCTGAAGGTGAAGCGCGCCGAGCCGAGCGCTGTCCGCGGCGCGCTCAATTCACGCCCGGAAACGGCGAGACGCCTGGGCAATTCAATGCCGCTTGACAGGCGCGCCCACACTTCATCCATCTCGCGCGCTGTTCGCGCATCAAGTGGCACATAATAGGACGGCCGCTCCTGCAGTTTCTCCAGCCTGAAATCGGTGCGCGCGGCAAGTTCGATGACATTCATCCGCTGGTTCAAGAGCGCGATGAACGGCATGACATTCTGGCGCTGCAACCCGTCCTTGTAGAGCTCGCTCGGCGGCACGTTCGAGGTTGCGACCACCACGACGCCGTGACCAAACAGTCGCTCGAACAGCCGGCCAAGCACCATGGCATCGGCGATATCGGTCACCGAAAACTCGTCAAAACACAGCACACGAGCCTCATCGGCAAGCGCGCGCGCGACCGGCGATATCGGGTCCTCCGCCTGGCTGTCGCCTCGTTTGACCGCTTGCCGGACCGAGTGGATGCGCTCATGAACATCTGCCATGAAGGCGTGAAAATGAACCCGCCTTTTGCGCGGAACCGCGAGCGCTGAATAGAACAGGTCCATCAGCATCGTCTTGCCGCGACCGACATCGCCGTAAATGTAAAGACCACGGGGCGGTGGCGCGCTGGACGATTTGTTAAACAGCCACCCCAGCGCTCCGCTTTTCGACGCAACCATGACATCGGGGAGGATGGAGGCCAGATGGTCAAGCCGGTCAACCGCCAGCAATTGAGCCCCATCCCGCTCGATGCTGCCCGCATCAACCAGTGCGTCATATCGCTCGCGCACGCTCATGAGCTGAGCAACGCCCCGTCTGTCATGATGAAAATGGCAAGCCCCCGCGTCATAGCGCCAGAGCGTTACAGAACCGGACCCTCAGCGACAAGGCAGGAATTACCCGCTCCCAGAGCAGGCTGCTAAAAAGTGGAAACCGGTTTTTCGATAACAGCATGCGACAACAATCCGATTGAGCGCAGAGTGCCTGTCCGAGTAAAGACCCTTTGCTCTAGCGTGACAGCACGAAGGTTGCGCCAACCAGCCCGAGCCCTTCATAACGGTTAGCCCCGACCGGTCGGAAGAGAACGATGGGTGAGGCACGCTGATCCAGCAACACAATGTCCTCGCCCCGCGACTGCCAGGCGGCTGTCCGCGACAATTCAACCGAGGCGCATCCTTGCGTCGTTGCATCCAGGACTCCGGCGACGCCCGACGAGGAGAGAATGAGGCGGCAGGGCGTCGGCACGCCTGGCTCGCCAACGCGCCAATCGCCTGAGAGAAACCGTGGTGTTTGCGGTGTAAAGGCCGGTCCCGCTGCTGGCGCTGTTGCAATCGCCGCTCCCGCCAGCGACCCGGGCGCGCGCGGCGGCGGCAATGTCGCAAGCGGACGGCCGGGAGAAGCGGGAGGCAGAAGGGCGACGCCCGTCTGGTCAGCGGGCGGGGCGGGCAGCACAGCAATCGGCGGGATGCTCGGGCGGTTCGATGATGACGTTAAGATGTCAGACCTTGGCGGCGATGTGCTCACGGCCTGCCCGGCCGCGCCCGGCGCGACGGCGGGGAGAGGCGCGAGCTTCGTTTGCTCAACCTGAGCGACGGGCGTATTTTGCGATATATCTGCACCCTGAAAGGCGCTGCAGCCGGTCACGACCAATCCCGCCAGCACAAGAGCAGCCATCGATCCTTTATGCCTCATGCCCGACCTCGATCGTCCGTGACGGATGAACACCCGCGTCATCATAAAGTGTGGCGTCGGATAAGCGATATCATGACGTTTAAATTGCGCCAGAATACCGTGGACCGTTATGTACTCGTCCCGGTATATTAAACGATAGGTAACCCATGCGCATAGCAAGATCAGCCTGGATTGCTGGCGGCGCGGCCCTTGCCGCGCTTGTCGGGTTGGCATGGTACGCGCAGCCCTTCGCCGCCAGCAAATCATCCCCCCCCTATCGCTTCGCCAGACTGGAGCGTGGCGACATCATCGCTGCGGTCGCCGCCACTGGAACCATCAACCCCATTTCGACCGTGATCGTCGGCTCGCAACTCTCCGGACAGGTGATCGAGATTCTGTCCGACTACAATGACATCGTCAAAGCCAACCAGATGATGGCGCGCCTCAATACCGATCAGCTGCGCGCCAAGGCGGACGCTGCGCGCGCCGATCTTGCCCAGGCACGCGCGCTTGCCATGGTCCAGGAGGCCAACCTCGAAAAGAACAAGGCGGATCAGGAAAAGGCCCGCGCCGCCATGGCCGATATGAGCGCTCAGATGCGCCGCGCCGACGCGCTCGTTGAGGATGCCCGCCAGACACTCGCCCGTCAGGAACAATTGGTCACCCGTGGTTCGGCAACCGAGGTGACATTGCAGGCTGCCCGGACTGCCAGCCTCACCCAGCAGGCAGCCCGCGAATCAACCGCAGCCCAGATCACTTCCGCTGCCGCCAGCCTCTCCTCGCTCATCGCCGACGCGCAGGTCACCACTGCGCAACTGGCGTCTGCCAGAGCCAGTATCGCGCAGCGCGAAGCCGTCATCCGCCAGATCGAGGTCGATATCCGCAATTCCGAGATCAGGTCGCCGGTCGATGGTGTGGTAGTCCAGCGCAATATCGAGCTTGGCCAGACAGTTGCGGCCTCGCTTCAGGCGCCAACCCTGTTTCTTGTTGCCGAAAACCTCGACAACATGGTCATCTACGCCAATGTCGATGAAACCGATGTTGGCCGCGTCCAGCCAGGTCAGCCGGCCCCCTTTACCGTCAACGCCTTTCCCGGGCGCACGTTCGAAGGCAAGGTCCAGCAGGTGCGTCTTGGCTCGCAGACCATCCAGAATGTGGTGATCTACACAGCCGTCATTGCGGTGGAAAATCCCGGGCGGGTCCTGCTTCCCGGCATGACAGCCAATTTGCGCGTCCTCACCGAGCGCAAGGGCGACGTGCTGCGTGTGTCCAACGCCGCGCTGCGCTTTCGCCCGCCAGGAGAATTAGGCGCTGAGCGCCCGCCCCAGGCTGGTGGCGCACCGGGCGCCTCGCCTTTTGGCGGATTGCCGGCTGCGGGCGGGCAGGCCTCAGGCGGCGCCAACCAGAACGCCGGGCGCCAGTTCGCGCAGTTTGCTCAACGCATCAAGACCGAGGTCGTGCTTGATCCGGCTCAGAGCGCGGCTGTCGACGCCATTTTTGCAGCCGCCCGCGAAAAGGCACGGACGATCGCCACGAGCGAGGCTGGCCCTGCCCAGCGGCGCGAGAGTTTTGCCCGCTTTCGCAACGAAACGGCCGAACAGGTGAAAGCCTTGCTGACGCCGGAGCAACAACCAAAATTCGAAGCCATCCGCGCCGATTTCGCGCCCACCGCCGGGCGCGGCCAGTTCGGACGCCTTCATCGCCTCGGCGCCGGTGGCGAGCTGCAGGCGATCACGGTACGCCTTGGAGCGAGCGATGGGACGTTTACCGAAATCACCGACGCAGGCAGCCTCAAACCCGGCGACGATGTGGTGATCGGCGGTGGCCCCCGGCCTGCCGCTGCCCCGCCCGCCGCCGCCGGACCACGACCCGGTATCTAGTCATGGCACTCGTCGAGATCGTTGATCTGCGCAAAACCTACCATCTCGGCGGCCAGGACATTCATGCTCTTGATGGCGTGAGCCTGAAGGTCGAGGCTGGCGAGTTCATTGCCGTCATGGGACCGTCAGGATCGGGAAAATCAACCTTCATGAACCTTGTCGGCTGCCTCGATCGTCCGACCGCAGGCGCCTACAGGCTGGATGGTGAAGCCATCTCCGCGCTGTCGGCCGACGGGCTTGCCACTGTACGCAATCGCCGCATCGGCTTCGTCTTCCAGCAATTCCATCTCATCCAGGAGATCAATGCTGTCGCCAATGTCGAACTGCCGATGATCTATGCCGGCCAACCCCGCTCGCTGCGCCGCGAGATGGCGATCGCGGCGCTCGCCCGTGTCGGCCTTGGTGATCGCCTCTACCACAAACCGACCGAACTGTCGGGTGGCCAGCAGCAGCGCGTGGCGATTGCCCGTGCCCTCGTCAACAAGCCCGCCATCCTGCTTGCCGACGAGCCGACAGGCGCACTCGACAGCCGCACCTCGCTCGACATCATGGCGCTTTTCCAGACATTGCATCGCGAGGGCGTCACCGTCATCGTCGTTACCCACGAGCCGGAGGTCGCCGCTTTTGCCTCCCGCGTCATCCACTTTCGTGACGGGCGTATCCTGAAGGACAGCAGCCACCAGCCGCGCGATGCCGCCGCTGCTCTGGCACAACTGGAAGGAGAAGCAGCATGAGCTTTTATGAAGCGCTCCTCTCCGCCTTGCAGGCGCTGAACGCCCATAAGCAGCGCGCCGCGCTCACCATGCTTGGCATCATCATCGGTGTGGCAGCCGTGATCGCGATGGTGGCGATTGGCGGTGGTGCGCGCCAGCAGGTGGCAGCACAGATACGCTCGCTTGGCGCCAATCTTCTTATCGTCCTTCCCGGTAACATCACGCTCACCGGCGTGCGGCTCGGCAGCGGTGCGTCGAACACCCTGACCGATCTTGATGCTGAGGCCATCACGCGGGAAATCAGTAGCGTCCAGACAAGCGCGCCAACGCTGCGCCCCAGCGTCCAGATCGTCGCCGGCAGCCAGAATTGGGCAACCTTCGCCTTTGGTATCGACCAGGGATATTTCGAAGCCCGCGAATGGGAAGTAGAAATCGGTCGTTCCTTCACCGCTGAAGAAATCCAGCGCGGCGGTCAGGTGGTGATCCTTGGGTTGACGGTGGTGCAGAATCTGTTCCCCGGTGGCGAGGACCCGGTCGGCCAGACCATCCGCCTGCGCAACGTGCCGATGACCGTGATCGGCATCATGGCGCGCAAGGGTCAGTCGGCACTTGGCACCGATCAGGACGATGCCGTTTTCGTGCCCCTCTCCACCACACGCTCACGCCTCACCGGCACCAACCGCGCCAATTCGCGCCAGGTCGGCTCGATCATGGTCAAGGTGCAGGAAGGCGAGGACCTCAATGCGGCGCTCGAAGAGGTACGCCAGCTTCTGCGCCAGCGCCATCGCCTGCAGCCGGATCAGGACGACGACTTCACCATCCGCAACCTCTCGGAAATCGCTGCCACCCGCGAGGCCTCCGCCAACACACTTGCCTGGCTGCTGGCAGCAGTCGCCGCCGTTTCTCTCATCGTTGGCGGTATCGGCATCATGAATATCATGCTGGTGTCAGTCACCGAGCGCACGCGCGAGATCGGGCTGCGCATGGCCGTCGGTGCCCGCCCGGGCGACATCATGCGCCAGTTCCTGATTGAGGCAACCGTGCTCGCGGCAATTGGCGGCATCATCGGCGTTATCCTCGGCATTGGTGCCGCTGAAGCGGTATCGACAAAAGCCGGCTGGCCCTTGCTGATCGATCCTCTGATTGTCATCGGCGCCGTCATCTTCTCAGGTTTCGTTGGCATTTTCTTTGGCTGGTACCCCGCCTGGAACGCCTCGCGGCTCAATCCTGTCGAGGCTCTGCGCTCCGCCTGATAGCGATTTTGCCGACGCCGTAAAAACATGATTTAAGCTCGCTTGTCATGACGGTTTCCCCCAAATCACCAGATACCGCGCACCGGCTCTCGCTTCTTGTCTGTGATGGCTGGGCGGATTACGCGCTGATGGATATAGGCGAGGGGCGGCGCCTTGAGCGCTTCGGTCGACTTCTTGTTGATCGCCCTGAAGAGCAGGCAATGGGCAAACGGCAAAACCCCGCCCTGTGGGCGAACGCCGATGCTGTCTTCCAGGCCCAGGCAGGCGGCATCGAAGGCCGCTGGACGATGGCCGGGGGCGGCCCCGCCCCTGAACGCTTTCCCCTGAGCTGGGACGGCCTGTCCTTCCACGGTCGCTTCACCGCCTTCCGCCATATGGGTTTCTTTCCCGAACAGGCATTGCACTGGCACCATATCGTCAATTCTGTCAGCGCCCTGCAATCAAAAGGCATCGACCAGCCGAAGCTCCTCAACCTGTTTGGCTATACCGGACTTGCAAGCCTCGTTGCCGCGCGCGCCGGCGCCCATGTCACCCATGTCGATGCCTCGAAGCGCGCCATCGCGCACGCCCGCGACAACCAGACGATGGCAGGCCTCGACGACAAGCCCATCCGCTGGCTGATCGACGATGCGGTCGCCTTCGTTGCCCGCGAACGCCGGCGCGGCAACAGCTATCACGGCATCATTCTCGATCCGCCGAAATTCGGCCGCGGCCCGAAGGGCGAGGAATGGGAACTCTTCGATCATCTGCCAGCCCACCTTGCCGATTGTGTCGAACTGCTGGCGAAAGACGGCGCCTTCATGGTGCTGAGCGCCTATGCGATCCGAGCGTCGGCACTGGCACTGGATGATCTCATGCACGCAAGCTTTGAAGGCCGGGGCGGGGCCATCACATCAGGCGAACTGGCCATCCGCACCGAGAGCGGCGATCGCCTTCTCTCCACCTCCCTTTTCAGCCATTGGAGTGTCTGATGACGCCCGGCGATATCGACGACGCGCTGACCCGCCATCCGCCGGGCGAGCGACGTCATATTGTTTCGCCGGCTAATAATGCGATCAAGGCGATCCGCGCGCTTGACCTCAAAAAGAACCGCGCCGCCACCCACCTCTTTGTGGTCGAGGGGGCGCGCGCCGCACTGGAAGCCTTGTCGCAAGCGACAGCCCCGCTCGCCATCGCCTATCTGGATGAAGCCGCACATGAGTCGCATGTGATGAAGCTAGCCGCCGCCACTGAGGATAGCGGCGGGTTGATACTGGAAGTCAACCGCGAGGTTCTGGGCAAGCTGTCGCGCCGCGACAATCCGCAAACGGTGGTGAGTGTCTACCGCCAGACCTGGCATTCTCTTCTCGATTTCGGCAGCGGCGATACCGATCGGCTTCTGGCGCTGGAAACGGTCCGCGATCCCGGCAATCTCGGCACCATCCTGCGCACGGCTGACGGATTTGATGTTCGCGATATTTTACTGATCGGTGAAGCCACCGACCCTTATGCCGGCGAGGCGGTGCGCGCCTCGATGGGATCAATCTTCGCCGTCAACCTCTACCGCACCTCGCTCGCCGATTTTCTCGACTGGCGCCGCCAATTCGGCGGTCTTGTCGTCGGTACCCATTTGTCAGGATCCGAGGATATCCGCACGCTTGCCTGGCGGGCGCCGAGCCTCATCGTCATGGGCAATGAGCAAAAGGGGCTGAGCGCCGAGATGAGTGCGGCCTGCGACCGTCTCGTCCGCATCCCGATGAGCGGGCGCGCCGACAGCTTTAATCTCGCTGTCGCCACCGCCATTACTCTTTATGAAAGCAGGCGCTGAGGCGTTTATCCCTCAAACAATGTTTCCCACTGGTCGATGTCATCGCGCGCGATCTCATCAGGATCGCGGCGAAGAGCTCTGCCGATCACCCGCCGGGCCAGCATATGGTCGCGCGGACGATTGATGGTATCGACGGCAATAAGTGTCAAGCCGGCAAAATAAAAAGCGCTGAACATGTGACTTGCCGGATTACCGCGCAGGATGATGCGGTCATGACCCTGCGACAGGCCGGCGATCTGTAACTTGAGATCGAACTGATCCGACCAGAACCACGGCAGCGGATCATAGCCCGGCGTACCGCCGGCAAGCGTCGCAGCGGCTGCTTTGGCCTGATCAATCGCATTCTGCACGCTTTCAAGACGCACGTGGCGCTGATAGCGCGTGGAGAAAAACCGCGTGCAGTCGCCAGCAGCGACGATGTGCTCCTGCGACGTCCGGCAGGCGCTGTCGACCACAATCCCGTCATCGACCGAGAGCCCGGCTGCTGCCGCCAATTCGGTTCGCGGTGTCGAGCCGACAGCAATCAGAACGGCGTCGGCGGCAAAACGGCGCCCGCCGCCCGCCACCGCAACCAGCCCTTGGGGGGTTGTCTCGATGCCCTCGAGTGTTACGCCAAGTTCAATCTTGACACCGCGCTGGCGATGAACACTCTCGAAGTAACGTGACACTTCGACACCAACCGAGCGCGCCAGGACGCGGGGAGCCGCCTCGATCACCGTTACATCAGCGCCGAGAGCGCTGGCAATGGCTGCGACTTCGAGGCCGATATAGCCGGCGCCGATGATCACGAGCCTGTGCCCGGCAGCGATATGCGGCCTGAGCAGCATCACATCATCGATGCCACGCAGCGTAAAAACGCCGGACTTCGGCACATCCCTCATCGACAGGCTGCGGGCTGATGTGCCGGTTGCCAGCACCAGCCGATCATAGGCGATCGTTCCGCCATCATGATGCGCGCGCCCCGTCTTGATATCGATATTGCGGATAGCAAGATCGCCCCGCCAATTGATCGCTTGCGCGGCGAAGAACGCCGGCGGCTTCAGCACCAGCCGTTCAGGCGCCATCTCGCCCGATAACACCTTCTTGGACAGTGGTGGGCGCTGATAGGGCGCATGCGGCTCATCGCCGGCAAGGGTGATCGCGCCCGTAAACCCGTGTTCGCGCAAGGATTGCGCAACCGTCAGCCCAGCCTGTCCAGCGCCGATAATCAGACAGTGTTCCGCCATCAGACCATCCGCCCTTCTCGTAACCCATCCCTTGACATACTGTTCCTTTTGGCAACGGCCAAGGTGGCAGAGCACGCGGAGAGTGTAATGGTGAAAGAAAGACCTGTTGTGCTGATCACCGGCGCCAGCCGCGGCATCGGCGCGGCGAGCGCCAGACTTGCTGCCCGGCGCGGCTATGATGTCGCCATTCACTATCAGCGCGACCTGGCGGCTGCCGAGGCCGTCGCCGCCTCCTGCCGGCAGTCGGGGGCGACTGCTGCCATCATTCAAGGCGATATTGCCAAGCCCGCCGAGATCGAAGCAGTCTTTGCCGGCTGCGATAGGGCATTCGGCAGGCTCGATGTCTTTTTGAATAATGCCGGCATCACTGGGCGCGCCGGGCGATTGGTCGACGCAGCGGCTGAGGACATCAAGGCGGTGATCGATCTCAATGTCACAGGCGCCATTCTGGCTGCACGCCTGGCCGTCAAACGTCTTTCAAACAGAAGCGGTGGTCATGGCGGCGTTATCATCAACATGTCATCGATCGCCAGCCGCATCGGCAGCCCCCATGATTTCGTCTGGTACGCAGCCTCAAAGGCCGCCATCGACGCATTGACGTTGGGCCTGGCCAAGGAGGTGGCGGCCGAGGGCATCCGCGTCAACGCGGTGGCCCCTGGCCTCATTGCCACCGATATCCACGCCAGCGCCGGCATGCCCGATCGCCTGCACAAGCTTGGCCCCACCGTTCCCATCGGGCGAGAAGGGACGGCTGAGGAAGTAGCCTCGACCATCCTGTTCCTGATGTCCGCCGAGGCATCCTACATTACCGGTGCCGTGCTTGAAGTGAGCGGCGGGCGCTGATCGGCCTTATTCGGCCGTCCAGCCACCATCAACCGCAATATTGGTCCCGGTAATGTTCTTGGCGGCATCCGTACAGAGGAAAACGGCAATCCCGGCAACTTCCTCGACAGTGACGAACTGCTTGGTCGGCTGCGCATGCAGCAGCACATCATTGATCACCTGTTCGCGCGTCAGATGGCGCGCTGCCATCGTTTCCGGGATCTGATGCTCGACCAGAGGCGTCCAGACATAGCCCGGTGAGATGCAGTTGGCGGTAATGCCATTGGTCGCCACTTCAAGGGCTATCGTCTTGGTGAAGCCGTAGAGCCCGTGCTTGGCCGAGACATACGCCGATTTGAAAGGCGAGGCGACACTGGCGTGGGCGGAGGCGGTGTTGATGATGCGCCCCCAGCCCTTCGTCTTCATCTGCGGCACCACGAGACGCGTGCAATGAAAGGCCGCCGTCAGGTTGATGGCGATGATGGCATCCCATTTTTCCGGCGGAAATTCCTCAACCGGCGCCACAAACTGGATGCCGGCATTGTTGACCAGCACATCAACCCCGCCCAGGCTCTTGTTAGCGAGATCGACCATACCGGCAATCTCCGCCGGTTTCGACATGTCAGCGGGCGAGAAGACGCATGTGACGTTGAACTCAGCCGCAATGTCCGCGGCAACCTTGTGGTTGGCCGGTGTGTCGCCGAAACCGTCGATGAGGAGATTCATTCCCTCCTTCGCGAAACCCCTCGCAATGGCCAGACCAATTCCGCTGGTGGCCCCGGTGACGATGGCTGATTTGCCCTTGAGCATGCCGCTCTCCTTTTGCTGTTGCCGAATGCTGCGCTGTGTCTACGCGAAATAGTCTCAGGTTCAATGCGTTCCATCGCTGATGGGCGATTACCTACAATCGCAGGCTCGCGCTTGTGTTTGATTGTGATAAATGATAAATATTGAAAATCATCATTTTTCAAAGTTGACCCATGTCCACCAGACCCCGCCTTTCACCCGAAGAAACACGTGAGCGCATTCTCGATGTCGCCGAGGAGCATTTCCGTCGCATCGGCTATGCCAAGACGGCTGTCGCTGATCTTGCCGCCGCCCTCGATATGTCTCCAGCCAACATCTATCGCTTCTTCGCCTCAAAGAGCGCCATTAATGAGGCAATCTGCCGGCGCCTTCTCGATGAATCCGAAGAAATTGCCCGCAAGATCGCCTACGGGCCGCAAGCTGCGGCCGAGAAACTGGCCGCCCTGGCACTCGACATGCATCGCTTCACCAAGAGCCGCTGCACCGATGAGCGCCGCCTGCATGACATGGTCGAGGTGGCGATGCAGGAGAACTGGTCGGCCATCGAAGCGCACATGGCCGAGATCATCGCTCTTTTTGCCCACGTCATCGCCGAGGGCATGGCGCGAGGTGAATTCCGCCAGGGCAATGCGCTGGAGGCAGCGACCGTGATCAAACAGGCACTCACCGTCGTCCTCCACCCCGCCCTTATCGCCCAATGCAGCCATCTTGACCTTGAAAGCGAAACCAGACGCCTGTCGCAATTTCTCATCAGAGCTTTGCAATGAACGAGGTACCCATGTCCCGCCCGCCATTCCCCACAGCCGCTCGCTTCGCTCTTCTTGCACCCTTCATCCTGCTTGGTCTGGCCGCTTGCGGCGAGGGCAGAAGCGCTGACCCGAAGAGCGAGGCCAAGGCCTTGCCGCGCGCCGTCCTCGCGGAGCCGGTCACGTTTGCAACGCACGCCACGATGCGTAATTTTGTTGGCACCGTTCGCCCGCGCATCGAGAGCAATCTCGGATTCCGGGTTGCCGGCAAGATTGCTGAACGCAAAATTGCCCTTGGCGAGCGGGTGAAGGTGGGCGATGTGCTCGCAACTCTCGATCCGGTCGACCTTCATCTCCAGCGCGAACAGGCGGAAGCAGAATTGACCGCCGCCACCGTCTCGCTTGATCAAAACGAGCGGCAGAGACAGCGCAATATCGAACTGAAAAGGAATGGTTGGGTCACCGACGCAACCCTCCAGGCCCAGCAATCAGCGACCGCCGAGGCGAAGAGCCGGCTGGATCGTGCGCGTCGCTCGCTTGAACTGGCCGCCAACCAGCTTTCTTACGCTCGCCTCATCGCCGACAATGACGGCGTTGTCACCGCTGTCCTGGCTGAGCCTGGTCAGGTCGTTGCCGCCGGCACTCCGGTGCTGCGCGTCGCCCAGAACCATGAACTCGAAATTGCCGTCGACATCCCCGAATCGCTGACCGCCCGCGTTCGCGAGGGAACGGCAAGTGTCACCCTGTGGTCAAATCCAGGCCGTTCTTATGACGCGCGCCTGCGCGAATTCGCCGCCGCCGCTGATGCCTCATCACGCACCTTTGCCGCCCGCTTCACCATTCTTGATGCCGATCCGGCGATGAATTTCGGCATGACGGCCACCCTTTCCGTGCGAGAGGGTGCTGCTGCGCCCGTGGCAAGGCTGCCGATTGCCGCCATGCTGGATGAGGGCAAGGGACCGACGGTCTTCGTGATTGAACCGGCAACCAGCAAGCTGACGAGCCGCGCCATCGAGATTGCCGGCTATGATGGCGCTGACATGCTGGTGAGCAAGGGGCTCGCGGCCGGGGACATCGTCGTCACCCACGGCGTTCACAAGCTTCTCGCGGGCGAGATCGTGCGCGTCGTCGCCGATCGCGGCTGATATCGTTTCTCAGGGAGAGCCGCCATGTCGGCGCACGACGCACACGACCCGAAACTCAACCAGGGCAATTGGTCGCACTGGGCTGTGACCCACCCGGCCCTCGTCCTGTTCCTGATCCTGGCGGTCTTCGTCGGCGGCGTTTTTTCCTATCTGCGGCTGGGGCGCGCCGAGGATCCCTCCTTCACCATCAAGGTCGTCGTGATCACCGCGATCTGGCCCGGCGCCAGCGCCCGCGAGATGCAGGACCAGATTGCCGAGCGCATTGAGAAGCGGCTGCAGGAACTCGCCTATTTCGACAAGATCGAGACCTACACCAAGCCCGGCTTCACGGCCATGCAGATGGTCTTCAAGGATTCAACGCCTGCCCGCGAGGTCCCCAACCTTTTCTACCAGACACGAAAGAAACTCGACGATCTGCGCCGCGAGCTGCCGGCTGGCGTCATCGGACCCAATGTCAACGATGAATATGGCGATGTAGACTCAATCCTCTACACGCTGGTGAGCGACAGTGGTGATTATGCGGCCATGAAGCGCGAGGCGGAACTGTTGCGCCAGCGCCTGCTGCGCGTTCCCAACGTGACCAAGGTCAATCTCTACGGCAACCAGGACGAGCGCATTTTCGTCGAATTCAGCCATGCCAAACTGGCAACCCTCGGCATTCCGACGACCGCCATTTTTGACAGCCTGGCGCGCCAGAACATCGTGGCCCCGGCCGGTAGCATTGATACCGGCGCACAACGCGTTCCACTGCGCGTCACCGGCGCGCTCAACGGCATCGCCGCTGTCGCCGAGACACCCGTCGAGGTTGGCGGACACACCTTCCGTCTGGGGGACATCGCCACCATCACCCATGGCTATGTCGACCCTCCGACCTTCCTCCTGCGGCAGGAATCGCATGCCGCGATCGCCGTTGGCGTCGTCATGCAGAAGGGTGCCAATATCGTGACGCTCGGTCGCGATATCGAAACGGCGAAGGAGAGTTATCTGCGCGACCTGCCAGCAGGCTTTGAATTCAAGCAGATTGCCGATCAGCCGCAGGTTGTCGAACACGCCGTGAGTGAATTTGCGGAATCCTTCCTCGAAGCCCTCGCCATCGTCCTCTTCGTCAGCCTGATCTCGCTGGGCTGGCGCACCGGCATCGTCGTTGCCCTGTCAGTGCCGCTCGTCCTCGCCATGGTGTTCATGGCCATGTACGCACTGTCCATCGATCTCCATCGCATTTCGCTGGGCGCGCTCATCATCGCCCTTGGTCTTCTTGTCGATGACGCCATTATCGCCGTCGAGATGATGGTGGTGAAGATGGAACAGGGATGGGACCGCCTCGCGGCAGCCTCCTTTGCCTGGACGTCCACCGCTTTTCCGATGCTGACGGGGACGCTCGTCACCGCCATCGGCTTTCTGCCGGTTGGCCTTGCCCAGTCGGGCGTCGGCGAATATGCCGGCGGCATTTTCTGGGTGGTCGGCATCGCTCTCATCGCTTCGTGGTTCGTGGCGGTAATTTTCACCCCTTATCTCGGTGTTTTGCTGCTGCCCGATTTTGCCAAGAGCGGCAAAGTTCATGCCGACCCGCACGCCCTTTATGAGACCCCTCTCTATCGCCGCTTCCGTACCCTCGTGCGCTTTGCTGTCACGCATCGCTGGCTGGTGATCCTGGCCACTCTGGTCACTCTGGTGATCTCGGTTCTGGCCTTTGGCCGCATCCAGCAGCAATTCTTTCCCGTGTCCGAGCGCCCGGAACTTTTCTTCCAGCTCCGCCTGCCGCAGGGAACCGCCATCAGCGCCACCAACCAGGCGGCGCTCGAAGCTGAAAAAATGCTCCAGGGCGACAAGGATATCGCCACCTATACGACCTATGTCGGCCAGGGCTCGCCGCGCTTCTGGCTTGGGCTTAATCCGCAATTGCCGGATGAATCCTTTGCCGAGATTGTCATTGTCGCGAGGGACCTCAAGGCGCGCGAGCGTATCAAATCGCGGCTGGAGCGCGATATCGCCAACGGGGCGCTGTCGGCTGCTCGCGTGCGGGTCGATCGTTTCAATTTCGGCCCGCCCGTTGGGTTTCCCGTTCAATTCCGTATCGTTGGAGCCGACGCCACGAAACTGCGCGATATTGCCTATCAGGTCCGCGATGTCATGCGCGCCAATCGCGACATCATCGACGCCCATCTCAACTGGAACGAGCGCCAGCCCTCGGTCCGTCTGGTCGTTGACCAGGAGCGTGCCCGCGCCTTCGGTCTCAATGTCCAGGACGTGGCGCAGACGCTGCAAACCCTGCTCACGGGGGTGACGGTCACAACCGTGCGCGACCGCACCGTGCAGGTCGACGTGGTGGCACGCGCTGTACCCTCGGAGCGCCTCGACCTTGGACGGATTTCAGACCTGACGATCACCAGCCGTAACGGCATCGCCATTCCGCTGGCGCAAATTGCCCGCGTTGAATACGGGCAGGAGGAACCGATCATCTGGCGTCGCAGCCGCGAACTGGTGATGACGGTGCGCGGCGATGTTCGTGACGGCGTGCAGCCGCCGGCGGCGAGCGCCGAGGTCAAGGCAAAGCTTGGCGACATCATCAAATCTCTGCCCGACGGATACCGCATCGACGAGGGCGGCGCGGTCGAGGAATCGGCCAAGGGAAACGCTTCCATCTTTGCCCTGTTCCCCATCATGATCGGCGCCATGCTGACCATACTCATGCTGCAGTTGCAGTCCTTTTCCCGCCTGGTGCTGGTATTTTCCACCGCGCCGCTCGGCATTATCGGCGCTTCTCTTGCGCTCAACGTCGCCAACGCTCCCTTCGGCTTCGTGGCGCTTCTTGGCCTCATCGCCCTTGCCGGCATTATCATGCGCAACACCGTCATTCTCGTCGACCAGATCGAGGATGACGTCGCCAATGGCCTGAGCCGACACGATGCCATCATCGAGGCAACCGTGCGCCGCTCGCGTCCCGTGGTGCTCACCGCCTTTGCCGCCATCCTCGCCATGGTGCCGCTGACGACCAGCCTCTTCTGGGGGCCGATGGCCCTCACCATGATGGGCGGTCTTTTCGCCGCGACGTTGCTGACCCTGATTTTCCTGCCCGCTCTGTACGCGGCAGCCTTCCGGGTCAGGCCGGACGATGCTGCAAAACCGGCAGAGGCAGCGCCGGAAGAGCCCCAGTTCACTTTGCTGCCGGAGGCGGCAGAGTGAGACGATCAGACGCTGGTCGCGGCGCCGCGGACAGCTTATACTGCGCCATGGCCGACACTCACCTGCACCACGCAACCGGCAACTGCGTCAAATCGACAATCGCGCTTGCCGAAGATGCCTGCGCGCAGGCCGGCGTGCGGCTGACGAAGATACGCCGCCGGGTCCTTGAGATCATCGCCGCTGCCGGCACGCCGATCGGCGCCTACGCCATCATTGATTCAATGGCGCGCTCAACCGGTACACGCCCGGCACCGATGACGGTCTACCGCGCACTCGACTTTCTGATCGAGCGGGCCTTGGTCCATCGCCTTGCCTCGCGCAACGCCTATCTTGCCTGCGACCACAGCCATGGCCACGACGATACGGTGGTCTTTCTGTTATGCGAAGCCTGTACCTATGTCGGTGAGATCGCCGATACACAGCTTGCCAGCATCATCGACGCACAAGGCAGGGCCAAGGGCTTCTCCGCCCAGCGGCGCCTGATCGAGGTTTCAGGGCTTTGCGCCGCCTGTGTGGTTGCTTCAAACGCCACCCAAGGCTAAATCAGGCACGGATTTCAGCTCGCCACAACAGGCCGCAGGCCTGTGGAAGAGGTCAAGATAATGAATTATATCGGCAATCCTGGACAAAGGCGCAATTCGGTTGGCGTCAATGTCGGCTCCGTTCAGATCGGCGGCGGCGCCCCCGTCGTCGTTCAGTCCATGACCAATACGGATACCGCCGACATCGACGGAACGGTACGGCAGGTGGCAGCTCTTGCCCGCGCCGGTTCCGAACTCGTTCGCATTACCGTTGATCGCGACGAGGCGGCAGCAGCCGTCCCCCATATCCGCGAAAAGCTCGACCGCATGGGCGTGAGCGTGCCGCTCGTTGGCGATTTCCATTATATCGGCCACAAGCTCCTCGCTGATCATCCCGCCTGCGCCGAGGCGCTTGCCAAATACCGCATCAATCCCGGCAATGTCGGCTTCAAGGAGAAGAAGGACAAGCAGTTCTCCTCCATCATCGAGATGGCGATGAAGTATGACCGCCCGGTGCGCATCGGCGTCAACTGGGGGTCGCTTGATCAGGAATTGCTGACCCATCTGATGGACGAGAATGCCCTCAGCGCGATACCGATCACCGCGCGCGAGGTCACGCGCGAGGCGGTGATCCAGTCCGGTTTGCTGTCAGCAGCCCGCGCCGAAGAATTGGGTCTGGCCCGCGATAAAATCCTCATCTCGGCCAAGGTCAGCGCCGTTCAGGACCTGGTCGCGATCTATGCCTCGCTTGCAGCGCGCTGCGACTACACGCTGCATCTGGGCCTCACCGAGGCTGGCATGGGCTCCAAGGGCATCGTCGCCTCGGCAGCCGCACTGGCGATCCTGCTCCAGCAGGGCATCGGCGACACCATTCGTGTCTCGCTGACGCCTGAGCCCAATGGCGACCGTTCGCTCGAAGTGAAAGTGGCGCAGGAAATCCTGCAGACCATGGGCCTGCGCACCTTCGTTCCGCTGGTGGCCGCCTGCCCCGGCTGCGGGCGCACCACCTCGACCGTCTTCCAGGAACTGGCAGGCGATATCCAGAGCTGGATTTACGCTTCGATGCCGGAATGGAAGACCAAATATCCTGGCGTCGAAGCGCTGAACGTCGCGGTCATGGGGTGCATCGTCAACGGCCCGGGCGAATCAAAGCATGCCGATATCGGCATTTCGCTCCCCGGTACCGGCGAAACACCGACCGCGCCCGTTTTCGTTGACGGCAAGAAGGTGGCCACCTTGCGCGGGCCGACGCTCGCTGCCGATTTCAAGAAGATGGTGGATGACTATATCATTCGCCGTTACGGCACCAAACAGGCAGCCGAGTAGTCGGCAGCACGGGCACCATGGCGCTGAAGCGCGAGGCCATTGACGAGGCGCTTCTCGGCGGCGAGCTGGGCAAGGCGCAGGCCTTCGCCATGCGTCTGCTGGAACGCTTCGGCGAAGCGCTTGGCGCCACCCGCTTCATCAACATTGCAGCAGCGCACATCGACGGCTGCCTCTATCATGGCAAGGTCAGCCTCGACTTCGTCGACCGGCTGAATTCGCTTGGCGGCAAGGTGCGCGTACCGACAACCCTCAACGTCGGCTCGATCGATCTCATCCATCCCGAGCTTTTTCGTGGTGATGACAATGCCCGCCACGATGGCAGGCGCTTGATGGAAGCCCATCTCGAGCTTGGCTGCATGCCAAGCTTCACCTGCGCCCCTTACCTGTTGCAGCAGCGCCCGCAACAAGGGCAGGACATCGCCTGGGGTGAATCAAACGCCATCGTTTTCGCTAATTCCGTCCTTGGCGCGCGCACGCACCGCTATGGCGATTTCGTCGATCTGTGCGCCGCGCTGACCGGCCGCGTCCCCTATCAGGGGCTGCATGTGCCGCAGAACCGGCGGGCGCGGCTGGTGTTCAACATCGCCCCGGTGCCGGACCTGTCGAATGACGCGCTGGCCATTGCGGTTGGCCATATCATCGGCGCGCGCGCCGGCGACCAGATTCCCGCCATCACCGGCCTGCCGGCGTCGATCAGCGAGGATGATTTCAAGGGGCTGGGGGCGGTTGCCGCCTCGAGCGGCGCGGTTGCGCTGTTTCACGCCGTTGGCCTGACGCCTGAAGCGCCAACACTCGAAGCAGCTCTTGGCGATGCCACGCCTGAAGCGGTGGTCGAGGTGTCAGCCGCCGATATCCGCGCCACCCTTCGCGCCCTGTCGACGGCGGACGATGGCGCCACGCTCACCGCCGTGAGCCTTGGCACGCCGCATTTTTCACTCAGCGAGTTTGACCGCCTGCTCGCCCTCCTCCCCGGCTTCAAGGCAAATTCCGGCGTCGACATCTATGTCAACACCGGGCGTGATACCCACGCTGCCCTGGCCGCGCGCGGCGACGCTGCACGCCTGGAAGCTGCCGGCATCACCCTCGTCGTCGATACCTGCACCTATGTGACAACGGTGATGAAACGGCTCGACGGCGTAATCATGACCAATTCCGGCAAATGGGCGCATTACGCACCCGGCAATCTCGGTGTCGATGTGGCCTTCGGCAGCCTCGCTGATTGCCTGAATTCGGCTGCGGCGGGCCGCGTCGTGAGACGTTTCACATGACGTCGATCGCCGCGCGGACGCTCTTCCCCGGCAGCGCCTCAGGTGAGGTCATCTGCCTGGCGCAGCCGCTGAGTTTCTGGGGTGGTTTTGATCCACATACGGGATTGGTGATGGATCGCTGGCACCCGGACCATGGTCGCATCCTTGCCGGCAAGATCCTCGTGATGAGCGCTGGTCGCGGCTCATCCTCATCGTCGACCGTTCTGGCCGAAGCATTACGGCTGGGGACGGCACCGGCCGCCTTCATTCTCACCGCCGCCGATTCGATCCTCCTGACGGGAGCGCTCATCGCATCCGCCCTTTACGCCAAAGCCTGCCCCATGGCGGTGGTCAGCAGCGAGGGCTGGTCTATGTGCACACGCCATGGCACGTTGCGGGTTCAGGCTGACGATACCGGAACAGTGATTAGCGCCCCGGCCTAGCACCTGACGCTTCACAAGCCCGTCACACTCGATATATTAGACACGGTGATGTGAAGCGTTAACCACGCGATTCTCGAATTGGGGAGCGAGGTTTTGACAGTAGCAGCCCGCCTCGAGGCTTGCCCGGCTCTGGTCCTGAATGCGGACTACCGCCCGCTGTCCTATTACCCGTTGTCGCTGTGGTCGTGGCAGGACACGATCAAGGCGGTCTTTCTGGAGCGCGTCAACATCGTCTCCTTTTACGACCGCTCGGTGCACAGCCCCGGCTCCGAGATGCGGCTTCCATCGGTCGTGTCGCTCAAATCCTATATCAAGCCGTCGCGCTTTCCGGTCTTCACCCGCTTCAACGTCTTTCTGCGCGACCGCTTCGTCTGCCAGTATTGTGGCGCCGGCGAAGAACTCACCTTCGATCACGTCGTCCCCCGCTCGCGCGGCGGCATGACGACGTGGGAAAACGTGCTGACCGCCTGCTCGCCCTGCAATCTTGGAAAATCAAACCGCCTGCCAAACGAGGCGGGCATGCATCCCTATCACCTGCCGTTTCGCCCGACCGTCCATCAGCTGCACAATAATGGCCGGCTGTTCCCGCCCAATTATCTGCATGATAGCTGGCTTGATTATCTCTACTGGGATACCGAGCTCGAACCCTGACCTGCCAGCGCGCGGACAACGAGTGCGCACAGCCCCGCCGATATCAGCGCATTATATCCCGCAAGCGAAACGCCGAGGAAGCGGAAGGCTGCTTCATTGCAGGCCACGACCCGTGTGCGGGCGATCTGCGCCAGCAGATCGCTGGCATTGCCGGTAATCGGCCGTCCGCCGCTGCAATCCGTCGGCCCCTGCCAAAATCCCCATTCGACACCGGCGTGGAATGCGCCAAAAACCGCCGACCCCGCCAGCAGCAGGACCAGAGCGCCCAAGCCAAATGTTATGACGGCCGCCTGAGCGCCGCGCCCTGCCATGATCGCCACGGCGAGAGCGAGCGGCACACCGGCATAATAGGGCCAGCGCTGCTGCAGACAGAGCGGACATGGTGCCAGATCGCCCCAGATCTGAAATCCCCACGCGCCGGCGAGCGTTATCGCCATCACACAGGCCACAATGAGAGCAACAGACGCCGGCCGCCTGGGCATCATTGAGGATCAGATGTAGCGGATGGCGGCAAAGCCGCCGATCAGGAAAAACAGCAGGATGAAGGTTGCGAGCTTCAACCGCGTCTCGATGAAATTGCGGATCTGGTCGCCATAAACCCGCAAAGCCGCCGCCATCAGGAAGAAAAAGGTGAAGCGGGCGAAGAAGGAGCCGAAAAGGAACAGCACGAAGTTGAAATCGATGAGACCCGACATGATGGTGACAAGCTTGAAGGGGATGGGCGTCAGCCCCTTGGTCATCAAAATCCAGATCCAGTAATCATTGGCGCGCGCGCGCAAATTCTCCGCCTGCTGCTCAAGGCCGTAGGTGTGGATGATCCATTGACCGACCGAATCGTACAGCAGATGGCCGATACCGTAGCCGACAATGCCACCCAGCGCCGATGAAATCGCACAGACAGCCGCGAAGTACCAGGCGCGCTTGGGCTGCGCCACACACATCGGCACCAGCAGCGGGATCGGTGGAATGGGAAAAATCGAACTTTCCGCAAAAGCGACAATTGCCAGCACCCACACGGCTTTCGGATGCGTCGAGAAGGAGACAATCCAGTCATAGGTTTTCTTGAGCATGATCTCGACAGGTCATTTCGATGTTGTGAGGATGGTCGTGGCACTCTCTTAAAGGAAAGTGATTGATCGGTCATTAGCACTATTGCTGTTGACGCGGCATGGAGTGCAAAGACGGTTGACCGCTCCAACTTCCTGCCTATGATCCGCCCGGCGTTGCCCCTGTGGCGGAACTGGTAGACGCGCTCGACTCAAAATCGAGTTCCGCAAGGAGTGCTGGTTCGATTCCGGCCAGGGGCACCA